>WNGD01004003.1_pt1 | contig 14674 bp, 16 predicted proteins | sample 5400671 | NCBI WGS metagenome assembly WNGD01 (sample SAMN13153369, study PRJNA577476) | soil metagenome | isolation source: 40 cm soil or saprolite under grassland replicate 2 | place: USA:California | collected 2016-06-15 | reverse complement strand
CGTCGCCGTGCAGGAGGGGCTCGACCCGTACTCGGCGCTGACGCCGGAGGAGCAGGAGGAGCTCCGCGGGGCCGCGGCCAGGCACCGCCTTCCGCATGTCCCGGGAGCGCGTGACCTCAAGGAGAAGCCGGAGCTGGCCGCGCTCGGCGGCCTCATCGGCGCGCTCGCCGGAGTGGGACTCGACTTGCCGTGGCTGATGGTCGCCGGGTGCGGTGTCGCAGGAGGAGGCGTCCTCTTGCGGGCGCTGGTGCGGTTCCGGGCGGCGCGGCTGCGCTCGAAGCTCTCTGCCGCCCTCGGCGCCCGTTCGCGCGAGCAGATCTTCGAGCGGCTGGCGGAAGTCCTCGCCCACTCCGCCCACAGCGACTGGACCGCGCTCGTCGCCTGGGAAGAGGACGGCCTCGGCGGCTCGCTCGAGCACGCGTACGGCGAAGGTCCGTCGGGCCAGTCCGAGCGAGGGCTGATGAGCTGGCTCGTCCGCGAGGCCGAGTCGCGCGAGGCGCTGCTCGTCGCCTCCGCGCACGAGCTCGGCTGGGACACCGGCGGCGTGTACGTCGCGCTGCCGCTACGGCGTGAGAACAGCGCCCTCGTCGGCTTCGTCGTGCTCCGGACCAAGCGCCTGCTTCCGCGCCACGTGCGCTCGGCCCTCAGGGGCTCGCTGGACGCGATCGGCCTCGCGCTCGCGGACAGCCCGGCGCAGATCGGCGCCGAGACCAGGGCGCTGACGGGTTAGGAGCTAAACCCGCGCGGGCTCGAGCAGCTTCAGCCGCTCGAGGCAGGAACGGATTTGCGCGACCTGCTCGTCGCTCGCCTCGACCAGCGGAAGCCGGAGCCCGCCGACGTCGTGGCCGAGCAGGTTCAGCGCGGCCTTCATCTGGATCGGGCCGGTGACGACGCCGATCAGCTCGTAGGCCGGGGCGAGCTCCTCGTCGATCCGGCGTGCGCCTTCGAGTTCGCCCTCCTTGGCGAGGCGGATGAGCTCCTTCACCTGCGGCCCGACGACGTGGGTGTGGACGCAGATGCCGCCCATTCCGCCTAGCTCGACGAAGGGCAGGACGAGGTTGTCGTCGCCCGCGTAGAGGTCGAGGCCGAGCCCGACGATGTGGCGCGCCTGGTCGAGGTCGTCGTTCGACTGTTTGACGGCCTTGACGTTGGGGATCTCCGCGAGCTCGGTCATCGTCTCGGGCTCGACGTTGATCACGACGCGGCCCGGGATGTTGTAGGCGATCACCGGCCGGTCCGTCGCCGCGGCGACGGCTTTGAAGTGCTCCACGATCCCGCGCGGCGGCGGCTTGTTGTAGTACGGCGTCACCACGAGCACGCCGTGCGCGCCGGCCTCGTGCGCCTGCTCCGTGAGGTGGATCGAGTGCGCGGTCGAGTTCGTCCCCGTGCCGGCGATCACGGTGGCGCGGTCGCCGATCGCGTCGAGCGCAGCGCGGATCAACTCGAGCCGCTCGCCTTCGGAGAGCGTCGCGGCTTCCCCGGTGGTGCCGTTGACGACGACGCCGTCGGAGCCGTTCTCGACGAGGTACCTGCAGAGCTCGGCGTACTTTTCAGCGTCGACGTTGCCGTCCGCGTCGAACGGCGCCACGGTGGCGGTCAGAACCTCGCCGAGCACGCCGAGAGTGTACGCCCTCGCCCGCGCAATCCCTGCGGCCAACTGCCCCCAAGGGGTCCCCCGCGACCCCTGACGACCACGCTACCGGCGAAAACGTCACGCGTGTGTGACGCGTTTGCGCCGAATGTGTGTGTCTAGAGCAGCGCCTCGAGCCCCAGCGTCAACCCCGGCGGCAGCTCGCGCAGCTTCTCGAGCGCGAGCAGCACGCCCGGCACGTATGCCTCGCGCGAGTACGCGTCGTGCCGGATCGTGAGGAGCTGCCCGTCGCCCCCGAAGAGCACCTCCTGATGCGCGACGAGCCCGGGCAGCCGCACGGAGTGGATCGGCGGCTTCCCGGGAAGCAGGCTCGCCGTCGCCCGCGCGGTCCCCGACGGCGCGTCCTTCTTGGCCTCGTTGTGCAGCTCGACGATCTCCGCGCGCGGTAGGTACCGCCCCGCCTCGGCCGCCAGGCGCATCATCACCACCGCGCCGAGGGCGAAGTTCGGCGCGACGAACAACGGCAATCCGCGCTCGGCGGCGACCGCACCGACCTCCGCCGGATCCCAACCGGTCGTGCCGACGACGCACGGGACCCCCGCTTCCAGTCCCTCCCGAACGTTCGATTCCACGACGTCCGGCGCTGTGAAGTCCACCATCGCCTCGGCATCGCCGAGCTCGACCAGCTCGTGGCCGGCAGCCTCGAGCGCCGGCCCGAGCACCGACCCGACCTTCCCGCCGCGCCCGAAGAGCGCGACCCTCACGCCGCTTTGGCGAGCCCGGGGTTCACGCGCTCGACGGCGGCCAGGAACCGCTTCTCCGCCGGCCCGATCCCGGCCGCCGAGAGCTTCTCGGGCGCCAGCAGCACCCCGGCGAGCTCGGCGAGCCCGTCCGGCTCGACCGCGTCGATCTCGGCCATGATCCGCTCGATCGAGAGCAGCTCGCTGTCGGTGATGAGCGACTTCCCGAGCCGGCTCATCCGGTTCGACGTCGACTCCATCGAGAGCATGATCCGCCCCTTCAGGTTCTCCTTGGCGCGTGCGAGCTCGGCGTCCCGGAGGTTCCCGGCCGCGATCTCCGCGATCTGCTCGCTCGCGATCTCGAGGCACGCGGCCAGGTTGTCCTCGCGCGTGCCGATGTAGATCCCCAGCTGCCCCGTGTCGGTGTACTGCGACGCGAAGCTGTAGACCGCGTACGCCATCCCGCGCTTCTCGCGGATCTCCTGAAAGAGCCGTGACGACGCCGAGCCCCCGAGGATCCCGTCGAGCAGCGAGGCTGCGAAACGGCGCTTGTCCGAGCGCGAGATCCCGGGCGCCGCGATGCACACGTGGTACTGCTCGGTCTCCTTGCGCTGGAACCGCAGGCTCGGCGCCGGCGGCTTCACCAGCGGCGGCCGCACGCGCGGCCCCTTCCGCACAGGGGCGACGGCCTTGCGCTGCGCCTTGAGCAGCAACCGCTGCAGCTCCTCGTGCTTGAGGTTCCCTGCCGCCGCGACCACGACGTTGCCGGGGACGTACATCGACCGGTGGTACGACGAGAGCGTCCGCCGCGAGACGCTCGAGATCACCTCGGCGCGCCCGATCACCGGGCGCCCGAGCGGATGCGAGCCGAACGTGGCCTCCGAGATCAGGTCGTGGACGAGCTCCTGCGGCTGGTCCTCGTACATCGCGATCTCCTCGAGGACGACCTCGCGCTCGGCGTCGAGCTCCGCGAACGCCGGCGCGAAGACCATCTCGCCCATCACGTCGAGCGCGGTCTCGAGCCGGTCGTCCGGGACGCGCGCGTAGACGACGGTGTGCTCGCGCGACGTGGCCGCGTTCAGTTCCCCGCCGAGGGCGTCGAAGATCTCCGCGATCTCCTGCGCGGTGTACGACGAGGTGCCCTTGAAGAGCAGGTGCTCGATGAAGTGCGAGACGCCGGCCTTCGCGTCGCTCTCGTCACGCGAGCCGGCGCCGATCCAGAACCCGATCGCGACCGAGCGAACGTGCGCCAGCCGCTCGGAGATGACGCGCTCGCCGGAGTCGAGCTCGGTCAGGACGTACCGCTGCACGCACGGATCGTACTCGGGCCGGGTGGATAGGCTCGGTTCGTGGACGAAACCGAATTCGAGGAGGTCGTGCGGGCTGCGATCGACACGCTGCCGCCCGACCTGAGCGGCGTGATGTCGAACGTCGCCATCGTCGTCGAGGACGAGCCGCCTCCCGGGATGCCGCTCCTCGGGCTCTACGAAGGCATCCCGCTCACGAGCCGCACGAGCGGCTACTCCGGCGTGCCGCCGGACAAGATCACGATCTACCGGCTACCGCTCGAGCGCCTCTACGGCCAGGACCCGGCGCTGCTCCGGGAGCAGATCCGGCGCGTCGTCCTGCACGAGATCGCCCACCACTTCGGGATCAGCGACGAGCGCCTCCGCGAGCTGGACCGCTACTGACGAAGCGCCGCTTTGATGGCGGCCTCGATGTCGGTGACCTGCGCGAGCTTCCCGCCGGTCTTGCCGACGAGAATTGTCGGCGTCTGGGTGAGCTGGTCGGCGGTAGCCTGTTGGTCGAAACGCCTGGCTTCGGCCGCGATCGCGCTCGAGTTGCGCGCCGCGAGCGCCGCGGCGGGATTCAGCCCTTTGAGGCTCCGAAACGCGGAGCGGACGAAGTCCTCCGTCAGCCAGTCCGTCCCTTCGCTTCCCTGGTTGAAGTAGGTCAACTGCGCGAAGTCGAAGAACCGGTTCTGCTTGCCGGCGGCCAGGGCGGCCAGCCGGCCCCGCTGGGAGTTCTCGGCCGGACTGATGAACGCGACCGGCCGGGCGATCACCTTCAGCTTTCCGGGACGCACGTAGCGCTCGACGATCGTCGGCATCAGCTCCGTCTCGAAAGCGCGGCACGCGGGGCACTGGAGGTCGATGTACTCGACCATCGTCACCGGCGCCGACTCCTTGCCGAGCACGTTTCCGTGCTGAGGGATCCCCTTGAACATCTGGGTCGCCGTCGCCACTTCCGGGAGCGTGCTCGTCGAGATCGAGCTCGTGGACGTCGAACCGCTCCCGTTCCCCGTCAGCGCGAACGCCAGAGCCGCCGCGACCGCCGCGAGTGCGATCACGACCGCACCGACGGCGAGCACCTTCGGAGAGGCCCTGCGGCCACCGGTGCTCCGCACCGGCGGAGGTGCGGGGGTGCGCCGCTGCCGTGCCTTCTTCCCGCTCGTCATGCGGCTTCCACGGTAGCGGGAGGCGCGGCGGCCAGGAGCAGGAATGCGGTGATCAGCGCGAACCCGGTGAGCGCGAGCGTCGGGATCGTCATGTAGCCGAACTCGTTGATCCACTTCAGCGCGCAGCCGCCCGGCGCCGAGATCTTGCAGGTCTGCGCCTCGCTCACGACCTGGTTCTCGACGAGGATGTGGTAGACGGAGACGCCCGCACCGACGAGCGGCAGCGGCAGAAGGTAGCGCGCAGCACGGCGATCGGCTGCGAGGGCCGCCAGCAGCGTCGTGATCGAGAGCGGGTACATGCAGATGCGCTGGTACCAGCAGAGCTCGCACGGGATGAAATGCGCGATCTCGGAGAAGAACAAGCTCCCACCCGTTGCGATCGCGGCAACGAGGAACGCGAGCCAGAGCTCGTAGCCCTCGAGCCCGAGCCGGAGCTGACTCAACGGTCCGCGGGCTCCGAAGAGCGCAAGCAGCCCGATTGCCAAGAGCACCACGAAGAGCACCTGGCCGATCACGCCCAGTACGGCGAGCAGCACGATCACGTCGTGCGTCATCGCGCTTCCTCGTAGACGCGCACCGCGATCAAGAACAATTGCGCCCGCACCTCGAGGGGCGCGGGCGCATCAGCTACTTCAGCTACGGTCGCGGCCGCCTCGGCCCCGGCCACCACCGCCACGGCCGCGCCCACGCTCGCCGTCGCGGCGCGGCGGACGCTCCTCACGCTCGCGCGGAGGCGCGTTCTTGGCGCGCTCGATCAGCTCCTCGGGCTGGACAAGGGAGCCGTTCTCGTGCTTGGCGATCAGCTTGAGGCCGATCCGGCCACGGTCCTTGTCCACCTCCTGAACGAGCACGTCGAGCACGTCGCCGCGGCCGATCACGTCCTCGATGTGGCCGACCCGGCCGGGGCCGACGTTCGAAACGTGGAGCAGGCCGTCAGTGCCCTTCTTCAGCTCGACGAAGGCGCCGAACTGCGTCGTCTTGACGACCCTGCCGGTGTACGTGTCGCCGACTTCCGGCTCCTTCGTGAGCGACTCGATGGCGGCGATTGCCTCTTCGGCCTTCTCGCCTTCGGTCGCGTAGATCAGGATCGTGCCGTCTTCCTCGATGTCGATCTGGACGTCGTAGTCGGCCTCGAGCGAGCGGATCGTCTCGCCGCCCTTGCCGATCACCATCCCGATCTTCTCCGGGTCGATCTTGACCGTCGAGATGCGCGGCGCGTGCGACGGCAGCTCCGTTCGGCTCGCCGGGATCGTCTCGGCCATCTTGTCGAGGATGAACTCGCGCGCCTGCTTCGCCTGCTCTAGCGCGTTCCGCATGATCTCCTGGGTGACGCCGGTGATCTTGATGTCCATCTGCAGGGCGGTGATGCCGTCACGCGAGCCGGCGACCTTGAAGTCCATGTCGCCGAGGTGGTCCTCGGCGCCCTGGATGTCGGTCAGGATCACGTAGTCGTCGCCTTCTTTGACGAGGCCCATCGCGATGCCGCCGACCGGCGCCTTGATCGGTACCCCGGCGTCCTGCAGGGCGAGCGTCGAGCCGCAGACGGAGCCCATCGAGGACGAGCCGTTCGACTCCAGAGTCTCGGAGACGATCCGGATCGTGTACGGGAACTCCTCGAGCGAGGGGATCATGGGCTCGAGCGCCCGCTGCGCGAGCGCGCCGTGGCCGATGTCCCGCCGCTTCGGGCCGCGCATGAAGCCGGTCTCCCCGACCGAGTACGGCGGGAAGTTGTAGTGGTGCATGTACCGACGGTCGGTCTCCAGGGAGAGGTCGTCGATCCGCTGCCCTTCCTTGGCGGTGCCGAGCGTCAGCAGCGACAAGATCTGCGTCTGCCCGCGCGTGAAGAGCGCCGAGCCGTGCGTGCGCGGGCTCACTGACACCTCGCATGTGACCGGCCGGATCTCGTCGGTGCCGCGGCCGTCCGGCCGCCGCTTCTCGACGGCGATCTTCCGCCGCACGAGCTCCTTGTAGATCGTCTCGGCGGCGCGCTTGATGAACTGGCGGGTCGTCGAGTCCTTGACGGCCGGCGTCTCCTCGTCGGTCGTCGCCGCGCTGACCGGGAACGGCAGCTCGGCCTCCTCCTCGATCCGGTCGAAGAGCAGGTTGCGCTTCGCCGACTTGAGCTCTTTCGAGTCCTGCTCGGCCTCGGTGAGGGAGCGCAAGTCGTCCTCGAACTGCTCGCGTACCGGGCCGAGAACGGCCTCGAGGCGCTGGCGCTCGAGGATCATCGCGAGGCTGGCGCGCACCTGGATCTGCCGGCGGATGTCCTCCTCGGTCGAGTCCATCGAGAGCGGCGGGCTGAGGTCGGCGACGAGCTCCTCGACGACCGCCCCCGCCTCGCGCAGGCCCGCCTGGCCGATGCGCTCCTGGAACCGCGGGCCGTGCTCGCCCTCGAGCTCCTCGGTGAGCTCGGCGTCGAGCCACTTCTCCTTGCCGGCCTGGCGCCGCAGGTCCTCCTGCGCGTCGCAGATCTTGGTGATCTCGCCGTGCGCGAGCTCGAAGGCCTCGAGGATCTTGTCCTCCGGAACCTCGTCCGCGCCCGCTTCGACCATCGTCAGCGCATCCTTGGTCCCGACGACGATGAGGTCGAGGGTGCTCTCCCCGTCCTCGAAGGACGGGAGCGGCGGGTTGACGACGAACTCGCCGTCGATCTGCCCGATGCGAACGGCCCCGACCGGCCCGAGGAACGGGAGCGGCGAGATCATCAACGCCGCCGAGGCACCGTTGATGCAGAGGATGTCGTGCGCCGTCATGAGGTCCGCGGAAAGCGTCGTGCAGACCACGTGGACCTCGTTCTTGTACCCCTTCGGCCACAGCGGCCGGATCGGGCGGTCGATCATGCGCGCGGTGAGGATCGCGCGCTCGGTCGGACGTCCCTCGCGCTTGAAGAAGCCGCCGGGGATCTTCCCGGCCGCGTACATGCGCTCTTCGACGTCGACGGTGAGCGGGAAGAAGTCCGCGCCCTCGCGCGCCTCCATCTTGCCCTGCGCGGTCGCGAGCACCATCGTGTCGCCCGCTCGCACGAGCACGGCTCCGTCCGCCTGCTTGGCGAGCTTGCCGGTTTCGAAAGTCAGCTCCTGGTCGCCGACGGTCACGGAGACCGTCGCAGTCAGGGACTCAGTCGTTACTGCCATCGTGTTCCTCCACTTCTGAAGGAGAGTGGAGGTTTGAGTCAGCCACGCCGTGTGGCTCGCTCAAACTTCCACTCCCCGCTTGGTTGGTGTCGTTTCGGCCGGTCCTACCTCCTGAGGCCGAGCTCCTGGATCAGGCCGCGGTAGCCCTCGAGGTCTCGCTTCTGCAGGTACTGAAGCAACCGGCGCCGGCGCCCGACGAGCTTCAGCAGGCCGCGACGCGAGTAATGGTCTTTCGGGTGGCTGCGCAGGTGCTCCGTCAGCTCGTTGATCCGTGCCGTGAGGAGCGCGATCTGCACCTGGGCCGAGCCGGTGTCGTCCTTGCTGCGGCCGTGCTTGCCGACGATGTCCTGCTTCGCTTCCTTGGTGAGGGTCAATCCGCCTCCTTCTAACATGACTCCGCAGTCCAAGCTCGCCGCGAGGAAGCACCCGCGAACGGCCGAGACTGCGGTCTCGCAGAAGGGTAGCAACAGTGTGCGGAGCCGCTTGGTTGCGCCGGTGGAACCGGCCCGGAGGCCACCAACCTCCTCCCCACTGCGAGCATAGTCCGGAATTTCGCGCGCCTGTGTGACGGAAGTGCGCCGAAAGCGTCACGATTCTTCCACGGTGCTCGCGGCGGTCGCAGCAGGGCACCCGGCGACGGTCGACGCCGGGATCGAGACCCTCGAGGAGGACGGGACGGCCGCCGACGCCGCCGTCGCCGCCTGTCTGGCGTCGTGCGTCGCCGAGACCGTGATGACCGGGCTGCTCGGCGGCGGTCATGCGATCTACTTCGATGCGGCGGCCGGCACCGCACAGAACCTCGACTGCTTCGTCGCCGTTCCGGGTCTCGGCGGCGGATCGGGACACGCCGAGCTCGTCGAGCTCGAGGTGCCGTTCGGCACCGAGCTCGTCCACTACGCGGTCGGTGTCGCCTCGTGCGGCGTCCCGGGGGTTCCCGCCGGCCTCGCTGCCCTGCACGAGCGCCACGGGCGCCTGCCCTGGCCGCGGCTCGTCGAGCCCGCGCTCCGGCTTGCCCGCCACGGCGTCGAATTCCCGCCGGCGCATGCGGCGTGCCTGGGGATGCTCGCCGCCGTCATGACCATGAACGAGGGCGAGCGGATCTATACCCGCGGCGGATCCCTCCTCAGCGCGGGCGAACGGCTCGAGCAGCCTGGTCTGGCCATCGCGCTCGAGGCTCTCGCCGACGAAGGTCCGCGGAGCGTCTACGAGGGCACGCTCGCGGAGGCGCTGCTCGAGCTCATGCAGTCGCGAGGCGGACTGGTTACGGGCGAGGATCTCGGCGCATACGAGGCCCACTGGTCCACTCCGGTCGAAGTGGGCTATGCAGGGACCCGATTCCTGACGCGGTCCGGCTTGTCGGGCATCCCTGAGACCCTCCCACGCGTTCGGCCGCTGAAGTCGCTCTCCGGAGCCGAGCGGGCAGTTGCCTGGGTTGACGCGCTGGACGCCAGGGGGCCCGGGGGCCACACCACGAACTTGACGGTCGTCGACCGCGAGGGCAACGCCTGCGTGATGACCACGAGCCTCGGGCTCGGATCAGGCGATTTCCTCCCGGGCCTGGACCTGCACCTGAACAGCATGCTCGGCGAGTCCGAGCTGATTCGCGAGCCCCTCGATGCGGGAGCCAGGATGGGGAGCATGATGGCGCCGAGCATGGCGCTCGACGAGGAAGGAGTCGCCCTCGCGATCGGCGCCGCCGGCGGTACGCGATTGCGGAGTGCGCTCCTGCAGGTGGTCGCCGGGATCCTCGACGAGGAGCTCGAGCCGCAAGCGGCGATCGACCGGCCGCGGCTGCACCCGGCTGCGGGGCTCGTGCACCTCGAGGCCGGGTTCGAGGACGAGGTCGCAGACGCGTTAGAGGGGCGCGGGTATGAAGTCCGCGTCTGGCCGAGCCGCCATCACTACTTCGGGGGTGTGAGCGCCGTTACGCGAGCCGGCTGTGCGGGTGATCCGCGACGAAGCGGGACGGCAGCGGTAGCGGCTCCTCGTTGAGCGAGCGCCACCCCAGGTATCCGCAGTCCGGGCAACCTGGATTCGTCGCCGCCGTGCCGCCGGCCGCCAGCTTCGAGTAAAGGGCCCCGCAAGAGAGGCAGCGCACGCTCTCGATGACGCGCAGGGGGAAGGCGGCCCGGTGCGTGTTCGCTTCCACGCGTGAAAAGATTCCGTAAGTTCCGGAAACTTGCGGCGGGCTTACCTGCTGTTTTCCACGTTGTTCGTGACCGCGGCCTCGAGCGCGATCCACCCGACGTAGCCGCAGGTCGGACAGGGCCCGGATTCCTGGTCAGAACGGGGCTTGCGGTAGACGGTGCCGCACTCCAGGCAGCGCACGAGGTCGGTCTCGGTCTCCTGGCGTGGCTGCGGTTCGCTGTTCACCTAAGTACAGATGCGGGCTTCGCAGCAACCCTGCGCCTATCTAGGCGGAGAAGCCTCGCGGGTTTGCTCCACGTCCTTGGCGATCTGCGCGATCAATTCCTCCTCGTCTGCGAAGGCCTGCTCGTCTCGCAGTCTCCGCCAGAGCTGCAGCACGACCCGGCGGCCGTAGAGGTCGCCTTCGAAGTCAAGGAGATGCGCCTCGATTCGCCGCTCCTCTCCTCCGTAATGCGGATTCGTTCCGATCGAGATGGCGGCTCGGTGGTCCTCGGCCGCCCCGGCGTAGATGCCGTAGGCCGGCACGAGGAGCTGCGGGTCGAGGCGCAGATTCGCGGTTGGGAACCCGAGCGTGCCCCCGCGCGCGTCCCCGGCGACCACCGTGCCCTCGACTTCGTACGGGCGCCCGAGCAACCGGGCGGCCCGCTCGACGTCTCCGGCGCGCACCAGGTCCCTGATGCGGCTCGAAGAGACGCCCTCCTCGAGCGGCAAAGGGCGTACGTCGAAGCCGAGTCGCTCGAGGAGCGCGAGATCGCCGCTCCGCCCCCGCCCGAACCGGAAATTCACGCCGGCGACGACCACCTCCGTGCCGACCGGCCGCAAAACCTCGTCGGCGAACTCCTCGGGCCCGACCTGGGCGAGCTCGAGGTCAAACTCGATGACGAGCGCCTCTTCGAACCCGATCTCCGCGATGAGCTCGAGGCGTCGTTCGAGGCTCGACAGCAGCTGGACCTCGTAGCCGAGCGCGATCCGGGGGTGCGGATCGAAGGTCACGAGCGTTGGTGTCAGTTCAGTCGCCAACGCTGCTTCGAGCACCTGGCGATGACCGAGGTGGACACCGTCGAAGGTCCCGAGTGCAACCGCCCTCGGCCGACGCTCGAGCTCCCGCACGTCGCGAACGACCTTCACGCCCGTCCGATCCGGGCGAGGGCCTCTTCCGGCGGGATGATCCGCTCCGGATCGGCCTCCTCGACCCGAAACGGCCCCACCTCGGTGCGCCGAAGCCTCGCGCAGTGCCCTCCAAGCGCCGCGGCGATCGACCGGACGTACGTCCCCGAGCTCACGCGCAAGTCGAGCTGGACAATCCCGTCGCTATACGAAATGACGTCGAGCGCGTCGACCCGCGACCCCCGGACCGGCATCTCCACTTCGACGCCGCGACGGTGCAGGCGGTAAGCGCGCTCACCGCCGATCTTGACCGCCGACGCGGCCGGGATCGGCAGCTCGACCTCGCCGCGGAGGCCCGCGAGCAGCCGCTCCAGCTCCTCCTCGTCCGGCGGGTCGCGCTGCTCGACGACCGAGCCCTCGCGGTCGCCGGTGTCGGTCACCGCCGTCAGATCGACGTCGGTGACGTAGCGCTTGTCCAGGCCGACGAAGCACGAGGCCAGCTTAGTTGCCGATCCGGACAACACCAGCAAGAGCCCAGAGGCAAACGGATCGAGCGTCCCGGCGTGCCCGGTCCTCGCGCCGGTTCGCCCGCGCACGTCGGCGACGAGGCCGAAGGAGGACGGCCCCTCCGGCTTGTCGATCAGCAGGAGACCGCTCGGGCTAAGCGCCCGCGGCGGCACTCGCGAATTCCCTGTGGATGAAGCTGGCGATCTCCTCGATCGAGGCGTCGCTCGAAAACCCGGCCGCCTGGCGGTGACCGCCGCCGCCAGACTTGCGGGCGATCGCAGAGACGTCGATCTCGTCGACCGACGCCCGCAGGCTCACCTTGCGGGCCGGCGCATCGTCGCTGCGCGGAGGCTCACGGATCAGGGCGACCATCTCGGACCCGTCGATCGCTCGCAGCGAGTCGATCACGCCCTCTGCATAGGCCTCCGCAGCCCCGAGCTCTGTGAAGTCGCTCCGTGTGAGGTAGGAGATCACGAGCCGCCCGCCCTCGAAGACCTGCGCCCGCTCGGCCGCCTTCCCGATCAGCTTGAACTTGATGAAGTCGATCGACGCGTACAGCGCCTGGAAGATCCGGTGGACATCCACCCCGGCCTCGACCAGCTCGGCCGCGAGCCTGAGAGTCTTCGGCGTCGTGTTGGTGTACTGGAAGCGGCCGGTGTCGGTCACGAGCGCGATGTAGAGCGCCTCCGCGATCTCCGGCGTCAGCTCGACGTCGAGCTCGGCGAAGACATCGCGGAGCACCTCGCCGGTCGAGGACGCGTCGGGCACGACGAGGTTCAGGCGACCGAAGCGCGGGTTGTCGTGGTGGTGGTCGATGTCGATCGTCAGCGGCGCCTGCTCGAGAAGCGCGGGATCAGGCCCCATGCGCTCCTCGTTCGCGCAGTCCAGCGCGACGAGCACCCGCTCGGCGACGTCCGCCGGCAGGTCGCGCCGCAGCCCGTCCAGCTGCATGAACGCGTACTCGCGCGGCAGGGGGGCGTCACCGTAGAGGTACATCTCGTTGTCCTTGCCGAGCGAGTCGAGCGCGAGCTTCATCGCCAGCAGCGACCCGAGTGCGTCCCCGTCCGGATTCTCGTGGGTGACGACGAGGAAACGGTCGTGGGAGCGGAGGGCCTCCGCGACCGCTCTCAGGTCGTCACTCGTCTCTTGGCGCGAGCTCATCGATCAGTTGCGTCATGCGGACCCCGCGCTCGACCGTCGGATCGTATTCGAAGGTCAGCTGGGGAGTCCGCTTCATTCGAAGCTCCCGCGCGATCTGCGCCTGCAGCACGCCGTGCGCCGCGGCGAGACCGGCGAGTGTCTGCTCGCGCTTGCTCTCCGCACCGAGGACGCTGACGAAGACGGTCGCGTGCCTGAGGTCGGCCGAGGTCTCGACGCCGGTCACCGTCACGAACCCGATCCGCGGGTCCTTCAGCTCGCCCACCGCCTCGGAGAGCACTTCGCGCACCGCCTCGTTCACCCGCCTCATGCGCTCCGTCATTCCAAGTCCTCCAGCATGACGACCTCGCGCTCCACTCGCGCCAGCTCGAACGCCTGGCCCGCGAGGTAGCGCTCGGCGCCGTCGAGGAGCTCCTCGAGCTCCCGGTGCCCGCGGGCGACGCACGACAGCGTCACGCGCGAGCGCTGCCACAGGTCGTGGTAGTCGACCTCCGCCACCGAGGCGCCGAACCGCCGATGCAGCTGCGCCTTCACGGACAGCAGCTCCTTGCGCTTGCCTTTCAGCGACCCGTTCTCGGGGAAGTGCAGCTCCGCGGAGAGGATGCCGACGTAGCCGGCGGTGCCCAAGAGCGAGAGCTTTAGCCGGCCGGGGCCGGCGCCGGCGTCTCGAGGTCCGTGCGCTCGACCTCGCGCGTCTCGTAGACCTCGAGCACGTCGCCTTCCTTCACGTCGTTGAAGCCGTCGAGCAGGATGCCGCACTCGAAGCCCTCCTCGACCTCTCGCACGTCGTCCTTGAAGCGCTTGAGCTGCGCGATGCGGGTCTCGTGGATGACCGTGCCGTCGCGGACCACTCGCACCTGCGCGCCGCGCCGCACCTGGCCGTTCGTGACGTACGAGCCGGCGATCGTGCCGAGCCGCGAGACGCGGAAGAGCTGCCGCACCTCCACCTCGCCGATCGTCGCCTCGGTGCGGACCGGCTTGAGCATCCCGACGAGGGCCTGCTCGATGTCCTCGGTGAGCTGGTAGATGACGCGGTAGGTGCGGATCTCGACCCCCTCGCGCTCGGCCAGCGCCCGCGCCTCGGCATTCGGCCGGACGTTGAAGCCCACGACCATCGCGTTCGAGGCGGAGGCGAGCATGATGTCGTTCTCGGTGATCCCGCCGACGCCCTGGTGGATCACGTTCACGCGCACCTCGGGGTGCTGGATCTTCGCGAGCTCCGAGATCGCCGCCTCGACCGAGCCCACGACGTCGCCCTTCAGCACGAGGTTGAGGTCCTGGATGGCGCCCTCCTGCAGCGCCTCGAAGAGCGTCTCGAGCGAGACGCCGCCGCCGCGCTGCGCGAGCAGCTCGCGGCGCAGGCGCTCTCCGCGCAGCTGCGCGAAGTGCCGGGCCGAGCGCTCGTTCTCTACGACGCGCGCGTGCTCGCCCGCGGGCGGCGGATGGTCGAAGCCGAGGATCTCGACCGGGTCGCCCGGCCGCGCCTCCTTCAGCTTCTCGCCGCGGAAGTTGTACAGCGCCCGCACCTTGCCCCACGCATCCCCGGCGACGATCGCGTCGCCGACGTTCAGCGTGCCGCGATGGATGAGCATCGTCGCGACCGGGCCGCGGCCGACGTCGAGGCGCGACTCGATGATCGGGCCCGAAGCCTCCGTCTTCGGGTTGGCGGTCAGCTCGAGCTCGGCGTCGGCGACCAGCAGCACCTTCTCGAGGAGGTCGTCGAGGTTCTGGCCCTGCTTCGCCGAGACCTCGGAGAACTGCGTGGTGCCGCCCCACTCCTCGGGCTGGAGGCCCTCCGAGGCGAGCTCGTTTCGCACACGGTCGGCGTTCG
>WNGD01004783.1_pt1 | contig 14676 bp, 8 predicted proteins | sample 5400671 | NCBI WGS metagenome assembly WNGD01 (sample SAMN13153369, study PRJNA577476) | soil metagenome | isolation source: 40 cm soil or saprolite under grassland replicate 2 | place: USA:California | collected 2016-06-15 | reverse complement strand
GTAGCAGGCTAAAGCCTGAACTCCGAACCAAGCCCCTCCAACTCATTTGTGCCATGTTTGGAGCTCAGCCTTCAGGCTGCCCGGCGCCCGTAGCAGGCTAAAGCCTGAACTCCGAACCTCACCGCAGAGACCCGAGAACGCGGAGGCCATCCCTGGGAGCGCACGCTTCCAGCGTGCTCACGGTTTCGCGATTAACAGAGCACGCAAGATGCGTGCGCTCCCAGGAAGCGTCCTCACGCGTCTGCGGCGAGATTTTTTTTGGTTGCGGCTGAGCTGCTCCGTGTTCATCTGTGGTTTCGTCACTGGTTGCGGCTGGGCTTGCACCGTGTTCTCAGTGGTGAATCCCCCGGCCAAATCTCCATTGGCGCGGACGATGTTCTTATAACGATATGGCGTCTCCGCGAGCGCAAGCCGGCCGCTCCGCCCCGGCGGCACGTTGGTGCCAGAGGCGCATGATTGCTTCGTGCCATTACGCATAGAACTGCCGGTCGATTTACAAAATCCACTACAGTCCCTATTATCAAGCCCGATAAGTTGACGAGTGCCGCGCTTCCTATCCCCCCCGGGATTTTCCGCTTGTCATTACCAGACATCTGCCGTTCGGAGCGTTACGCCCGAGGCAAATCACAAAAAGGAAGAAAGGCACAATTAATGCGAAAATTCACGCAAGCCGCAGGAAGTGAGCGTGGCATTGCGCTGGTGGCAGCCCTGCTGGCTCTACTGGTGCTGTCAACCTTGACGACAGCTTTCATCTTTGTCGCCAACACAGAAACCTCGACCACCACCAACTACAAGGCCCTCACACAAGGGCGCTATCTGGCCGAAGCAGGCGTGGAGCGCACCCTCTACTGGATGCGTTACAACTATGCGGCCCTGCCGGATACCTCGTACAACACCTCCAAGTCTCCGGTCGAGTTCAACTCCGCCAGGGTGGTTCTATCCGGCAGGGACGGGGTAACCGCAAACTATCCGGATTCCAGCAAGCAAGCTGATTTTCACTCCAACGCCAACCTCTACAATCATCCGTGGACGCAAGACCTGAGTACGTCCACGAACGTTTCGTCGACGACGACGCGTCTCAGCGGAACCTATTCGACCAGTGCCACTCTGTTGGCGTTCCGGAACACCCAGGCGCTTGACTCTACGACCACGTCGGCGACGGAAATGTGGCAGGTGACATCTGAAGGAAGCGTTACGGGGACCCGAGGACCAGCAGCAACCGTGCAGGTGGACGCGATCGTGGAACGGCGCGGCACTCCGGTTTTTAACTATGGACTTTTCGCCACCGGGACAGGGTGCGGGGTCCTAGGGTTAAGCAGCTTGTCCCCCGCCGGCGTCGTGGATAGCTGGAATTCGAGCAATGGTGGGACGTACTCCCTCACCAAGAACCAGACGGGGGCGAACGGAGGTGCCAATCTCAGCGGCACCTTCAACGTCTGGGGTTCGCTTTCGACGCCGCTGGCGGACCAGGGTACCCATGCCTGCTCCGACATTAGCCCGAACGCGCTTAACGACACCTCGACCGGCGATATCCAAGGGGGGAAGATCCCGCTCCCTGAGGCCCTGACATTCGACGACCCGCCGCCGATCAGTAATCCTCCTCTGACATCCAACCAGGCCGTGAATTCCTCAACGTGTGGTACCACGATTCCGACCTGCCACAGAGTTGGGACGACGTATACTCTGGACCCCGCGCAGTACGGGAACCTTACCTTGTTCGGCTCGGGCAACACGTTCATGTTTAGCACCGGAACCTATACCATCAACAGCATCAACATGATCTCCGGCAAATTGCAAATAGCTCCGGGAGGTCCCGTGCGCATCCAGGTAGCAGGGGCATCGCTCCAGGCCGGAGTGAATCCCATCTCCATCAATGCCGGCGCCTGGGTCAATACCAACGGTGTGCCCGTGCCGAGCAACCTGTCTTTCTCTTACAACGGAACCGGGACGGTGCAGGTTAGCGGCGAAACGTACGGCGTCGTCTATGCACCCCACGCTTTTGTGAACATGGCAGCCGGCAACTGGTACGGCGCCATGGTGATGAATAAATTCAGTGCCTCAGGCGGCGCCTCGTTTCACTATGACTTGGCCCTGCTGGACAACTTCTGTCTGACGCTTCCCTGGCGCGTCGTTTCTATGAGCCGGAATAAATACTAACAAGGCGTGAAAAAATCCACGTTTCGTAGGCGCGGCCCTGAGTGGCCGCCCACCAGTCCTCGGATTATTGGCCGGGCGGGCGAGCACACAGGTCACTCCTACGCGGATGCCGATTTTTTCACAGATTTCAAGGGATACAGAAAGAAAAGGATGAAGCACATGAGAATACACGCAAAAGAGGGCAATATGAAAACCGGTACAGCAGCAGTGCGACTTGCGGGCGAGCAGGGAATCAGTCTGGTCGAGACCATGATCGCAACATTGATCACCATCGTGGGCCTGAGCTCCGTGCTCAGCCTCTTTGCCGTCGGCATGCTTCACAGCCAGACGCAGGGAGACGTGGCGAGCCGGGTCACCACGTCTTGCCAGGCCAAAATGGAGGAGTTGTCCGCTCTTCTATTCAACGACGCAACCAGCGACACGACCGTGTGGCCACCGACGGCCACGGGAACCGGGTTGTGCGGAAACCTGGCCGCGAATTCCAACTGCGGCGGCGTCGATCCCCTCGCACCGGTCACGGGCTACGTCGATTATCTCGACTTCCAGGGAACGCGGGTCAGCGCTACCGCGGTCGACGCTAACGGACAACTGCTCCGGTCTTTCATGAGGCAGTGGAGGATAGAAACCGGTCCCACTAGCAGCAACTTCAAGACGATCATCGTGCGGACAACGGCGACGAGGACTCTGGCGCGAGGGATCGCTCCTTTTACTGTAGTGTCAAGCCAGAAATCGAGGTGACCCCACAGACTCGCGAGGAACCCTGGGGAGAGAATGGACGCCGGACAGGCTTGTCAAGAATTACACGGCGTAGCAGAGCCGCAACCAAAAGTAGAATTACGCTGCGCTGTTTGGAGTGCGGCAGCTTGCTGCCGCCTTGGTGCGAACGGAAATATTCGCCCGCTGTCAAGGCGCCCCGCAAGGCGGGACGCGCCCCAAAGAAGAGTCGCCAAGAATCTTGTTAGAGGCAAAATTTCACGAGAGTGCATTACGAATCCTTTCCGCTTACTGACGGCAGCCCGTTAGCTAATGGAAAATACAAAAGGTAAGGAAATAAGAATGACAAGACTACGCAATAGAGACGAGGGCTTCTCCCTCATTGAGTGCATGGTGAGCATGGGTGTCATGCTGTTTCTCATGGCATCCGTTTTTCACGTTCTGGGCAAGTACCAGAGAGGCTATCAGAATGAGCAGGCGACGACCGACATGCGGCAGGGAGCTCGCGGCGCGATGGAGCTTCTGAGCCAGGAAGTGGGGCAGGCGGGCTATCTGGGATCAACCCCGACCCCGCGCGCATTAAGTGCGTCCGTGACAGGCAGCTCGACAGATCCTCAAACCGTGGCGCTGAGCTCGACCGCCAACCTTTTCCCCGGAGAAAAGCTGTTGGTCGACACAGGCGCGGCAAGCGAGGTTGTCGCGGTTACGAGTGTCAGCGGCACCTCGGTTTCCGGGATATTCCGAAAGAACCACGCCCAAAACGTGCCGGTCAATACCGCGGGTGTCTTTGCGCAAGGGGTGCTGCTCCCACCAGCGCCGGGCCAGCCAACGCCGAACCAGCTGCAGATCTTCGGGGACATTAATGGCGACGGCATCCCGCAATACGTGGAGTACACGTACGACCCCGCCGCCGGAACACTTTCGAGGTCGATAACCCCTTATCCAGACACCGTTCAAGGTCCTGCGCGCGTCCTGCTGCGGAACCTGCAACCTAACCCCGGCGGGACCGATTTCTTTCAATACTATCTAAAGCCGGATAACTTCGGGAAGACATACAGAACCGAGGTGACAGTGACTGCGACCACGCAGACCGAGTCGCCCGACCCGGAGACGAAGCAGTACCGGACGATGACATCTTCTCTGGTTCTCACGGCGCGCAATGTGCTCTCAGCCAGGGATCTCGCCAACAACAGATTGACGGATCGGATTCAGACGATGACGAAGACAGGGGACACGTGTTCCTGGTCGATACTACCCGCGCAATTTTGCACCCCGTAGGGCCGACTAAAACGTGAACGAAACCACCGATGAACACGGATCTGTGTTCATCGGTGGTTTCATTTTGCGCGGTTCACGCAGACCAACTTCTTTCAAGTTAGCGAAGGATTTTCAGCTTAGCAATATGGAGTGTGGCGACTTGTCGCCGCTTTCCTTCGGGTGTAATTAGAAGTGCGAGTCAATTCATGCGGCCTTTGACTCTCTCAGAAACTGTGGAGAATTTAATTCGTGTTGATTCGTGGAATTCGTGGCCAGCAAAAAACGCCACGAATTCCACGAAGTTCACGAAAACGATCACTGCGATTTGGATGCCATCGGTTCGAAATACAAATTTTCAGAGTCTCACGGACGGGCTATTGACACGCACCTGACGGTGACGCCTAAAATTTGACTCGCACTTCTGATTGCACCCGATCCCGTCTATCCTGTCTCAACTAGCGGAACCTCCTACGGAACCGGAAGTCCATGGCGAATTTTCCATCCTCGTCACGCGTGGCAATGACGGAAAGGTTTCTGTTCACGTCGTACTCCAGGATAATGATCTGCTCTTCGGCCGTCGAAAGGTTTCTGGAAAAGGTCACGGTGAGGTCCTTGGAAAGGCGCTCGCTGATCGTGACTCGCGCCGTCGGATCGTTTTCCACTCCAGCCAGAAAGGGGTCGACGCGGAAGCTCTCCAGCCCGAACAACCGTCCCACACGCTTGCCGATGACACCCGTCAGGCTCTCGGAGAGAATGCTTGCGGCGCTCACTCCCGTAATCTCCGCCTGTCTTCGCGAGTTCTGGCCCTGGTCGCGCTCCTTGCCGGTGGCCAGCAAGGTCACAATATCCACAGTAGCGAGGGGCGGGTCGGATCGAAGGTTGGAGCGCAGGTTGTCCAGATCTCCGGTGACATCCAGGATCAGCCGGTAACTCCTCACGTTCGCTTCCGCCCGGACTTCAAATTGAGGGTTGATCCTGTTCCGGTCCACGAAATCCGCGGCCGCGCGGACTATTTCGAAGCGGTTTCCTCTGAAGAAAATGGAGCCCTCGTTGGCCTCGACCCGGCCCGTCAACGACGGATAGGCGGGCGTGCCCCTCAGGGTAAGTTGAATCCTGCCCTGGAGGCGCAGAAGCTCGTTATCGATCACCAGCCCGTCTTCAGAGCGAATGGAAATATCGAGCCGGAGGCCCGCAAGAAGGGGATCGGCCACCAGCGGACCCGGAGTCGAAGGGGTCTTGCTTGTGAGCTGCTCGAGCAAATTGAAATCGCGAACGTACTCGGCCCGCAGAATGTTCACATCTCCCGTAAGCACCTGCGTGTCCCGGGTGCCCCGAAGAGCCACATCGCCATCGAGGGTCGTGCGGAAGTCTTTCGGATAAGTCAAGCGGATGCCGCGGACGGACAGCTGCAGATTCATGCCGCGTATTTCCGCATTTTGATGCTCGAAGGATCCGTTAATCTGGAAAGATCCCGACGCCACTCTTCCGCGCAGATTTTCCACCCGCACCGAGTAGGTCGAGAAAACCAGCTCCCCCTGCACCGATGAAAAATGGAACGGCAGGTCGCCGTAATCGAACCGGCAGTTATTCAAGCTTGCGCGCCCGATGAACTGAGGGTTGCGCAGAGAACCGGAAACGCGAATATTGACATTGCTCGCGCCCGCAGCCACCAGTTTTGTGTCCGAGGTGAGGAGAGACGCGAGGTTCAAGGCGCCGTCCAGCCGCAGATTGAGGCCCGGGCCTTCGCTGAGAGGTATCACCCCGCTCAGAACCAGGTTGCTCCCTTCTCCAACCAGCTTGAACTCTTCAACGCGGACCTTCTGCTCCGACACTACAAACCGGATCTTGCCCGAGTTGTGCAGCTCGTACTCGTTGATCTTGAAACGCGCTCCGTCCATCTCCCCTTTGAATGTGAGCTTGGACGGCTCGGAAAACCGGCCTTCCGCGTCAAGAGTCCCTTCAAGGGCCGTGCTCAGTTCCTTCAGATAGGGCGGGATTCCTCCAGCGATGACCTTGCGCGTGTTCCAATCTTTGAGCTCGAGGTGCGCCTTTCCATAGTATCCGGGCTCGGTGGAGACGCGCGCCTGAGCCTTGAAGCTTCCCAACTCGGACTGCACCGTGGCCAAAACCTCAATGAACTTGTCCTTCAGCTCCACCGTGCCGCTGCCCTTTCCCAATTCCCACGACTCGTAGCGCAAGTCCGAGAGAGTGAAGGATCCTTTGGCTGCCGGGTTTTCCGGGGTTCCATGGACCTCTCCGGATGCATGGAGCGAACCGTCAACGTTCAGCTTGGTGTCACCGCGGGCGGCCAGATCCTTGAGGGACAACCCGCGAACGCGGACCGCGAGATTCATGACTTTGGAAGGCAGCCCGACGGTTCCCTCCACGTTGGCCCTGGCCGGGCCCCGCATCGCTTCGCAATCGGAAAGACGGACTTCCTCCTCGCTCACTTTGACCCGCCCGCGAGCGGCATCAAACCGTTCGCCGTAGAGGATGCCATCTTCCACCTTGAAGTCTCCTTCACCGCTCCACACACCCTCCGTATAGGAAACGAAGCCGCTCCCGCTCAAATGACCGCGAGGTTCTCCCTCAAACTGCAGTCCCACTTCTTCCAGGGACTCGAAAGCCACGCGCCGGACACTTCCGCGGAAGGTGACATCGGGAAGGAGGCCCTCCTGCGAAGGGAGCTCCAGTGAGAAGTTCCCCTCCGCCATCTCCTCGCCCTTCTGCGCCTTCAGAGAATCGAGACCCAGATACTTCCCGTCCCAGTACATTTCTGCGGTCAAGCTGTCGGCGCGATAGGACCGCCAGCGGCCGCCGGTTATCTTGACTTGCCCCTCGAAGAGCACTTTCGCCGCGGACTCCGCCACGATGTCCCCGTCCAATTCATAGGAACCGGAAACCTCCATGAGATCCGGGTATTTCCCCAGCAGACTTTGAAAGGCGGGGGAAAAGTTTTGCACGAGACTCAGAGGCTCGGCGAGCCGGCTGGTCCTCATCGTCAGATGGAACCGGGCTCCTTCGTGGGCCGAAGCCTCGATAACGGTCCGCGCCGATCGAAGGACGGCCTTGGGAACGTACCAGATCCTCTTACGATATTGAAACTCGGCCTCCCCTTCCAGCTCGGTTTGTCTCGAACCGGCGCCGCTAACCGCCTCCGTCCCGCCGTGCAGCTTTGCGGTCCCGCTGACTTCCAGATCTTCCAGTCCCCGCCGCCAGGTGAGCCTGGAGTCGGAGTCCACGGTGTTGTCAAAGGCAAATCCCGGGAGCTTGAAGATCCTGGCGACGTCCTGAAGAGCCATCCCCCGTACGGAAACATTCAACCGGTGTGGTTCCCTCCCCTCTCTTGCGAGTTGGAACGCCCCCTCCGCGCGCAGCTTTGCAACACCGGCCCGCCCCTCGACAGCGCGGACATAAAAGACATTGTCTTTCAGTTCGAACCGCCCGCGGGTTCCCCCCAGGGCCACCTGCTGGTACGAAGCGGTCCCTATGAAGAAATCTCCGGCGGAATAAAACCCGTGGGAGTCCCAGCGAAAGTCCGCCGTGAACTGAATGTCTCCGCGCGCCTGCGCCAGTTCCCGGTGGAAGAGAGCCAGCTCTTCCGCGGCCATCTTGCCTTGCGCCTGACCGCGCAGGACCGGCGACTTCCAATCCTTGACTTCCCCGTGTCCCGTGAGGACCGTCTTTTCCCTCCGAACTTCGAACGACTCGATTCCCAGACCTTCCTGGGTGAGGACGAGTCGAGCATCCAGGTCGTAAACCAGGTCCCGATCATCCCAGGCAAGCTGTCCGCCTTTGTAGGCTAACCGTATGTGATAGCTCATGGGCTGCGGCATGTAACGCAGCTCACACACCAGATCGTGGAGCGTAAGATTCAAAGGGATGCGCAGGTCATTCAGCGCAACCGATCCATCTTCGACGGTTACTTTCTCTGCCCCGAACTCCAGGGAGGCGCGGATAGTACGCGAGAGCGCTTCTGTGTCGAGGGAGCCGGCATCTTTACCAAACGCGAGGGAGAACCGAGGGCGCGCGAGGCGCATGTCGGTCAGGCTGATGCGCCGGCTCCACAGCGACACCAGACGGAACGTGCCCTGGATTTTCTCTATGCTGAGCTCGAGGTTTTTTGCGGAGCCGGGGCGCGGGGCAAGCCGCACTCCCCGGAGCTCAAACCGCCCGCCCAACAGGTCGACGTGCGAGCGGTCGATTTCACAGAGCAGACCCGTGGCCTCTTCCAGGCGAGACTTGAGGGTTGAGCGTACCAGCTCCTGGAAACTGCCGGTGCTCAGGTACCAGATTCCCGCCGTTCCGGCCAGAATGGCCAGAATCAGGAGGATCAGAAGCGCCTTTACAAATCGTCTCACCGCTCGCCACCTCATGCGGAGGGCCGGGCGAAGGACTCAATGCGAGAATGCCCGCGTATATCCTTCAGCCAGTTGTCCACGGCCGTGTTCACCTTTTCCTGTGCCAGAATTTCTTCGATCTGCGATGTGACCTCCTCGAGGTCCGGGACCCGGGCTCCCGAGGATTTCTCGAGCTGGGGCACCAGTTTTTGCCTGTAATAGGCCAGGATCTCTTCCGGAGAAACCGTCACAAAAGGCCGGAATCGAAACTGTATGAACTTCTCGATCGAGATCTGAAGGTCAATGTAGGACCGGAGCTCCGATTCCTGCAGCCCCAGGTCGCGCAGGAGGGCCGGCAGCCCCCCTATTTCCGCATACTTGTTCCGCAGATCCTGCATCCTGGGCTCGATCTCGCTTTCGTCTGCTTTGACTGCCGCGAAGTTTGTCAGTTCCTGGCGCATCAGCTCCAAATCGATCAGACGGTTGAGCTCCTCCTCACCGGACCGCTCGACGCCATTGCGCGCTGGCGCGAGAATCGCGTTGAGGTTGTGCGCCAGGCGCAGATCGCCTTCGGTAACAACCCTTCCGTTGACAGCAACCAGCAGCCGGTCGATCTCCTCGGGGAATGCCGGAATAGCAAGACACAGAAGCAACAGAACCACGCACGGGCCGCTGACCACCAGCCCGAGCCGCAGCCAATTTAATAATTCTTTGCGTCTTCGCGTCTTGGCGGTGAAAGCGGCGTACGCTGGTTTCACCGCCAAGACGCGAAGACGCAAAGAATCGCAAAGAACCGAGGTGTTCATTTCGCAGGACCTCATGTAATCAGAAGGGCGCCCCGACGGTCACGAAAAGCTGGCGGCGCCCGAAACCCTCGACACCTCGGAGCCGCGCAGGAAGGTTGAGGTTGAAGCCATAATCGATGCGAATGGGCCCGAACGGAGTTTTTACGCGCAGCCCCAAACCCAGCGTATGGCTGAAATCCGCAAACCGGATATCGCTCAGGTTGCTGAACACGTTTCCGGAATCAAAAAAACCCGCAAGCTGGATGAACCGCAGCAAAGGAATTTTGATTTCGAGATTCCCGATCAACAGGGCGTTGCCGCCGGTGGGCTGGTTTGTCGTCGGGTCCAGCGGGCCGGCCCGATCGGTGGCAAAACCTCGCAGGCTGGAGCCTCCGCCCGCAAAGAATCTTTCACTGATCGGAAGGCCTTGATCTCCGCCGAAGGGATGCGCCGCGCCGAAACGCAACGACGCCGCCAGGAGCAAAGGCCCGCGCAGTCTCTTGAAGTAGCTGGTCTGCGTGAACAAAGAGACGAAGTCGTTTTGGCCCCCCAGGAGTCTTGTCGTGACGCCCAAATCCGTCGAAGTGAAAAACCCTTTCTCGGCATTGAAAAAATTATCCCGTGTGTCGTTGACGTAGATCAGCGAAAGCGTAGAGAGGTTGCGCGGCAAGTCCTCGCGCTCCAGCGCCGATTCTTCAATCTTGAGGTTCTGCACCTGGACCCTGCGGAAGTTGTAGCGCAACAGGGCCCAACTGTGTGTGTTGAGAGGGTGCCCGAACTGATACGAAAGATTGAGACGCTTCGCATCAAAACTGATCTCGCGGTCCTTGCGCGCGGAGAAGGTAAAGTAGGAATCCACCGCAAGGGGCAGGATCTGCGGCTGCTGCATGTTCAGAACCAGGCCTTGTTCCAGCCGGCTTCCACGAATGCGGACATCAGCGCGGCGGCCTGTCCCAAAGATGTTGAGGTGTGAAAGCTCCAGCGTCCCGCGGGCCCCTTCTGTTTCCTGATAGCCAAGACCATATCCGAAGACGAGCTGCCTGGTTTCTTCGAGGCGCACCACAACGTCCTGATAGGGCGCCGTGCTTTCGGGATTCTGCGGGCTGACGCGCACGCGATCGAAAAGCCCCGTGTTGTACAGCCCTTGTTGGGTTTGCAGCATCTTCCCCAGACTGACGGGCTCGTTCTCCTTAAAGCGGATCCGTTTCTGTATTACCGAAGCGCGGGTGTGCCGGTTACCCAGGACGATGATGTCGTCGACCAGGGACTGCGGCCCTTCCTCTGTTCGAAATTCCACCAGGTACGTGTTCCGGCTATCCGGCTCGCTCACATTGTAGGTGACTCGAGGCTGCAGGAAACCGGCGTCGTTGTATGCTGCCAGGAGCGCCTGGCGCGCCTGCTCGGCGAGATGGGGAGAGTAAGGCCCGTGCTGCTTGAGCGGGATCTTGGTCTGCAGAAACCCGGAGGCAAGGTGACGATTCCCCGAAAATTTTACCTCCCGTGTTTGGGCCAGCAGGCCTTCCTGAATCTCGAAAGTGATCTTAAGCTGCTCTACTCCCTTGACAGGTTCCGGGAGAGCGATAATCCTGGCGTCCAGATAGCCCGCGGCCTGATACAAAGACCTTAGAGCTTCTTGATCCGCATCCAGTTTCTGGACGCTGTACACGGATTTTTGCAGGAATCGCGCCGGCTGGATCTGGATGGCGGCGAGCAATTGTTCTTCCGTAAATGCGCGATTCCCCCGGAAAAGCACGTCCGCGACAGTCACCTTCCGCCCGGGTTCGATCTTGTATTGGATGGTCCGGACCCCGTTCTTGTCCCGTCCCTCGATCACGCTCACATCAGCTTCCGGGTAACCGAGGGATTCAACATGTTCCAGGAGGTTTCGTGTTCCTTCCTGCAGAAGTTCTTCGTCCACCCCGCCGCCGGACAGAATCGGAATCAAGCGCCTCAGCTGGGGCTTTGGGATCTTGAACCCTTCCACGGTAACCCGGATCTCGCCAAAGCTGGACACCTCGATCTCGAGGGCGACCGCGTTCTCCGCAGCCTGGAACTCTTCGCTTGCGATCGTGGCGGTGGCTCCCAGAAATCCGCGTTCAAGAAAATACTGTTTCAGATTCCCCAGCCGCCGCCGGACTCGCTCGCGGTTGTACGCCTTTCCCTTTTCGACCTTGAGCTTTCCAAGGATAGTGGACGCCTCGGCCGAAGGGACGCCGCGGACCTCGACCGAGAGGATGGTGGCAAGCGCTCCGGGAGAGACCTCGAAAACCGTGTCCACCTGTCTCTCCCTTTCGTCGCGCCGCGTCTGCGCCTGGACCTCGGCGAGAAAATAGCCGCGGTCATGCATGTACTTGAGCACTGCCTGCCGGGCTTCTTCCAATTTTTCAGGGGTAAACCGCTCTCCCACGGGCAGGGGGATCACTTCCCAAGCGGAACGGCCTCCAAGATCGACATCTCCGGAGATCTTGAATTCGTTGAAGTAATAGTTGAACAGAAGGCGGAATTGAACCCGCGCGGCGTCTCCCTCCGGCGAGGCCTCGACGCCGATGTAGGAGAATTCTCCCATCTCGTAGAGCTTCTGAATTGCCTGCTGGACCAGCGTCCGGGTAAGGACGTCGCCGGGTTTCATTGGCAGGAAAGGGTCGTAGTGAGACCGCTCGACACGCGCATCGGCCTTATACTCGATGCCTTGGATGACTTTGCCGAACAAAGCGGACTCGGACGCGGGGGAGTGGCCGGCCGCCGCACCTTGTCGCGCCAGCATAACCGCCAGGCAATGGAAGAGGACCATTCTGATTTGCGCCAACCCCATGGCCGCAACCACACCGATCAGACCTCAGACCTGAGACCTCAGGAATCAGTCTCAGGTCTGAAGTCTGAGGTCTGAGGCTGATCCGACGTCACTATCCGGAAAGAATGCGACGCAATAGAACCTCCGAAACGAAGAAGAGCGCCACCCCGAGAAACACACCTAGAAAGATGCCGCCTCCTGTTTCCTGGTTCACCTCCGGTATGAGGTCTGACGCGGCAACGTAGAGGGTTACCCCTGCGCTAAAGGGCAGCACGTGACGAATAAGGTTTTCGCTGAAACTCACCGTGAGCACCCCAGCGAACGTGCTGAGGCTGATGGCCAGAGTGGCAAAGTGCGCAGCCGTTCTCCCGCGTCCCGACGCTCTCATGATGCTGGCCGCTGTAAAGCCTTCAGGTATTTTGTGAAGAAGAACAGCCAGAAACAGGAGGATTCCCAGACGCATGGAAATCCAGAAACCTGCTGCAATCAGGGCGCCGTCGAAAAAAGTATGCAGCACCAATCCGGCGAGGGCCGAATAGGCGACGCGGGCACGCAGCATCTGGTCACCGTGGGTCTCTTCACCGAAGTGAAAGTGCGTCGCTATGGTGTGCTCCACCAGATGCACGAAGAGATAACCGCCGAGAATGACCACGGACGCCGAGGGGTTGACTTGTATGCTTCTCGGCACGACTTCGAGGATGGCCGCCGCCAGCATGAAACCCGCGCCCAGCGAAACCAGCGAATTCAGGACAGGCCTGCGGACTTCCTTGCGAGACGATATGATCCACCCGCCGATCAGATTCGCCAGGGACGCCGCTATGCCCAGAACCAAAACTGTGGATAGTGGAGCGTTCATTTCGGATTGGCGATTGCGGATTGTCGATTGCGGATTGCGGATTGAAGTACCTCTGATTGCGGATTGAAGTACCTCTGATTGTGGATCGAAGGACGGAATCCAATTCGATCAATCCGCAATCGCCAATCCGAAATCCGCAATCCGAAATCCGCAATCAGCATTTCCGGCTCATATGTTGAAGCGGAAAAGTATGACGTCGCCTTCTTGCACGGTGTAATCCTTGCCTTCAAGGCGCAGGGCGCCTTTACTCTTGGCCTCCTGGAAAGATCGACATTCCAGCATCCGCGGAAAAGGTACCACTTCCGCTTTGATAAAGCCCCTTTCGATATCGGTATGAATAACCCCCGCAGCCTTCTGAGCTGTGCTGCCCGACGGAATAGTCCAGGCCCGGACCTCAGGCTCTCCAGCAGTAAAGAAGGAAATCAGCCCCAGAAGCTTGTAGGACTCCTGGATGATCCGGGCGAGACCGCTTCCGGAGAGCCCGAGGTCTTCCATGAACAGCCGGGCGTCTTCTTCAGGAAGCGATGCAATCTCAGCCTCGATCTTGCCACAAACGGCCGCGATGCGCACGTTTCGCATTCCGGCGTATTTTTGAAGCCGGAATTCTTCGACCGCCCGCGGAACCTTTCCTGCGTCCTGGTCGCCGAGATTGAGTATCATTAAGATAGGTTTGGCGGACAGAAATGTAAAACCTCTGACTCGTTTCTTTTCATCTTCCGTCAGTTCGATCTGCCGAAGGGGCTGCTCCTCCTCGAGCGCGTGTTTGAAGCGCTTCAGAATCTCGTGTTCGACTTCCAGATCGGTGCTCTTCATCTTCTTGAGGTCCTTCGCCAGTCGTTCCAGCCTCTTCTCCACAATTGCCAGATCCGAAAAGATCATCTCGAGCTCAAACAGCGCAATGTCCCTCGCAGGTTCCACCGGCCCCTCCGAATGCGGGATGCTGGAGTCCTCAAAGCCGCGCACCACATGGAGCAGCGCATCGATGTTCTTCAAGCTGGTGAGATAGCCCGCCATCTCCTTGCCCTGCCCTTCCAGGGCGGCCTTTCCCTCCCCACGCGCCAGACCAGGAAGATCCACATAGTCGACCGTCGCGTAAGTGATCTTTTCCGGTTGAAAAATCTCGGCCAGTTGGTCCAGACGGGAGTCGGGGACGTGAGCAACACCGACATGGGCTTCGCTCTTTCCTCCCCGCGGGGAAGTATCCGCCTTCCCGAGCGTCAGCAGATTGAAGATTGTGGTTTTGCCCACCTGGGGGAGACCGACGATTCCTACCCTCATTTAACCTTCTCCCTCAAAAAGTCACTCATGTTAACACACCCTTCCTCCCCCTCGACCTCGGCTGAAGCCTCGCCGATTTAGCCACAGAGCCACGGAGACGCAGAGACACGATTTTCTCCGTTTCTCCGTGTCTCCGTGGCTAAAGACCGAATTGCTCGATTCTCCATGATTATTAGCCAAAATTAATGAACCAGTACCTCAGGAACTACAGACAGCATAAATATTTACTTGACATCGTCACCATGGCCCACTATTCTGCGCCCGTAGTGGCCCAAAGTGGCTTTTAGTGGTCGTTTTTAGGTTAACTTCCCCAAATTCCGACCGCTTTTCCTTTTTGGTGGTTTCCCCTTCTTTTTTTCGGGGATTCCAGCGCTAAGGCATTTGAAAAGTCATGCTGTTCGGAAGCTTCCCGGTGACAATCGATGAAAAATTTCGCCTTAAGATCCCGGCGAAATTCCGGCGTGAACTTCCCGAAGCCGTCTACGTCACGAGCGACGA
>WNGD01004000.1_pt1 | contig 14679 bp, 13 predicted proteins | sample 5400671 | NCBI WGS metagenome assembly WNGD01 (sample SAMN13153369, study PRJNA577476) | soil metagenome | isolation source: 40 cm soil or saprolite under grassland replicate 2 | place: USA:California | collected 2016-06-15 | reverse complement strand
GAGTTCGTCGGCGACTGACGCACAAGAGGTCCGTCGCGCTCTGAACCTTTGTACGAGGTCAGCCGCGCGTGTAAAAGCGCTGACTGAGTGGGGCGGTCGGTACTGCGGTGCTGACCGCCCACGATGGTCGGGGCTGGGCGCCGAGCCTTTGCGGCTAGCCGACAACCCCCGGCGGCGGCTGCCGGAGCGTGGTTCCCGCCCCGACCAAAGATCCGGTAACGGGCCTTTGCGAGGGAAGACGAGAGAGTTCGACGGGCCGTGAAATTCGGGATGCGCCCGATCTCCGAAAGGTCGTCATGGCAGCGAGGACCGAGGCGATCGTGAAGTGACCCGCCGCCTTTCATAGCTGCCGACCCGCGACGCGGCAACCACCCTCGCGCAAGACCCCTGCATCCGTGCAACGAAGCCGGATTGGCCAGGGGTTGACGAAGCGTGCTGCAAGTTTTCTGGCTCAACACACTCAGTACAGGTAAGGACCGAGATACCCTTGCCCCTCAACCGAACGCTCGCCCAGACCGATCTCAGGACCAGTGAACACGCCCACCCGTTCTACGGACCTCGTCGTGCTCGTCAACGGCTTTCCACGGCTCTCGGAGACGTTCGTGCTCCAGGAGTTGCTCGAGCTGGAGCGCCGGGGCCTACGCCTCCACGTATTCGCCCTGCGGCGGCCCGCAGAAGTCGTCCAGCAGGATGCGCTCTCGGAGCTCCGCGCGACGGTGGAGTACCTCCCGGAAAGCCCGGTGCCGTACCAGCGCATGCGTGTGCGCCTCGCCCACGCCACCCTCCTGCTGCAGCGGCGGCTCGGATACCTGCATGGCCTCGCCGATGCGCTCGCATCGCCTGAGTTCTCGCGTTCACTCGGCGCCAGGTCGACGCTCCTCGCACAGCGCATCGTCCGGCTCGGGTCGCCGCCGCTCTACATTCACTTCGCGCACAAGCCGGCCACGATCGGACGGCTCGCCGCGCTGCTGGCCGGCGTACCGTACGCGCTTTCCGCCCACGCCAAGGACATCTGGTTGACACCGGACGGCGAGCTGGCGAGGAAGGTGCGGGACGCCGAGGTCGTGTTGACGTGCACCGAGGACGGCCGTGCGCACCTGGCTGCGCTCGCCGACGGCCGGACCCCGGTGCGCCTCGCCTACCACGGCGTCGAGCTGAAGGATCACTCGCGCTCCTCGCAGCCAGGCGCGACGGCACGTGTACTGGCAGTCGGCCGCCTCGTCGAGAAGAAGGGGCACGAGACCCTGCTGCTCGCGGCGGCGCTGCTGCGCGACCGCGGGCTCGACTTCACCGTTCGGCTCGCCGGCGAAGGACCCGAGTGGGCGAGACTGCAGCGGCTCGTCCACGAGCTCCGCCTCGGCGACCGCGTCGTCTTCCTTGGCCCCCTTTCGGAGTCCGAGGTTCAGGTGGAGTACGCACGCGCGGACGTGTTCGCGCTGCCCTGTCGCAAGCTCGCCAACGGCGACCAGGACGGGCTCCCGAACGTGATCCTCGAGGCGATGGCGCACGGACTGCCCGTCCTGAGCACGCGGCTGGGCGGAATCGTCGAGGCGATCGTCGACGGGGAGTCGGGACTGCTCACCGACCAGGACGACGCGAGCGGGCTGGCCGAGAACCTCGGCCGGCTCCTCGAGGAGCCGGAGCTCCGCGAACGGATCGGTGAGGGGGGTCGCAGGCGTGTCGCCGCGCGCTTCGAGCGCAGCGCGAACCTGCCGGGAGTGATGAACGCCCTGGTCGAGGCAGGCATCATCCCTACCTCGCCCGCTCGCCAGCCGGCGTCGCTGCAGGCGGTCGCCTGATGCGCTTGCTCTACCTCACCGCCGATCCAGGCGTGCCCGTGCTCGGCCACAAGGGCGCCTCGGTGCACGTGCGCGAGCTCGCCAAGGCGCTCGCGCGCCTCGGCGTCGAGGTGGCGATCGCCTCTCCCAGAACCGAGCCCGCCGGCGACTCGCTCGATGCTCCGATCGCGTTGCTGCCGCTCCCGCACGTCGCACCTGAGGCGACCGAGCTTGAGCTGTGCACGGCGCTAGAGGGCCAGCGGGCGGCGGTGCTCGAGCACGCTCGCGCCATCGGAGCGGAGGCGATCTACGAGCGCTACTCGCTCTTCGGCGATGCGGGCGTCGAGGCCGCGGCGGCGCTCGGGATCCCGCACGTGCTCGAGGTGAACGCTCCGTTAAGGGAGGAGGCGCAACGCTTCCGCACGCTTCCCCATCCTGTTCTGGCCGGCGAGATCGAGCGCAGGGTCTTCCGGGGCACCGCCCGCCTCCTCGCCGTCTCGACCGCCTTGAAGAGGTGGCTCGAAGGGGAGGGCGTCGAGCCTCACCGGGTCGAGGTCGTTCCCAACGCGATCGACCCCGAAAGATTTGCCCCGCGCCGCGAACGCCGCGACGGCACCTTCGTGGTCGGCTTCTGTGGCAGCCTCAAGGCCTGGCACGGGATCGAGGTGCTGCTCGAGGCCTGCAGGGCCGCCTTCGTCGAGGAACCTTCCCTCCGCCTGGAGCTCGTCGGCAGCGGCCCGCTCGAGCACCTCCTCCGCGACCCGGGCCTGCCGACCGACCGGGTGCTGGCGCACGGCGCCGTCCCGCACGCGAACGCGATCGAGTGCCTGCGCGGCTGGGATGCGGGTATCGCTCCGTACCTGCCTCTCGAGGGCTTCTACTTCTCGCCGTTGAAAGTGCTCGAGTACATGGCAGTCGGCCTCTGCCCGGTGGCCTCGGCGCTCGGCGCGATCCCGGCACTGCTTGGCGAGGGCGACCGCGGGGTGCTCGTTCGGGCGGGCGACGCGGGGCTGCTGGCCGCGGCGCTGGTCGAGCTGGCACGCTCCCGCCGGCACGCCGCCGAGCTCGGGCGCCGCGCCCGCAAGCACGTGCTGGAGACGCACACCTGGGAGCGCAACGCGCGCGTCGTCCTCGAGGCCATGAGCGGCCGGTCGAGGGAGCTCGCAGCGTGAGCCGCTTTCTCGTCACCGGCGCCGCAGGCTTCATCGGCTCACACCTCTGTGAGGCGCTGCTCGCGCGCGGCGAGAGCGTGCTCGGCGTGGACTCCTTCAATGACTACTACGACCCTGCGCTAAAGCGCGCCAACCTCACGGACGCGCTCGCGGCCGGGCTTGAGTTCAGACGGCTCGACCTCGCGCGGGACGCCCTCGACGACGCCCTGAAGCAGATCGACGTCGTCTGCCACCTCGCGGCTCAGCCCGGCGTGCGGCCGAGCTGGGGCGAGGGCTTCGACATTTACGCCAAGCGCAACATCGTCGCGACGCAGCGCCTGCTCGAAGCGACGCTACGCGCGGGCGGGCCGCGGTTCGTCCTCGCTTCCTCCTCGTCGGTTTACGGCAACGTCGGCGAACAGCCTGCACAGGAGTCCGACCGCCTCACGCCGGTCTCGCCCTACGGCTTGACGAAAGCCGCCTGCGAAGAGCTCGTCGGCGTCTATCGGCGAGTGCACGGCCTCTCGGCGGTCTCCCTCCGCTACTTCACGGCCTACGGCCCGCGCCAGCGGCCGGAGATGGCGTTCGCCTCTTTCATCCGGGCGGTCCTGTCGGGCAAGCCCCTGCACGTCCTCGGCGACGGCCGCCAGACCCGGGACTTCACATACGTGACCGACGTGGTCTCGGCCACGATCGCGGCGGCCGAGCGCCTCACCGGGCCGGTCTACAATGTCAGCGGCGGGACGAGCTCGACTCTGCTCGAGGCGATCGCCCAAATTGAGCGCTTGACCGGCCGACGCGCCCTGATCCGCTTCTCCCCCCGCGCGCGTGGCGACGCCTACAGGACGATGGCCGACCTGACGGCAGCGAGGCGCGATCTGGCTTACAGCCCTGAGGTCACGCTTGGCCAAGGCCTCGCGCTCCAGGTCCAGGCGGCGATGCGCGATCCCGAGGAGCTCGCCGAGGCGGTGGCCTGAGTGCAACCTGAAGAGGCCGGCTGGCGCAAGCTACGCTTGATCGCGCGCTACTTCCGCAAGGACGTGCGCAAGCGGCGCCGCGCGCTCGCCGGCGGGGCCTTCTTCGGCTTCGTCTACGCGGCCGCCCGCGTCGCCGAGCCCTGGCCGCTGAAGGTCGTCTTCGACCAGGTCCTGCTCGGCAAGCCGGCCCGGGGCATCATCGCCACGCTGTTCACGCCCTTCGGCAGTTCGCCGTACGCGATGCTCGGAGCGGCCGGCCTCGCGCTCGGACTCATCGGCCTCGTGCGCGGTGTCTCCTACTACTACGAGGACTTCCTGCTCTCACGGGCAGCGCAGCAGATCGTCTACGCGATCAGGACGAGGCTCTACCGCCACTTGCACCGCCTGCCGCTCTCGTTCCACCAGCAGCGCAAGACCGGCGACACGCTCGTCCGGCTGAGCTCGGACATCATCCTGATGCGCGACGTCCTCGTCGACGCGATCGTCAGCCTCGGCACGGGCCTGATCCTGCTGCTGATGATGATCGTCGTGATGGCGCTCGTCGATCCGCTCTTGACGGCCATCGCACTATTAGTGATGCCGGCGATCTTCGCGCTCGCCTTCTTCTACGGGCGCCGGATCCGCGTCAACTCTCAGAAGCAACGCAAGCGTGAGGGCCAGGTGGCGGCGGCGATGCACGAGGCAATCTCCGCCATAGCCGTCGTGCAGCTGCACGGCGCCGGCGAGCGCGAGCAGGAACGCTTCCACGAGATCAACCGCCGCAGCCTCAAGCATGGCGTCGCGGCGACCCGGCTCGAGGCGCGTATGTACCGCTCGGTTGAGCTGACACTCGCGGCCGGGCTCGGCGTGATGCTCTCGCTCGGCACGATCCGCGCGCTGCAAGGAGCGCTCACACCCGGCGAGCTAATCGTCTTCATCAGCTACCTCCGTGCGGCCTACCGCCCGCTCCAGCGGGCGTCGAAGACGGTGCAGCGCGCCGCCAAGGCTCTCGCGGCCGCCGAGCGCGTCGTCGAGGTGCTCGAGGTGAAGCCCGCTCTGGAGGACGCGCCCGATGCACAGCCGGCGCCGCCGCTCCGCGGCGAGATCGCCTTCGAGCACGTGGACTTCGCCTACGGCTCGGGCGAACAGGTCCTGCACGATGTCACCTTTTCGATCGAGCCCGGCCGGCACCTCGCCGTGGTCGGCCCCTCCGGGAGCGGCAAGTCAACGCTGCTGAGCCTCGTCCCGCGGCTGTTCGAGCCAGCGTCCGGCCGTGTCACCGTGGACGGGCTCGACGTATCGAGCCTCACGCTCGAGTCCCTGCGCTCCCAGGTCTCGCTCGTCCTCCAGGAGTCAGTCCTCTTCGGGCTCTCGATCGCCGAGAACATCCGCTACGGCTGTCCAGAGGCGACCGACGAGGAGGTGCAGGCGGCAGCCCGCGCCGCCCGAGTCAACGACGTTGTCACGAACTTCCCGGATGGTTACGACACCGTTCTCAGCGAGCGCGGGCAGACCCTCTCGGGCGGTCAGCGCCAGCGGATCGCGCTGGCCCGCGCGCTGGTGCGCCGAACGCCGATCCTGCTGCTCGACGAGCCCACGACCGGGCTCGACGCCGCCACGCAGGCCGAGATCGTCAGCGTTCTGCGCGAGGAGCTGCTTCGAGACAACACGACCGTCGTGATCGCGACGCACGACTCGCGCTTGATTCAGGCCGCGGACGAGGTGGTCGTGCTCGAGGCCGGGCGTGTCGCCGAGCGAGGCCGCTACGACGAGCTCCTGCGTACCTCATCGGACTTCCGCTGGCTCTTGGCCGAGGAGCGGACGACCGCGCAGAGGCAGGACAGCCGCCGTCCGGGGCAGGCACGGCGGGATGGGCGACGGCGCGTCCTCTTCTACTCGCACAACGGCGTCGGCGTCGGCCACCTCCAGCGGCAGCTCGACCTCGCGACGGCTTACCGAGGGCGCCATCCCGAGAGCGCGATCCTGCTCGTGACCGGCTCGCGCGGCGCCTCGATGTTCGAGTTCCCGGAGGGAATCGACTACCTGAAGCTGCCTGCGCTACGGATGGTCGACCGCTACCGCAACTGGGAGCCACGCGACCTGCCGCTCCCGATCGAGGCGGTGACCGAGATGCGGGCGGAGACGCTGCGCGAGACGGTCCGCGTATTCGCGCCCGATCTGCTTGTGGCCGACTTCATCCCCGCAGGGCCGTACGGCGAGCTCCTGCCGGCTCTCGACGAGCTCGAACGCCACGGCGGCCGCGCCGTCGCCGGCTTCCGCGACATCGTGGACGAGGCCGGCTTCGTGCGCGAGCTGTGGCGGGAGACCGGAACGTACGACATCCTGCGCAACCGCTACGCCAGCGTCTGCGTCTACGGCGATCCCAGCGTTCTCGATTTCGCGGAGTACGGGCTCGACTCCGGAGCCGGTGTGCCCGTGCACTACTGCGGCTACCTCGGTCGCCCGGAGCTGCCCGAGCCCGAGCACTCGCCTCGGCCGTTCGTGCTGGCGACGAGCGGGGGCGGCGCGGACGGCTCCGTCGTCCTCGACCAGTTCCTCCACGCGGCCGCCCTCCTTCGCCCCCACCTCGGCGGCCGCTGGCTGGCCGTCAGCGGGCCGTTGATGAGCGACGCCGACCACGAGCGCCTCGTCAGGCTCGGCGACCGCTTCGGCGTCGAGGTCCGCCGTGTCCTGCCGGACCTGCGGCGCCAGCTCGCCCGCGCCGATTGTGTCGTGGGGATGGCCGGCTACAACACGGTCTGCGATGTGCTCTCGTACCGTCGCCCAGCCGTGCTCGTGCCGCGGCCGGAACCAAGCCTCGAGCAGACCCTGCGCGCCGACCGGCTGGAGGAATGGAAAGCCGTGGAGGTTGTGCGAGCCCGGGAGCTCAGCGGCGAGAAGATCACCGGCGCCATCCAGAGGGCGCTCTCGCGGGGAGAGGTGCCCCAGCCGCCGGTTTCCCTCGACGGCCTACGGCGGGCGCTTGACGTCTTCGACGTCGCGCTCGCGCAGGCAAGGGCGGCTTGACCACCCGTGAAGGGAGATCGCTCGATGCATCCTGAGCTCCCGCGTCGACTGCTCGTCGGCCTCTTCGTGGGCAGCGCCCTCCTGCTCCTCGCTGCGACCGCAATCGCGGCCGGCAAGTCGATCACGCTGAACTTGAAGGGTGGCTATAAGAACCAGACGAGGGTTGCGTGCGCTCAGCGCAACCACTATTCGGTCTACCACCGCGGCGGCACGCTCAGGATGGACGGCTACGTCTCGCCCGCTCCGGCGCTGCCGGACGGCGCTTGGCGCGTGAAGATCAAGGTCAAGCGCTGCAAGGCCGGCCGCTTCGTCGAGATCTGGCACGGTTACGCGCGCGGGAACGGCGTGACGCTGAACGGCGTCAAGGTCGGCCACTTCCGCAAGACCTACCGGATGCGGAGCACCGGCTACTTCTTCGCGCGCGCGTACTACTACGGCACCCATCCGCGGAGCAGGAGCAGGGCCGAGCACTTCCACGTGACGCGCTAGTCGGCGGATCAAGGGCGGGGGCGGCACGACACGGCGGGTCAGAAGGTGCGCCACCCGCGTGGGCCGCCGATGGAGCCGCTTAGATCTCATCGTTCGGGGCTCCGAATCAACGGCAGCATTGACAGACGCAGGTGTGATGTCATAGTGACATCACGATGAAGCTACAGCGATTCATCGATGCGCTCAAGGCCGACCTCTCCGCGGTCGCGGAGCTCGGCGACGAGGCGACGGCTGACGCCGCCGGGCAACTCGTCCTCACCCTCCAGGGCTCAGTCGGCCTGCGCCTGCTTGACGCCCTCTCCGAAGCGGCGCGCGAGCTGAACGAGAGGCTTCCATCGGGCCACGTCGAGGTTCGGCTGGCCGGCCAGGATCCCGAGCTCGTGTACTTCAGCGACGAGCGCGAGGCGCCGGTGGCTGGAGTCGACGCGGCGTTCACAGCCCGCATCACGCTCCGCCTCCCCGAGGCACTGAAGACGATGGTCGAACAGGCGGCCGTACGCGAAGGCGTCTCCGTCAATACCTGGATCGTCCGTGCGCTCTCGCGCACGAGCTCAGCCGCTCCGGCCCCGCCGTCACGCCTAACGGGCTATTCCCAGAACTGACTTGGCAGTCCGTATGTAGCGCGGCGAGATAGCCCAGCTGCCTCGGCCGAAGCAGCGGCGTTGGGCAACGGTTCAGCCATAGGGTGGCCCCGAGCGGCTCTTGTACTAGAACGCCCGCCGGTTTCAGACTCCGGCGGTCGGTCCGCGGGCTCCTACCACGCGGAGCCGTGATCGGCTCACTCTGCCGATCGGAGGATGCAGCCGAACCGCCCGTCAGGATCGGCGGTGTGCGATGGATCTTCGCGAGTGTGGCGGTGGTCGTCGCGGGCGCGGTAGTGGCCTTCGCGATCGACACGTGGGGGTGGCGTGATCCCGGCGCCGCCCGGCAAGGGAAGCTTGCCGAATCGGACCTCAACGCCGTCTACTACGCGCGCGGCTCATGCTGCCATACCACTTCGCTCAAGAGGGTTGGTGACCACACCTGGCTGGCGGCGCTGCGAAATAGCAAAGGCCACCGCGTCTGCGTAATCGTCGACCTGTGGCGGTTCAAGCCCCTCGGCGACCGCGATTTCGACGGCGTCACGCAGACGGGCTGCAGCTAGTCGTTCGGAGCCAACTCGAGCTCCATGTGCTCGGTTGTCGGGTCGGCGGTCGACCCGCTGCGCTGAGCGAACAAGCCGCAGCTCGGCTGAGGCTGCGTTTCATTGCGCCGCGACCCGCGGTTAGCGCTGACGGTGCCGGACGAGGAAGGCTGGTACGCCACGTGAGCCTGTTGGGATGCATCGTCTCGCTCGAGGACGACCGCGACCTGCGCGACATCGACCGCCTCGCGCTTCGCTACACCGGGCGGCCGTTCCGGACACGCGACCGGCGCAGCATCAGCGCGTGGGTCGAGGTCGACGCCTGGCAGGCGTGGAACGGCTCAGCACCCTGGCCGGGAGGCTCGTAGCCGCTGGGAAATCCAGTAACGCCTGACCCGGCGTAGAACTCGTGTGCGGGATTTGTTGCGGCGTCCTCACGTTCGAGCGCGCTCTGCGATTCCCGAACGACCAAACGACCAGCAGGGGAGGTGTGTCGTGAGGAACGTAAGTCTGGTGCTCGTGGCGATCGCGCTCGCTGTCGCCGTTGCCTTCGGCCTGGCCGCGCGAGCAGATGCAGCCAGCTCCGAGCAGATCGTGTTCAGCGGGACTGGCTTCTCGCCAAGCGCCAATGCGCCCTTCGGCTTCTGGATCTGGTGCGAGTCGGCAGAGTCGGGTAACCCCTATGCCGGCGAGTGCAACGGAGCGATGTATTTCTACACGCTTCACATCACCAAGCATGTAGACGACGTCGTTCCGCTCCAGGAGCCTGCTGAGGGCCAGTACTTGATGACGGTCGCGTCCAGCGACGGATCGATCAGCTGCACGCTTGAGAACGATCCGCCGGCGACGCAGGGCCCGACCAACACCGTCCACGTCAGTTGCGGCTCTCCGCTCTCGTTCAGCGACGGCCTGTCGACGAACGCTGTAGTCAACGTAACCGGCCCCTGAGCCCGTCAGATAGGAGGGAGCGCGGCACGCCGCCGCGCTCTCTCCTTCAAAAACCGCTGAGACAGTGGGTTTCGAGTCCCGCTGCGCTGAGCCGCGTCGTCCGGAGCTCGCGTCAACCTATGGACGGTGGCTCAGGGAACATCAGCGGCGGCGTACCTCGATGGTTACCGCTTCGCGGCGGCCGAGCTACGCAGCCGCCGACATGCCCGCGGCTGGTCCCTAGAGCGTCTCGCCGCCGAGTTCGGCGCCAACGGTGTCGCGATCAGCCGCGTGTCCCTCGGCGAGATCGAGCGTCAGGTTTGCCGCGCCGCACCGGAGCTTCAGGCCGTCGCGGCCGCGGTGCTGCAGGTCGAAGTCGGCGAACTCTTCGAGCCGGAAGAGGAGCGGAAGCTTCGGCGCCAGGGCGAGCAGGGCGACTACGTGCGACAGCGCGTCGCCTGCGAGATCCTGGGCGTGACGAAGCAGGGGATTCGCTACCTCGAGCGCGACGGCGTTGTCACACGTGAGGCCGAGCCGCCGTTCGAGTATCGGCGCTCGGCGCTCGAGGAGCTTGTGCCGCCGGGCTCAGTGACGCTGCCCGAGCTCGCGAAACGCACCGGCCTTCACGACCATCAGGTGCGGCTCCGTGTTCACGCCAGCAAGCTCGACGCATTCCGACCATGGCCGGGCGGGAACTACCGCGTCTTGCCCCATATCGCTGATCGGTTCGTCCGCGAGAACATGCCCCGGGAGTTGAAGGTCGCGCGGGCGCGCGAGTTGCGACTGCAGGGCGAGTCATACGAAGCGATCGCCGACAACCTCGGGGTCACGTACCCGACCGCGCGGACATGGACGATGAACAGCGGCGAGCCGTGAAGCCCGACTCACGCACGACGAGCTCGCCGCGCTCGTGGCGGACTGGTTGCACCACCGCCGCGCGATCTAGGCCCGGGGCACAGATTCAGGCAGGGCTAGCCGCCGTCCTCAGTCGCTTAGGCGTTCGCCCTCGGTTTCTGGAACCGAGGGCATTCAGAGGGCCTTGCGCGCTGGGCGCTCGGAAGCCTCCACTTGCCGCAAGGTTATTTTGCTGTAGTGACGAGAGGAAAGGCCGCGTGAGCCTCACGTACTACCGGTCGCGGTGTGGTCTCGGGACGTCGCCAGGTGCGGCAACTACTAGCACCGCTCGGCGCGTAGGCTGCGCGACCCGACCGGGCCAAGCGCGTTGCCGACGACGCATAATGGGCCAGCTTGACACCACTGCGCGGTCGGTCTAGGTTCGCTTAGGAACTCCGAACGGGGAGCCGCGCGTGATCAGTGGTGTGCAGTGGCAATGGATTCTGCTTGGCGCAGGCCCGGGCGACGGCGGTTCAAGTCATAGGGTTGCACGTCGGCGAGCGGCCGGCGGAAGCGATCTCGTCTACAGCTCGGGCACCGAGGCGCCGATGCTCGATGCCTGGCATTCGACGCCGGCGCCCTCGACGCTAACTCAGGGAGGCCAGGAGTACCTGCGGGCGTTCTGGTCGGTGATCGCGCACGACACGACGTCGAGCCAAAGTACAGCCCAGGTACAGCCGGGGCCCACTGCGAACGACTCACATTTCGGCGGTTCGTGGCTAGTAACGGCCAATCTGTATTACATCCCTGTGGGAGGCGGGCCGGGCACCACGCCAGGCGACGGGTTCCTGCTTATCGACGCGTTCGACATACAGGCGGGCTTCTTCGGCGACGACTTCGTCGACGCCACTCCCGATCCGGGCCACACGCTTACCCCTGAAGCGAACGACGGCTACATCGACACCACGACTCAGATCGAGCAAGGTGCGTCGCTCACGGTCGCTGCTCGCGACGGGCTTCCCGGAAAGCAGTTCGGCTACTGGTGGTCGATCGATTCATTGCTGGAGAGTGGCGATGAATCGAATCCCGCCACCGTCGGCTCGCCTGACCCGCATGACATCGTCGCTCACCACAACGACCATGTCGTCGCGTTTGCGTTCTACAACGAGGTTCAGCAACGATGGCGCCACCCGCCGAACTACTGGCTCTACAACCCCTGGTGGTGGCTCGAGACACACGGTGGGCTGGTACCCCCAGGGCCGACAGATCCCTTCCGCGTTCAGATCGAGGCCGCGTCACGAATACTCGAAGCGACTGATTCTTTGTCCGCAGGTGTGCGTGCGGGAGGTATCGAGCTCGCCTTGCACCAGCTGTCTATCGCCGAGAAGGCTCTGCGGCAAGAGCTCAACTCGGTGCGAGAGGCTCAAGAGCGGTAGATCCGTTTGCCACCCGAGCCACCAGAGCGATATGGCTCAGTCGGTTCGCAACGCTAGTAGAGACCAAGCAGGCGACGGAGTTCACGGAGCTCGTCGAGCGTGTAACGCTCGAGCCACCACTTCCGGTAGCGCTCGGGCTCCGCGGGATCCGGCGGCCTCGCCGGGACCGCCGGCACGCCGGGACGGGCCATGAGGCGAGCCAACTCTTACCGGCGGACCCCAGCCAGCGCAAGCTCCCAGACCGAGGACCAACAAAGCCAACATCAGCGCCGAGAGCACCGTACGCGTCATCACGGGGCCCCCGCGCATCACAAGGGGGCGATGCCGCCAAGGGCCTTCGTTTCGGTTAACGGCTCGCATAGACGTCGCAGGCATCCACACATCCTGGCCTCTACTCGCCATCGAGGCCGCCGATGGTCAGCTCCGAGCTTCGCCAGCCTCCGGGTGCAGGTATTGCCCGGGCGCCTGGCGGGTATGAATCGGTTGGTGAGCTTCAGGCGGACCGCGTCTTAGAGCGTCAGCCGTGATGCGTGCGGGCTGCGCGGCGGCCGCCCTCTTTGCGGTCTTCGCAATGGGGTGCGGAGGTCACGCGCGAACCGCGGGGACGATCGTCTTCCAGAGCGACCGCAGCGGTCGCGCAGCGATTTACGCCATTCGCGAGGATGGGAGCGGACTGAGGAAGCTTCTCGACCTTCCCGGAGAGGCAGAGGTCATCTGGACGCGGGACGGGACGAAAGCGCTCGTCCTAGCCTACCCCTCGTCCGGGAAGTACGTGTTCATTCCGGCGAGCCGCGCGCAGCGCACCATTCGGCTTCCGGGGTTGGCGAGCGACAACATGCCGTCCTGGTCGTCGGACGACACGCGCCTCGCTTTCGCGACGGACCGCGGAGACGTCGTCGCGCTCAATGTGAAGAGCGGCGTCCGCCACAGGATCGCCGGAGGCTCGAACGGCCTCGGCTTGGCCTGGACCCCGGACGGAAAGCGCGTGCTCTTCGTCGGCGAATCCAACGACGCGCTCTACACGGCTCGGGCGCGCGGCGGCAAACGGACGCGCCTCCTGCGGTTGCCCGCAGACGTGTATCCGGGTGCCCTGTTTCAGTGGTCGGCGGACGGGAAGTGGATCTCGCTCTTCGACGCTGGCTACTCCCCCGCGAAGCTGTACGTGGTTCGCGCTGACGGAACCGGCCTCCGCCTGATCGCGCGCAACGCGCGAGACGCGGCCTGGGCGCCGACGGGAGAGCGAATCGCCTTCGTGGGTCACAGAGGCGCCGTCATCGTCGACATCGCGCACGCGCGGCGCCGGCTGACCAGGACGCCGACGACTCATTACGGCAACAGCAGCCTGGCCTGGTCGCCCGACGGTCAGCGCATCGTCTACACGCGCGACTCTCTCGGCCGCGGGGACGTTCACAGCCAGCTCTGGACGGTGAGGGTCGACGGTCGCGGCCAGCGCCCCGTGACCCAGGCGTTCCCCGACGACGGCTCGGATGATCCTGACGTCTGGGTCGCGGGCACCGTGACCGGCACGCCCGCGCCGAAGCTGCCCCTCGTCGTCTTGCGCGGGACCCGCACGATCGCCACGAGGCTGCCGATCGTGGCGCTGTCCGCCTCCGGCAACCGGGCTGCGGTCGCACAGGGGCTTGGCGGCCCGCGCGACTTTCGCGGTCCGTTCGGGCCGATCGTCGTCTGGGATCCGACCCGCGCCGCCGCGTTGCAGCTCCGGATCCCTGGGTGCGGCAGCGCATACGAGGTCGAACTGGCCAGCGTCTTCTTCACCGCCGGCAGAGTCGGTTACCGCTGCGACGACCCGGCGGTCTCGTACGGCGAGGAGGATACGCTGCGCCTCCTGCGACCCGGCAGAGGTGCGGTCAAGATCGTCCACGCCCAAGACGGCGAATTCTCTGGTTCGTTCCTGGGCGGGCTCGCGGAAGACGGAACGGAGATCGCGTTCGACGTCGGGACGCTCGGCGCGACTTCTCACGGCGACGTTTACACGGCGCGAAGCCGTATCTGGAAAGCGACTAGGGCCCGAAAGGCGATCGTGCGCACCTTCAGTGGCGAAGCGACCGTCGCTTCGCTCGATGCCGGCCGGATCGCGCTCGTGCGCGATGGCCGCGCGGTCAGCGTCCTCCTCCCCGACGGGGAGGTTCGCACGTTCGCGTTCGGCCACGTCGTTGGCGCGGCACTCGACGGGGCGCGTCTTGTCGTCCTGCAGAGCGCCCGCCTCGACGTCGTTGACCTCAGCAGCGGCCGGCGCATCGCGTCTTGGCCGGTGAAGCGAGGCTTCGGACCGGCTCCCGCGCTCGAGGGCGCGCGCGGAGACCTCGCGGCTTACGTGATCGGCGCGGCCGTCCACATCGTTCGCCTCTCCGACAGCCGCGAGGTCGTCGTCGACACGCCGCACGCGACCGGACCGGTCTTTGCGCGCTTCGTGCCGAGCGGCCTGTTCTACTCGTTCAACCAGTCGTACGCGAAACGGCCAGGACGCCTCGTGTTCGTGGCGCGCTCGGAGCTCGAACGCGTGCTCGCCTCTCGGGCGGCGGGACGCTGATTCCGGGTCGCTCTGCGGCAACCGCGAAGACGGCTGAGCGCATGAAGGCGTGGCGGTTCCGCGAGGAGGCCGAGCGCCTCGACGAGCGCGTCCTCGCGCACGTCGGGCAAAAGTCCGGGGCACAACTAGCTGCGCCGTCGCCGCTAGAGAAAACGGAAGCCTCGCGTTTGCGGGGCTTCCATCACAGGGGCGGCAGGACTCGAACCTGCAACCCCCGGTTTTGGAGACCGGTGCTCTGCCAATTGAGCTACGCCCCTAGGGGTTGCGAATGCCAGTGTAACCGTGCCCTTCTAGAGTCCGAGCCATGCCCCCGCCACCGCCACGGCCGGCTCTCGGCGCGCTCTTCCTGGTCCTCGCGATCGCGTTCGTGGGCATCGCTGCTGCCGCCGCGGAGGCCGTCAACAGCA
>WNGD01003998.1_pt1 | contig 14681 bp, 12 predicted proteins | sample 5400671 | NCBI WGS metagenome assembly WNGD01 (sample SAMN13153369, study PRJNA577476) | soil metagenome | isolation source: 40 cm soil or saprolite under grassland replicate 2 | place: USA:California | collected 2016-06-15 | reverse complement strand
GAGCGGGTCCATCACCATGATGCGTTCGACCTGGTCGCCGAAGAACTCGACGCGGACGCCCCGCTCCTCGTAGGCGGGGTGGATCTCCAGGGTGTCGCCGCGGACGCGGAACTTGCCGCGGGTGAAGTTCAGGTCGTTGCGGTCGTAGTGGATGTCGACCAGCTTGCGTAGCACCCCGTCGCGGTCGTACTCGTGGCCCGCCTCCAGGTACAGCATCTGGCCTTCGTACTCCTCGGGGGAGCCGAGGCCGTAGATGGCGGAGACCGAGGCGACGATGATCACGTCCCGCCGGGTCAGCAGCGCGGCGGTGGCCGAGTGGCGCAGCCGGTCGATCTCCTCGTTCATCGAGGAGTCCTTCTCGATGTAGGTGTCGGTCTGGGGGACGTAGGCCTCAGGCTGGTAGTAGTCGTAGTAGGAGACGAAATATTCGACCGCGTTGTCGGGGAACAGCTCCTTGAACTCGTTGGTGAGCTGCGCGGCCAGGGTTTTGTTGGGTGCCATCACCAGGGACGGGCGGCCCATCCGCTCGATCACCCCGGCCATCGTGCGGGTCTTGCCCGAGCCGGTGACCCCGAGCAGCGTGAACGCCTGTTCGCCGGCGTTGAGGCCGCTGACCAGCTCGTCGATGGCGCGAGGCTGGTCGCCGGCGGCCGGCAGGTCGCTGGTGAGCTTGAACGGGGGCATCACGACTCCAGGCGCTGCAATTCAGTCTTGGGACGCTCCCAGTGTAGGCGGCGGCTGCGACAGCCCGCCTGGGGCCGCCGCCGCACCGAGGTAGAGCCGCGCCACCTCGGGATCGTCGAGCAGCTCCGCACCCGACCCGGTGTGGCGCACCACCCCGGCCTCCATCACGACGCCGTGGTCGGCGGCGGCAAGCCCTGAGCGGGCGTTCTGCTCAACGAGGAGGACGGTGCGGCCCGCCTGCGGCATCGCGGCGATGCCGTCGAAGACCTGGCGTTTGGCCTGCGGGCCGAGCCCGATGGAGGGCTCGTCCAGCAGCACCAGCACCGGGTCGAGCAGCAGCGCCCGGGCCAGCTCGACGATCCGCTGCCCGCGCCGGTTCGCTGTCCGGCGGCGAGCACCCCGCCGCTGGCCGACCAGGGGATACAGCTCGATGACCTCGGCCAGGCGCCGCCGGACGAGCGCCTGGTCCTTGATGATGTAGGCACCCATCAGCAGGTTCTCCCACACCGTCATCGCCGGGAACAAGCTCCGGTCCTGCGGCAGGTGCACCACGCCGTGGCCGAGGACGGCCCGGGGGGTCAGCCCGCCGATCAGCTCACCGCTGACGACGATCGTGCCGGCGCGGGGCCGCAGCAGCCCGCTGACGGTCTTCAGCACGGTCGACTTGCCGGCCCCGTTGGGGCCGATGACACAGGTCACCGCGCCCTTGGGGACGTCGAGGTCGACGCCGCGCAGCACCATCGCCTCACCGTAGCCGGCCACCACCCCGCGCAGTTGCAGCAGTGCCACAGCCGTCACGTCAGCCTCCCAGGTAGGCGTCGAGGACGCGCGGGTCGGCCTGGATCGCGGGCGGCGGGCCGCTGGCGATGACGCTGCCGCGGTCGAGCACGATCACCGGGTCGCACAGCCGCATCACCACACCCATGTCGTGCTCGACCACCAGGAAGCTGACCCCGGCGGCGTTGCGCTCGCGGATGTGCCGTTCGATCGTGGGGATGAGGGCGGGGCTGATCCCGGCGGTCGGCTCATCGAGCAGGACCAGGCGCGGCTCGCCGATCAGCACCGTCGCCAACTCGACCAGCTTGCGCTGGCCGTAGGACAGCTCGGCGGCGAGCTGCCCAGCGACGGCGGTGAGGCCGAAGTCGGCCACCAGCGCTTCGGCCCGCTCCTGGTCGGCGGCGCCGCGGCGGCGGCGCAGCAGCCCGCTCCAGGGCTGCTGGATCCCGACCACCAGGTTGTCGAGCACGCTCAGGTGCGGGAAGACCCGGGTCTGCTGGAAGGTCCGCGCCAGCCCCTGCCGGCAGAGCCGCGCCGGGTGCGGGCGCGCCACCCGCTCTCCCAGGAAGGTGACCTCGCCCTGGTCGGCGGGCAGGTAGCCGGTGACCAGGTTGAACAGGGTGGTCTTGCCGGACCCGTTGGGCCCGATCAGGGCGGTCACGGCCCCCTCGGCGACGGCGAACGAGCAGCCGTCGACGGCGGTGACCCCGCCGAACCGCTTGGTCAGGCCCTCAACCTGGAGCAGGCCGTCCGTGGCCACCTCAGCCACCTCCCCGGACGGGGACGCGGGAGGTCAGCTCCGGCTCCTCCTCCTGGACCTCGGCCCGCCGGCCCCGGCGGCGGAACCAGTCGGCGAGCGACGGTGCGATCCCGCGTGGGAGCAGGACGATGACCAGCAGGAACACCGCCGCGTAGCCGATCAGGTAGAGGTTGTTCTGGCCGAAGCGGTAGGCGAGGTACTGCTGGGCCGGGATGACCACCGCCGCGCCCAGCACCGGGCCCCAGAGGGTGCCCCGGCCGCCCAGGTAGACCATCAGCACCGTGCCGATCGAGATCAGCGGATCGACCGCGAACTGCGGGTAGATGAAGGAGATGTAGTAGGCCCACACCCCGCCGCACATCGCGGTCAGGCCGACGCTGGCCGCGAAGGCGCTGAGCTTCGCGCCGGTGGTGCGCACACCAAGGCCGCGGGCGCGGTCCTCGTCGTCGCGGATGGCGAACAGCGCGAGCCCGAGCTTCGCCCCGCGGACATACCAGCTGATCAGCATCGCGAGGGCGAGCAGGGCGAGCATCGCCAGGTAGAAGGGCCGCTCGAAGCTGTCCACCGCAAACGATGGCACCGGGAACGCGAGCCCCTGCGACCCGCCGGTCAGCTTGGTCAGGTTGAAGGCCAGGGTCTGCACCACGAACAGCAGCGTCAGGGTGACGATCGCGAACGTGGTCGCCCGGGTCCGCAGCGCCACCCAGGCGACCGGCAGGCTCATCAGCGCGACGGCGATCCCGATCGCGGGCAGCAGCAGGAACGGGACCAGGTCGTGGAAGCTGGAGGACGCCGCCCCGGGCGTGCTGAGCCCGAGCTTGTCCAGGGTGATCCCCAGGGTGTAGGCGCCGATCCCGAAGAAGGCGGCATGGCCGAGGGAGACATAGCCGGCGTAGCCGCCGATCAGGTTCCACGCCACCGCCAGCGCGGCGTACATCAGCGTGAAGATCGCCAGGTTCAGCATCCAGTGCTGCGGCAGCAGCAGCGGCGCCAGCGCGAGCGCGCCAAACACGATCAGGCCCCGGGCGACCCCCCACGGCTGAAACCAGCTCACAGCTCGCCCCGCGTGACGGTGCCGAACAGCCCCTGGGGTCGCACCAGCAGGACGCCGATGAGGACCGCGAAGAACGCGAACGACGACCACACCGGCGACAGCGTGGCCGCGACCACCGCCTCCGCCACGCCCATCAGCAGCGCGGCGACCACCGCGCCGCCGAGGCTGCCGAGCCCGCCAAGGACCACGATCGACAGCAGCCGCGAGATCAGGTCGTAGTGGCTGCCCGGGTTGAAGGGCCAGACGATGCCGTAGACCGCCCCGGCGGCGGCGCCGGTGGCGGCGCCAAGCCCGAACCCGACCGCGGCGACGCGCTCGACCTCGACGCCGAGCAGCCGCGCCGAGGTCGGGTTCTGCACCGTGGCGCGCAGCGCCCGGCCGAAACGGGTGCGCTCCAGCGCCAGCCACAGCAGCGCCAGCACCCCGGCCGACAGGACGAAGGCGAGCACCCGCACCAGCGGCACCTGGTAGCCGAGCAGGTGCAGCGTGCGGTTGGCGTAGCTGGGGTTGATGGAGCGGTAGTTGGTCTTGAAGGTGAGGGTCAGCACCCCCTCGATGCCGATCGCGACCGCGAAGGTGACCAGCAGCGACAGCTCCCGCTCGTCGCTGCGCAGCCGCCGCAGGAAGACCATCTGCACCGCCACGCCGACCACGAACAGGAGCGGCGTGACCACCAGGATCGAGAGGAAGGGGTCGGCGTGCAGGTGGCTGAACAGCGCATAGCTGCCGTAGGCGCCGAGGATCACCAGCGCCCCCTGCGCCACGTTCACCACCCGCATGACCCCGAACGCCAGCGTGAGGCCGCTGGCCATCAGCGCGTACACCGCTCCCGCCGACAGGCCGAGGATGACGGCCTGGACCACCGTGCGCACCGATCCCTCCCCTTCAGCTCCGCCGCCAGTTCAGGGCTTCAGGTCCGCTGCCTACCTACCCTCCCCACGGCGGCTTCACCGCAACCGGCTGCTTGGACGCCCTGTCCGCCGGAAAGACCGGGACGAGCGTCCCGTCGACCCACTGCAACAGCACGTCCTTGCCGTTGGGCGCGCCGTCGGCGTCCCACTGCAGGTCGCCCTGGATGGTCGACCAGGTTCCGCTGTGCAGCGTGGCGATGATCTTCTGGTTGTCGATCGCGCCGATCTTGGCCACCGCCTGCTGCAGCACCTGGCCGACGGCGTAGGCGTCGGCGGTGTTGCCGTCGATCCCGTTCGGGCTGCCGCCGTAGGCCTTCTGGTAGGCGGCGATGAACTCGGCGTTGCCGTTGGTCTTGGCGTCCGGCGACCAGGTGCTTGAGGAGAAGACCCCGTTGACGTTGGCCTTGCCGACCTTGTCGGGGAACTCCGTGGGGGCGTTGGCGCCGTTGGACATGAACAGCATCTTGGGGCTGAAGCCGAGCTGGACCATCGCCTTGACCTGCGAGTAGGCGTCCTCGGACTGGGTCCCGGCGACGACCACGTCCGGCTTCGCCGCGGCGACCTTCTGCACGATCGGGGTCAGGTCGGTGGTCTCGGCCGGGTAGATGTGGTTGTAGACGGTCCTGATGCCGGCCTGCTCGAAGCGGGTCCGGACGGCTTCCGCGACCGGCGACGCGAACGGGTCGTCCAGCGACGGGTAGGCGGCGGTCTTCGGGCGCTGCGCCGCGGGCAGTGACAGGACGTAGTCGGCGAACACCTGGCCCTGGGCGACCGCTGGGGCGGGCTGCACGAAGAACAGGTTCGGCAGCTTGGCCGCGAACACCTTGGGACCGCCGCCCTCGGGCTCCAGGAAGGCGTAGCCGTAGCGCTTGGCGACCTGGGCCGAGGGGAGCGTCAGCAGGCTCGAGAACGGCCCGAAGGTCAGGTCCACCTTGTCGCGGGTGATCAGGTTCTGGTAGTTGGTGACCGCCTGGTTGGGGCTGGAGGCGTCGTCCACGGTCACGATCTCGACCTTGCGGCCGAGCAGGCCGCCCTTGGCGTTCACCTGGTCGGCCCACAGTTTGTAGCCCCGGAGGACCAGCTGGGCCGGGTCGGAGAAGTCCCCCGAGCGCGAGATGGATGCCCCGATCCGGATCGGCTTGCTGTTCTGGGCCTGGTTGCCACCTGACGGGGAGGACGACTTCCCCGATGAGCAGGCGGCGAGCAGCAGCGCCGCGACGGCGAGGGCCGCGGCGAACCTGAACCGTCCCTGCGGCCGTCCGTACGGCCGTCCGTGCCCGTGCGGCTTGCCCATGATCGCCTCCTGCGGGAGCATGGCAAACGTTTGCATACGGGCTGACTCTCCGCTGATCCCGCTGCCGTTGTCAACCGGTCAGACCTCCCGCCGACACATACGGGAGGCAATTACCGGCAATACTGGCTGAGTCTGGGGAAACGAGCGGCGTTCACCGAACTGCGATGTGCAGGTGCGCCGCTTTGGAGCATCGGGACGGTAAAGTAGGCGACCTGTCCCCAGCGTCGAGTGAGCAGGAGCGGGAGAGGATTGGAAAGCTTCGTGATCAAGGGTGGGCAGCCCCTCTGCGGCTCGATCCGCCCCGCTGGGAACAAGAACGCCGCGCTGCCGATCATCTCGGCGACGCTGCTGTGCGACGGGCCGGTCGTGCTCCACAACGTTCCGCGGATCCGGGACGTGGCCACTCTGCTGCAGCTGGTCGCCTCGACCGGCGCCGAGGTGAGCGACGTCGGCCCGAACTCGGTCCGGATCGACCCGCGCGGCGTGCGCCGTACCAGCCTCGACCCGCTGCTGTGCAGCCAGATCCGCGCCTCGGTGCTGCTGGCCGCGCCGCTGCTGGCACGCACCGGCCGCTGCGTGCTGCCGTCGCCGGGCGGCGACGTGATCGGCCGCCGCCGCCTCGACACCCACCTGCTCGCCTTCCGCGCGCTCGGCGCCCGTGCCAGCTTCGACCACCGGGTCCTTGAGCTGGAGGCCGAGCGCCTGCGCGGCCACCCGATGTTCCTGGACGAGGCGTCGGTGACCGCGACCGAGAACGCGATCAGCGCCGCGGTGCTCGCCGACGGTCAGACGGTCATCGGCAACGCCGCCTGCGAGCCGCACATCCAGGACCTCTGCCGGTTCCTCAACGCCTGCGGGGCCCGGATCAGCGGCTGCGGCTCGAACCTGCTCATCATCGACGGGGTCGAGCGGCTCAGCGGCGGCGAGTACAGCATCCAGCCGGACTACATCGAGATCGCCAGCTTCATCGGCCTGGCCGCGATCAGCGGCGGCGAGCTGGTGATCGAGGACGTGGTCGCCGACGACCTGCGCCCGGTCGCGGTCGGCTTCCACCGCCTCGGGGTGCGCTGGCTGTATGAGGGCAAGAATCTCCGGGTGCCACGCGAGCAGGAGCTGACCATCCAGGACGACCTCGGCGCGGCCATCCCGAAGTTGGATGATGGCCCCTGGCCGGCGTTCCCGGCCGACCTCACCTCGATCGCGCTGGCGATCGCCACCCAGTGCCGCGGCACCGTGCTGATCTTCGAGAAGATGTACGAGAACCGCCTGTTCTTCGTGGACAAGCTGGTCAGCATGGGCGCCCGCGTCATCCTCTGCGACCCGCACCGCGCGGTGGTCACCGGCCCGGGCCGGCTGTTCGGTGAGCGCCTGGAATCCCCCGACATCCGCGCCGGCATGGCGCTGCTGCTGGCCGCCCTGGTCGCCGACGGCGAGTCGGTGATCGGCAACATCGGCCAGATCGACCGCGGCTACGAGCGCATCGACGAGCGCCTGCGCGGCCTCGGCGCCAGCATCGAACGGGTCAGGTAACCCGGCGAACCCGGCAGCTCAGGCGAGGTCGTAGTAGCCGATGTCGATACCCTTGAGGGTGGCGAGGATCGCCTCGACGACCTCGGGCGCGGTCGGCGGCGGATCCTCGGTCAACAGGATCTGGAAGTAGAGGCCGCGCAGGAAGGCGGTCACGTTGGCGCGGGCGGCGGCCTCCACCTCGTTGGAGAACGAGGCGCGCCAGGAATCCTTGCCTGGTGCGGCGAGGAAGCGCTCCATCCAGGCGCGCAGGAACACCCAGCCGACGAGGTCGCGACGCAGGACGTTGAGCACGGCGTAGGCGAGGCGCTCGTCCTCGTGATGGACGAAGGGAGGTGCCCCGCCGCTGAGCAGCTTGCTGGCGATCCCCTCCAGGATCCGCTCGAGCGCGCCAGCGCCAAGGTGCGGGTGGCGCGCCAACATCATCAGCAGGTCGGCGGTGTGGCCGATGGCGTTCGCCCAGCCAGGGCCCTGCACGTAGGCGCGCAGGTCACGCTCGCGGGCCAGATAGTCGAGTGCTGCGTCGAGGTAGCTTTCGACCTCGAAGGTCTCAAGGAACGGGTTGGCGTTGTCGTAGGCGACGATCTCCATCAGGACCAGCGCCGAGTAGCTGCGCAGGAACACCGACTCGGTGCCGGCCTCCCCCAGCCCGACGAACAGGTTGGCGGTCATCTGCGCGGCCATGGTGCGAAGCTGGTCGGGTTTGTACTGGTCGCGGTCGATCCAGCCGGCCAGGATCCGGTAGGCGAACTCATCGCGGAGCTCCGCGTCGCTGGAGCTGAGCCAGCTCAGCAGCTCTGGGGTGAGCTCGGCGACCCACTCGCCCTGCGGGAGGGCGTTCTCGTCGGTGGCGATCACCCGCCAGAAGCTGCGATCCATCGCCTGTCTATCCCTTCTGGTCGAGCAGGTCGACCAGCTCGGTGAGCGAGGCGATCCGGGGCCAGGGCACCGGCTCGGGCCGGCGGCCGAAGCGGTCGATCAGCACCGGCGCGATGCCGACCTCCTCGGCGGCCTTCGCGTCGATCTCGGGCTGGTCGCCGACATGGACGGCCTCGGACGCCTCGACCCCGGCCTGCGCCAGGGCGGCGTGGAAGATCCCCGGGTCGGGTTTGGCGATCCCGACGACCCCCGAGATCACCACCGCGGCGAACAGGTGGTCCACCCCTTGGAGCGCCAGGATGTCCTGGAGCCAGGGCTCGAAGTTGGAGATCACCCCGAGCTTGAGGCCGCGGTGGGCCATCGCCTCCAGGGCCGGGCGGCTGTCGTCGAACAGCTGGTAGGTGGCCGGGTCGGAGAACACCTCGAAGGCGGCCGTGGCGATCCCGGCGGGGTCGCCCCCGAAGGGGAGGTGGCGCAGGACCTCCACGTAGAAGCCGTGCCAGAATTCCTGTTGGGTGGCTGGGTCGGTCCAGTCCTCCGGCCACAGCGCCTCGCGGATCGCGGTCGCCCAGGCCGCCTCGACGGCGGCCAGCTCGAAGCTCGCGCCCTCCTCCAGGGCGACCTGCTGGAAGCGCTCGTGGAAGCTCGGCCACGGCGACAGCAGCGTGTCACCGGCGTCGAGGAACACGCAGCGAACCGGACGAGGCAGCGTCCGAGTCCGAGCAGGACGAGCGGTCATAGGCGCAGGCTATCAGCCCAGCGGGGTCAGCGTGAGGGGCGCCTCCTGGCCTGCTCCGCCAGGCGTCGCCGCAGCTCCTCCCACAGTTCGTCGACCCGCTTGCCGAGGTCCTCCAGGGAGCCGTTGTTCTTGATCACGATGTCGGCCTTGGCGAGCTTCTGCTCGGCGGGGAGCTGCGCGGCGATCCGCGCCTGGGCGCGGGCGGGGCTCATGCCCTTGCCGGCGAGGCGTTGGACCTGGACCTCACCGGGTGCGTGGGTGACCAGCAGGACGTCGACCCGCTGAGCGAGCCCAGTCTCGATCAGCAGGGCGGCGTCAAGCACCACAATCGCGTCGCGGTCGCGGGCTGCCTCCAACCGGTCGGCGATGCGCTGGAAGATCGCCGGGTGGGTGATCTCGTTGAGCAGCGCCAGCTTGGCCGGGTCGCCGAAGACGATGTCGGCGAGCGCCTGCCGGTCGATCGAGCCGTCCGCGAACAGCACCCCAGGCCCGAAGTGCTCCCGGACCTTGCACCATGCGGGCGTCCCGGGCATGACCACCTCACGGGCGATGTGGTCAGCGTCGATGATCTCCGCGCCCCGCTCAGCCAGCATCGCCGAGACCGTGCTCTTGCCCGAGGCGATCCCCCCGGTCAGACCGACCAGCAGCACTCCGCTCGCCCCCCTTGTCGTGTCGGGGGTCCCGCAGCGACTGCGAAATCGGCCTGCGACCCTTCTGGCTGCGGGACCGCGCCCCCGAACCCCCCCGTTCGCTCAGTGCTCCGTGCAGCCTCACGTCCGGCCGCGGCAGCTACTCGGTGGCGTTCTTGCGCTTGAGGTCCTTGACGATGTCCTCGAGGGTGTCGTCTTCCTGGCCCTCGCCGCTGGCTGCCTGGTCGGCAGACTCCGGGGTGGACTCCGGGGTGGACTCCGCGGCAGACTCGGCGGTGGACTCCCCGGCGCCCTCCCCGGTGGACTCCGCGGCGGCTCCGCCCTCGCCGCCCTCGCCCTCGGCGTAGGTGGCGTCGTAGAAGCCGGCCTCCTGGAACGCCTCCGCCATCGCGGTCCCGGGGACCATGCCGATGAGGTTGCCCTCCTCGTCGTAGTAGCCCTGGTACTCGCCCTCGGCGTAGGTGGCGTTGGGGTCGTAGCCCTCGTAGCCCTCGTAGCCGGCGTCCTCAAGGGCCAGCTCGTCCTCGGCCACCGTGGTCATCTGGGCCTGGTCCTGGAGGGCCTGCTTGAGCGACAGGGAGATGCGGCGCCGGTCCAGGTCGATGTCGATCACCTTGACGGTGATCTCCTCGCCGACGCTGACGACCTGCTCGGGGATGTCGACGTGGCGCTCGGCCAGCTCGGAGATGTGCACCAGGCCCTCGATCCCGTCGTCCACCCGGACGAAGGCGCCGAACGGGACCAGCTTGGTGACCCGGCCGGGGATCAGCTCGCCGATCTGGTGGGAGCGAGCGAACTGCCGCCAGGGGTCTTCCTGGGTCGCCTTGAGCGACAGCGAGACGCGCTCGCGCTCCAGGTCGACATCGAGGACCTCGACCTCGACCTCCTGGCCGACATCGACCACCTCGGAGGGGTGGTCGATGTGCTTCCAGGACAGCTCGGAGACGTGCACCAGGCCGTCCACGCCACCGAGGTCCACGAAAGCACCGAAGTTGACGATGCTGGAGACGACGCCCTTGCGGATCTCGCCCTTGCGCAGGGTGTGGAGAAATGCGCGGCGGGTGGCCGACTGCGTCTCCTCCAGCCAGGCGCGGCGGGAGAGGACCACGTTATTGCGGTTCTTGTCGAGCTCGATGATCTTCGCTTCGAGCGTACGGCCGACGTAGGGATGGAGGTCGCGGACGCGCCGCATCTCGACCAGGGAGGCCGGCAGGAACCCACGCAGACCGATGTCGAGGATCAGGCCGCCCTTGACGACCTCGATGACCGTGCCCTCGACGATCTCGTCGTTCTCCTTCTTCTTTTCGATCGTGCCCCAGGCGCGCTCGTACTGGGCGCGCTTCTTGGACAGGATCAGACGGCCGTCCTTGTCCTCCTTCTGCATGACCAGGGCCTCGATGTGGTCGCCGAGCTGGACCACGTCGTGGGGGTCGACGTCATGCTTGATCGACAGCTCGCGAGAGGGGATCACACCCTCTGACTTGTAGCCGATATCGAGCAGCACCTCGTCGTGGTCGACCTTCACCACGTAGCCGTCGACGATGTCCCCCTCGTTGAAATCTTTGAGGGTTTCCTCATACGCCGCGGCGAGATCTTCGGCGGAGCCGACGTCGTTATGGGTGACCTGGGTGGTGACGCCAGGCATCGCCTCGGACGGGGTGGTGGGTCGGTCGGTGGACTCGGTCAACTGCTCGTCTCCTAGACTGTCGGACAGAGATCTCCCATGCAGACGTTTCTTAGGGTGAGGCGACGCGATCCGCGTCCGAACACACTGGCAGAAAAGCCCACACGTGGTTCGGCAGATGGTAGCCGTCGATACTCCGCCGCGTCAACGTTTTGAGAACGCATGAGCTGCTGCTTTGCCGGACAAGAAGGGGCCAGCGGCAGGACAGCTCGGCGCGGCTGGCCGCGCCCGGCGCCCGCCAGGCCATCTACCATGGCAGGATTCCCCAGGTCAACCCAGCTGCCGACGAGAAGGATCGCCGATGACCGAGCCGCTTTACCACCACGATGCCTACCTTGCGAGCTTTGCGGCGGAGGTGGTCGCCCGCGACCCGGACGGGGTCGTCCTGGACCGCAGCGCCTTCTTCCCCGGCGGTGGCGGCCAGCCGCCCGACAGCGGCACGCTGGAGTGGGAGGGCCGGAGGGTGCCCGTGACCGGGGTGGCCCGCCACGACGGTGCGGTGGTGCTGCTGCTCGGGCGGGCTGAGGGCGCGGACGGCGCGGCGGAGCTGCCGCCGGAGGGCGCCAAGGTCACCTGCAGGATTGACTGGGAACGCCGCTACGCGCTGATGCGCACGCACAGCGCCCTGCACACCCTCGCCGGGGTGATCGGACGCGACCACGGCGCGCTGGTCACTGGCGGCAACATGGAACCGCTCAAGGCCCGCATGGACTTCGAGCTGGCCAGCATGAGCGCCGACTTCGCCCAGGCGGTCGAGGCGGCACTGCGCGCCGAGGTCGCCGCCGCCCGCCCGGTGCGGGTCCTGTTCCTCAGCCCGGAGGAGTTCGCCGCCCGGCCGGAGCTGATCCGCACCAAGACCAACCTGCTCCCGCCCGGCCTCGAGATCGTCCGCGTGATCGACATCGAGGGCCTGGACCGCCAGGCCGACGGGGGCACCCACGTGGCCAGCACCGCCGAGATCGGCGAGGTCCACGTGGTCGGCCACGAGTCCAAGGGCAAGGGCAACAAGCGCCTGCGCATCGCCCTGGAGCCGGCAAGCCCACCGGTGCCGCGGCGCTGATCCTGAAGCTGCCGAAATGCCACCGGACACCAGCGAACCGGGGCCTTTCAGGCATCATTTAGGGTTCTTGACAGGTTCGAGATGATCTTCGCGCCTAGTCGCTACCCCAAATGGAGGGAACGCAGTCAGGATGCTCTCGAATACGCGCGCACCGCGCCTAGGGCTGCTCGGGGCGCTGGTCGTCCTCGTCCTCGTCCTCGCCCCAGCCGCCGCCATGGCATCGTCCGGAAGCGGCATGACCGACCGGTGCCCCCCGCCACCCCCGCCACGTCATGGCTCCACCCCCGGGTCGGGCGGTTCGGCCACGCCGGGCGGCACCACGCAGTCCCCGACCAAGGCCAGCACCGGCGTCACCACGACCACCGACGTCGCGCCTGCCGACCAGGGCGGCTCGGCGGGGACCGACTCCACCAAGAGCGGCTCGGCTGGCACGGACTCCACCAGCTCTGGCTCGGCTGGCACGGATTCCACTTCCACCAAGAGCGGCTCGGCTGGCACGGACTCCACGAAGAGCGGCTCGGCCGGCAACGACTCCGTCGTGCTGCGCAGCCCAGTGCGGTACCTCGGCGCTACCGACGTGCAGACGATGGCCTGCCCGCACCCGTGGCACCGAGGGCACCTGCCGTTCACCGGTGCCAACAGCCTGCCGCTGCTCGGCGCCGGGCTCAGCCTCATCGCCGTCGGCGCGGTCGGGGTGCGGGTCTCGCGGCGGCTGGGATCGGGCCGTTCCCGCTAGCGCGACGAACCCTGCTCCGATGACTCCGGGGGCGCACCCATTGGGCGCGCCCCCGGTCCGGTTCCGGCGCCAGGACTTCTGGAACGTCGTCGCGGGAAGCGCGCTAGTGCTGCGCCTCCGCCCAGCTCCGGCCGGTGGCCATGGAGACCTCCAGCGGCACGCGCAGCGGATAGACGCCGGCCATCTCGCGGCGGACCAGCTCGGCGAGGCGCTCGCCTTCGCCGCCGACGACCTCGAAGACCAGCTCGTCGTGGACCTGCAGGACCATGCGGGAGGCGAGACGCTCGGCGGTCATGGCGCGGTCAACGGCGACCATGGCCATCTTGATGATGTCGGCGGCCGAGCCCTGGATGGGCGCGTTCAGCGCCATCCGCTCGGCCATCTGGCGGCGCTGGTAGTTGTCCGAGGCGAGGTCCGGCAGGTAGCGGCGCCGGCCGAGGATCGTCTGGGTGTAGCCGTCGCGGCGCGCCTGGACGACCACCGCGTCGAGGTAGGCCTTGACCTTGCCGAACCGCTCGAAGTAGGCATCCATCATCGCCTTGGCCTCGTCCGGGGCGATCCCGATCCCCTGCGCCAGGCCAAACGCGGACAACCCATAAGCGAGGCCGTAGGTGACCATCTTGACGCGGCTGCGCAGCTCCCGGTCGACCTGGTCGGGCGGCAGGCCCCAGACCATCCCGGCGACGGTGGCGTGCACGTCCTCGCCGGACAGGAACGCCTCGATCAGCGCCTCGTCGCCGGCGAGGTGGGCGAGCACCCGGAACTCGATCTGGGCGTAGTCGGCGACCAGCAGGCCCTCGCAATCCTTGCCGGCGATGAAGGCGCGGCGGATCTCACGGCCAGTCTCGGTGCGGATGGGGATGTTCTGCACGTTCGGGTTCTGGCTGGAGAGCCGCCCGGTGGAGGCGACCATCTGGTTGAACTGCGCGTGGATACGCCCGTCAGCCGGGTTCGTCAGCTTCGGCAGGGCGTCCACGTAGGTGTTCTTGAGCTTCGCGACCTCGCGGTAGCCAAGCAGCTCCTCGATGATCGGGTGGATTCCGGCGAGCGCCGCGAGCGCGTTGGCGTCGGTCGTGTAACCGGTCTTGATGCGCTTGGTCTTCGGCAGCTGCAGCTTGTTGAACAGGATTTCCTGGAGCTGTGGGTTGGAGCCGATGTTGAACTCGGTCCCCGCCAGCTCGTAGACGCGCGCCTCGTGGTCGCGCATGCGGGCGTCGAGGCGGTCGCCGATCTCCTCCAGCACCGACAGGTCCACGGCGATGCCGGTCTGCTCCAGCCTCGCCAGGATCGGTACCAGCGGCAGCTCGACCTCGCGGTCCAGGCGCTCCACGCCGAGGGAGGTCAGCTCGGCGGACAGCGCCGCGGCCAGCTCGCCGACCGCCTGGGCGCGCAGGCACCAGCCCTCCCAGTCGAACTCCTCGTGTTCCGCGTCGGTGCTGGTGTCGAGGGCCAGCTGCACGCCCTCCCCGGCGGGTTTGGCGGCCCCGCCGGCTCCGGTTGACGCCGTCTCCGGCCGGAGCTCCTTGCGGAGGTAGCGCAGGGCCAGGTCGGCGAGGTCGTAGGTCCGCTGCGCCGGCAGGGCAAGGTAGGCGGCCAGGGCAGTGTCGAGCGCCAGACCCTCAAGCTTCCAACTGCGGGCCCAGGCGGCCAGGTACAGGTACTTGGCGTCATGTGCCAGCTTCGGCCGGCCTGGGTCGGCCAGCAGGGCGCGCAGCGCCTCCACGTCAGCCGGGTCGGGCGCCACGCCCTCGCCGCCCTCGCCCCGATCCCGCAGGTCGACCCAGGCGGCGCCGTGGCCCTCCGCCCACAGGGCGGTGCCGAGCAGCTCGGCGCTGCCCGGGCTGGTCTCCAGGAGCGGGGCGAGCGCGATCTGGGTGCCGGCGGGGATGTCGTCCAGCCAGCCGGCCAGCGTGCCGGGGGCGAGCG
>WNGD01005987.1_pt1 | contig 14683 bp, 16 predicted proteins | sample 5400671 | NCBI WGS metagenome assembly WNGD01 (sample SAMN13153369, study PRJNA577476) | soil metagenome | isolation source: 40 cm soil or saprolite under grassland replicate 2 | place: USA:California | collected 2016-06-15 | reverse complement strand
ATGACCGGCCACCGCAGCCGCGTCCAGAAACTGCCGATCCGCCCGCTCGAAACCCTGCACAAGAAGATCATCCCAGGACGACGATCAAGAAGCGGGCGAACACACCGTCCTGCCGGCCCCTTTTCAGCGGGCTCCTAGGCGGGGATGAGCCGAAGCCGACCGAGCCCATGCTCTGGGGGACACCCTCGATGGCGGATGCCTCATACGCGTTCATCAACCTGCTGACCTGGGCGCGCACGGTGAGAGAGCGAGTGGACCGAAAGGGGCCCCCGAAGTCTGGCACGAGAGTGGGGCTGCTCCCGGCGTTGCGGCCGGTGCGGCTGCGCGACCGCATCGCGAAGGCGCTCCTGGCGCTCGACCAGGCGCTCCCAGGGACGCGTGACCTCGCGAACTACGCCCTCCACGCCGGAAACCTGCCCAACTCCTCCTCGCCGATGGCCGAGGTGGAGGACGACGGGCGGATCTTGTTCCTGATCCCCGACCCGGTCTCAGGTCGGATCATCACATGCGAGCAGTTCACCTTCGACCAGCGGCGAGACGCGCTCACCTACGGCCGGTCGGTGATGCAGGCGGTCGCGGCGTTCATGGACGAGATGCTGGCCGCGTTCGAGGCCAGCGTGCCGAAGCGGGTGCGGGCGGCGAGGCCTGGACAGCCGATAGCGCACGTGGCCTCGGCGGTAGCTGGCGAGCGCCCTGGCTGGCCGTCCTCTGCCGGTGGGTGGGTCTCCTCCACCAGCAGGGACAGGTCGACGTGCCGAGCGAGTTCCTCGACCGTCCGGTACTGACCGAGGAGCACACCGCGCGCTCCAGCCGCAGCAATGGCCGAGGCTCACCGCCCCGCACGCCCGCGACCACCTGCCGAACACGCACCCCGTCCGGGCCGACCAGCGCCACGTCCCCGAGTGTGACCCGCCGTACTCGGCGGAGCAGCGCCAGCCGTGTCGCACGCGGTGGCCAGTCCACGTCGACCGGGTGCGGCAGCCCGGGACGCTCGATGACGTCCACGACCGCGTCGACCAGGTCGGGCCGGCCCGGCGCCAGCAGGGCGAGCCGCGCGACGGCCTGCTCCTCGGTCACCCGGCGCTTCACGACGCCGATCGCCAGGTTCCCGGTCTCGGTGTCCAGCGCGATCTGCGCGGCCCGGTCCTGGGTGAGGGGTCGACCGCCCATCGCAGCCTCCCGGCGCGGAGCGGCTCGACCCTACCTCCAGGATGCCACTTGGCGGTGACCCACGACCGCGGCCCGGCTACTCCGCCTTGCGCAGGGGCGTGACGTTCTCGCTGTCGACCATCGCGCTCAGGAAGGGCTTGCCGCGCGTCATCTGGTCCCGGCGCTCCTGCTCGGTCGACAGCCCGAGGTAGCGCTCGGTGGTGGCCGCCGAGGCGTGGTGCAGCAGCGAGGAGACCGTCCGGATCGCGCCGTCGTACCCGGCCTGGCTGCACAGGGCGTCGAACAGCGCCCGCGCGACGCCCCCTGCGCACCGAGTGGGTGCCCTCGCCGTCGATCGGCTGGCCGAGCCTGAGCAGCGCGCGCTGGACGATCCGGTGCGAGTGCGTGACCGGCGTCCGCGGCTTCGGGACCTGCGGGGCCCGCTCCTTGACCGCCCGGCCCGCGTGGTCGCGCCCGACGTACTGATAGCCGCCCGACGTCATGGCTGGGACGAGGAGGTCGTCGTGGTGGAGCGGCCGGTCGAGGGCGGTGGCGTACCAGGTCAGCCAGCGCCGCATCTCGGCGTCCAGCTCCAGGCTGACCGGCATCCGGTCCTCCTCGCCGGTCTTGGTCACCAGGACGAACAGCCGGCCCTCCTCCAGGTCGAGGTCGGCGACCCTCAGCCGGGCGATCTCGTTGGACCGCAGGCCGGTGTTGGTGGCGACCGCCAGCCAGGCCCGGTCCCGCGGGTTCTCCGCCGCGTCGAGCAGGGCGAGCATCAGGGCCGGCCGGGGCTGCCGCCTGCGCCTGCGCACCACCCGCTTGCTCTCCACGCCGGCCAGCAGACCGTGCCTCGGGTCGAGGTAGCCGCGCAGCACGCACCAGTCGAGGAAGCTCGTCAGGCGCTGGCGGTAGATGTTGTGCGTGGAGGCCGACAGCGGGTCCCACACCCGCCCGGCGGCGCGGTGCACCGCCACCAGCCCGCCCGGCCCGTAGAACCACGCCTCGACCAGGTCGGCGGTGAGGTGCCGGAGCTGCCGGTCGCCGACGTCCGCGACGAAGCGGAGCAGCGTGTACCGCTCCCTGCTGTACGTGGCCCGGGGGCCCGCTTGGCCTTCCCGATGCCCAGGTACTCCTCGACAGCGGCGCCGAGCCACCGGATCTGCAGCTCCTTCACCAGGGTTCCCTTCATGAGTCGGTGGCCCTGGCGGGGCGTAGCCGAGCGTACACGAAGAATTACTGCTAGTGCGTTGTGTCGGACGACGACAATGGTGTGGGGTGCCAGAACTCTGCTACGCCGTCTGAGCTGGTCTTTCTATGCGGCTGGCTCGTACTCGTTAAGCAGGCCGCCCAGGACGGCTCGGCGTGTGACCCGCTGAGCTGGCCGGGCGGGGATCGGGTGGTCGGGTCGTGGCGGTCGTAGCTGCCGGGCCCGGTGCGGGCGCTGGCCGTTGTAATGCCGGGCGTACTCGGCCAGCACGTGCCGGAGATGGCGATCGCCGAAGATCAGCATCCGGTCGGTCAGTTCGGTCCGGGCGGTAAGCACGAACCTCCCCGCGTAAGCGTTCGCGCGAGGACTTCGGGGAGGGATCTTCACCACGTCGATGCCGGCGTCGGCGAGGACCGCGTCGAAGGCGGCGGTGAACTGGCCGGCCCGGTCCCGGACCAGGTAGCTGAACCCCGCCGCACGGCCGCCGAGGTCGAGCAGGAGGTTCCTGGCTTGTTGGGTGGTCCACGCCCCGTCGGGGTTGGCGGTGACCCCGAGGACGTGGAGGTAGCGGGTTTCTACTTCGAGGGCGACCAGCACGTAGATCCGCCGCAGCGTCACGGTGTCGACCAATTGGTGTTGCCGCGGCGCCTCGGCGCCGGCGGTATCCGAGCCCGCTTCAGGATCCGGCGGATCGTCGAGGCCGCGACCCGGTGACCCAGCTTGCGCAGCTCACCCTGGATGCGCTGGTAGCCCCAGGAGGCGTTGTCCCTGGCCAGCCGCTCGACCAGCGCGGCGACCTCCTCGGGCAGCGGCGGGCGGCCGGTGGTGTTCGGGTAGGTCCACTTCCTCGCGGCCAGCCGGCGATGCCAGCGCAGGACGGTGCCCGGGGTGACCAGTCGGTGGTTCCTCACCGCGGCCGGCAGCAGCCGGATCAACGCGGCCAGGATCGCCCGGTCGGCCCAGTCCAGCCGCGGTCGGGTTGGTCCGCCGTAGGACGGCCACCTCGTGCCGCAGCACCAGCAGTTCGGCGTCCTTGGAGGCGGCGGAGCGGGCGAGCAGCATGAGCAAGCCGGTAACCCGGACGAAGATCAGGTAGAGCAGCTGCAGCGACACGGCTCACGATCATTCAGCAGCCACGGGTCGCCCATCGGCGCAGGCCACCGGCCCACACCGACTTCTGGCACCCCACACACCCACAACGCCGTCTCCGTCTCCGTCGTTGTCGTCGCCGCACTTGCCGTCAGCACCGGCTGCGGAGGCGATGGCGACCGGACGACCGCCTGCGACGAGATCGGCCGGCAGCTCAAACATTTGGCAGACCGGGTCGTGACGGCTGACTGGCAGCAGCAGGCGAAGGCCTATTCGGAAACGGCCGCTGCCGTCAGGCGCGCGGGCGAGAAAGCTGGCGGGGACGTGGAGGCAGCGGGGAACAATCTGGCCACCTACCTGGAGACGAAAAGTCGGAAGATCGTCACGGGCCAGGACTCCGACGAGGGCGTGCAGTTCACCTACAACCTCGCCGGCGTCTGCCCCTGATCCGGTCCGCCGCGGACACCCGGTCAGCTGATCGCGAACGTCGGGCCTCGCGATCACCCGGCGACGGCGGAACGAGCGCACCGACCAGTGGGAAGACGGGCGAGCTGGGTTCACCGCCGCGGGCACTGTAGGCCGCCCGATGCCGACGGTTCTACCAACCGTCGACCGTCCTGACGCTCCGCGGGCGGAGATTGTGACCCTCACCGTCGCCGTCCGCAGGTTCATTCGGGTCGGCAGGTTGCCAGCAGGCTCAAGGGCGAGCGGCGGTGAGCCGGTACCGAAGCCGATACGGCAGCCTGGCAATCATGCTGGCCGCCAGCGCGTCCCGGCCGACCAGGTACCGCGGTCGAGGCCGGGGGTCGGTCAGCGCCCGGGCGATCACGGCGGCCGCCGCCGGCGGCAGCCCGTGCCGGGCGGAACGGGCGGCGTCCTTGCGAGCCTGCACGATCTGCCCGGCGTACAGGTCCCGGGCCCGGGCCGGCATCTGCTCGGCCAGCCGGTCGGCCGCGGCGCCGCCGCGGGTCCAGATCGGAGTGGCGATCGCACCCGGCTCGATCAGGATCACCCTGATCCGCCAGGGCGCCAGCTCGGCGCGCAGCGTGTCGGTGAGGCCGACCAGGCCGAACTTCGCGGCGTGGTAGGCGCCCAGCATCGGCGCCGCGATCCGGCCACCGATCGAGCCGACCATCACGATCCGGCCGGCCGGGTCGTGCGCGGCCCGCAGCGCCGGCAGCATCGCCTGGGTCACCGCGAGCTGGCCGAGCAGGTTCACCTCCAGCTGCTCGCGCAGGGCGGCGACCGGCAGGAACTCCAGCGGGCCGGGCAGCGCGACCCCGGCGTTGTTCACCAGCCCGTGCAGCGGCCCCGCCGCGGTGACCTGCTCGCCCGCGGCGGCCACCGCCTCGGGGTCGGTGACGTCCAGCCGCAGCACCCGCACCCGGTCGCCGTACTCCTCGGCCAGCCGCGCCGCGGCGTCTTCGCCCCGCACCCCGGCCCACACCCGGAACCCCCTGCTGACCAGCTCGGCCACCGTCGCCGCCCCGATCCCGGTGGACGCTCCAGTCACCAACGCCGACCGCGCGCTCTGCTCCATCACAATCACCCATCCTGCCCGACCCGTCCCGGGCTGCCCTCGCCGACGACAGATCAAGATCAGCACGGTCCAGGCCGCCCCTGCTGCTGCGACCGCACAGCCCGCTGACTTGGGTGTAGCCGGTTGGTAGAACGGTTTGCCGGCCTTCGCAGCTTGAGCCGACTCGACAGGACCCGTGGGTTGCGGCGACCGTGCGGGACCGATAGGCGGGTCGGTGACATTTCGACCGGTCAGCCGGCGGCGCCGAGGCGGCGAGCGTGGACCCGAGGTGCCGCCGAGACCGTCGGGGCCGCCGGTGCGCGGTCTCCTCGGGCATGTGGCCGCGAGCGGCCCGGGCCACGTCGAGCGCCATCAGGAGTCGCGGGCACGGATCGGCCTCCTGTATAGGGCCACCCCGTCCGATTCGATGTGTTCAGCCGGAATGGGTATCGGGCACGCGATGGCTGCGGTGGGGACCGCGTGGGTCGGGCGACTCAGCGGTGCGCGGCCTGGAACTTGACGGCCAAGTCGGTAGGGATCCGTCCTCGGCTGGCGACTTCGATGCCTTGCGACCGCGCCCACTCCCGCACTTCCTGCGTGCTGTATCCATCGCTGGAGCTAGCGGGCAGGGCACGGCCTCGGCCCGGTCTGCGCGTCTTGGCCCGACGGCCGGACTCGACGTAGGGTGCCAGCACCTTCCGCAAAGCCTTGGCGTTCTTTGCGCTCAGGTCGATGGTGTACGTGCGGCTGTCCAACCGGAACGTGATTGTCTCCGCGGCTTTGCCGCCATCGAGATCGTCGGTGAGTTCGACTATGGTTTCTGGGCCATGGTGTTGTGGCCTCTCGGTTCAGGAAGGTTCTCGCTCGCACCCTCAGCGAGATGACCTGGAACGATCATGCCCCGGTGAACTCGAAGATCGGCCTCCTCGGCGCGGCCTAGGACTCCCGAGTCGCTGCCTGCCGCAGGGCAGGTGGTCGGCGGGAGCCGGCGGCGGCCTGGGAGCCCGCTGCCCGTGCCACGCTGTTTCTTGTCGGCGATGTAGGCGTGGCGATCGGAGCCCTCGTCAACGGCTCTACCCACGCCGGATCTTCGGAAGCTGCGCCGGTTGTCCGAGGAGATAGGGCGTGTGCCCGGCGGTCCGCGCCTATGGGCTGGCAACGCCTTGGGACCGGTCGATTCTGACGATGACGATGCCCGAAGTCCGCGGTCTCTGGCCGACGCTGCTACTCGCCGCCCCCGGGCCGTCTTCTTCATCGCCGGTGCACCGGCAGGGGAGGTCGTGGCCGGTGCCGGGTTCGCGCTCGCCGCCATCCCTGGTGCCGTGGGCATCGCTGAGGAACGCCGCCGCGAGCGGGCCGAAGCCGACTCCCGTCGGCGCATTGCCCGATAAGACGCGCCCACTGACCTACCTGGCGCTGGTGACCGGTACCCGCGCCGCGGCACTGCGAGCCGAGAATGGTCCCAACCGGTCTGCGTGTTCGGACAACGAGCGACCCCCTTCGAGGAGGCACCGTCCTGGGGGTCCTCTGGGTGCATTCGCCCGATCAGCGCCGTCGCAGACACCTCTCGCCGTCCCTGGTTCATCCCGCGAACCGTTCCACGGCGGCCAACCGCGCACCGTGGCACAAGGCTTCAACACCCCCGGATCTGCTCCGAGCCGGCCGAGCTATGGCAGCATCTGACGGTCGACGCAGGGCCCGGGGGCGACGATGAGTGGTCCGGTGCAGGCCGCGTCGGCTCCTCACCCTTTACGCGAACGGCTTCCGGCCGGGTCGGGTCCAGGACAGGTCTGCCTTCGCCGGCTTCCGGTTCCCGCCCGAAGTGATCACGGTCGCGGTCCGCTGGTACCTCCGGTACCTCCGGTACGGCCTGTCGTACCGGGATGCGGAGGAGCTGCTCGCCGAGCGCGGCGTCGAGGTGGACCACGTCAGTGTGTTCCGCTGGGTGCAGCGGTTCACCCCGCTGTTCGCCGACGCCGCTCGGCCCTGCCGGCACGCGGCCGGCGACCGCTGGTGGGTCGATGAGACATACATCAAGGTCGGCGGTCGGTGGTGCTACCTGTACCGGGCGATCGACCAGTTCGGCCAGGTCATCGACGTGCTCGCCACCGACAAGCGGGACGCGGCGGCGGCTCGCCGGTTCTTCACCCGAGCGCTGCAGCGGGTCCCGCGGCCGGTTGAGGTCACGACCGACAAGGCGGCTGCCTACCACGGCGTGCTGGAGGAACTGGTGCCGGCGGCCAGGCACATCACTGAGCGATATGGCAACAACCGGATCGAAGCGGATCACGGCCGGCTCAAGGCTCGGCTGCGGCCGATGCGAGGGCTGAAGCGCCTCGCCACCGCTGCAGTGATCGCCGCCGGCCACGCCTTCGTGCAGAACATCCGGCGCGGACACTACGAACTCGCCGTCGACGTCCCACCCGCCCTACGGCTCGTAGCAGCGTTCACCGAACTCGCCCGGGCGATCTGAACCACCACGCCTGCCAGGGCGAACCTCGCCTGGACAAGGCGAACGCAACACCGCCGCCAGCACCTGCTCGCCGCGATCCTCGCCCGGCTACGCGCGCTCCCAACACCGTCCTGATCACCGGCCCACCGGCTCGACAATCACCGGAACCCGCGAACCCGGCGCGACCCACCCGAGGGCAGGCAGCATGACCCGACACCGCGAACCACGCGCGAAAGATCAACAGCAGCGCTCGAAGATCGACCCATCCCATTACTCGTGGATCCGGGTCAGACAGTGACGACAGCGAGTCTCATCCAGCGGTGGCAGGTCATGCATGTGGCTGACGGAGAGCCGGCCGACCTGGACCGCGGGATCAGAGCCGCAGGGCAAGGCGGAGACCTGGACTGGAACGCCCGAACAGGCCAGGTCGCTCCCGCCGATGCGCACGGGCTTCAAGCCGTATGCAAATTCGATCCAGGATATGTTCCTAGAATGGTTAACGACCCACCAGCAATGGTGGAGAGGCTCGCCCGAGAAGTCGGCTTCACGCTCCCCGGGCACCCGCTCTCCAGGGAGCCCATACAAGTTCCGACCAACGACGCAGCCGGGGAGACGGAATGTACCTGGCATCCGGCACCAAAACTCCGGGAGTCTATCTTAAAGGATGGGCCATTACGATCCTCCTCTCAACTAGTGACGGGAATTGGTCGGTCGCAGTGGTGCAACGAGACGCCGACAATCAGCTGAAACTAAGCTTCGCCACGTACTCCATTCAATAGGATGACTCTTTGAGGGCTCTTGGAATTTGAGTGGGGCGCCGGGTAGTTGAGGGGCTCGTGACCCCGGCATGCTGTTGGTCTCTGACAACGTCCAGCAGCGAGGGCCACGAGCATGAACGAGACTACGTCAGTGCTGTTCGGACTGGAGGACGAGACCTACAACGCGGTCCGGCTCGCCAGCGCCCTCGCCCGTCGCGACGACGCCGAGGTCGTCGTCTTCCCGATGGGCGACGCGGTCACCTGCGCCATCGCCGGGCAGCGGACTCCCGATGGCTACTACGCGCTGGATCGGATGCTGCGAAGCTTCGCCCGGCACGACGGCCGGATCGCGTGCTGCGGCATCTGCCTGGACGCGCGCGGGCCCACCAAGGAGCAGCTGATCGCGGAGGCGGCGCGGTCGACGCTCGACGAGCTGGCCGACTGGACCGTCGAGGCCAACCGCGTCCTCACGTTCTAACGCGGGCTATCCGGCCGGCGGGCAAGCAGGGAAATGCTCATGACACCCCAGGTCGTCGTGGCGTTGACGGCCTGGTCCGACAGGAACCGGTAGTCGTCGTTGCGGCGTACGACTTTGATCGCCAACCCGGCCTGCTCGATCGCCTCCTGGTACGCGTCGTTCTGCATGGCGCCACCGATGCACGCCGCCCACAGGCCCGCGTTGCAGGTGACGCTGTCGGGCAACGCCCGCTCGGTGACGATGTCGGAGAGCGCCAGGCGGCCGCCGGGCCGCAGCACGCGCGCGACCTGCGCGAACACCGCCGCCTTGTCGGCCGACAGGTTGAGGACGCCGTTTGAGATGACGACGTCGATGCTCGCGTCCGGCACCGGCGGGTCCTCGATGTAGCCGCGGCGGAACTCGACCTGCTCGAGCCCCGCCTCGGCGGCCAGCCGGCGCGACTTGTCCAGCTGCTCCTCGGTCATGTCGAGGCCGACGACCCGGCCCGCCGCCCCCACCTGCCGGGCGGCGAGCAGGCTGTCCATCCCCGAGCCGCTGCCTAGGTCGAGCACGCATTCGCCGCTGCCCAGGTCCGCCAGGTCCAGGAAGTAGCCCACCCCCGCGAAGGAGTCGACCGCCCCGGCCGGGATGGCGTCCAGCTCGTCGGCCGCGTACCCGACCCGTTCGGCCAGGGCGCGCCCGGTCTCGAAGTGGTAGTCGCGCTCGGGGTGCAGCGCCACGTCGCGGTACATCTGCTTGACCCGCGCGCTCAGGTCGTCCACGTCGACCGTCGTCGTCTTCGTCGGCACCGCGTTCATCTCGGCTCCTCTCCGCCGGCCGTCAGAGCCGCGTGGTGGTGACGGACACGGGGTGTCGCAGGATGTCCAGCACCGGCGAGGTCTTCTGTACGTGCTCCCACAGCGCGGCAACGCGGTCCTCGGGTGCGTCGGAGTCGAGGTGGCAGGTGACCCGGATGTTCTGGTAGCCGGGCCGTACCTCGGGGGCCAGGCCGAGGAAGCCGTGCAGGTCAAGCTCGCCCTCCAGGTCGAAGCGCAGGCTGCGGATCTCGATGCCCTGGGCGGCGGCGTTGTACGCCGTACCCACCGCCAGGCAGGAGGCGAGGGCGTGCAGCACCGCCTCGACCGCGTTCGGGGCGTGGTTGCTCCCGAGCAGGACCGGAGGCTCGTCGCCGTCGAGGACGAAGGGCTCGGTACGGGACTCGTCCTCCTGGCCGGCGCCCCAGAACCCCTGCACCTGGGTCCGGGAGTGTCCACCGCCGAGCCAGTCATTGGTGGCCCGGAACGTGAAGATCGCCAGGGTGGGGTCGTTCTGGATCGCCTCGACCGTCTGGCCAAGCTGAGTGACGTCGACGCCGTTGGGCGTCTCGTGGGTGATCGTGGTCATGACGGCCTCCTCGTGATGGCTGGTGCGCTGGATCCACGCTCGCCCCGACCCTGGTCGGGCACATCCGTGCCGACCACGGAGCCGACACGGATTGACCACCCATCGGGGAACGCCGACCATCGATCACATGGCCGACCCCCCGGCACCGACCGACGCCGACGTCTCCGACCGCGAGGCGGAGGTGCTGGCCCTGGTCGGCGCCCGGCTCAGCAACGCGGAGATCGCCCGGCGTCTGTTCATCTCGGTGCGCACGGTCGAGAGCCACGTCTCGTCGCTGCTGCGCAAGCTGGATGCGGCCAACCGGCGGGAGCTGGCGAACCTAGCCGCGTCATCCGGCGAGCCCACCGGCGGGTACGGCGAGGCGACCCTCGCCGCCGCGGAGGCAGCGGCACCGGTCAGGTACACCCAGCGCGACGGCCTCAACATCGCCTACCAGGTCACCGGCACCGGTCCGGTCGACCTCGTCCTGGTGGCCGGCTTCGTCTCCCACTTGACCCTGGACTGGACCGAACGAAGGCACGCCCACTTCCTGCACCGCCTCGGCACGTTCTCCCGGCTGATCCGGTTCGACAAGCGGGGCACGGGCATGTCGGACCGGCCCGGAGCGCTCCCCGATCTCGAGACCCGGATGGGCGACGTGGCGGCGGTGATGGACGCCGTCCGGTCGGAACAGGCGGTCCTGTTCGGGTACTCCGAGGGCGGGCCGATGTCGATCCTCTACGCGGCCAGCCACCCCGAGCGGGTGAGGGGGCTGGTCATCTACTCCAGCTATGCGCGGCGGCTCTGGGCGCCCGACTACCCGTGGGGCGCCAGGCCCGAGGACCGAGCACGCTATGCAGCACAGCTCGAGCGCGACTGGGCGTGGGAGGCCGACATGCGCCAGATGTGCCCCAACGCCGACGAGGAGCTCGCCCGGTGGTGGGGCCAGCGATGCCGGGCCGCGACGAGCCCCGGCGCCGCACGCTCCCTCATCGAGATGAACTCCCTGGTGGACGTGCGCGAGACGCTGCCCGCCGTACAGGCGCCGACCCTCGTGTTGCATCGGCGCCACGACGTCGACTCTTGCATCGACGAGGGCCGCTACCTCGCCGAGCACATCCCGGGTGCGCGGTTCGTCGAACTCGAGGGCACCGACCACTTCGTCGCGGTCGACCCGGACCAGATCCTCGACCCGGTCGAGGAGTTCGTGCTCGGACTGGAGTCCTCGACACCCCCCGTGTCGTCTCTGACGACCCTGCTGGCCCTCAAGGTCGAGGAGCAGGTCGAGCCGGCGCGAGTGCGGGAGATCCTGCAGGGCGTGTTGGGCGAGTACCACGGCGTACCCGCCCTCGCCGAGCAGGCCGCCGTGCTGGCCACCTTCGACGGTCCGGCTCGGGCGGTCCGCTGCGGCCTGGCGATCGTCGAGCGCGCGGCGGCCGCCGGGCTCCGTGTCTCGGTGGGGCTGCACACGGCCGAGGTGGCGCGCCACGGTGCCACCGTCTCCGGTGCCGGCGCGGCGGTCGTGCAGTCGGTGGCGGATCGCGCTCCGCGCGGCGAGGTATGGGCCACGTCGACGCTGCGCGACCTCACCGCGGGATCCGGTCTGGCGTTCGAGACGCAGGCCACGATCGACGTACCGTCGCTCGGTCGGCGGGTCGAGCTGGTCGCCGCGGTGCCCGAGTAGTCAGGGCGGCGATCACGCAGGCCGCGGGCGCCCGGCGCGGTACCACGCGCGGGAAGGAGCAGGACCGCCAGGAAGCCGCCGGCGAGAGACAGGGTCGCGTAGCTGGACGCGTCGACCACCATCCCCGAGCGCCCCGCGGACGCACCGGCGATGGCGATGAGTACGTCGACGGCGCCCTGGGTCCCGGGCGCGCGGTTCGCCAGCGGCGCGGAGTCGACGACGAGCGCGGTGCCGCTGATCAGGCCGAAGTTCCAGCCGACCGTCAATCACTCCCCGGTCAACGATGAGGACCACACCCGCATACGGCGGGCCAAAGCGGCTGGGCCAGGCGTATGACGGAACGCCGCTGATTCCGGACAACATGCGGTGACTCGTTCGCGTCTGGACGGTGAGCGGCGCCTCTCGGGGTGCTGGGGATCGTGACCCGAGCGTGCTGCGGCTACAGGATGGTGACCGCGTCGACCTCGGCATCGGTCCGGTGCGCAAGAACATCGACGGCGACCAGCTGCGCATGTTGGCTCGCGCATGTGCGGGTGATACCAGAGAAACCGGCGTCCGGGAACCGGAGCTGACAGGTGAACGTCCCGCCGATCGGGATCGGGTCCTGCGTCTCATGCGGGACCCCGTCGTAGCGGTTCTCCAGCCGCAGGCCGTGCCAGTGCACGGTCGTGTCCGTGTCACCGTCGTTGGTGCTCGGCCTGGATATGTCCTTTGAGGACTCATGGTAGGTGAGGGCCCTTTCCCTTTGCCGTGTGCCTGGCTGACTTCTTCGGCCGGCAGACCGCCGGCGACGACGAGACGCTGGAGGTCTTCGGGCTACGCGACGGGCGCGCCGACCAGACCCGCTGACCATCCGGCCAGGCTCACCGGACCGGTCCGCCCACGACCGGCACCGGCGACGCGGGCATCGCAGGCGACGGCGTCGGCGCCTGCCCCGCCGACCGGCGGTCGCTTCCGCGGCGGCCTGAGGACGCCGGTGGCCCCGCGGTCGGGGGTGCTGCGCCGGTCCGGTCACGCCCCCGGCCGGGCCACCTGATGATCTTGCGATGTACTGATCTTGTACTGACGCTCCCATATCGCTCCCATCAAAGATCAACAGAGAGAAGGAGGGTTATTCACCGGCCAGCTTGTAGAAGTGCAGCGCGATGACAGTCGAGATGGTCTGGGCGAAGGTCTTGAGAGGGCGCCGGTAGTAGGTAAACATTCACGTCTTGGAAGCCGCCTGAACCAGAACTGAGCCCCGCTCGTAGTCGTGGTGTCGCGTTGCGATGCTGCATGTGTCGGCTGGAGGCGTCCGGCGGTTGGGGCTGGTTAGGTGGGTGCGGGGTCTGGCGGCATCCAGGGGGTGCCGAGGAGGGCGTCGCGGATAGCTGCGAGTTGGTCGACGCCGTGTTTGGCGGCTGTCGCGAGGTATCCAGCGATGCGGTAGCGGTGGGTGGTGGTTTGCTCGGACTGGAGTCGTCCGGAGATCTTCTGCTGGGTCTTGGCCGGGCGCACGTCGCGCTCGGCCTGGTTGTTCGTCGGCGGCACGCGCAGGTCGGTGACGAAGCGCAGCACGTCGGACTCGCGGTCGCGTAGGCACTCCAGCAGCAGCCGGCCCGCCGGCTGCTTGGCCTTCGCGTCGGGGGCGGGTCGAACCTCGGACAGCCCGACGGCCACCCCGTCGCGGTAGAGGCGGATCAGCGGCCGGGCGGTGCGCGCCGGGACGGCGTCAAGGCCGCCGTCGCGGGCGGTGTTCGCGGCGTGGATCAGGCCGCGTAGCGCGTCGGCGATCTGCGTCGGCCAGTGCGCGGCGGGGTAGCACTCGGCGGCGTCGTCGAGATCCCGTAGCAGGTGGGCTGTGCACAGCTGGTGGACCAGTTCGCCCAGCTCGGGCGAGTCGTAGTTCTGGTACCGGTCGTGCACCACTACCCCGCGCAGTTCGCCCAGCACGAACGCCTTGAACGTGGCCAGGCTGCGGTCGCCGAGCAGGTACCAGGTGTACAGCGTCGTGGCTGCGACCAGCAGGTACCGCTTGGCCTTGCGCGGCCCGACCCGGATCGGGGTCTCATCGCAGCACACCGCGTGCGCCAGCGTGACCAGCGCCCGGATCCGCCTGTCGACCTCGACCAGCGCGGCCGCGGCACGGGCCAGCACGCCATGCACGAAGCCCACGCTGGGTGTGGTGCCGGTCAGCGAGGCGACCAGCTGCGCGCAGCGGTGTACCGGGATCGCGTGCACGACCATCAGGTACACACACCACGCCTGCAGGTTGGGCCCGTAACTGACCGGCGCGTCGGCCAGACCGGCCGGTCGGACGGCCACATGCTCCCTCCCGCAGCGGCAGCGGACCGCGTGCAGGTCATGCTGGGTCAGCGTGCACCGCGGTTGCGGGATCTCATGCTGCTGGTGGGAGCGGGCCACGCCCAGATCCTGCGCCCCGGCCAGGTCCATACCGCACTGGCAGGCCCCGCTCGGGTAGTGCGGCACCGTCTGGTCCGGGTCCTCCCGCCAGGCCAGATGCGCTCCCGGCGCACCGGGCTGCTTGCCTCGCTTCCGCTTCGACTTCCCGCCCCGCTCAGGCTTGCCCGCAGGCGGCGTCTTCCCCGGCAGGTCATCGGTCGACGGCGGCATGGAGGAGTTGCCGCTGTTACGCGACAGCCGCCGTTCCAACTCCGCTACTCGACGCTGCAATCCCTCGATCGTCGTCTTCTGGGCCAGAACCAGCGCGACCAACTCCTCGCGCGGCAGGTCCTCGACTCCAGACACACGACAAGATCACCACACAAGATCAACGGACGCACTCACCCGCACCGGCGTGTCGCGTTGCGACTCGACACGACCACACGGCCAGCAAGCAGACCCAACTGCCACCGATCCAACGCCCCAACGCACCCTCGCATCACGACACGACGACAACGAGCGGACTCAGGCGGCTCACGGGACGTGAATGTTTACCTGGGAGGGTGTCCAAGAGCTGCGGAAACACAAGGAGATAACACG
>WNGD01003996.1_pt1 | contig 14685 bp, 11 predicted proteins | sample 5400671 | NCBI WGS metagenome assembly WNGD01 (sample SAMN13153369, study PRJNA577476) | soil metagenome | isolation source: 40 cm soil or saprolite under grassland replicate 2 | place: USA:California | collected 2016-06-15 | reverse complement strand
CCTGTCCAAATCTCCCGCGCAAGTTCACGCGTGTTATATTGTACGCCGTAAGACTCAAAGTACTTGCAGACGCGTTCAATATCACGCTGGAACAATGAGAATACATCCGAGTTGTGATAGGGATCGACTGCCTGCGCGAAGTCAATCAGCGTAACGGCCTCCTGCCAATAGAGGATGTTGTACTCTGAGAGATCGCCATGAATGCGACCGTGGGTAAGAGCCAGCTCGATGTTGCTTAATATGCAGTTAAAGAGCGGTTGGGCTTGCTCCTGTTCAAGTACCACATCACTGAGCCGAGGGGCCGGTTCGTCTACATCCCCGATATATTCCATCAGGACAGCATTACCGATTTGCGCAAAAGTGCGGGGCACATTGGCGCCATGGGAGTAGAGCAGACGCTGCGTCTGGTACTCGTACTCGATCCAAGCCGCAACCTGGGCTGCGCGTCCTTTCTCGGTCTTGCGTGTTGCAGCGCTGCCACGGCGGCTGTTTCCATGCTCCGCCTGTCCCTGTTCGTCACGCTGGACCCGGCTAAAGCGATAGATGGCGTCGTTACGTAGGCTGCGGAACATACGTGGGCGGTACACCTTTGCTGCTAAGTATTCCGTCCCCGTCGAAGGATGTCCCTGGCAGCAATAGACCGTGGCCTCCTTGCCGCTATGCGCTTCGTGCAGTACATCCGTGATCAAATGCTGTTTATAGAATGGCTCCAGCGACGAAAGAATCCAGGGAGCATCGCGCCTGGATGCCAGCAATGTTGGATGGAAACCAGTGTTCTGCTGCTGCCCATCGTACGACTGTTCGCGCAACCAGCGCTGGACATCAGCGCTGCTTTCATAGCTGGTCTTCCTCGTGGGTTTGGCTTGTGAATGAGAGTGACTTCGGGCACGTTCACGCGCACCGGGCTTTATTTTCTCGAAAGTGATAGGCTCTTCTTCGGGATCATCTTCGAAAAATCTCTTCAAAGTAATGGCTCCTTTGGGCGAAAAGACATGACTTACTTTCTGTCGCATGCTGTTTTGTCTGTGTTGCATAACTCATGCCCTCCAAGTACTGTTGTTGTGATTAGAATGTCACCGTGTCTCAAGTACTGCCTGGAGTTGCACCAAAAGGTATACGGCGTATTTCGCCAGGGCAACGAAGGCATGGATTCACGCAAGAAGAACTATAGATGTGAAACGTGTATCTCCGGGGTGGTCTCAGAGCGGCCTTGTATAGGCGGAGCATGCCACAGGCCGGACATCAGAGGAAGAACCGCGAGCGACTCTCATTATTGCCCTCTGCGAAAAGAAAGGAACCAAAAACTCAAGCGCCCGAAAAGTGTGGGTGAAACGTAACAGATCGAGAGAAATCACCCTCTAGATGTTGTAAGCCAGGGTCTACTCAAAGAGGAATACCACTCCGCGTGGAGACTAAGGAAATAACTAAGACTGACATATAATTCTACCTCCTCAGGTTGTGTATTTCAGAACGAGCTTACCATACTGTGACGTGAAAATCAAGGGAAATTGGCAGTTTTCCTATTGTCTCGGCTACAATATATAAAGAATATTGGTGACTTTGGGCCATAGATCTTCTCAGCCCAAATTTCTTTTTTAGCTAGACGAGAGTATGAAAATAGTCATTCCCAATCTACCTGGAGAGCACAACATAACCAGGACTGAAAAGTGGTCCAGTATTAGTAACCAGGAATTGTTGATTAGAACCTTACGCGAGGCAGCGGAACGAGCTGCTACACAACACCGGACTGTGTTAGCAAGTTTTACTCAGCTCATCCAGTGGTTTGATCCGATCCAGGCTTATTCTGGTGCCAGGCAGGCCGGTCTGGGTGATTGCTTTTTCTGGGATCAGCCAGCAGAGCAAAACACGCTTGTAGGTATAGGTCAGGCGGCAAGCATCGAAACAGATGATATGAATTGCTTTACCGAGTCTGCCATTGCCTGGCGTGCTTTAATGAGTGATGTGGTTGTCACATATGAACCAACAACAGCGCCCACTCCTGGCAGCGGTCCGATACTCTTTGGTGGATTTGCCTTTGATCCACTCTCCCTGCGCACTCAACTCTGGGCCGAATTTCCTGGAGGGCTACTCATTTTGCCCCGTTTTCTTTTGAGTTACAGTGCCAATCAGGTCACACTCACCCTGAACAAGTTGATCCAGGCAACTGATGATATCGAGCAAAGCGCCCTTGAGATTGAAGCAAGTTTGAAACAACTGCAAGTTGCTATTGAACATGCTTCTATGCTACCCCGAGATGAGATGCCCAGCCAATTCTCAATACACGAAATAAAGCCAGCATCTGAGTGGATGGAAATGGTAGCTAACAGCGTAGATATGATCCAGCAAGGTGCTTTCGAGAAGGTGGTGCTCGCGCGTAGCATTCAGGTATTGCTAGATGATCAAGCTGAGGCGTTCGATATTAGTACCACTCTCCAGCGGCTGCGCGAGAGCTATCCAACCGCTTACGTATTTGCTGTACAGCGTGGAGAACGCTACTTTGTGGGTGCGACCCCAGAGCGGCTCGTCCAGGCCCAAGATGGGCAGATATACACGATGGCCCTGGCGGGATCAGCGCGGCGTGGTGAAACTGAAGAAGAAGATGAGCAGCTTGGGTTGGAACTTCTGCAGAGTGAAAAGAATAACAGCGAGCATACGATTGTTGTAGCCATGGTGCGGGAAGCCCTTAGGAATCATTGTACGAATGTAAATGTCACCGCTCTGCCCGAGCTGCTCAAGCTGAAGAATCTTCAACATCTGAAGACTCCCATTGCCGGTGAACTCATTCCAGGACGATGCATTCTTGACGTGATGGCAGATCTACACCCTACGCCTGCCGTTGGTGGCTTCCCACGCCATGCCGCTCTTGAAGCTATACGGAACACCGAGGAGCTAGATAGAGGCTGGTACGCCGGGCCACTTGGTTGGATTGGCGCAGGCGGTCATGGTGAGTTCGCCGTAGCGTTGCGTTCCGGGCTGATCGATGGCAGTAAAGCCACACTCTTTGCTGGATGCGGTATTGTTGCTAACTCTGATCCTCAGGCTGAGTATGCAGAGTGTGGTTTGAAGTTTCAAGTAATGCTGCGTGGATTAGGTGGCGAACCTCTTGATAGCCTGCCTGGCTGGATGCGCAGCCAGGAACGTGGCAGCAAGTAAGGGCGAAGCATGTCGAGTGATTCTACTTTGAGACAAGACTCAGCAAACCCAACATATGTCTATATTGGTGCGTTTGTGAATGAGTTACAGCGTGCTGGTGTACGAAATGTCGTAATCTGTCCTGGTTCTCGTTCGACCCCACTTGCTCTAGCTTTTGCTGCCCAGGCCGGTATTCGTACCTGGATGCAGGTAGACGAGCGTTCGGCTGCTTACTTCGGCTTGGGAATGGCTAAGCGGTTGCGTCAACCAGTGGCATTGCTTTGTACATCGGGGACAGCGGCAGCAAACTTTATGCCCGCAATTGTCGAGGCTAAATTATCACACGTACCTTTGCTAGTACTGACGGCAGATCGCCCTCATGAACTTCGTGATAATGGTGCGCCACAGAGCATTGATCAGCATCGACTGTATGGGACTTATGTGAAGTGGTTTGTTGAAGTAGCTTTGCCCGAAGCGACAAATGCAGCCCTTCGCTATATTCGTACCATCGCGGTGCGCGCGGCAGCATCAGCTCAAGCTAATCCTGCGGGTCCTGTACATCTCAATTTTCCATTGCGTGAGCCATTGACACCTGAGTCTATTCCTGATCAGCCTCTGCCACCGGTCGCACAGCGTGATCACGTGGCATGGCAGGGAAGGCCAGACGATGTTCCCTATGTCAAAGTTCGTGAAGCTTCGCCGGGTGCCCCTGATGCTACGACTTTCAGATACTTGATGGACATGGTGCGTAAAGCACGATGCGGACTCATCATAGCTGGCCCAAACGACGATCCCGCGCTTGTAGAACCTCTCATACAACTTGCCTATCACCTTGGCTATCCTGTTCTTGCTGATCCCCTGTCGCAACTGCGGTGTGGGGATCACGACCAGGTCATGGTGCTTTCCAGTTACGATGCTTTCCTGCGCGTTGACTCCTTTGTCGATAGTGCACAACCAGACTTGATACTCCGTTTTGGTGCCCTGCCTACATCCAAACCCTTGCTGTTCTACCTGAAACACTATGCATCCTGCCCGCTGGTGGTAATAGATGGGCATGGTGGCTGGGAGGAACCAACGCAACTCGCCAGCGAACTTCTGCATGCCAATCCTGCTGCCCTATGCCAGAGTTTGTTTGATGCTCTCACGCAACAGAATAAGAGTGAAGAAATACAGCCATGCGTGTCTCAAGAATGGTTAACCACCTGGCAAAGTGCAGAGAAAGTCACACAACAAACATTACAGCACGCCATCCAGGATTTCCAGGAACTCTTTGAGGGACGCGTTTTTATCGAACTTGCAGGGCTGCTACCTGACGGTACAACGCTTTACACGGGCAGCAGTATGCCAGTGCGAGATCTGGATACCTTTTTCTGGTGTAACGAGCATCGCATTCGAATCATGGGCAATCGGGGCGCGAACGGCATTGACGGAGTCATCTCCAGCGCTCTTGGAGCGAGCGCAGGGGCTGAACAAAATGAGCCAACAGTCCTGGTGCTTGGTGATCTCTCATTCTTCCACGATCTAAATGGATTGCTTGCCGCCCGATTGCATCAGCTTAATTTGACTATCATACTGATCAATAATGATGGTGGGGGCATCTTCTCCTTTCTGCCCCAGGCAGCCTATCCAGAGCATTTTGATCAGCTTTTCGGCACACCAACAGGACTGGATTTTCGCTTCGCAGTGCAGATGTATGATGGACAATTTCAAAGGGTCGAAGACTGGGAGCAGTTTCGCAAGGCTGTGAAGCAGGGTCTTCATACCGGTGGCTTACATGTTGTTGAGGTTCCTACCCAGCGGGCTAGCAATGTCAGTATGCATCGCCAGCTCTGGGAAAGAGTTGACGAGGCACTAAGCGTGCAAGGAACAGGCATGAGGGATTGAATGTGGGAAGCATTTTTGTGCAGGTCAATGGTGTACAACTTGGAGTTGAACAGCGCGGTGAAGCTAATAAGAGCGGTCCAGTGTTGGTTATGCTGCATGGCTTTACCGGAAGTGCGGCAGGATGGGGTAGCCAGCTGGATACACTCGCTACGTATGGCTTGCGCGTGATCGCACTTGATTTGCTTGGTCATGGGCAATCCGACGCTCCTGATGATCCACAGCGCTATACGATTGAGCATTGCCAGCAAGATATTCTGACGGCATTACAAAAATTTGGCGTGAGCAAGGGCCAGGCGATACTTCTTGGTTACTCGATGGGTGGGCGCATAGCGCTCTACACAGCATTTTCAGGATTTTTTCGTGCCCTTATCCTGGAAAGCGCTTCGGCTGGATTGGAAGACCCTGTTGAGCGTGAGCAGCGGCGCATAAGCGATGAAGCGCTGGCTGTGAGCATAGAACAGGATGGCGTAGAGGCCTTTGTTGAGCGTTGGGAAAAGCTGCCATTGTTTGCCAGTCAGGGAAATCTGTCAGTCGAATGCAGGGAGACGCTGCACATACAGCGCCTGCAAAATAGAGCCATCGGGCTGGCACAGAGCTTACGGGGCGTTGGACTAGGTGTCCAGCCATCTCTGTACACGCGACTACCAACGCTGCATATATCAGCGCTGCTGATTGCTGGCGAGCTAGATACAAAATTTATCATGATTGCCCGGTATATGGCTCAGCTACTACCACAATCACAACTGCGTATCATACCTGGTGCCGGTCATACAGTTCACCTGGAACGGCCAGAAGAGTTTGTTTCTCTGGTTGGTGATTTCAGCCGATCCATGTTCTATTCTTCGAGGGTTTGTCATTTCAAGCAGGTACGTCAGGGAGGCAGACAAACTAATTCGTACAAGAATTTTCGGTTATGAAAAAGCAAGAGGAAGAGACTCCCAAAGAGCGGAACAAGCGGAGCATTTGTAATCGACTGGTATAGTATGATTGGGGACTCTATAGCTTTTGATACACACTCGGCTCTGAACCCAGTGAACTGCATGAGTGTGCAGTAATCACCACATACTCTTATGTTGTGAAAGGCAGAAATATATGCAAGTAGAATGGAAGAAAGTTCAGGATTATTCAGACATTATTTTTGAGAAAGCCGAAGGCATGGGAAAGATCACTATCAATCGACCCGAAGTGCGCAATGCCTTCCGGCCAGAGACACTGACGGAATTGATAGACGCTTTTAATGCCTGCCGCGAGGATCCGGAGATTGGCGTAGTCATTCTTACGGGTACAGGCGATCAAGCGTTCTGCTCTGGCGGAGATCAGCGTGTTCGGGGGCACGGCGGTTACGTTGGTCGTGATGGTGTACCTCGCTTGAACGCACTTGATCTACAGAAGGTCATTAAGTACCTACCCAAACCGGTTATCGCCATGGTTGCAGGCTATGCGATCGGTGGGGGGCACGTGCTACACCTGCTCTGCGACCTGACGATTGCCGCTGATAATGCCAGGTTTGGGCAGACTGGGCCTAAAGTTGGCAGTTTTGATGCTGGTTGGGGAGCCACCTATATGGCACGAGTTGTCGGTCACAAGAAGGCACGTGAGATCTGGTATCTCTGCCGGCAGTACACTGCTCAGGAGGCTCTGGATATGGGGTTGGTGAATACTATCGTACCTTTGGAACGCCTGGAAGAAGAGACGATACAGTGGGCGCAGGAGATACTTGAAAAAAGCCCGCTTGCGCTGCGCTTCCTGAAAGCGGCTTTCAACGCCGATACTGACGGCCTGGCGGGTATTCAAGAGCTGGCTGGTGATGCAACGATGCTCTACTATATGACTGAAGAGGGTCAGGAGGGAAGGAATGCCTTCCTGGAGAAACGCAAGCCCGATTTCTCCAGGTTCCCGCGCCTGCCTTAGATAAGTTGTCGAAATGATAATTGTTGATATTCAGTGGCGTAGCTACCGACTGCCGTTCATTCACAGCTTCAGCACGGCTCACAGTATAATGACTGCTCGTGAGGGGATCATTGTGCAGGTGAACACCGATCAAGGAATCCAGGGCATCGGAGAAATAGCGCCGCTGCCAGCTTTCGGTGGGGGAAGTCTCACGGATGCCTGTGCACAGCTTCCTGCGCTTGTTGAAAGTCTTCAACATAAGACGCTTAATAAAGCGTTGGATCTTATGGCCACCGAAGGGCAAGCAGGTTCTAGTAGCTCCTCAGTACTCTGTGGACTGGAAATTGCGCTGCTGGATGCGTTTGGCAAAGCTAATCGATGTGGAGTCTCCAGGTTACTCGCTCCAGCCGGCTTTGAGCCACGGTCGGCCGTGCCGGTTAACGCTATTATCGGCGCAAAAGCAACGAAGGCAGCAATTGAGATTGCACAGAATGCCAGGAAGAGTGGTTTTCGCTGTATAAAGCTTAAAGTAGGCCTGGGTTCGAGTATCCAGGAAGAAATAGAGCGTATAGCCCTCGTGCGTGATGCAATCGGATCTGCGATGCATCTCCGCCTGGATGCAAAGGAGGCCTGGAATCTTAAGAATGCAATTGCGATCCTCACTCAATGCATCTCAAGTAACATACAGTATATCGAGCAACCCCTGGAGGCTCATGACCTTGCAGGGATGCGCGCTCTTCGTCAGGCGGTACCCATCCCGATTGCGGCTGACGAAGCAGTCCACAGCCTGGAGAGTGCTCGTCGCGTACTTGATAGCGAGGCTGCTGATATCCTTGTTATCAAGCCGCAGCTTGCTGGTGGACTATGTATTGGACAACAGATTATCCAGGCAGCAGCAGAGCGGGGCGTACATAGTGTTATTACAAGTACGATCGAGGCAGGTATTGGCCTGGTTGCAGCGTTGCACCTCGCTGCTGCATCACCTGACATAACGCTTGAGTGTGGTCTTGCGACACTTCACCTGCTGGTTGATGACTTGCTCATCGATGACGTGCCGGTTCGCGATGGCTACATGACGGTTCCAGCAGGTTCTGGCTTAGGGGTTGCGCTGGACTGGGAAGCGCTGGATAGCTATTGTGCAGGGTCGGTGAATTATCCATGAATCGGGCGACCTTCGTGGTCGCCAATAAAAGAGGTTTTGATTGAACACAACAGACATCTTTCTACCCGATTGGCTGACCCGCTGCGCTGAGAACCGCCCAGAACATCTGGCGGTCCAATGCGACGAGGTGAAATGGAGCTTTGCGGAGCTTGATCGCCAGGCGACAAGACTTGCGCGACAACTTGTAACTGCAGGTGTCAAAGAGGGGAATCGTGTGGCCTTGCTTGCCGCCAACAGTCTTCCCTATGTCGCGTTTGTTCATGCGCTGACACGGCTTGGCGCTGTACTGGTGCCTCTTAATCTGCGTTTGACTCTTGAAGAACTCTGCTGGCAGGTTCGCGACGTGCATGCTTCGCTTCTCGTCTATGATGAATACTTCGCGAGTCTAGCTCATCAGATCAAACGAGCTGTGCCCCAATTGCCTCTAGCTTTGCTGGCAATCAGGCCCGATGATGACGGGATCATTTTAAGTGGGATTCCCGAAAGCGATGTGGCTCTACGAACTCTCATTGATCTCAATGCTACTCAGGCCATATTGTACACTTCAGGCACAACTGGTCAACCTAAAGGCGCAATCATCACCTATGGCATGCAATGGTGGAATGCTATTGGCTCTGCGCTTAATCTTGGTCATCGTCCCGATGATCGCTGGCTTGCGTGTCTGCCGCTCTTCCACATCGGTGGCCTCTCTATCCTGATGCGCAGCGTCATCTATGGGATCAGTGTAATTTTACACAAAAAATTTGATCCTGTTATCATTAACCACGCTCTATTTGAGGACAAGATAACCATTATCTCGGTTGTTGCTGTGATGCTACAACGAATGCTCGCTGATTTCGACACTAACGGAAGAGGAACCAACTATCCTTCATCACTGCGATGTGTTTTGCTTGGTGGCGGTCCTGCACCTTATTCACTACTAGAAGCATGTATTGAGCGTAACATCCCTGTTGTACAGACATATGGTCTAACCGAATCTTGTTCGCAGGCGGTAACACTTTCACCGGTAGATGCAATGCGCAAACCTGGTTCAGCGGGACGCCCGCTTGCTCCTGTCCAGCTATGTATCATGCAAGATAACACGCTAGCATCTCCTGGAGAGCCGGGAGAGATATTTCTGAAAGGACCAACAATCACCCCTGGCTATGTAGATAAACCAGAAGCAACGGCTCAGGCGTTTCAAGACGGCTGGTTCGCTACAGGGGATATTGGCTACCTTGATGAAGATGGTTATCTCTATGTACTTGACCGCCGTACTGACCTTATTATTTCTGGGGGAGAAAATGTCTACCCCGCCGAAATTGAATCCGTCCTGCTCTCTCATCCTGATGTCGAAGAGGTCGGGGTGTGTAGACAAGAAGATGCGCAATGGGGACAGGTGCCAGTTGCCTTTGTTGTTCTCAAGGCAGGTAGCGCCCTAGGTGTAGAGGAGTTGCTCAGCTATACATCGCAAAAACTGGCTGATTATAAGCAACCCAGGAATATCTACTTTAGGGAACACCTGCCGCGTAATTCTTCGGGGAAGCTTTTACGCAGGGAATTACCTCGATTCCTATGAACTGTGCATGAAAAGGAGGATGTATTACATGAAATGGATTACCCGTGAGCGAGTCAAGGTTGACCGGGTTGCCTGCCCATGGCTCATCAAGAAGTTTGTAGATAAGGACGCCGAGTTCCTGTTTGTACCCGGAGACAAGGTGATGGAGATAGCTGAGCGCGAACATGCCATACCCTACGATGTGAAGGGTGTGGAACTGGGGCATTATGGAAAAGAGTGCTCGTTTGAGGCCATCCTCAAGAGGTACAAGCTTACCGGTGATCCGGCCCTGGTGTTGCTTGGCAAGATTGTCAATGGCGCTGATACCGACAATACACTCTGGAACCAGCCGGAAGGAGAAGGGCTGGAGGCGATTGCCGAGGGTTTCCGGCACCTGGGCTTCAAGGATGATCACGAACTGAACGCTGCTGAATGGATCGTCTATGACGCGCTGTATGCCTATTGCCAGGAGATGATTCGTCAGGGAAAGTCCGACGGCGCATTCAAAGCAGGCCCATCTCAGCAGGATGTGAGGAGCACGAATCCTTGGGATCGCACGGGGGAATCGATCAAGCCCAATCAGTAACAACTACCGAAAGTGAACGATACGATCAGGTGGATGCTCGACTTATACTTACAATGCGTGGGTTGCGTTCACTGGATTATGGAATGCTGGCCGTGCTGTTGGGAGTAGCGCTCTCTTCCGAGGGGTTCTCACCTGTGGCCATTGGCATCCTGATCACGGTTTCCCTGGCCGGTGATATGGTCGGAACGTACGTGATCGGAATCACTGCCGATAGCTGGGGACGGCGGCGCACACTTGCACTGCTGGCGTTGCTTATGGCGGGTACGGGTGTGATTTTTGGGCTGACGACTTTCTATCCCTTGCTCCTGGTGGCCGCGTTCTTCGGCACGCTGGGCATCACGGCTTCCGAGACCGCGCCATTTTTGCCTATTGACCAGTCGATGATCGCGCAGATCACAAAGTCGGAGCGAAGAACGGCCATCTTTGCTCGTTACAACCTGGTTGCCTCGTTTAGTGTGGCTGTGGGGGCGCTTGCGGCAGGACTACCTGGCTTGCTGGCCCTGCTTGGCTTACCGCTCACTTCTGGCTTGCGCTTAATGTTCGGGGTATATGCGACGTTAGCTCTCATTGTGGCCGGGCTTTCCCTGCGACTATCCCGGAATGTAGAAGCTCCTCGACGTGCTCCCGTCCAGGCGAAGAGTGCCTGGCAGCGACTCGTCCCCTCGCTGGGCCGTTCGCGTGGAATTATCATGGGGCTGGCGGGACTTTTCTGTGTGGATGCGCTCGCTGGAGGACTGGTGGTGCAGAGCTTAATGGTACTCTTCTTTCATTTGCGCTTCGGAGTCTCGCTTGTGTGGCTTTCCGCTTTGTTCTTCGGAGCGAACCTCCTCTCAGCCTTCTCCTTTCTGGCAGCGGTACCGCTTGCCAGGCGCTTCGGCTTGCTCAACACAATGGTGTTCACCCATCTTCCCTCGAATGTGCTGCTGATTCTGATAGCCTTTGCCCCCACGTTTCTTGTGGCGTCAGCGCTTCTGTTGCTGCGCCAGTTGCTCTCGCAGATGGACGTACCGACACGTCAAGCCTATACTATGGCCGTGGTTGCTTCGGAGGAACGAACCCCAGCGGCCAGTGTGACTTCACTGGCTCGCAGTGTAGGCTCTGCGACTAGCCCGGTCTTTGCCGGTCTGCTCTTGCAGGGACCTTTGTCCATACTTGGACTGCCTTTCATCCTCGCCGGGATGCTCAAATCAGCCTATGATCTTACTCTGTGGTTCATCTTTCGCCGGGTGCATCTTAAGGAGGAATAGTCTGGATAAAGCCGTTTCCAGGCGCTAGAAACAACTGACTAGAGCTGGGGAAAAGCCGAGAGGCCGCTTGTTGGTGTTTTATTAAGAATCATGCGCGCGCTGCTCCGCGATGCTCTCGAACACCGCGATAGCCTCGGCCTCCGTCTCCGGCTTGAGCACGTTGTTCTCAGCGAAATCCTGCGCCTGCGGATAGCCGCTCGCTCTGATACGCGCTGCCGCGTCCTCCAGATTGTAGAGCGTGCGCCGCAGCATGATTTCTGGCCCAAGCAGCAGCCAGTACGCTCCCGCATCACCGTAGGGCATGCCGACGCTGCCTGCGTTCACGATGCGCATGCCATCAACGTTGCGGTCGAACTGCATATGCGTGTGCCCACAGACAACTACACGCTGCCTGACGTCGGCCAGCATATCGCGTAGGCGTTCCTCTGGCGTTGCCGCAGTAATCATCTCCTCGTCGCTGCGCGGCGAGCCGTGGCAGAAGAGCACCTCACCCAGCCCATCAACGCTGAAAGCTGCCTGTTCCGGCAGTTTCGCCAGAAAATCCCGCTGGCTGCGCTCCAGTTGCTTTGCCGTCCAGCGCATACGCTGGCTCACCTCTTCTGACATGCCTGGACCGAACGGCAAGCCGTCGAACGCTGCGACCACCTCCCGTTCGCAGTTACCACGAATATAGTGTATGTTATCCCCAAGCGCCAACAGCCGCTCCAGCGCGGCGTGCGGCATGGGACCCGGGACGATATCTCCTCCCACCAGGATCAGGTCAGGATTTTCCTGCTCAACTTCTTGAAGGACAGCATCTAACGCGGGTAGATTGCCGTGGATATCATAGAGAGCTACAATCTTCATTGGGAAGTACCTTTCTCTAGCTTACAAAGTTGCTGGCTTTTTCCCACAAAACATAACAGATTTCAGGAGCGTCAGGAAGGGAAAAACTATGCTTGTAGCATATGGAGGCATGAGGACAGAAATCGATAAGACTGCATTCTGACATAGACACCAAAGCTCTGCTCCCATCGGCAGAAGCATGCTGAGAGTCAGAAAAAAGAAACACCAGGAGCGCAAGAGCAAACAATAGCGAGACAGCTCGCCAATATATCTTCATTAATGAGAGTCCTTTATTCAGGCGTTATGCTTGTGGCGTGAGTGACAACCATCCCTTGCTATCCTGGCTGAGACGGTAAAGTTCAGTCGGGTAGGAAAGTGAGAGATAGACATCTGAGATGTTCGTTGGATCGGCCGATAGCACAGCTAGATTGCCGCTGATATGCGGAAGCGCATTCCATCTATGACCTCCGTCCTCGCTGCGATATACCCCTGTTCCGGTCTTACCATAAATCACTTGCGGTTGTATTGGTGAGACCGTCAGCGAAGCAAAAGAAGCCTGTGTGTACACCAATTGAAAGGTTTTACCACCATCAAGCGAAGAGTAGATTCCCGCGTCACCTGAAGCATAAATAGGACTATGAGATCCGGCTGTTGTCACATCATTGATGCCCCCGGTAATATTCTTTATTACCTGCCAGTGGATCCCGCCATCTGTACTGTATGCCATACCATCGCTGCCATAGGCCAGCAAATGTCCAGGGACACCTGGAACGGCGAGCACTCCAAAGATCAGTCCAAAGGGCAATGTTCCCGTACTGCTGAAGTGTTGTCCATCATCCAGGCTTCTTTTTAGACCCAATGCCCCCAATTCGGATAGGTACACATATACTTCGTCGGGTGTATCGTTGCCTGGCGTCAGGACAAAGATCGTTTTAGAGGTAATGCTCGCGGCTGCAATAGAAAGCTTCCAGGTACGCCCTTCATCCGCACTCGTATATAGTCCGACAGTCCCTGCATGTGAAATGATGGCTGGCTGAGTCAAGACAAAGAGTCTCTGGGGATTGAGTGGGCTGTAAGCGAGAGAATAGGTCATCAGCCCATCCATCTGTTGATTGCTCCCTCCAGCCACTTCTTGCCAGCTTGTGCCACCATCCTGTGATCGGAACAGGCCATAGTGTGTTGCCAGCACAAGGAAATGAGAGGGAAGTACCACCAGTGAATGTACATGGTTGGCAACCGTACCAAACCCATTAACTTGCACCGCAGTCGGATTTGCCGTTAGCTGTGTACCAGTAGTGTCGCCTCCGCATGCGACAAGAAGCAAAGCGATTATACTCAAGAGTAAAGAGCGCACAATAAATAAAGATGGCCTGGAAGAAGATATTGAGCGAAACATGTATATACCTCATTTTTTCATTGTTGTTCAGATATCCATAACAGAAGATATTATAGCAGTATAGTAAAGTGGCATTAAAGTAACGATGCGCTGATGCGCTTGACTGCTTGACATGCCGAGCAGAAGCTGCTATCCTTCTCCTAGAAGAGGCTTTTTCCTTTCGTGTCCCGTTGTTCACGTCTTCGTTCTCGTTCCCGCGAGCGCTTCCATCACACAGGTCTGCCGCTTGCCTGATAAAGTGGGACGAGCCGATGGTTGGCACCAAGCGGCAGAAAGGAAGCATATCCATGAGACAGCTCCGATTCCTTGTCACTTTCATCATGGCCCTCCTCCTGCTGGTGGGGCTGGTGGAGCTCGTCAGGCCGGGGCCAGTCGCCCATGCCAGCAGTGGCACCTGGTCGAAGACCGGCTCCATGAGCACGCCCCGGTCGGGCCACACGGCCACCCGGCTCAAGAACGGCAAGGTGCTGGTCGCCGGGGGCCTTGACAGTAGTTTCACCGCCCTGGCGTCGGCCGAACTCTACGATCCCAGTACAGGTACCTGGTCGAAGACCGGCTCCATGAGCACGCCCCGGTCGGGCCACACGGCCACCCGGCTCAAGAACGGCAAGGTGCTGGTCGCCGGGGGCCTTGGCAGCAGCGGCGACCTGACGTCGGCCGAACTCTACGATCCCAGTACGGGCACCTGGTCGAAGACCGGCTCCATGAGCACGGCACGTGACAGCCACACAGCCATCCGGCTCAAGAACGGCAAGGTGCTGGTCGTCGGGGGCTTTGACGGCAAAAGCGACCTGACGTCAGCCGAACTCTACGACCCCAGTACGGGCACCTGGTCGCCCACCGGCTCCATGAGCACGGCACGTTCGTTCCACACGACCACCCGGCTCAAGAACGGCAAAGTGTTGGTCGCCGGGGGCCTTGGCATCAGCAACAAGATCCTGGCGTCAGCCGAACTCTATGACCCCAGTACGGGTACCTGGTCGCCCACCGGCTCCATGAGCACGGCACGTGACAGCCACACAGCCA
>WNGD01007389.1_pt1 | contig 14690 bp, 14 predicted proteins | sample 5400671 | NCBI WGS metagenome assembly WNGD01 (sample SAMN13153369, study PRJNA577476) | soil metagenome | isolation source: 40 cm soil or saprolite under grassland replicate 2 | place: USA:California | collected 2016-06-15 | reverse complement strand
CACTCCGGCGAGCTGTACTCGGGCGGCATCCGGCGCGGCAGCTGGTCGAACGAGAATGCGGCGAGCGCGCGGCCCTGGTCCGGCGAGGCGCCGAGGCGGCGGGCGACGAAGTCGATCGCTTGCAGCGCGTAGCACTCCGTCGCGGCCTCGTTCCGCACGCCGGCGAGGTGGTACGACTCGTGCGCGAGCGTGTTCAAGGACCACGCGATCTCGAGCGGCCGCTCGCACGGCAGCAGGCAGGCGGGGCCGGCCCGTACCGACCGGGCGTAGGAATGGAGCGTCTGGCAGACCCCCTCCTGAAGGTAGGAGACCGAGACCGGCTTGCCGTCGACGAACTCGGTGCGACCCGACTCGCCTCCCGCGCCGGTCAGGGCGCCCGAGAGGCCTTCGCAGCGAATGGTCACGGGCCGGCGGGCAAGCTCGCTCGCGATCCCGCTCAGCCGCAGATCGCCGGGCTTCCCCGCGGCCGAGGCACTGCGGTGCAACAGCACCGTCAGCACTGTGAGCAACGCCAGCAGGACGAGGGCAAGCGACCGCACGGAACTGTTGTCGGCAGATCGATCGGTGCCGCTTAGCCACCAGGATCAAGACGCCGTCTTGCGGGGAACAAGCGGACGGCTCACAGCGTTTCCCTCCAGCGACCCCGAAGGAGGCTCAATGGCCAAGCTGACCGACAAGCAGCGCAAGTTCATATCCGAGAATCCGTACGTCGCCACGGTGACCACGCTGCGGCCGGACGGCTCGCCGCACAGCACGATCGTCTGGGTCGACGCCGACGACGGCGTCGTGACGTTCAACACTGCAGTCGGGCGGGCGAAGGAGCGCTATCTCCGCCAGGACCCGCGCGCGGCGATCACCGTCGTCGATCCCGACAACGCCTACCAGTGGGTCTCCGTCAGCGGCCCGGCCGAGCTGACGACCGAGGGCGCGGACGAGCAGATCGACCACCTGGCCAAGAAGTACCTGGGCAAGGATGAGTATCCATGGCGCTCACCGACCGAGCAGCGGATCACGGTGAAGATCAGGCCTGAGAAGGTCGACTCCACCGGCTTCGACGAATAGCGCGTGGCCGGTCTGACCGACGAGCAGGCGCGGCTGCTGGAGGAGCCGAACGTCGCGACCGTCGGGACCGTGAACCCGGACGGGTCGCCGCAGCTCACGATCGTCTGGATCGACTGGGACGGCGAGCACGTCCTGTTCAACACCGCGGCCGGGCGGGTGAAACCGCGCAACCTCGAGCGCGATCCGCGCGTGAGCGTGCTCGTCGCCGACCGCGCCGACCCCTATCGCTGGGTCGCTGTACGCGGCCTCGCGGAGCTGACGAGCGAGGGCGCCGACGAGCACATCGACAAGCTCGCGCGCAAGTACACGGGCGCGGGCTGGCAGCGGAAGTCCGGCGAGCGGCGGCTGCTCGTCCGCGTTCGGCCCGAGCGCGTCAGCGCGTACGGTCTTTCGTAGATGACTCTGATTCTCTGCGACGTCGGCCCGCGCGACGGGCTTCAGAATGAGCCGGACACGCTCGCGCCCTCGTTGCGCGCGGAGCTGACCAACAGGCTCGCGGCGGCGGGCCTACCGCGGATCGAGGCGGTCAGCTTCGTCCGCGACGAGCGCGTGCCGCAGATGGCCGGGGCCGAAGAGGTGGCTGCGGGGATCGAGCGGCGCGACGGGGTCGAATACGCCGGTCTCGTCCTGAACGAGCAGGGCTTCGACCATTCTCGCCGAGGCCGACCGCCCGACGACGGCGACGATCAGCGTCGCCTTCGGCTGTCCCTTCGAGGGCGAGGTCGACCCCGGCGCAGTCGCTGAGCTCGCGGCGGAGCTCGATGCGGGCGAGCTCGTCCTCGCCGACACGATCGGCGTCGCGACGCCCTCGGCGGTCCGCTCCCTGGTCGAGCGCGTCCAAGCGCTTGGGAAGCCGGTCGGTTTCCATGGGCACAACACGCGCAACACGGGCTACGCGAACGCGCTGGCGGCGCTCGAGGCCGGCGCGACCGTGCTGGACGCGTCGATCGGCGGCCTCGGGGGCTGCCCATATGCCCCGCGGGCGACGGGGAACATCGCGACAGAGGACCTCGTCTACCTGCTCGAGGGCGAAGGTGTCGACACCGGTGTCGACCTCGACGTGCTCGTGCAGGTGTCGCAATGGCTCGAGGGCTTGCTCGGGCGCACGCTCGAGGGCCAGGTCTACCGCGCCGGCGTCTCGAGCGTCAGCGCGTAGAGGTCGGTCGGCCTCCGGAACGGGCCGGGAAGATCCTCCCGCTCGAGCGACTCGCCGAGCTTCTCGGCAACGCGGACCGACGCGTCGTTGCCGCGCTGGATCAGCGAGATCAGGCGGCGGAGGCCGAGCTCTCGCAGCGCCCAGTCCCTCGCCGCCGTTGCGCTTTCGGTCGCGTAGCCGCGACCCCAGTGCTCGCGGGCGAGCGTCCACCCGATCTCGGTCTCGGTCCCTCCACTTGGCGGCCGCAGCATCGCGTGCTGCCAGCTCTCGGTATCCCAGAGCAGGAAGCCGACGCGGCCGAGCACGCGGTCGTCTTCCTTGCGGACGACGCTAAAGAGACCGATGCCGTGGTCCTCCCAGTGATCGATCATCCGCTGGACGGCGTGCTCGCTCTCGGCCCGCGTCTTCGTGACGCCGCCGGTGTAGCGGACAACCTCGGGATCGGCGAAGAGCTCGGCATACGCATCGAGATCCCGCGCTTGCGGCCGGCGGAGCAGGAGCCGTTCCGTCTCGAGCTGCATCGGCGCGATTATCGTCCCCCGCGATGCCGATGAACCGTCTCGCGGGCGAGACCAGCCCCTATCTTCTCCAGCACGCCGACAACCCGGTCGAGTGGCACCCGTGGGGCGAGGAGGCGCTCGAGCGCGCGCGTCGCGAGGACAAGCCGATCCTGCTCTCGATCGGCTACGCCGCCTGCCACTGGTGCCACGTGATGGCGCACGAGTCGTTCGAGGACGAAGAGACGGCGGCGGTGATGAACAAGCGCTTCGTCAACGTCAAGGTCGACCGCGAGGAGCGGCCGGACCTCGACTCCCTCTACATGGACGCCGTCGTCGCGATGACCGGGCACGGCGGCTGGCCGATGACAGTCTTCCTCCTGCCGTCCGGCGAGCCGTTTCTCGGCGGCACCTACTTCCCGCCTGAGCCTCGGCACGGGCTACCGAGCTTCCGAGACGTGCTCGTCGCGGTCTCCGACGCCTATCGAGAACGGCGCGAGGATGTGGCCCGGCAGGCCGGGACGCTGGTGGACGCGCTGCAGCGCTCCGCGGCCGTGCGACCCTCGGCCGACCCGCTGACGGAGTCCCTCCTCGGCGAAGCCGAGCGCGGTTTGCGGCGGCAGTTCGACTCGGAGTGGGGCGGTTTCGGAGGCGCGCCCAAGTTCCCGCCCGCGTCCGCACTCGAGTTCCTGCTCCGCAGGTACCACCGCACCGGCGACGAGGAGACGCTGGCGATGGTGACCCGGACCCTCGACGGCATGGCCGCGGGCGGCATGTACGACCTGCTGGGCGGCGGTTTTCATCGCTACTCCGTCGACGAGCGCTGGCTCGTGCCGCACTTCGAGAAGATGCTCTACGACAATGCGCTGCTCGCCTCGGCGTACCTCCACGGCTGGCTCGTCACGGCCGAGGAGCGCTACCGCCACGTCGCCGAGGCGACGCTCGACTATCTGCTGCGGGAGCTGCGCCTCCCCGACAGCGGCTTCGCCTCGGCCCAGGATGCCGACACCGACGGGGTCGAGGGCTTGACCTTCACCTGGACGGCCGACGAGGGAGTCCCGGCCGAGCTCCTGCAGCCATTCGAGCACGGCCGCTCGATCCTGCGCGGCGCCCTCGACGAGCAGCTCAGGCAGCGGCTGCTCGAGCTCCGCGAGCGGCGGCCGAAGCCGCTCCGCGATGACAAGGCGATCGCCGCCTGGAACGGGCTGGCGCTCGCCGCGCTCGCGGAAGCCGGCCACCGGCTCGACCGCGCCGACTTCCTGCTGGCCGCACGCGAGCTGGCCGAGTTTCTGCTCGGGCCGCTCTCGGACGAAGACGGCCGCTTGCACCGGAGTTGGCGGGCGGGGCGCGCGCGCAATCCCGGCTACCTGGAGGACTACGCCGACGTCGCCAACGGTCTCTACGAGCTGCACGTCGCGACCGGGGAGCTGCGCTGGCTCCGGGAGGCGAACCGGCTGGCGCGACTCGCGGTGGAGCTCTTCGCCGACGGGGAAAACGGCGGCTTCTTCCTTTCACCCGCCGACGGCGAGCGGCTCGTAGCGCGCAAAAAGGAGTTCGACGACCACCCGACCCCGTCGGGAAACTCGATGCTCGCGTTCGTGCTGCTCCGAATGGGACGGATCTGGGGTCGCCTCGCGATGCGATTGCGCAGGCCGCGCTCGGGGGTTTCGACCCCGATGCGGTCGTCGCCTTCGGTCCGGCCGAGGAGGTGCCGTTGCTCGCCGGCAAGGACTTCGTCGACGGGCGGCCGACCTTGTACGTCTGCGAGCGCTTTGCCTGCCGCGCGCCGGTCACCGAACCCTCGCAGCTCGCTGCTGTCTCGTAAAGAAGGCGGAGGGGGAGGCTGCGGCCGACTCCCCCTCCACGAACGATGCCTGGCGGGCAATCCTGGGCTGCAGCGAGCTGACGGCTGTCCAGCCCTGTTTATGTACCCGGCCAGACTGTGGGCTAACCGCAAGACGCAAGGGGGCGCTTGCGGCGATGACGGTCTCCTGACAGGCCGGCAACGCGGCGGGACGCGCCCCCAGGGCAGTAGATGCCGGTGCGCGCTGAAACCATCTTCCGACTTAAGGTAAACCGCGGTGCCCCTGCTCTCGGTCGAGCACGTGACGAGGCGGTTCGGCGGCGTCGTCGCCGTGGACGATGTCTCGCTCGGGGTTGCGAGCGGGCAGATCGCCGGCTTGATCGGCCCGAACGGCGCCGGCAAGACGACGCTGTTCAACCTGATCACCAGGCTCTACCGGCCCGACTCGGGGGAGATCGTTTTCGACGGCGAAAGCCTCCTGCGCACACCACCGCACCGGATCGTGCGCAGGGGAATCGCCAGGACGTTCCAGAACGTCGAGCTCTTTCCGAGCATGACGGTGCTCGAGAACGTGCTGGTGGGAAGCCACGGGCGTGGTGGCCGCTCGGCGCGCGAGCTGTTGGGCGAGCTCGGTCTCGACGCCGTTGCGCACCGGCGGGCTGCCGGGCTTCCCTTCGGGACGATGAAGCGGCTCGAGCTTGCGCGGGCGCTCGCGTCGAGCCCGCGCCTGCTCCTGCTTGACGAGCCCGCAGCTGGCCTCAGCCACGAGGAGGTCGACGAGCTCGGGGCGCTGATCCACCGAATTCGGGCGTCCTTCGACCTGACCGTGCTCCTCGTCGAGCACCACATGAACCTCGTCATGGGCGTCGCCGACCGGGTGCACGTGCTCGATTTCGGCCGCAAGCTTGCCGAGGGCTCTCCGGCGGAGGTGCAGCGGAACCCGGCCGTGATCGAGGCGTACCTGGGCAGCGAGCGTCCGCAACATGCCCCTGCTTGAGCTGCGCGGGGTTACCGCCCGCTACGGCCCGCTGCAGGCGCTACGCGGAATCGACCTCTCGGTCGGCGAGGGGGAGATCGTCGCTGTCCTCGGCGCGAACGGGGCCGGCAAGACGACGACCTTGCGCGCGATCTCCGCGACGGTGAAGACAAGCGGGGAGGTCGTCTTCGCGGGGGAGCGGCTGTCCGGGCGACCCGAGGCGGTCGCCCGCGCCGGCATCGGGCATGTGCCGGAGGGCCGCGGGACCTTCGCGCAGCTGTCCGTGGAGGAGAACCTGCGGCTCGGCGCGCACGTCCGTCGCGACCGCGCCGGGGTCAGGGCCGATTACGACCGCGCACTCGAGCGCTTCCCGATCCTCGCAGAGCGCCGCCGGCAGGCTGCGGGAACGCTGAGCGGCGGCGAGCAGCAGCAGCTCGCACTCGCCCGTGCCTTGATGCAGCGGCCTCGCCTGCTGCTGCTGGACGAGCCCTCGCTCGGGCTCGCGCCGCGCGTGGTCGTCGACTTCTTCCGCGTCGTCGCCGAGCTGAACGAGCAGGAGGGGCTCTCCGTGCTGGTGGTCGAGCAGAACGCAAGCCTCGCGCTCGCTTCGTCGAGCCGCGCCTACGTCCTCGAGGTCGGGCGCATCGCGGTCACGGGCACGAGCGCCGAGCTGCAGCGGCACGAGTCGGTGCGCCGCTCGTACCTGGGCTACTGATGGTCGTTGCGGCCGACTGGGCGGGAGTCGCGCAGCAGGTCGTCGCCGGCCTCTCCTCCGGCGGCACCTACGCGACGCTGGCGGTCGCGCTCGTGCTGATTTACCGGGCGACCGGCGTCGTCAACTTTGCACAGGGAGAGCTGGCGATGTTCTCGACCTTCGTCGCCTGGACGCTCACCCAGCATGGGTTTTCCTACTGGCCGGCCTTCGCGTTGACCGTGGCCGCGTCGTTCGGCGGTGGGATCGTGCTCGAGCGCGTCGTCATCCGTCCCGTCGAGCGCGCATCGGTCCTGACGGTCGCAATCGTCACGATCGGGCTCTTCTTCGTCGTCAACGGGGCAGCCTTCTGGATCTGGTCGCCGCAGGTGAAGTCGATGCCGAACGCCTTCTCGACGCGGCCGATCCGGATCGCCGGGGTCGCCTTCTCGATCTCGGACCTGGGGATCATCGGTGTCTCGTTGCTCGCGGTGCTCCTGCTTTGGTTCTTCTTCCGATTCACAAAGCTCGGCCTGGCGATGCGCGCCGCTGCGCTGAACCCGGAGTCGAGCCGCCTGACCGGGATCCGGGTCAGCTGGATGATCGCGCTCGGCTGGGGCCTCGCCACCGCGCTCGGCGCGGTCGCAGGGCTGATGGCGGCGCCGCCGCTCGGCAGCTTCGACCAGAACTTCATGCAGCCGATCCTGCTGTACGCCTTCGCCGGAGCGGTCCTCGGCGGCATCGACAGCGCCCTCGGAGCGGTGGTCGGGAGCCTCGCGCTGGGGGTCTTCCTCAACCTGCTCGGTACCTACGTCTCGTGGGTCGGCACCGACCTGCGACAGGCCGCGGCGCTGGCGGTGATCCTCGGAGTCCTGCTCGTCAGGCCGGCCGGCCTGTTCGGCGAGGCCCTTGTGAGGCGCGTGTGAGCCGCGTCGTCCGGATCGCAGCCGGACTCGTCGTCGCCGCTGCCGCGGTGGCGCTCGTGCTGGTGCTGCCCTACTGGCTCAGCGACGCCCGGGCGGCCGAGTTCGCGCGCGCCGGCTGCTTCTTCATCGCGATCCTCGGCCTCAACCTACTGACCGGCTACACGGGCCAGATCTCGCTCGGCCACGGCGCGCTGATGGCGGTCGGCGCCTACACGACAGCGATCCTGACCGCGAACCACGGCTTCCGCGACCTCTGGACGATCCCGCTGGCGGGGCTCGTCGCGATGGGCGCCGGTTTCCTGCTCGGCTTGCCCGCACGGCGGCTGTCCGGCCTCTACCTCGCGCTCGCCACATTCGCCTTCGCGGTCGCGATGCCGGCCCTCCTGAAGCGGTTCTCCGGCCTGACCGGCGGCAGTCAGGGGATCAACCTCTTCGACAAGGCACTCTCGCGTTCCACGGGCGCGCTCGGGCCGGTGCACGTGCTCGGCCGGACGGTCGCCACGAACGACTTCCTCTATTACCTGACGTGGGGAATCGGGCTCGTGCTCGCGGCCGCCGCCTGGGTGCTCGTCCGCGGCCGGGTCGGGCGCGCCTTCCGCGCCGTGCGCGACAGCGAGGTCGCGGCGGCTTCCTCGGGGATCAACACCGGTTTCTACAAGATGCTCGCTTTCGGGATCAGCGGCTTCTACGCGGGCGTTGGCGGCTCGCTGTTCGTGCTCGTCTCGAACTGGTTCGTCAGCCCGACCACATTCGCCTTTGACAAGTCGCTGCTGCTCGTGGTCGGGGCCGTCGTCGGGGGGCTCGGCTCGCTGGCCGGAGTGGCACTTGGAGCGCTGTTCATCGAGTTCGTGCCGAGCTGGGCGGGGAACGTCTCGAACGCCCCCGGCGCGCCTTCCGTCTTCTTCGGCGCGGCGATCGTGCTGGTGATGATCCTGCTCCCGAGTGGGCTCGGCGGGGTGCTCCGCAAGTTGACAGAGCCGCTAACAACGCGGCTGTACACTCGTTGAATGAGGGCGATGGGCAAGAGCAGGGTCCTCTTTGGCGTGCTCGGCGCGCTCGTAGCCGTTGCCGCCGCGTCAGCCGGTGAGTCTGCCACGCCCGGCGTCACGGCGAAGCAGATCCTGATCGGCGGCACGACGCCGCTCAGCGGTCCCGCCTCCGCCTACGCGGCGGTCGCGAAGGGCGCCGATGCCTACTTCAAGTACGTCAACGACCACGGCGGCGTCTTCGGGCGCAGCATCAAGTACAAGTACGTCGACGACGCCTACGACCCGTCGCAGACGATCCAGAAGGTCCGCGAGCTCGTCCAGAACGACAAGGTGTTCGCGATCTACAACACCCTCGGCACCGAGCAGAACCTCGCGGTTCGCTCGTACCTGAACCAACTCAAGGTCCCCCAACTCCTGGTCGCGAGCGGCGCCAGCACGTGGGGCAGCGACCACAAGAAGTACCCCTGGACGATCGGCTACCAGCCGAGCTACAAGGGCGAGGCGACGCTCTACGGCCGCTACATCGCGAAGGCGAAGCCGAGGGCGCGGATCGGCGTCCTCTACCAGAACGACGACTACGGCAAGGAGCTCGTCGCCGGCCTGCAGCGCGGGCTCGGCAAGAAGGCGAAGCTGATCGTCTCCAAGCAGGGCTACGACGTCACCGACACGGACGTCAAGTCGCAGATCGCCCGGCTGAAGTCGAAGCGGGCGAACACGTTGATGGTCTTCGCGACGCCGAAGTTCGCGATCCAGTCCTACTCTTCCGCCCGCGTGCTCGGCTGGCACCCGCTCGTCTTCGTGAACGTGGTCGCGAGCGCCTCGAACACGATGACGATCGCGTCCCTCGCCAGCAGCAAGCGGCAGACGGAAGGGTCGATCTCGCTCGCTTTCCTGAAGGATCCGATCAATCCGCGCTGGGCGAACGACAAAGCCGTCAAGCTGTTTCGGACGATCCTGAAGAAGTACAACGGCGGCGAGGGCCTGACCGACTACTACAACATCTACGGCATGTCCTCCGCGTTCACGCTCGTCGACGCGCTCAAGCACGCGGGGAAGAGCCCGACCCGGGCGAGCGTCATGCGCGCGGTCACCCACCTGAACGAGCGGAACAATCCCTTCGTGCTGCCGGGGATCGTGGTGCGCACGACGGCGACCGATCATTTCCCGATCGCCCAGGCGCGGCTGCAGCGCTACCACAACGGGCACTGGGTCTACTTCGGGCTGCTCGTCCGCGTCGGCTAACCCAGCGGACGCCCGAACGCGGCCGACTAGGAGTTCGAGGTTCAAGACCGCTGCGGCTCGCGCCGACTCTTGGGAAGACGCATCTTTCCCGTAGGTCAGGTGGCGATGGTTCGCACGTACCGCAGCTCCAAGATCTGGCTCTGGTTCTTCCTAGGCCTGCCGCTCGGATGCCTGATCTGCGCACCTTTCATCTTCGTAGGCCCGTTTTTGCTAGTTGCCGCCTTCGCCGTCGAGAGTCACGACACTCCGAGATGGTTCGACGTCCTCTTCGCGTCGTTCTTCATGTTCTTCAGCACTGGAGCGGCGCTGTGGGTGTACGGCGCGTTTGACGTCTGCCACGAGCTCCGGCTGCTCGACGACGGTCGGTGTGAGTTCCGCAGCCTCCGCCGTCGGCGGCGCTTCAACGCGTCAGAGATCAGCTCGGTCAGGCTCGACGAGGGAACGATCGAGATGCGCTACCGCGGCAGGAAGCTGCGCTTGCTGGAAACCGACGACTTCGCCGATTTCCTGGCGCGCCTCAAACGGCTGAACCCGTCGGTCGAGGTCCGCGGGCCAGAGAGATGGGCAACCGCTTGATCTTCTTCGAAGAGCCTTAAGGCGTCGCTCGCGATGCCGACCCAGAGGGCGTCCGGGCTATGCCCGGGCGGCCGTCTAACCCCGGGCGGCAAAGCCGATGCCGGCTCGGCTTCCTGAAACGAGCGCTTAGGCCCGACCACCGTCTCGCGCGTAAGCTCACGCCGTGGGTGAGAAACTCGCCGCGGTCGAGGCTTTCCGGCTCGTCGACGAGTCTTGGGAGTCGCTGGCGGCCGAGGCACGCCGGCTTCGAGCGCTTGGCCACGGTAATCGCGTCACCTACTCGCCGAAGGTCTTCATTCCGCTGACCAAGCTCTGCCGGGACGTCTGTGGCTACTGCACGTTTGCGAGGCCGCCGCGGCGCGGGGAGCGCGCGTACATGACCGAGGAAGAGGTGCTCGCGGTCGCGCGGGCCGGGGCCGCCGCCGGTTGCCGCGAGGCGCTCTTCACCCTGGGCGACAAGCCGGAACTCCGCTACCGGGTCGCGCGCGCCGAGCTCGCCGCGCTCGGCTGCTCGACCACGCTCGAGCATATGGCTCGCTGTGCCCGGCTCGTGCTCGATGAGACCGGTCTGCTGCCGCATCTGAATCCCGGCGTCCTGTCGGTCGAGGACGCGCTGGCCTTGCGCGCGGTCTCAGCCTCTCAGGGGCTGATGCTCGAGACGACGGCTGGCCGGCTGGCGGAGCGCGGCGGCCCGCACTGGGCCTCGCCCGACAAGCTGCCGGCGGCGCGGTTGGCGACGATCGAGGCGGCGGGCGAAGCCCGCGTGCCGTTCACGACCGGGATCCTGATCGGGATCGGCGAGACGCGGCGCGAGCGGCTTGACGCTCTGCTCGCGATCCGCGAGCTGTCTGAGCGCTTCGGCCACGTCCAGGAAGTAATCGTCCAGAACTTCCGCGCCAAGCCGGGAACGCGAATGGCGGCCGCGCCCGAGCCACCGCTCGAGGAGCTGCTCTGGACGTGCGCGGCCGCGCGGCTCCTGCTCGGCTCGCGGTGGCACATCCAGGCGCCGCCGAACCTGAGCTACGCGGAATTCCCGCGCCTGCTCGATGCTGGCATCGATGACTGGGGTGGCGTCTCTCCGGTTACTGTCGACCACGTCAACCCGGAAGCTCCGTGGCCCGAGTTGGAGCGGCTCGGCGAGGCGACCCGCTCGCGCGGTCTCGAGCTGGCGCCGCGCCTGCCGGTCTATCCCGAGTACGTGGCCGCGCTCGAGCGGTGGGTAGACCCTGCGGTGGCGCCGCGCGTGCTCGCGCTCGCCGACGCAGACGGCCTCGCCCGCGAAGATGACTGGGCCGCAGGCGCGCCCGAGCGTCCGGAAAGCCCGCCGGTGGGTGCTGCCGCGCTCTTTGAAGGCGCACCCAGCCTCCTCCCCGCGGCGAGCGTATCGAGCAAATCCATACACGTGGGAAACGGCTCTGGGCCGAAAGCGTCACAACGAACGTCGGCCTCGAGTGTGGCGCCGGTCTTGCCGTCGATCGCCGAGGCGCTGGCCAAGGTGCGCGAGCAGGCCGAGCTCGACGAGGACGACGTGACCGAGCTCTTCCGGGCCCGAGGCCGCGACTTCGCCGCGGTCGTCGCGGCCGCTGACGCGCTACGCCGCGAGGTATGCGGCGATGCGGTCACCTACGTCGTCACGCGCAACATCAACTACACGAACGTCTGCTACTTCCGCTGCGGCTTCTGCGCCTTCTCGAAGGGGACGCTGGCGGCGAACCTGCGCGGCGCGCCATACCTCGTCCCGCTGGACGAAATCGTTCGCCGCTGCGAGGAGGCCTGGGATCGTGGGGGCACCGAGGTCTGCCTCCAAGGCGGGATCCATCCGGCCTTCACCGGTGACTTCTACGTCGACGTTTGCCGCGCGATCAAGGAGGTCCTGCCGGATCTACACGTGCACGCTTTCTCCGCGCTGGAGGTCTGGCAGGGCGCCGCGACGCTCGAGCTGCCGCTGCGCGACTACCTGGAACGCCTTCGGGCCGCCGGCCTCGCGTCGCTCCCGGGTACGGCCGCCGAGATCCTCGACGACGAGATCCGCGCCGTCATCTGCCCGGACAAGGTGACGACCGAGCAGTGGCTGGAGGTCCATGACACGGCGCACGAGCTGGGACTGCGCTCGACGACGACGATCATGTTCGGCCACGTCGACGGCCCGCAGAATTGGGCCCGCCACCTGCTGCGGCTGCGCGACCAGCAGCGCCGCTCCGGCGGCTTCACCGAATTCGTGCCGCTCCCGTTCGTGCACATGGAGGCGCCGATCTACCTGCAGGGCCGCGCGCGCCGCGGGCCGACCTTTCGCGAGGCCGTGCTCATGCACGCGGTCGGCAGGCTCGCGCTGCACCCGTGGATCACCAACGTGCAAGCCTCCTGGGTCAAGCTCGGCCTCCATGGTGCGCAGGCGGTACTCCGGGCCGGCGCGAACGACCTCGGCGGGACGCTGATGAACGAGTCGATCTCGCGCGCCGCCGGTGCAAGCCACGGCCAGGAGCTGCCGCCCGAGGCGATGGAGGCGACGATCCGCGCCGTCGGACGCACACCGCGTCAGCGGACGACGCTCTACGGCGAGCCGCCCGCGGAGCGGCAGGCAGCCTCCTTCGGCGCGCCGCCGCTCGCCGAGCCGTTGAACCCGAGCCTCAACGACGCGAACCTAAAGCGTCCGTCCCGGCTCGTCCGGCCCGGCCTCGTCAGCGCGGCCGGCTAGCTCAGTCGCTCCACCAGTCTTGCTCCATCTCGGCATCGCCCGGGCCGGTGTTGGGGGCGCCGACCGCGATGATCTCGGCGCCTTCCGGCCCCGCTTCGAAGCCGCGCATCGTGTCCTTGTGGACGCGAAGCGCGTCCCACTGCTTCAGCTCGACCACCTCGTCCTCGACCTTGGCACGCATGCTCCCGCTGACGACGAGATAGACCTCTTCCTGATTCTTGTGCTTGTGTCCGAACGGGACGCGAAAGTTCGGCCCGAGGCGCTGGTAGCTGACGCCGAAGTTCTCAAGCTCGAGCGGCACGCGCGCCATCCGCGCCTCGAGTTGTGGGGAGAGCCCGAAGTTGGGCGCCTGGTCCTCGACGTCCTTCAGGTTCTGGATCGTGTAGCCGGCCATCGGTACCTCCTCGATCTTGCGTGACGCGACGTTACTGCGTTGCTACAGTCCGAGCAATGGAGCAGCTGCTTCTGTAGTCCAGGGAAGCAACGCGGCGGGAGCCGCGGAACCTTCCCACGGCCTCTCGATCGAGAGGCTTTTTCGTTTCTGGAGGCGAAATGGATCGGTACGAGCCACAGCAGATCGAGCCGAAGTGGCAGCAGGTCTGGGAAGACGAGCGGGCGTTCTACATCTCGAACCCCGAGTCGCCGGAGCGGGCGGACCCGAACAACTTCTACATGCTCGAGATGCTTCCGTACCCGTCGGGGACCCTGCATATGGGGCACGTCCTCAACTACACGCTGGGGGACGTGATCACGCACTACCGGCGGCGGAACGGCTTCTCGGTCTTGCGCCCGATGGGCTTCGACTCGTTCGGCCTGCCCGCCGAGAACGCCGCGATCCGCCAGGGGGGCCACCCGCGCGACATCATCGAGCGAAACATCGAGCACATCCGCTCGGAGATGCGGCGTCTGGGCTGGGCGATCGATTGGGATCGCGAGGCGTCGGCCCATGAGCCCGAGTACTACCGCTGGACTCAGTGGTTGTTCCTGCGCTTCTACGAGGCCGGCCACGCCTATCGGAAGGAGGCGCCGGTCAACTGGTGCCCGAAAGACCAGACGGTCGTTGCGAACGAGTATGTGATCGACGGCCGCTGCGAGCGTTGCGGCACCCCCGTCGAGGCCCGCAACATGGAGCAGTGGTTCTTCCGGATCACCGCCTACGCCGACGCGCTGCTCGATGATCACGCCCAACTCGACTGGCCCGACCGCACGATCGCAATCCAGAAGAACTGGATCGGTCGCTCGGAAGGGGCCGAGGTGATCTTCCGCGTCGAAGACCTCGACCTCGACCTGCCCGTCTTCACCACCCGACCGGACACCCTATTCGGCGCTACATTCTTCGTCCTCGCCCCGGAGCATCCGCTCGTCGAGCGACTGGCGGCCGGAACGGAGCGCGAAGCGGACGTCCGCGAGTACGTGCGGCACACGGCGGGCCGGTCGACCGAAGAGCGCGAGACGAAGGAGAAGGACGGCGTCTTCACCGGACGCTACGCCGTCAACCCTGCGACCGGCGAGCCGATCCCGATCTGGGTCGCGGACTACGTGCTGATGGAGTACGGCACCGGCGCGATCATGGCCGTGCCCGCCCACGACGAACGTGACTTCGCGTTTGCAGAGCGGTACGGGCTGCCGGTGGTCCGCGTCGTCGAGCCCGCCGACGGCGTCGCCGACGAGACGGAGGGCGCCTTCTCCGCGCACACCGAGAGCGAGCGGCTCGTCAACTCGGGTGAGTTCAGCGGACTGCCGGCGCCCGAGGGAGCTGCGCGGATCGTCGACTGGCTGGGGTCTCACGGCCTCGGGCGCCCGGCGGTCAGCTACCGGCTGCGGGACTGGTCGTTCTCGCGCCAGCGCTACTGGGGCTGCCCGATCCCGATCATCTACTGCGACGACTGCGGACCGGTGCCCGTCCCGGATGTGGACTTGCCCGTCCTCTTGCCGGAAGTCGACGATTACCAGCCGAAGGGCAAGCCGCCGCTCGCCTCGAACGAGGAGTGGCTGTACGTCCCGTGCCCACGGTGCGGAACGGTCGGCCGCCGTGAGGCGGACACGATGGACACGTTCGTCGATTCGTCCTGGTAC
>WNGD01003993.1_pt1 | contig 14691 bp, 19 predicted proteins | sample 5400671 | NCBI WGS metagenome assembly WNGD01 (sample SAMN13153369, study PRJNA577476) | soil metagenome | isolation source: 40 cm soil or saprolite under grassland replicate 2 | place: USA:California | collected 2016-06-15 | reverse complement strand
TTGGTCGAGCTCTTCGTCGACTACTGGCAGTTCGATCTACGCCGGGTCTTCGTCACAAAGCTCCGAGAGCTGCAGCGACAGCGCCGGTAGACACCCCGCGAGGGGCTCTCGCAACCGATCTCCAGACCACTCCGAAGGCAAGGGAAAGAGCTGAGACTCGCGTCTATCGCGGACGTCCTGACGCTCTTCGGGTGAGAGCTCACTGAGTCGCAGCAGACGCAAGCCGAAGAGATCGCCCGTGCGAGGATCGCTTCGGTCCGAGAGGAGAAGGATCGGCCGGGCCTTGGCCCGCACGACGAAGCCGAATTCGGCGTCTCCCCCCTTCCGCAGACCGTCGACGATCTCCTCCGCCGAGGCGACTTCGATTGGCCCAGTGTCCTTGACGTAGATCCGGAACGGCGCCTCGGGGGTGTAGGGCACAACCGCCCAGTAAACCTCGCCAGCGGCGCCGGTCAAAGGTCGAGCAGGCGCCTCACGGACGCCTCGTCGTCGACCAGCTCGCCCTCGGGCGACTCGGCGAGGCGATGAGCGCGAGAGCCGAGATCGGTCAGCTCGCATCCGGAGGCGCCGGTCAGCTCCTCGAGCGTCCGCGAGCTGCTCTGAAGCTGGGCGAAGTCGTCTGGATGGAGGATCACGGCCTTGATGCGATCGGACCTATAGCGCTCGACGACGAGAGCCTCCCCCACCTGCGGCGGGGGAACTCGGACATCGTTGCTCTTGATGCGGGCACTGTTCAACTCCACAGATCGAAGGTAGCAGGACTATCGGACGGGAACCAGGGAATCTCGTACGACACAAGAATTGCAGGCGGGCCTTCGGGTCGTCTACGTGTAGTGCGTTGGCCCGGGGACCTGGCCGAGGGGCTCGACTCATCGACCTTGGCGCCTGTGGCGGCGCTCGACGATCGCTCAGCCCTCCGGCAGGACGCGCAGACCGCGCTGGGCGAAGTGGGCGTCGAAGGCGAAGGCGTCGTTCCCGCCGTCGCGCTCGATCAGGGCGAAGGAGGTCGCGTCGACGTAGCTCCAGCGCTTGTCGTCATGCCGCTCGAGGATCTCCCAGGCCCTTTCCTCTGTGGGCCGGTCCAGATGAACGAGGTCGATCGCACCGCCGGCGCGGAAACGGCGGCCCCACTCGATCGCCTCCCCCCGGCCGACCCGCACCATCAAAGCCGTGTAGGTCTCGGCGAAGACGTAGTTCGAGGTGAAGAGCGCCGCACCGTCGGAGATCAGGTCCGCCAGCGCCGACCGCGCCCGCTCGTGCTCGGCCTCCGAGAAGTTGCGCAGCGCGACGAATGCGCTTGTATCGACGAATACCGACTTCATGGGCCGTAGATGTCGCGGTCCAGGCTGCTGACGCTGGTCCCCTCACGTCCCTTGCCGGGCTCCTCGTCGACCAGGTAGCTGAGCAGGGGATCGACAGCGGGATCGAGCCCGCGGGCTCGCTCGGCGTCGATCAGCTCGCGCACGACCGCGGCGATGCTGCCCGCCTCTCCGGCGCGCTGCTTCAGCCAGCGGTACTGGCCCTCGTCCAGGTATAGCTGCGTTCGATGCTTCATGCTGTAATCCAGCATACGGCCCAAGCCGGTCGGAATCCTGACGACCGGAGCCTGGGCGGAATCCACCAGCCCCACGAGAGCCGGCGACGCGGGCAGCGGGGCGGCCCGCGCGAGCCGCCCCTCTCCCGTCCTCATTTGAACGTCACCTTGTCGACGGCCTCCTTGATCTTGTTGACGATCACGTCGGCCAGCTCGGTCCCCTGCTTGCCGTTGAACCCCTTCATCGCGGCGACCATGCCGACCATCAGCAGCGAGACGAGCAGGATCAGGCCGACGTACTCGACCGTCCCCTGGCCCCGCTGCCCTTCGACCAGGGCGCGGATCGCCCGCACCCGCCACCTGATCGCGGCATGCACGTACCCCATCGCTGCGTAGACCATCAGAGCCTCCTTTCGCGGTTGGAGGCCGATGCTCGGCGCTCCGGACGCGCCGAACAAGACGCAGATGTGCCAACTCTCAAACGTCAGGGTCGAGCCTGACGACCAAGCCTCAGAGCCCGACGACGGCCAGCCGATCGCCAGGTCAGGCCCTCGACGACTCCAACGGGTTCACCCAGCGGACCTCGGTGAAACGAGCGAAGTCGGTGTCTGAGGAGCAGACGGTCAACCCGTGCTCGACCGCCAGCGCCGCGAGCTGCGCGTCGGGAACCAGGTTGCCGCGGACGTCGTGGCGGACGATGAGCTCCCCGAGCAGCGCCGCGTGCTCCGAGCCGGGCTGCGGGATCCAGGCGACCGGCGCCGCAAGCCAATCGGCGACTCGTTCCCAGGCAGTCGCGGCATCGAGCGGCTGCTCGAAGGCGCGCGGATGCGTCGAGATTCGCAGGAACGCGGCGAGGCTCTGCCAGGGGAAGCCGACCCGGCGCCGGCCGTTGAGCTGGTCCGTCAGCCAGGCCGCGGCGGCTTCATGCGCGGCCGCGCGTTTGTGGACGGCATAGAGAAGCAGGTTGGCGTCGAGGAGCATCAGCGGGCGGTTGGCCCGTCGAGCGTCTCGATCGTCTCGCCGATGTTGGAGAAGTCGACGCCGGCGCCAAGATCGTGGGTCCTCTGGTGGAACGTATGAGCTGGCCTCTCGGCGATCAGACCGACCCGGACGAGGTCGTTGACGGCCTCGCTGAGCCCGAGCCCGCGCTCGCGGCGAAGCTTCTCGACGCCGGCGGCGACATCGTCGGAGAAAGTGATGGTCGTACGCATGGCAACAATTTAGCATCGAGATGCATGATTAAGCGCGGCGAGATGGAGCGTCTCTGGATCTCTCGCACGATTTTCCCAAAGGACTGGTTGAGAGCGCCAGGATCCGCACCTTCCCCGGCGGCCCAGTCCTCGTCGCCACCAAGGATGACCTCGAGCACCGGAGGAGCTGCGCGCTGATCCCCGCCGCCCTCCTCCTCTGGGCGCTCGGCTAGGTGTTTGCGTCGAAGGTCGCTCGGTGGACCTGGCGAGGCGACGGCTTCGCCAAGAAGCTGGGCCCCGAGCTGACCGAGCTGCTAGCCGGCCGGCGCCGCGCCGCCTGAGCGCCCACCGAGGAGCCCGTGGCGAGTCGTCGGCCGCGCGGATAGCCTGCGCCGGGTGCGAGTTCTCGTCGTCACCAACTTCGTTCCGGATGCCGCCGCCCCCCAGCGCGGCCGCTGGGTTCGGGACCAGGTGGAGGAGATCCAACGTCGTGATGTCGAGGTCGAGGTATTCGGCTTCCCCCCCGGCAAGCGCCAGTACGTCCCGGCGACGCGGCGGTTGCAGCGCCTGTTGCGGCGCGAGCGCTTCGACCTCGTCCACGCCCACTACGGCCTTCCGGGCTGGTGCGCGCGCCTGGCCGGGGCGCGACCGCTGGTCGTCAGCTTCCACGGCACCGACGTGCGCCACGGTGTCGTCGGCCCGATGTCGCGGCGCCTGGCCCGGCGCGTCGACCTCGTCGCCGCGGTCTCGCGGGCGCTCTTCGCCGCCGAGGACGGCAGACCGGGATTGCCCCTCGTCCCCGGCTCGGCGGTCCTGCCCTGCGGCCCCGACCTCGGCCGCTTTCAGCCGATGCCGCGAAGCGAGGCGAGGCGGAGGCTTGGGCTCGACCCAGATGGGCGCTACCTACTCTTCTCGGCCAATCCGGACCGACCAGAGAAGCGGCATGACCGCGCTGTCGAGCTGACTCGAGCCTGCGGCGCCGAGCTGGCGGAGTCATGTGGCGTGGAGCTCTTGACCGGCGGCTCGATCGACCCCGACGAGATGCCGCTCTGGGTCAATGCCGCCAACGCGGTCCTCGTCACCTCCGACTACGAGGGCTTCGGCCTCGCCTGCCTCGAGGCGCTGGCCTGCGACGTGCCGGTCCTCTCGACCCCGGTTGGGATCGCCCCGTACGCGCTCGGCGGCATCGAGGGCACGCTCTGCGCGCCCTTCGACCTCGATGTCTGGGCCGCCGTCGCTCGCCCGTTGCTCAAGTCGCCCGACCCCCGAGTCGAGGGCGCCGCCCGCGCCGCCTCGCTATCCGCCGCACGAATGGCCGAACGCACGATCGAGGCCTACCGCGCCCTGCGCGCGGCAACGGAATAGGCCATCCGCCAGCACCGTCATCCGACTCTGGTCAGGAATCCACACCGGGGATCTCGTCGATCGGGAGTTCGCCATTGGCATTTTCGAGCTTTTCCAAATCAACGCGATCCTGCCCTCGTCCAGCAAGGCGCTTGAAGCCGACGAGGCTTCGCAGCGCGGCCACGCGGAACTTGCTGCCACGCCACGCGGCGTCTACCGCGCGAGCGGCGACGGTGTAGTAGTCGAGAGGCGGTAGCCCCCCGCGCATGATGCCGATGACGCCATGGCGACTGTCTACTCGCAGGTGATGTGTCGAGCGGATGTCCTCGTCGGTCAATTGCTTGCCATCCGAGAGGCGCCGGGCGCCGGCTAGCTTCAAGAAGCGGGCAATGGCGGCATCGGCGTCGGGGCCATCCGGCACGAGCAGGTCAGAGTCCTTGGTCGCGCGGAAGTAGCCGTGGGCGATCACCGCGAACCCGCCGATCACGACATAGGGGAGTCTCGCCTCGTTGGCGTCGGCGACCACGCCAGCGAGTTCAGGCCCCGCGGATCTCGGTCTGGCCCATGGCCCGAGGCTCGGACGGTGTTGTAGAAGTCAAAAGCGTGATCGCATAGTCGCTGGCCGAACTCGAGACGCTCGGAGATCGAAAGGCCGGCGGCGAACTCCGCTTCCTGCTCCGCCTCTTCGCGGTTGATCCTGGCCCACTCCTCCTCGTTGCCGGGGGCGAGGAGCGGGCGGCGTCGCACTCTTGTGGCCATAGGCAAATGTTACGCCGCCCACAGGCGGGGCGTAATAGATTGAGCGGGATGAGCGAGCCAGCGGGCCAGCCGAGCGGCGATGACCTCGGCGCGCAGGTGGAGATGGCGAAGCGGCGGCTGGAGGAAGCGGTGGCGGCGGCCAGCGCCGCCGAGAAGCGGACCGCGGCCGAGATCAGGGCGCTGGAGGCCGACCTGGAGAAGGAGCGGCTGTGCACCGCCGAGGCGGTGGAGGAGCTGAAGGCGGGCCACGCCGAGGAGCTGCGCCGCGAGCGCGAGGCGAAGGAGGGGGCGATCGCCGCCGCCCAAGGCCGCCTCTCCGAGATCGAGGCCCACGCCGAGGCGGCGGAGCGGCGAATCGAGGAGGCGGAGCGTCGCGCCGCCGAGGCGGAGGCGACGAATGCCGAGGCCGAGGCGCGCGCGCGCGAGGCTGCCGCCGCCTGGCTGCGCGGCCAGGTCGAGGCGATCCGCCGAGAGGCGGGGCAGCGATAGCGCCGAGGCCGAGCGCCCCGTGACAGGACTCATCACACGGGGCACTAAGTTCGACATCGCCGTCGTTGGCGGTGGCGCGGCCGGCCTCTGGACGGCGCTGCGGGCGGCGGAGGGCGGCGGCGCGGTCTGCGTGGTCTCGCGCACTCCACTCGCGCAGAGCGCGAGCTTCTGGGCGCAGGGGGGGCTCGCCGCGGCGCTGGAGCCGGGCGACTCACCGGCGCAGCACGCCGCCGACACGATCGCCGCGGGCCGGGGCCTCTGCCGCCCCTCCGCGGTCCAGGTCCTGGTCGAGGAGGCGCCGAACGCGGTCGATGCACTGCGCGAGCGCGGGGTTGTCTTCGATCTCGACGAGGGTGGCGAGCTGGCGCTCGGCCTCGAGGGCGGTCACACGAGGCGCCGCATCGTCCACTCAGGCGGCAGCCAGACGGGGCATGAGATCACCTCGAAGCTGGCGGCGATGGTCGCGGAGGACCCGCGGATCGAGGTGCGCGAGCACACCTCCGCGACGGCGCTCTGGAGCGACGGCGAGCGCTGCCATGGGTTGCTCGCCGACGACGGGACGATCGCCGCGACCGCGACCGTGATGGCGACCGGCGGAGCGGCGGCGCTGTGGCGGCGAACCACCAACCCGTGGGGGGCGATCGGCGCCGGGCCGACGATGGCCGCGGCGGCCGGCGCCGACCTCGCCGACCTCGAGTTCTGCCAGTTCCACCCGACGGCGCTGTTCCAGCCGGGCACCCGCTTCGACGGGCTGCTGATCACGGAGGCGGTGCGCGGCGAGGGCGCCACCCTGCTCGACGCCTCCGGCCGCCGCTTCACCGACGAGCTGGCGCCGCGCGACGCGGTCACCGCCGCGATCCTCGACCGGATGGCCGCCGACGGCACCGAAGCCGTGCGACTCGACCTGCGCGGCATCGATCCGGCGCATTTCCCCAACGTGTTCGCCTCGCTGGAGGAGGCGGGACTCGACCCCCTCGCCGAGCCGGTCCCGGTCGCCCCCGCCGCCCACTACACGATGGGCGGGATCGCGGTCGACCTCGACGGCCGCTCCTCCCTCGCCGGTCTCTACGCGGTCGGCGAGTGCTCCTGCACAGGCCTGCACGGCGCCAACCGGCTCGCCTCCAACTCGCTCAGCGAGTGCTTCGTCTTCGGCGAGCGCGCCGCGGCGGCGGCGCTAGGGGAGAGCGACACCGCGGCCCCCACGCCGACGCCGAAAGAGACCGCGACGACCGATTCTCCGGCCCCGAGGGAGAAAGAGACCGATCTCCCGGACCCGCCGGGGGAAACCGATCGTCCCGCCCCGTCGCAATGGCGCTTCGAGCCGCCCACCGAAGCGACCCGCGACGCGGTCTGGCGCCTCGCCGGCCCGCTGCGCCGCACCGAGCAGCTGGAAGAGCTGCTCGGCGACCCCTACCCCCTCGCCGCCGCGATCGCCACCTGCGCCCTGGAGCGCCGCGAGTCGCGCGGCGGCCACCTGCGCGTCGACTTCCCCGGCATCGACCACACGCTAGACGGCATCCACATCGTCCTCGGCCCCGACGGCAGCACCAACCACGAGCAATGGCGCTGAGGCCGTTGCTTTCAAACTGAGAGAGAGCGTCGCTCTAGAGCAGAGAGCAGGGCGCACCTGGCAATCGGAGCCGTGGGTTCGGTAGCGTCGGCGCGTGCTGCTCGGGGTCGACGTAGGCGGGACCTTTACCGACGCGGTCCTCTTCGACGGGGAGAGGGTCCATACGGCGAAGCTGCCCACTACGCCGGAGGACCAGTCGGTGGCGGTGATCGGCACGGTCGAGGAGGTGCTGCGGCGGACGGGGGCGGAGGGCGCGGACGTCGAGATCTTCGCGCACGGGATGACGGTGGGCACCAACGCGCTGCTGGAGGAACGGGGCGCCCGCACGGCGCTGGTCGCGACGCGGGGCTTCGTCGACCTGCTGGAGATCGGGCGGCAGGACCGGCCGGAGCTGTACCGGCTCTGCGCGCCTAAGCCGGCGCCGCTGGTCGAGGCGGAGCTGCGCTTCGAGGCGGCCGAGCGGGTCGGGCCGGAGGGGGTCGTCGAGCCGCTTGGAGAGGACGAGCCGGCTCGGCTGGCCGGCCTGCTGCGCGAGAGCGGCGCCGAGTCGGTCGCGGTCTGCCTGCTCTTCTCCTACTTCGACTCCACGCACGAGCAACAGATCGCCGCACACCTGCGGCGCGAGCTGCCCGGCGTCCACGTCTCCGCCTCGCACGAGGTCCTGCCCCGCTTCCGCGAGTACGAGCGCTGCTCGACGACCGCGATCGACGCCTACCTCTCCCCCCTGCTCGGCTGCTACCTGGGCCGGCTCGGCGAGGCCGCGACCGCGCTGGGCCTTCCAGAGCCCCTGGTGATGCAATCCTCAGGCGGCGTGGCGAGCGCCGAGGAGGCGGCCCGGGCCGGCGCCTGGAGCGTTCTCTCGGGCCCCGCCGGCGGTGCGGTCGGGGCGAGCCTGCTCGCCCAGGTCTCCGGAGACGGCAACGCCCTCGGCTTCGACATGGGTGGGACCTCCTGCGACGTCTGCGTGGTCGAGGACGGGGAGGTGCGACGGACCGACTCCCGCGCGATCGGCGGGCGGGTCATCCAACTGCCGATGGTCGACGTGCACACGGTGGGCGCCGGCGGCGGCTCGATCGGCTGGCGCGACGCGGGCGGGGCGTTGCGGGTCGGGCCGCGCTCGGCGGGCGCCGAACCGGGGCCCGCCTGCTACGGGCGCGGCGGCGTCGAGCCGACCGTGACCGACGCCAACCTGCTGCTCGGCCGCCTCGCCGCCGACTCGGAGCTGGCGGGCGGCGTCGCCCTCGATCTCGACGCGGCCCGCGCGGCAGTCGGCGCCCTCGCCGCCCCGCTCGGGCTGGACGAGCTGGAGGCCGCCGAGGGGATCGTCCGCGTGGCCAACCAGGAGATGGTGCGAGCGCTGCGGGTGGTGACGGTCGAGCGCGGCGTCGACCCGCGTCGCTTCGCCCTGCTCCCCTTCGGCGGCGCCGGGCCGATGCACGCGGCGGCGATCGCCGCGGAGCTGGGCATCGAGCGCATCCTCTGCCCGCGGGCGGGCGGCGTGCTCTCGGCGCTCGGGCTCTGTGCCTCCGACCGCCGCCGCGACACCGCGCGGACGGTGATGCTAAGCGGCGCCGAGCTGAGCGCGGAGCGCATCGCGGCCGAGGTTGAGGCTCTGACCGCTGAGGTCGGCGGATTCGCCGCCGGAATCGATGACAAGCGGATCGGCGGGATCGATGGCGAGATGTCCAGTGGGCGCGAGGATGAGAGGACCGGCGGGACCGATCGAGCGCCGCGCGAAGCCGAGGCCGAAGTCGTCTACGAAATGCGCTACGCGGGACAGGCCTTCGAGCTGCCGGTACCCGGGGACACCCGTCCCGATCCCGCCGACCTCGCCGAGCGCTTCGCCGCCGCCCACGAGGAGCTCTACGGGCACCGCGACCCCGAGGGCGAGGTGGTCCTCGTCCACATCCGCCTGGCGATGGTCGCGCCGGGGCCGCGGCCACAGCCGGTCGCCGCTCCCGCCGGGCGCCTCGAAGAGAGCGCCCGCCGCGTCCGCTTCGACGGCGAGTGGCTGGAGACGCCGGCGCTGCGCGGTGAGCCGCCAGCCGGCGCGAGCGCCGAAGGGCCGGCCGTCTTCGAGCTGCCGGAGGCGACCCTCGTCCTACCTCCCGGATGGAGCGCCGAGGTCGACGGGGCCGGCACGATCGTCGCGGAGGGCCGATGACTGTGCCTGGCTCCTTTTCCGTCATATACGCGGATAAAGCGCCAGGGGGAGCACGATGAGCGGCCTCGACCCCGTCACCCTCCAGGTCATGGTCGGCGGCCTGCGCGCCGCCTGCGACGAGATGGGCGCGGTGCTGATCCGCTCCGCCTACTCGGCCAACATCAAGGAGCGGCGCGACTGCTCGACCGCGATCTTCGACGCCCGCGGCGAGCTGGTGATGCAGGCCGAGCACATCCCCGTGCACCTCGGCTCGATGCCCGACGCGGTCGCCGCGGTCCTCGACCTGGAGCAGCGGCCGGGAGAGTCGTGGATCCTCAACGACCCCTACCGCGGCGGCACCCACCTGCCCGACATCACGCTGGTCTCCCCCGTCTTCGCCCAGGCGGCATATCGCGGGTCCAGCGGAGCTCGAACGACCGGCGGCGGCATCCCGGTCGGGTTCGCCGCCTGCCGCGCGCACCACGCCGACGTCGGCGGGCCTACGCCGGGCGGGATGCCGGCGGGCTCGACCCGGCTCGAGCAGGAGGGCGTGGTGATTCCGCCGACCCGTGCCGATCCCGACACCTTGGAAGCGCTCGCCTCGCGAATGCGCTTTCCCCGCCAGCGGCTCGCCGACTTGCGCGCCCAGCGCGCCGCCAACCGGGTCGGCGCGCTGCGCCTCAACGAGCTGGCCGAGCGCCATGGCCTCGACGGGTTGCGTGCCGGGATGGCCGAGATCCTCGCCTACGCCGAGCGCCGCACCCGCGCCGCCCTGGCCTCCCTGCCCGACGGCTCCTACGAGGCGGAGGACACGATGGAGGACGACTTCGGCACCGAGCAGCGCGACGTGAAGCTGCGGGTGAAGGCGACCATCGACGGCGAGACGCTCAGCCTCGACTTCGCCGGCACCGATCCCCAGGTCGAGGGCAACCTCAACTGCCCTCTCTCGGTCACCAAGTCGGCGGCGACCTTCGCCGTAAAGGCATTGACCGACCCCGACGCGCCGCCCTCGGCCGGCGCCTACCGGCCGATCGAGGTGATCGCGCCCGAGGGCTGCCTGCTCAACGCACGGCCCCCCGCCGCGGTGGCGGCCGGCAACGTCGAGACCTCAAGCCGCGTCGCCGACCTGGTGATCGCCGCCCTCGGCGGCGCCCGGCCCGTGCCCGCCCAGGGCCAGGGGACGATGAACAACCTCACCCTCGCAAACGAGGACTTCACCTACTACGAGACGCTCGGCGGCGGCCAGGGGGCCTGCCCCGACGCCGACGGCCCCAGCGCGATCCACGTCGCGATGTCGAACACGCTCAACACGCCGATCGAGGCGCTGGAGACGGAGTTCCCGCTGCGGGTGCGCGAGCTGGCGCTGCGACCCGGCAGCGGCGGCGGGGGCCGCCGCCGCGGCGGCGACGGGATGGTGCGGGAGCTGGAGGCTCTGACGCCGATGCGCTACACGCTGATCGCCGAGCGCCGCCGCCATCCCCCTCGGGGGCGCGAGGGCGGGAGCGCTGGCGCACCTGGGCGCAATCTCCTCAACGGCAAGCCGCTGCCGGGCAAGGCCGAGGGCGAGCTGCGCGCCGGCGGCGTCCTGAGGATCGAAACGCCCGGTGGGGGCGGCTACGGAAACCCTAAAGAGCGCGTTACGTGAGGGGCTTCACACTTGGCGAACGACCCCGTCTCGTCTAGAATGCCCGATTCGGGCGGGAAATTCTCGCCCGGACAGGGTTTGAGGCGCAGTTGCCATTCTCCCAGTCGCAGATTCACCAGACCTTCCTAGGTACAGCTTTCAAATGCCGATCGCTCTTAAGGAATGGGCCGTAACGGTCCGTGCGCTCGCCGAGGGCGAGCAGTTGCTGACCCTGCGCAAGGGCGGGATCCGCGAGGAGAACAAGCACTTCGAGCTCGAGCACGAGCGCTTCTTCCTCTACCCGACCTTCGACCACCAGCACAACAACCTGGTGCGCGAGTCCCATCACCCCGAGCTGGCCCGGGCGCTCGAGGAGGGCGTCTGGGGCGAGGAGGAGCCACCGCCGCGGGCGCTGATCCAGGATGGCGGCATCGCCCAGCCCGATCGGGTGCGGCTGCGGGCCTGGGCCGAGGTGACCGACCACCTCACCGTCACCGATCCCCGCATCGTCGACGGCCTCTCCCCCTTCTACGTGTGGACGCCCGACTACGCCGAGAAGCGACTCAGGTGGAAGCGGCGCCATCCGCTGCACGTGCTGCTGCTGCGGGTCCACCGCATCCCCCGCCCGGTCACGGTGAAAGTTCGCGAGGAGTACCAAGGCTGCCGTTCCTGGGTGGAGGTCGACCGCGACCTGCCCTTCGAGGGCACCCCGGTGATGGCCGACGAGGAGTTCGACCGCGCCCGCGCGGAGATCCGCGAGGTGTGCAGTGATGCGGAACCAGTTCTGGTCTAAGGTCACCTGATCAAGCAGATCAAGGACGCAGGGAGCGTGGCGTGCTCCGCACGCGAGCGACCGAGAACGCAGATATGCGCCGGTCAGGGGGCCTTAGATGCCCTGGGTCGAGACTAAGTCGCTCAGCTTCACCGCGCGCCATGACAGCGGCGACGCGTCCTTCGCCGAGCGCACGCTCGATCGCATGGAGGACCTGCGCCTGCGCCTCGAGGACCGCTTCGAGCAGGTGCCGGGCGACGTCACCGTCGTCGTCCACACCAATCCGGCCTGGCTCTCGATGGCGCATCCGTTCCTGCCGGCGGCGCGCTGGTCGGCGGCGCCGGCTGGGCGGCGCTACCTGGCCGGCTGGGCGATGTCAACCGAGCTGCACGTCCTCAACGACCCTCACATGGAGCGCCGCGCCGGCGGCGAGGACTCGCGCGAAGCCCTGCGCGGCACCGCCGAGCGCCTCTACGCGCAGCTGGTCGTCGCCGCCAACAACCCGGTGCTGCCCCCCGCCTGGACGCCGCGCCGCTTCGCCCGCTACCTGCGCTGGGCCTGGCTGGTGGAAGGGGGCGCCCAGTACTTCGCCCGCCAGGTCGGCCTCTACCGGGCGGCGGTGATCCGCCGCCTGCGCGAGAGCGCCCGCCCGTCCTTTCCCCCCTCGCGGCGCGACGCGGTGATCCTCGGCGGGACGATCTTCGACCTGCTGGAGACAGAGCGCGGCCCCGACGCCTGCGAGCGCCTCGCCCTGCGACTGCTGCCCGGCGGCGCCAACCCAACTCTCGAAGCCGCCTTCGAAGCGCGCATCGGCGAGATCGAGTCCGCCTGGCGCGACTACCTGCGCGAAGTCAACCGTCCCAGCGTCGACTGACCTGCGGCCTAACCCATCTAGCGGCGCAACGCGTTGTCCACCTATATGAAGGAGAAACGTTGCACCGCCCGTGGAGGGCGTTTACCCCTGGGCTCACTCTGGGCCAGTGCCGGCCAGGACTTCGCGGGCGGACTCGACGGCCGACTCGGAGACGAGGACGTGGCGGGGTCCGGCGGCGAGAAAGTCGGGCACGTCGAAGCCCGGGGCCCGCTTCAGCATGCTCGGGATGCCGTGCTCGGAGAGCAGGCCCTGGATCATCTCTGCCTCCGCCTGGCTCTGGGCGTAGGCGACCTTGACCAGCTTCCCGCCGCCCTCCGACGCGCCGCTACTCGACGGCGAGCTCGGCATCGCTGATCTCACCGTCCCTTATCCAGAAGCCCTTCACGTCCGGCGCCTCCGGGTCGGCCAGGGAGACGATTAGGTAAACCGCGTCGGGCCAGCCAGCCAGGTTGACATCGGTTTGCGAGGGATAGGCGGCGCTCTTGGTGTGGGAGTGGTAGATGCCGGCCAGCTCCTCCCCCGCCCCTTCGATCTCGCGCATCAGCCGAAACTGCTCTTTGGCGTCGATCGAGTAGCGCAGCGGGCTCGCCTCCGCGTTCTCGGCCCGGTACACCGTCCGCGCCTCGCCATCGCTGCCGCCGACCATCCCGCAGCACTCGTTCGGCAGGTCCTCGCGCGCGTGCGCGACGATCTCATCGATTAGTTGTCGCGAGATCCTCATCGGTCTGGGAAGCCGGGATATGGGTGGGGGGCGAAACGTCTTGTACTTTTTCGTCGCCGCGGCTCACGGCAGACCGGGGCGGCCCCACCGAAAAAGTTAAGTGGAGTCCCCCACCCATGCCCCGGCGCTACCACCAAACGGTCGAGTCGAGATTCTCGATCTCGTCTATGGGCTTGGTGTAGACGCCAGAGGAGAGGTACTTCCAGCCGTCGTCGGGGATCAGGAAGACGACGTTGCCGCCGTCCAGCTCGGCGGCGATGCGGACCGCTATCGCGGCGATCGCGCCGGAGGAGACGCCGGCGAAGATCCCTTCCTCGTCGAGCAGCCGCCGCGTCCAGACGACCGCGTCGCGGTTGGAGACCATGATCTTGCGGTCGAGGAGCGAGAGGTCGATGATCGGCGGGATGAAGCCGTCGTCGAGCGAGCGCAGGCCGTGCACCATCTCGCCCTGCATCGGCTCGGCGGCGACGATCAGCGTCTCCGGGTCGGCCTCCTTGAGGCGGCGCCCGTTGCCCATCAACGTGCCGCCGGTGCCGAGGCCGCCGACGAAGGCCGTCACCTCGTCCAGCTCGTCGAGGATCTCCACCGCGGTGCCCTCGTAATGGGCGCGAGGATTGGCCTCGTTGCCGTACTGGTAGGGCATGTAGTAGCGCGGGGCCTCGGCCATCTCCAGCGCCACCTCGACCGCGCCGTTGGAGCCCTTGGCGCCCTCGGAGTAGACGATCTCCGCCCCGTACATCTCCAGTAGCTGGGTGCGCTCGGCGGTGACGTTGTCCGGCATCACGACCTTCAGCGGGTAGCCCTTGCGGCGGCAGATCATCGCCAGCGAGATGCCGGTGTTGCCGGAGGTCGGCTCGAGGATCGTCTGGCCCGGCTCGATCGCCCCCTCGGCCTCGGCCGACTCGATCATCGACCTGGCGACGCGGTCCTTGACCGAGCCGGTCGGGTTGCGGCCCTCGAGCTTGGCGTAGATCCGCACGCCGGGCTTCGGCGAGAGACGCGGCAGCTCCACAAGGGGCGTGTTGCCGATCGACTCGACGATGTTGCCGAACCGCCCGCCGCAAGGTCGATTTAGCAGCTCTCCCGTCACTTCAAAAAGTATAGCCAGGGTTTCTGAGACGCTCGCAAATCAAGCCTGGCTAGGACGCAGGGAGGCCGACAAGGGGAGCGCACAGTTGGTGCGTGACCGCAGACGGCCGACCGAGGACAACGCCTGGCGCAGAGGCGCAGGTTTGCGGGCGTCTCAGCCGCCGGCCATCGCCGGCAGGATGACGACCGTGTCGCCATCGGAGACTGCGGTCTCCAAGCCGTCGAGCACACGCACGTCCTCGTCGTTGAGGTAGACGTTGACGTAGCGATTGAGGTCGCCGTCTACGCCGAAGAGCTGGCTCTCGGTGTCCGGGTGCTCGGCGGTGAGGGTGCGCAGGACCTCGCCCACGGTCGAGCCCGCCGCCTCGACCTCCGGCTGGCCCCCGGTCTGCGCACGCAACACTGGCGGGATTCGAATCGTCGCCATCAGCCGGAAACCTACCGGCTATCCCGCGCAGAAGAGCTCGTAATCGGGGAACTTGCCCATCTCCTCGGGCGCGATCTCCGGCGCGTTCTCGCCACAGATCGGGCAATCGGGGTCGCGGCGCACCTTCAACTCGGTGAAGCGCGTGCCCAGCGCCT
>WNGD01011879.1_pt1 | contig 14692 bp, 10 predicted proteins | sample 5400671 | NCBI WGS metagenome assembly WNGD01 (sample SAMN13153369, study PRJNA577476) | soil metagenome | isolation source: 40 cm soil or saprolite under grassland replicate 2 | place: USA:California | collected 2016-06-15 | reverse complement strand
CCGCAGGGCAACCGCGTTTATTTCGGCTATGGCACCAACAAGGGCGGCGTGCTGCAGATCGTGGACCGAGAAAAGCTCCTGAATGGTCCGAAGGAACCGACCCCGGAAAACCTGCGCTATCCGGTCGTCGGCCAACTCGACATGCTGCCCTTTAACGGCGCGCACACGGTTTTCCCGATGCCGAGAATGCCGATCGCGGAATTCGCCAAGGACAAGGATGGCAAGGTGCGCGACTTCGTGATGATCGTGAACGAGCAAATCCTCAATGAATGCCAGGAAGCGCGCCAGATCGTGTTCTTCGTCGACGTGACCATCCAGTCGAGGCCGATGGTTGTGTCGAATTTCTCCGTGCCGGAGGCGAGCGGAAATTTCTGCCAGCGCGGCGGACGTTTCGGCGCGCATTCCTCCAGCGAGAGCATGGCGCCGGTGTTCTACAAGAAGCTCGTCTTCATCACCTACTTCAATGCCGGCGTACGCGCGGTCGACGTGCGTGACCCGTACCAGCCGAAGGAGGTCGGCTACTTTATCCCCTCGATCACGGAAGCGACCGACAAGCGCTGCATCAAGATCGACGGGGCGGACCGCTGCAAGATCGCGATCCAGAGCAACAATGTGGAAACCGACGACCGCGGCTATATCTACGTGGTCGATCGCGCCAATACCGGCATGCACATCCTGGAGCTCACTGGAGAGGCGCGAGCGATCGCAGGGCAGCCGTAACGGTCACCCACGCCAGCTCACATCCCGCCGTAGAGCCAGGAGATGCCGTCGTAAGCGTCCTCAGGCGTGCGGCCGCCGAGCATCTGGTTGCGCAGCTCCGCTGCCGGGCCGCGCGCATGATAGAACTCGCCGTAGACGCGCGCCATGATCTGCACCCGCGCGGTGCGCAGATAACGCTGCTGCACGTAGGCGCGGAAGGCTGCGGGGAGGTCGTCGGGATTCTCGCTAGCCTTCTCCGCGAGCCAGACCGCGTCCTCGGTTGCCATGCAGGCGCCTTGCGCCAAATATTGCAGCATGGGATGGGCGGCGTCGCCGAGAAGCGTGATGCGTCCTTTGCTCCATTCCTTCACCGGCTCACGGTCGCACAGGACCCACATGCGCCAGGTGTCGATGCGCTCGAGCATGCGCAGAACCTCGGGACGCTGGTCTTCAAAATGTGCCCACAGTTCAGCCGCGTCCGCCTCCGCGTTCCAGCCCTCGACGTAGCGCTTGGAGTGAAACACGGCGACCAAGTTGTAGATCTCGCCGCGGCGCAGGGGGTAGTGCACGAGGTGGGTGCGCGGGCCGGCCCACAGGATCACGTCTGGGCTCCAGAGATCGTCGGGTACCTCGTCGCGCCTGAGCACGGCGCGATAGGCGATGTGTCCGGAAACCAGCGGCTTGCCGTCGCCGACGATTTTCTCGCGCACCTTCGACCACATGCCGTCGCAGCCGATAAGTGCGCGGCCGCGGATATGCTCGCCCGAGTGCAGGATCACCTCGACGCCGTTATCGTTCTGCTCGAAATCCTCCACCGTCCGATTGGTCTCCAGCGTAATGAGGTTGTTGTTCTTGCAGGCATTGATGAAAACGGAATGGAGATCGTGCCGATGGGTGACGGCATAGGGCTGTTCGAATTTCTCCGCGAAGCGTGGATCGTCGAGCGGGACGCGGGTGACGCGCTCGCCGGAGAGCGCGCAGCGCATTTGCATGCCGGGTGGCCTGTGGGCATCGGCGAGCACTGCCTCCTTCAGGTCGAGCCGCTCGAGCGCGCGGAAGATGTTCGGGCCGAGCTGGATGCCGGCGCCGATCTCGCGGAATTCAGGCGCCTGTTCCAGCACCCGCACCGCGAAGCCCTTGCGCGCAAGCGCGTGCGCTGCCGCCAACCCGCCGATGCCGCCGCCCGCAATCAGGATCGGCAATCCGTGACCGTTCGAATTCGCCATCAGCACTCCAAGATTGTCACAACGTCCCAGCGGATATTCTGAGCCCGTTTCGCAACCGGTTCAATTGCGTCCCAGGCCGGGTCAGCGCGAAGCGCGAATCGTGCGCACGCGCCAAGCCAATAGCGCTCGACGTGGGGGCTCTCGCTAATAGGCGCGCTGATAGCGCTTCGAGGAAGTGGGTGAGTTCCAACTGCCGGAGGAGGTGCCGTAGGCTGTCCCAGGGAATGGATTAGGTCGGCAAAATCCACCTATGCCGCGCACCGTGGCCCAGCATTGCTCGGACGAGGAATAACCGCAATTCACAGCGCCCCATCTGTACGTTGCACACCACGCACCGGCATCGGCAGGGGTACTCGACGAGGAGATTGTGGCCAGCGCGATTAAGACGAGGATGATCGCTCGCATGCTCGCCCCTGTTCTTGGGGACTGTACTGACTGACGCAACGCGCAGCGACGCACTGCGCCCAACTTCTATATCAGTAGCGCCGGTAACGCCTGGGCGAGGCGGGGGCATTCCAGCTTCCTGCGGCCGTGCCGTAGGCCGTCCCGGGAAATGGATTCGGTGCGCAATATGCTGCCAGGCCGTGAGCCGTGGCATAGCATTGCTCGTACGAAGAATAGGTGCAGTTTGAAACGCCACGTCGGTAGTTCGCGCACCACGAGCCGGCATCGGCAGGGGTGCCGGTCAAGGACATTCCAGCGAGCGCGAGTAGGGTAAAGGCGATTGTTCGCATGATTGCCTCCTCGGCCAACAAAGTAACCCCTGCCGCACCAATATATTCCCAGCGGGATTGGCTGTCCTTGTCGCGGATATGGGTAGCCGCCCGCGACGGCATCGCAAGCTCCGGCGCATCGCGCGATGATGGCTCGTTGATGGCTCGTTTCGGTGCCGAGACGGCGACGTATCGAAAAACGTCCGTGCGGCGCTTGCGACGAGGTGGTGAGCCCGGTTGGGATCGAACCAACGACCTACTGATTAAAAGTCAGTTGCTCTACCACTGAGCTACGGGCCCGGTGCGCGGGTGTGTACGGGCGGCCTCGTGCGGGGTCAATAGCCGGCGGCGTGGCTGCAGGTTTGATCTGTCCAAGCGCGTCCGACCGGCTTATGTTCAGGGGTCGGCCGAATGCGCCGCGAGGAATGACCTGATGCCGATCGTCAACCGCATTGCCGCCATGCACGGCGAGATCACCGCCTGGCGGCGTGACATCCACGCCCATCCCGAACTCCTTTACGACGTGCATCGCACCGCCGCCACCGTCGCCGAGAAGCTCAAGAGCTTCGGTTGCGACGAGGTGGTGACCGGAATCGGGCGCACCGGCGTGGTCGGCGTCATTCGCGGCAGCAAGGGAGACGGCCGAGTCATTGGACTACGCGCCGATATGGATGCGCTGCCGATCGAGGAGGCTGGCGACGTGCCGTACAAATCGACGGTGCCGGGAAAGATGCATGCCTGTGGGCATGATGGCCATACCGCGATGTTGCTCGGCGCCGCCAACTATCTAGCCGAAACGCGCAACTTCTCCGGCACGGCGGTCGTCATTTTCCAGCCGGCCGAGGAAGGCGGCGCCGGCGGCAAGGCGATGATTCAGGACGGCCTCATGGACCGCTTCCGCATCGAGGAAGTCTACGGCATGCATAACTATCCCGGCCTTCCGGTCGGCCAGTTCGCGTTGCGGCCGGGGCCGCTGATGGCTGCTGCCGACCGCATCACGATCGAGATCGAAGGCCGCGGCGGACACGCAGCGCGCCCGCACGTCTCCATCGACAGCGTGCTGGTGGGCGCACAAATCATCAATCAGATCCAGTCGATCGTTGCGCGCAACGTCGATCCGCTCAGCTCCGCTGTAATTTCGATCTGCGTGTTTCAGGCCGGCTCGGCCGATAACGTGATTCCGCAGACCGCGCGTCTGCGCGGCACCGCGCGCAGCCTCACACCCGAGGTGCGCGACCTCCTGGAGAGGCGTCTGCACGAGGTGGTCACCGGAACCGCACAACTGTACGGGGCCACCGCCAAGCTCACCTATCGACGCGACTATCCGGTGACCCGAAATCACGAGCGGCAGGCCGCGTTCGCGGCCTCGGTCGCGGGCGAAGTGGTCGGGCGCGAGCGGGTCGACGACGACGCCGCGCCGGTCATGGGGGCGGAGGACTTCTCGTTCATGCTGGAAGCGCGCCCCGGCGCCTTCATTTTCGTCGGCAACGGAGACAGCGCCGGATTGCACCACCCGGCCTACGATTTCAACGACGAGGCGATCCCGTTCGGGGCCTCTTACTGGGTCAAGCTGGTTGAAACGGCATTGCCGGGGTGACAGGAATCAGTAGCAGGGAATAAGGAAGCGAGCGCCGCTCCCGACTGCTGCTACTGTTTACTGATTACTGACTATTGACTTCTGGTCAGCCGGGGCTTCCACGGCAGCTGGCTGCGGCAGTTGGACCGCGACCTTGGCCTCGACGCTCCTCCAATAGGCGAATTCGTTGAAGCGCGAGCCTTCCAACACCGCCATCGCGACGGCGGCGAGGAACGGCAGGCTTTGCACCACCAGCACCGCTGCGAAAATGTTGAGCTCACGGATTTGTTTGTAATTCGTGGCCACCACGACCGCGGCGCCGATGAGCAGCAGCGCTCCCAGCACCGCCTCCCAGAATGCCGGGAAGTCCGCTCCCTTGCAGGTCGCCCCGCCCTTGGCGGTGCGCATGAAGGGGAGGGTCTCCTTCCACACGCCGCAGCCCACCGCGCGCGCCACGGTCCATTGCACAGACATGGCAGCAACGACCGCTCCGACCATTTGGGCGGGCGGAACCGCGACCCGCAGACGATAAAGCGAAATAAAATGCGCCAGCGTGACGACGAAAGCCGCAAGGATCGGGATGGTGAGGATCTTGTCGGGAATGGCAATGTCGGCAAACGCGACAACGGGAACCCAGACGAGATTGAGGATTGCGACCGCAACCCCGATCGATTCCGCACCCAGCCAGTTCAGCCAACCGACCGCAAATTCGCGTTTCTGCTCGCGCGTCAGTCCGGTGGCGCGGGGCAGCAGGTAACGCCAATGCTTTCGCAGGATCTGGAAGCCGCCATAAGCCCAGCGATGGCGCTGCTTCTTATAGGCCTCGAAAGTATCGGGTAAGAGGCCGTGCCCGTAGCGGCGGTTGGTGTAATGAATCTGCCAGCCGTGCTCGAGCACCTGTAGGCCGAGATCGCAGTCCTCAACGATGGTATCGGTCGACCAGCCACCGACCGAGGTCAGCGCGGCGCGGCGCATGAGGCACATCGTGCCATGCACGATGATGGCGTTCGCCTCGTTGCGCTGGACCATGCCGATATCGAAGAAGCCGGCGTATTCGCCGTTCATGACGTGATGCATGACGCTGCGACTGCCGTCGCGATGATCCTGCGGCGCCTGTACCATCCCGACCTTTGGGTCGGCAAAGGCGGGCACCAGATCTTTGAGCCAGTCCGGCCGCACCACATAATCCGCGTCGATGATGCCGATGATCTCGGCGTCGGCAGCGGTATGTGCGAGGGCAAGCCGCAAGGCGCCGGCCTTATAGCCGCTGACATTGTCCTCGTTGATGAACTTGAAACGATCGCCCAGCACGCGGCAATGGTCCTCGATTTGCCGCCAAAATGCAGGATCGGGTGTGTTGTTGATGACCACGATGCATTCGAAGTTCGGATAGTCGAGCCGCGCCAGGGCGTCGAGCGTGGCTTTGAGCATCTCCGGCGGCTCGCGATGGGCCGGAACGTGGATCGACACTTTCGGCGCGAAGCCCTCCACTGCCGGTAGCGCAGCGGCGATCAGCCGCCGCGGGCCGCGCCCGAAGGCGATAGCTGCGATCTCCTCGATGCGGGCGAGCGCGATCATGACCAGCGGGGCGAGCAGAATGATACCGAGGCCCAGCGCGACGGCGGCTCCGAGCACGAAATAATGCGTTTGCCAGAACGCGAACACGGTCGCGAACCAGGCGCCGACCGCGTTGGCAGCGACCGCAAGCGTGCTGGCCTCGCCAAACGTGGCGGTGCGTCGTGCCAAAATCGGCAGCGACAGCAGCAGACCGAGCAGGACGGCGATAGCCCCGATTTTCCAATGATCGGGATCGCTCACCAGCCCTGTCCAGGCGAACTTGACATGTCGCGAGGCATCGAAGATGCCCCAATACATTCCGACGCCGCCTTCGTTGGTCTTCCACGGCTGGTCGAAGGCTTCGATGATGTTGTAGTCGATGCCGTAAGCTTCGGCGCGGGAAACGAAGTCGCGCAAGACGCTGGCCTGCTCGATGCGTCCGGGATCGGCCTCGCGCATGTTGTAGCCTGCGCTGGGCCAGCCGAACTCGGCGATCACGACGCGCTTGCCCGGATGTACCTGCCGCAGCTTGGTGTAGAACTCGACAGTCTTGTCGACGGCCTGGGTCGCGTTGAATCCGTCCCAGTATGGCAGGATGTGGGCGGCGATGAAGTCGACTGCCGACGCAAGCTCCGGGTGCTCTATCCACACCGTCCAGATTTCGCCAGTCGTGACCGGCACGGGGCTTTGCCGTTTCACGCGCTGGATGAGCCGGACGAGCTCGTCGATCGATTTCTCCGCGCGTAGCGTGGTTTCGTTGCCGACCACGATAGCGTTGATGTTGCTGTAGCGGCGGGCAAGGGCGATGGCGGCCTGTATTTCCCGCTCGTTGCGATCTTCGTTCTTGTCGATCCAGATGCCGAGCGTGACCTTGAGCCCAAATTCGGCGGCAATCGCCGGCACTAGCTCGCCGCCGCCGGTCGAAGTGTAGGTCCGGATAGCTTGGGTATAAGGACTGAGGATTTTGAGGTCGGCGCGGATCTGCTCAGGGGTCGGACGGTCGCCGTAGTCCGGATGCTGCGATCGCGTGTACGGAGAATAAGAAATGCTGGCGAGCGGAGCGTCGACGTTGGCCACTGCCTGTTGCCGTTTTGGAGGAGCGTCCATAACCCGGCATGCACGCAGGCCACGAGCGCCACCACGACAGCGACGGTGCGCATAGAAGGACAACCACGCGGGGCAAAATGCAGAGACCCGAACCTGCCCCCTAGGTCCAACCAAGGTCGACATTAGCGTACCTTGGCTCTAGGCATTCGTGCAAGTAGCGATCGGTCGTGGCCGATGCAAGGCAAGCAAACAACAGCACTAAAAAATATGCTTCTGCGAAACTCCAAGACGCTCATTGTGAACGGTTGTACAGCTTCGCGTCGGTGCTAGCTGAACGTTTGTACAGACTAGTGCGCGTCCCCACCAGACGTCGCACAGGAAGACGCAGACGCGGGGACGAGCCCCCGTCATGACGCCGGGTTCGCGGTCAGCGGTTGCTCGTCGGGCTGGGTGCGGCTGCCGTGCCCTGCGTCTCGGCGCTCGGGTTCACCCAGCAGCCATGCACCCGGCTGTTGAGCGTATCGGCCGCCTTCGGATCGAAATTGCCCTGGCGCACGAGGCAGCGGAACGTTGCCTGGATATGCCCGGCCGGGCAGCCGAACCGGTCGTAAAGATCAAGGTGCCGAAACGCGGTGTCGAGATCATCGCGCCAAAGCAGGCTTACGACCCGCCGACCTAGCCACAGACATTCCGGGTTGGCCGCCGGCCCCCCCAAAAGCCGCTCGGCTTCGGCAAACTCGTCGATCTTTTTTTGAACGTCCTTGGCCTCGCCGGCCTGCGATTTATCCTTATCGCCCGCCTTTTGCTCCGTATTTTGGGCAAATGTCGGCATGGCGACAAACAACATCGCCGCGCCGAGGGCGGCGGTAAGAAAACGCATCCTAGAGCGTTGCATGGTTGTCCTGATTTGTCGGGCCGTGTCCGTCGGCGGGTCGTCCTCCCATGGCGACCCATTCGGTCAGCATTGCGGCGACGGCCGGAGCCCTTGGCGCGACCCGATTAAAGCAGCCGGCAACGCTGACGCCAAGGTCGCAAAGGCCGTTCCCGCGAAAAAAGCGTCCCACGCGGGCGGGCGGGCGCTTGGCACCGCGGTTGGAGCACGATAAGCGAGGCTCACCCGCCAGCAGGGGCAGCGAGCAATCTCAATGGGCATCGCGACCGCGCTTTTCGCCGTGGCGGCGGCGGCGATCGTCACGGCGTGGGCGTGGCTCGGGGCCGCGGTCCAGATGCCGTCCTCCCCCTTGGCCCCGGGCGAGAAGCTTTATTGTGTCTCGTACACCCCGTTCCGGGGAACCCAGAGTCCCTTCGGGCCGGATATTCCCGTCGACCCCCGGCAAATCGACGAGGACTTAGCCCAACTCAAGCACATTACGGATTGCGTGCGTACCTACTCGGTCGATTTCGGGCTCGACCAGATTGCCGAAATCGCCAAGCGCCGCGGTATGAAGGTGCTGCAGGGTTTGTGGCTGTCGAACCGACCCGAGCTCAGCCGCAAGCAGGTCGCGACTGCGATTGCGCTGGCCAACCGGTTTCCCGACGTGATTGCGGCGGTGATCGTCGGTAACGAGGTCCTGCTGCGCGGGGAGATGGCGGCGGCTGATCTCGTGCGGACCATTCGCGAGGTCAAGGCGCAGGTCCCAGTGCCGGTCACCTATGCCGACGTGTGGGAATTCTGGTTGCGCCACCGCGACGTAGCCACCGCGGTCGATTTCGTCACCATCCACATTCTGCCCTATTGGGAAGACTTTCCGATTCCCGCATGGAATGCGGCAGCCCACGTCGATGCCATTCGCGCGCAAATGGTCGCCGCCTTTCCGGGCAAGGAGGTGTTCGTAGGTGAATTCGGGTGGCCGAGCGCCGGCCGCATGCGCGAAGGCGCCTTGCCCTCGCCGGTGAACCAGGCGCGCACCATGCACGAGGTGCTCGATCATGCCAAACGCGAGAACTATCGCGTCAACCTGATCGAGGCGTATGACCAGCCCTGGAAGCGCCAGCTCGAAGGAACCGTCGGCGGCCATTGGGGTCTGTTCGACGCGTATCAACGACAGCCCAAATTCGCCTGGGGCGGCCTCGTATCCGACCATCCGTACTGGCGTTGGCAGGCCGCAGGCGGAGTAGGGCTCGCGGCCGTAATCTTCGCAACCGCACTCGGCGTTCGCAGGCGAACCGCTGTCGCGGCCGGCGCCGGCTGGTGGTTGCGGATCGCGGCGATGGCGATCGTATCCGGTATCCTGATCGGCTGGACGGTTGCGAACGTGCCGCTCGAAAGCCTGACGGTCGGCGATTGGCTGCGTTCGCTCGCCTGGACGGGTGCGGTATTGGCGTCGCCGGTGATCGGCGCTGCCGCCCTGGCGTCGGGGAGGACCGCACCCGCCTTCGCGCAAATTCTCGGTCGTGCAGCGCAACGTCCACGCAGTCCCGTGGCGCTTGCCCTGGGCATTCTGCTGATTGCCCTTGCCGTCCTCGCGGTGCAGGCGGCGTTAGGTCTCGTGTTCGATCCCCGCTACCGGGATTTTTCCTTCGCGCCGCTCACCGGTGCGACAGCACCGCTCTTGCTCGTCATCAAGAGAAGGCGCGCGATCAAGGGAGCGCTTCTGGCGAGGTGGAAACGGCATCTGCAGGCCCCGGCGGCCGAGAGCGCGGTTGCGGCGACGCTGGCCGCGTCGGCGGTCTACATCGTTTGCAACGAAAGCTTCGCCAACTGGCAGGCCGTTTGGCTCTCAGCCGCTTTGCTCGCGCTCGCGTTTACTCTGCTGCAGGCGCGGGACGCGCCAGGCTGAGCAGCAGCAGCGCCGCCGCCACGCCGGCGAGATTCGCATTGTGCAACACCAAACCGAACGCGGTTGCGGCGAGCGCCAGCGCCACCAACAGGATCGATGGCCGCAGGAAATTGAGTAGAGCTGCCGCGATTGCCACCCAACCGAACACCGAGTGGTTATACAGGATGATCGTGAGCTGAAACGTGGCGCAGAGCCAGGTGTCGAGGCCGGCCTGACAGGCGAGGGATACCGGCGCGTATTCGATTGCGAGATAGCGCAGATAGAGCGCCTCGCCGAGCGCGAGCAGGGTGATCAGCAGAAGCCAATTGATTTGCCGGGCGGTGGGCAGAAACAGCGCGGGCTGCATAGGTAACGTCAGTATGCCGCGCGTGTGTTAGCCCTACAACCGACGTGTTCAGGATTTTGCGCGCCCGAATCGATTCCCACCGATTGGGTCGGTGAAGGTTCCGCGCGCATTTCACCTTTTCGGCAGCGGCGCACTCGGATATGACGGCGCCGGCGGCCGCCCAGCCGCGGAGGAGGTCCATTGGCACTTGAACGCACCTGCCTTGCCGTTGTGCTCGCGGCCGGCGAAGGTACGCGCATGCGCTCGGCGCGGCCGAAAGTGCTGCATGCCATCGCCGGGCGATCGCTGCTGGCCCATGTGCTCCACGCCGTGCGCGAGGCGGGCGGCACCATGACCGCGGTGGTGGGGGGGCTCGGCGCGGAAGCCGTGGCGGCTGAAGCCAAACGGATCCTGCCCGATGCCGAGATCTTCGTGCAAGCGGAGCGGCGCGGAACTGCTCACGCCGTACTGGCCGCAAAAGCCGCGATCGCGCGCGCGCCGGACGATGTGCTCGTGATTTTCGGCGATACACCGCTTATTCGGCCGCAGACGCTCACTCGCATTCGCGAGGCTGTCGCCCAAGGAGCGGCGGTCGTGGTGCTTGGTTTTCGTCCCAAGGACCCGGCGGGGTACGGGCGTCTTGTGGTCGAAGGCGGCGAGCTCGTGGCCATCCGTGAGGAAGTCGATGCGAGCCCGGCCGAGCGCGCGATCAAACTCTGCAACGGCGGCCTGATGGCGTTCGCCGGTCCCACCGCACTGGCGATCCTCGAGCGGATCGGCAACGATAATCGCAAAGGCGAATACTACCTGACCGATGCCGTGGCCATCGCGCGTGCCATGGGATGCAAGGCGACGGTGATCGAGACTGAGGAGGACGAGGTGCGCGGGATCAATACGAACGCTCAGCTCGCGGAGACCGCCGCCGTGCTGCAGCAACGCCTGCGTAAGGCGGCGATGGAGCAGGGCGTCACGCTGGTCGCGCCGGAAACGGTGTTCTTGTCATCGGACACCAAGTTCGGTCGCGAGGTGGTGGTGGAACCCTTCGTGGTGTTTGGACCCGGCGTTACGGTCGAGGACAACGCCGTGATCCGCTCCTTCTCGCACCTCGAACGGGCGCATGTGGGCAAGGGCGCGCTGGTCGGCCCCTATGCGCGGTTGCGCCCCGGCGCGCACCTGCAGGAAAACGTTCACGTCGGCAATTTCGTCGAAATCAAGGAGGCGCTGATCGAAACCGGCGCCAAGGCCAATCATCTGAGTTATATCGGCGACGCAACCGTCGGTGCCGGGGCCAATGTGGGCGCCGGCACGGTCACCTGCAACTATGACGGCGTGGCCAAGCATCGCACTGAGATCGGCAAGGACGCGTTCATTGGCTCGAATTCGGCGCTGGTGGCACCAGTGAAGATCGGCGACGGCGCTTACGTGGGCTCGGGCTCGGTGATCACTCACGATGTGCCCGCCGCTGCACTGGCGCTCGGCCGCGGGCGGCAGGTCGTCAAGGAGGGCTGGGCGCGGCGGTTGCGCGAGCGCATGTCGCTGGGCAAGAAAGCCATGCCGGGAAAGTGACGAGATCGCCTGCCTGTTAATGTTAATCGTCAGAAGTTGAGACATAGCTTGATTTCCCTTTTGGCTTCGACCGCCGATATATCCGCGTCGGCATATGATCCTGCGCCGTCAGCTTAGGAGGCAGCCGCTCGCATGTGCGGAATTGTAGGCATTCTCGGCCGTGAGCCGGTTGCGGGCTTGCTTGTCGACGCGCTCAAGCGGCTGGAGTACCGAGGTTATGACTCCGCCGGCGTCGCCACGCTGGAAGGTGCCCAGCTTGCGCGCCGACGTGCCGAGGGCAAGCTGCGTAATCTCGAAGCCAGACTGGCGCGCGAGCCGCTCACCGGCACGATCGGCATCGGCCACACGCGCTGGGCGACCCACGGCCGACCGACCGAACACAACGCTCACCCGCATGCCACGGAACGGCTCGCCGTTGTCCACAACGGTATTATCGAGAATTTCCGCGAGCTACGCGACGAACTGGAGAAGACGGGCGCAAAGTTCGGCTCTGATACCGACACGGAAGTGGTCGCCCATCTGGTGACGCAGGAGATGAAGAATGGCCGCTCGCCGGCCGAGGCGGTGGCGGCCGCGCTGCCCCGGCTGCGGGGTGCGTTCGCGCTCGCCTTTTTGTTCGCGGGCGAGAACGATCTCATGATCGGCGCGCGCAAGGGCTCGCCGCTCGCGATCGGTTACGGCGACGGCGAAATGTATCTCGGCTCCGATGCGATCGCGCTCGCTCCCTTCACCGACGCGATCTCCTATCTCGAGGATGGCGACTCGGCGGTGCTCACGCGCAGCGGCGTCGAGGTCCGTGATGCCAAAGGCAGCAAGGTCGAACGCGCCGTGCTCAGATCCTCGGCCTCGGCCTTTCTCGTCGACAAAGGCAATTATCGCCACTTCATGGCGAAGGAGATCCACGAGCAGCCGGAGGTCGTCGGCCACACACTCGCGCATTATATCGATATGGCCGCCGAACGCGTGCGGTTGCCGGTCGAGTTGCCGTTCGATTTCAGCACACTCGAGCGGGTCTCGATCTCGGCTTGCGGCACCGCCTATTACGCCGGACTGGTCGCAAAATACTGGTTCGAACGTTTCGCGCGCCTGCCGGTCGAGATCGATGTCGCGTCCGAATTCCGCTACCGCGAGGTTCCGATGACTGCGGGCGGGCTCGCGATTTTCGTGTCGCAGTCGGGCGAGACCGCAGACACGTTGGCGACGCTGCGCTACGCCAAGGAGCACAAGCAGCATGTGCTCTCGGTGGTCAACGTGCCCACCTCGACGATCGCGCGTGAGAGCGAGGTCGTGATGCCCACGCTTGCCGGCCCGGAAATCGGGGTCGCTTCGACGAAGGCCTTCACATGTCAGCTTGCGGTGCTCGCCTGTCTCGCGATCGCGGCCGGACGCGCCCGCGGCGTGCTGTCCGAAGAGGAGGAGAGCAAGATGGCGCGCGCGCTGATCGAGACGCCGCGCCTCATGGCGGAGGCGCTCGCGCTCGAGCCCCAGATCGAGCATTTCGCGCGCGATCTCGCCAAAAGCCGCAACGTCCTTTATCTCGGTCGCGGCACCAGCTTTCCGCTTGCGCTCGAGGGGGCTCTCAAGCTCAAAGAAATTTCCTATATCCACGCGGAAGGCTATGCCGCGGGCGAGCTCAAGCACGGACCTATTGCGCTGATCGATGAAACCATGCCGGTGATCATCATCGCGCCCCATGACCGGGTATTCGAGAAGAGCGTCTCCAACATGCAGGAGGTGGCGGCGCGCCAGGGCAAGATCATTCTTCTCACCGATCCCGAAGGGGCCCATGAGGTGCATGTGGACTCGGTATCAAAGCTCACGCTGCCGGCCGTGCCCGCCATGGTGACGCCGCTCGTGTATGCTGTCCCGGTGCAGCTGATCGCCTATCATACCGCGGTGGTGATGGGCACCGACGTGGATCAGCCGCGCAACCTTGCCAAATCGGTCACGGTGGAGTGATCGGACGCGACTTTTGCGCATCTCGCCGGAGTGCGTGCAGGCAGGTAACCTCACTCGATTGATGGATGTTCGATAAGACCCGCATGAACCAGTTTGACCGCGATGCCGGAATCGTGCCGGCGGCCAGCCCTGACGCGCCGCCGGAGCCCGCCAAAGCCGGCCCGTTCCACCACGGCGTCGTCAGCCGCGTGCGCAATTATTTCCTCACCGGGCTGATCCTCGTTGCCCCGGCCTACATCACCGTCAGCCTCACCTGGTGGTTCATCACCTGGGTCGACGATCTGGTGCGGCCCTTCATTCCGGTCGCCTACCGGCCCGAGACGTATCTGCCGGTGAAAATTCCTGGGCTCGGCCTCATCATCGTGTTTGTTACGCTGACGCTGTTCGGTTTCCTGACCGCCAATTTCGTGGGCCGCAAGTTGGTCGAGGTCGGCGAGAATATTCTCAACCGCATGCCGGTCGTGCGGCCGATCTACAATAGCCTCAAACAGATCTTTCAGACGCTGTTTGCAAAAGGTGGCTCGAGCTTCCGGCGGGTTGGTCTCGTCGAGTTTCCCTCGCCCGGCATGTGGTCGCTGGTCTTCCTGTCGAACTCCGCGAGCGCCGAGATCGCGGCGCGATTGCCGGACACCGAGCACATCGCCGCTTTCATGCCGTGCACGCCCAATCCGACCACCGGCTTCTTCTTTTACGTCGCTCGCCGCGACATCATCGATCTCGACATCAGCGTCGAGGCGGCGATGACGCTCTTGATGTCGGCCGGAATGGTGCAGCCGGGGGACCAACAAAGGAAGCTTGCGGCGCTGGCCGAGACCGCGCGTGCGGCGCGCGCGACACCGGCCAACCGTACCGCGGCGCCGGCGAAATAAATCCGTTCTGGTCGTCAGCCCGCCCGGATGAGGCGGATCGCCTCATCACGTTCGAATAGATAGAGCAGGTGGCGTAGCGCCTGCCCGCGCGCGGACTCGAGCTTTGGGTCGCGCGAGAGCACCAGAGTCGCGTCATCGCGTGCGGCGCCGATCAGCTTGCCATGGGTTTCAATGCGGGCGACGCGGAAGCCCGGCATACCCGATTGCCGCGTGCCGAGAACGTCGCCTTCTCCGCGCAGCCTGAGATCTTCCTCGGCAATGCGAAAGCCGTCTTCCGTCTCGCGCAGGATATGCAGCCTGGCCTTGGCAGTTTCGCCCAACGGCGCCTTATAGAGGAGGAGGCAAGTCGAGTGCTCGGCGCCGCGCCCAATGCGG
>WNGD01010350.1_pt1 | contig 14695 bp, 11 predicted proteins | sample 5400671 | NCBI WGS metagenome assembly WNGD01 (sample SAMN13153369, study PRJNA577476) | soil metagenome | isolation source: 40 cm soil or saprolite under grassland replicate 2 | place: USA:California | collected 2016-06-15 | reverse complement strand
CGCAAGGCCATTCTCACCAGCGTAATCCTACTTCTACTATCCTTCCAAGTTCTGGTCCTAGTAATACTAGCGCTATTTCCCTACGCGCCGGACCCTGGACTCTCCAGTCTCAACAATAACATCTACACGTTTCTAGCCCCGCTCTCTACTATCTTCCTGCTGGGTCTCCTCTACGCCTGGCTGATCAAGCTAGGAACCAGAGAGGCACGTCACCACTCGCGGAGGTTCGAGAAGCTCGTCCAGTTTCTCAGCGAACCCTTCCGGACTCTAATACCATCAGTCAAGACCCGGTCACTGTCAGAGTCAGCCCGATCCTTCAAGATTCTCTCCCATCCCCGACTATTACTAGCGATCAGCCTAGCCGTCAGTCTTTTCCTCGCCATTGTTCCCTACCGCTCCGACCTGAATCCGACCGGGAGTCTAATCGGAATAGACAGCCCCCTCTATGTGAATTGGATCACTCAGATGCTAGCCAGACCATTCCCCCAAGCGCTTCAGTACTCTTTTGTCGAGGGTCTAGACGGCTCACGACCACTCCTGCTATTGATTCTGTACGCGATAGCGGCGCTGGGGATCTCGCCCACCCAGATCATCGAGTACCTGCCAGCGGTATTGGCCCCACTTCTGTCACTATCAACTTTCATCTTCGTCAGGTTTGGACAGGGTAGCCCGGGTCTGGCTGGCCTAACAGCTCTATTCACACCATTCTCGTTCTATCTTACAGTCGGTCTCTGGGGAGGATACTACGCTAACATGCTAGCGCTCATCTTTGTCTTTCTCTTCATGACCCTTCTCCTAACATTCTCAAGGTCGCCCTCCGCCCCGAAGTATGGCCTGATGTTCGTTCTCTCGGTCGCGATCTTCCTCACCCATCCTTGGACCTGGATCCTCACAATCACGGCATGTCTAGTCTTCGCAGTCTCGCTTTGGAGAGAGACAAAGCATTCCGTCCATCTAAAATCCGTGACTGGAATCATCATCGCCGGGATCGCTCTCGACCTGCTGAAAAGCACCCTCTTCGCGACCCGAACCGTAGCGGCTGACGTGGCAACCAAGCTACCCACCAGCGGACAAGCAGCGTCTTTCTGGAACAACCTAGTCGACGGACTGCTCTATACTCATAGCGGGTTGTTAGGAAACTGGATTATTCTTGCTCTGGGACTACTCGCCGTGTTCGCGCTCCGGGTCAAGGACCGGTTCGAGCGACTAGTCATTCTCTGGATCGGAGTAGCCTCAATACCATTCCTCGTCTTGGACAGCTACAGTCAGACACGCATCCTCTACGATCTGCCCATCCCAGTTCTGATGTCTAGTGTCCTACTGTTCTTCCTGCCAGCGATTTCAGCTAGGAACACTCGCTGGCCCGAGATAATCATCATCCTCGTACTAGTTCTATGCGCGAACTACGCTCTGCAGGGAATACTACTCCTCTAAAAGTCGCATATTGATGTCCCCGGGCGTCTACGGAATTCCGGAGAATTCCTCGGTAGGAGATAAGAATAAAGAGCGAACGGAAAACCACTAGCATTCTCGCCCATGCGTCTCGCTATCCTCCTACAATCCTACGGCAGGTTCGGGGGAGCGGAGCGGCTAGCCCTCAGCCACTACATCGAGATGAGAAGGAGGGGGCAGGATGTCACGTTCTACTACACAGGGACGATGTCCTGCGGCTGGGAGGAGAGGCTGGACGGAGAGCCTATCAGGAGTATTCCCACGGCGATTCTGAATCGTCCCAAGCGATTCCGACTACTGAGAAAGTTCTTGGAAGAACTGAAACAGTACGACAAGATCATTATCCACCATCATATTGAACCTGTTCTCGCCTTCTATCTCTCCAAGGCTCTTGGGCCGAGAATCGTCTGGTACTCAGGGTCCATGTTCGAACTGGCCTGGGAAGAAATAATCACCGGGGTTGACTATCGACGCATCAGCCCGACCGTGAGACGGACTGGGGGCGAGTTCTACGGTGGCCTGTTGGCGAAGATGTTGCTTTCAGACCAACTGTACGGACTCACAGCCCGAGTAGCTAAGGTGGTGGATATTGAGACTGTACGAGGATACGGGAAAGTCATCGCCAACAGTTCCTTCCTTTCCAACTTCCTAAAACGCGTCTACCGTCTAGGAGAGACACCTAGTGTCGTCTATCCAGCCGCCGACCCACTGCTAGAACAACTTGCGCTGGAGAATCACGTGCAAGAAGAGGACTACATGCTGATTGTAGGATCACTCATTCCTCTCAAGAACGTGGAGAGCATGATCCGAGCCGCGTCCCACGTTCAGTCGTCGAAGATCATGGTAATCGGCGACGGCCAGGAGATGAGCAATCTCAAGGACCTAGGGTCCGAGCTAGACGTGCCGATTGAGTTCAGAGGAACAATGAACCGTGAAGAAGACCTAGCCCAAGCATACGGAGGATGCAAGTTCCTCGTACACCTCTCACTCTACGAGCCATTCGGACTCACCCCTGTAGAAGCTGGATTATTCTCGAAACCATCGATAGTGACGAACCATGGTGGTCCGCCCGAGGTGGTTGTTGACGGAGTCACAGGATACATTGTGGACCCGCTGGACCACCAGTTCATCGGCTCTAAGATGAACGCGCTCCTAGACGATGACACGCTGAGACATGACATGGGCAAACGCGCCAGAGAAAACATCGTCCAGAAATTCACATTGGAACGGTCAACGAATAGGCTCTTGGAGGAGGTAGAGTCATAATGATCGTACGCGTCTCTGGGTCCGTTGCAGAATTCGTTTATGTGATCGAGGGTTGAGATCGAGGAATCTGTATGCTCTGCTTGTCATAGCCATTGTCGTGATGGCAAGCATGGTTGTGATTCTCAGAGGCAAGAGCCAGCAGACAACCGTCCTAAACGTTTCTAACCTGAACAGTCTTGAATCCGCCAACTATGTTCGACTCAACAATACGATTTGGCAGGATCCCCTCACTAATGCCTCACGATGGCGCGTTGGCTATTCTCAGCCGAACATGACCTCTCGAATATCCGCAAATGGAGTCCTAAAGCTGAATGCCACCATTGCATCAGAATCGTACCCTCAAGCCGTAAACCTATACCGATCAGTGAATTTCTCACTAGCACAAAATCCAGTGCTGTTAGTCTCTTTAGAGACAAGCGTTGGAATACATTACGGGATTAGGATTGCGGGAGAGGAAAGTTCGGGGACCCCATTTCAAGCGTGGTCTGAGTCATCGTACCTTCAACACAGGAGCGGACTAGGCCGGACAGAGAACTTCACAATAAGCGCCATTCTAGAGGCCTACAGGGTTAACGGGATCTTCTCAGCCATGGGGTCCAGCATAACCAGTCTACTTTTCTACATTGAAGCGACGCCCGGCCAAACGGGACAGTTCGTTCTAAATGTGTACGGATTAAAGGTCGTTGCTCCGAATCAGTATCCATTCAACGCCGCCAATCAGGTTCAGGACACAATAGATGAAATAACTCTGACCCTAAACTCTACCAACAATCTGGGTTACACAGACAACCAATTCGCTCAAGGATACATCGATTACTATGTCAGAGGCACCCCAGATCTAGACTACACAGTTTACTACATGCACGCTCTAACGGTCGTCGGTCAAGGATTCGAGTACTCGGCCCGCTCACTGACATACAACATTGCCACTTTTTCAGCCAGCAAGGTAACTAGCTATCCTCCTCTTCTCACGGGCAATAACACATTCTTGATTGTGCTGTCTGCAATTAGAGGATCATTTCTGTCATTCCAGCTCGGGAGTTTTTCGGTTAGATATCTGAGCCAGGCCCCGTCGACCACTGTACCAACTGAGATCGATCCGAGCATTATCCTCGCGTACTATCTCGTCTTCCTCTTTGTAACGCCTGTAGCTGTCGTTCTTTTGGTATCGAGGTTGTTCTCCAATGAAACTAACCAAGCCAGCTAGTGTCGTTCTTCTCTCGGGACTCGGAATTCGGCTAGGACTCGCACCTTTCACCGGACATCCCGGCGATATTGCCCTCTTCATAACATCGCAACGTCTCTTCTACCAGACTGGGACTATCGACCTGAAATATTTTCCGACTCTTCCGACTGTTTACTACGTGCAGCTATTGTTCTACGCACCTTATCAGTTGTTGAGGCTCGCAGGTATGCCTGACTTCCAATACTACTACCACACGGCAATGATGATAGAGAGTCTGTTCTTGAAACTACCTTCGATTCTATGCGACGTTGGCATCTTCATTGTTCTGTTGAGCTTCACCCGGAAACTTATTCCTGCGACACTATTCTTCTTGAATCCGTTTCCGATCCTTCTTTCTGCAGTGTGGGGGACATATGATTCCATGATGCTCTTTCCCCTACTTTTGGGACTTTACATCTTCGCGACCCGCAATGATAGACCCGCTTCAAGTCTTGTGTTTGTCGTATCTGGGTTGCTAAAGCTATTCGGGTTTGTTTCCTTTGCGCTAGCGGTCTGCGATTCGATTATTCGACATCGTTTCCGTGACGAGCTGCCATTGGAAGTCTTTGGGGGCCTAGCCATAGTCGCGGTTGTACTGTTTCCTGTGTTCCTCCTTGGAGGATTTCCGTCCTTTCTTCAAGTGCTAGTTTATCGCTTCATAGGGTTGAGTAGCGGGACTGGGGGAACACATTATGGCTTGATAGGGGAGGTTCTCAAAATTGAGCCCAGTGGCATTTTGCCAACTCTCCCAGTTGCAGTGGCATTGACTTGCATCGGATACTCTTACGAGTCTGCTAGAGCGAAACAATTGCGCCCACTGCTGTTCGTGAAATGGACTTTGGTCGCGGGATTAGCCTTCAATCTCTTTTCGGCTTCACAACCTCAATGGTTGTCATGGCTCATCCCTTTGGGCATCTTGTACGGTTCCTTCACGGGTCGCACGGGCCTTCAATACTTTGCATATTTGTTCGGAGCATTAGCGACGTTTCTCACGATTACTCTCCTGCAGGGAATTTCGTACTTGCTGATCGGAAATAGCACTGCATTCATTCTTGGATACGTTGAAAGTATTCCTGGGTCAGTTTTTCTTTACGCTGTCATGATAACGACAATGATGGTCCTGCTTTGCGGTTATTCTTTTTCCAAGAAGCTCAAATCGTTTAAGCTAGAAATTGTTCCCCTAGCTATCTTACTCTATCTTCAACTGTACTTCTGGATCGTAATCGTCGGCGTAGGTAGGATTCTTGGTGTATATTGATGCTCCAAGCAAATCAAAGACTTCGTGGTCCAGGTGGTGGCAAAGGGTTGCGGCTCTCTAGCTTAGATCACGAACCTCTAGTGTCCGTAGTTATCCCTTCAAGAAACTCCGCTCGCACAATTGACGACTGCTTGAGATCGATAATCTTGCAATCATACAAGCGGATCGAGATCATCATCGTAGATTGCATCAGTACTGATTCGACTAGAGAAATCGCGCAGAGAATGGGAGCACTCGTAATATCCCAATATGGCGAAAGATCTGTGGCAAAGAACTTGGGGGCAAAGTTCGCAAACGGAAAATATCTCTTTTTCGTGGATGCTGATCACAAACTTGGTCCCGATGTAATCGCATCATGCATCAAGTCAATAGATGGATTTGACGGTGTACTAATCAATGATCAAGATATCTCAAAGGATTCCAAAGTGTCGCGCCTAGTTGCATCGAGGAGAAAGGTTCTCTCATATGACCCTCTGCACGTCGCTGTAAGATTCGTGAGGAGGGATGTATTCGATAGTGTTGGTGGCTTTGACCCAGATCTGTATGCTGGGGAAGATTTGGATTTTCACAGGAGGTTTCTCCGGCATGGCTTCAAGATGGTTGACTCGTGGGTGACAGATTGGCACATGGGTTCCCCCGTCAATTTGAAAGAACTCTTGAATCGTAATCTGTACTATTCATCGAACAATTTGAAGTATGCTTCAAAGAATCCTCTTATTGCCCTTAGACGGATCAATCCACTTCGGGTCATTTCGGCTTGGAGGAGGAGTGACACTCCAGCTTCTGATTTGTTGCCGGTCGTTCTTCTCGGATTCTTGTCAAACACTTTTCTGATGATCGGTGTCTTACTAAAGCTAAGTCGACGACAGGGTACGCCAAAGGTGGACACGACACAAACAACTCTGATGAGGAATAAGGCGACTCCGAGCAAGAAGAATGTGATTGACAACTACAACAGAGAAGGCAAAAACTACGACAACATTAGATATGGACGCACCAAAGGAGGTAGGTTCTTCTCCGAGATTGAACTGCGCAAAACACTAGCGATGGTTAAGGGAGACAAGGTTCTCCACGTCGGCACGGCAACAGGACGTGTCTCCACTTACCTCGTTTCTTCAGGATTTGATTACGTCGGGTTGGAACTGTCCAAAGTAATGGTGAGGATAACAAGGGAGAGGCTAAAGGGCGCAGGAGATGTAGTTCAGGCAGATGCGGAACATCTACCCTTCAAACCTTCGGTGTTCGACGATGTTGTCTCTGTGCGTTCATTTCACTTTCTGCCTCATCCGGAGATATTCCTTAACGAAGCTAATAGGGTTCTGAAACGAACCGGACGTGTGACGGTCAGCTTCGAGAAGAATGTTCCTGGTCGCGAAGCATTTCGCAAACTAATGAGCCTGCCGGCTTCGAATGCCAAGAGAGCCTACTATTCAAATCCGCAAGTTGTCCTCATGATGGGTAGAGCAAGATTCACAGCTCTCTTTGCTGGGAACGTAACAAAACTCCCCTTGCTTCTTTATTGGAGATCGAAAGATGACAGAATCCTCAAAGAATTGCATGGCAAGATCCCGTCTGTGATGGGAACCGTTGGAATGGTTGTCGGCTCGAAGGCATCTCTTGGCGTGGATTAATGCGCCGTCAAAAATGAGAGATCGCAAGGCGCCCTCTGCACCCTTCGACAGATTCTCACCCAGTAGCTAGTTTAGTCGTAACATAGAAAAAAAGCTTGAGTGAAGAAGAGCAGTATTGGCTATCAAACAGATCCTTGGCCTTTATGAAAGGAACGTTCGGAAAATTTTGAAGAGCATTCATGGCGATTGTTTCTACGACGTCGGAGCGAACATAGGCTTCTATTCGTTGCTCCTCAGACATAATTTCCACAAGGTTTACGCCATAGAGCCCGTTCCAACGAACATAAGACGATTGAAGAGACGACTGTTCATTAGGTTTGTAAGAAATGTGAAGGTCGTTCCGGTAGCTCTTTCCGACAAGAATGGCAAAGCTACGTTCTATGTTAATTCAGATTCAAGAACCCTTATCGATAATCTCAGCGCGAGTTCATTGTTTGAGAAATTTGAGTTTCGATCTTGCGATCATGCCCCTGATAGAGCCTACGCCGGTTCACCGATTTCTATTGAAACGCTGACTTTTGACAGTCTTCTGACAGAGCCTACTGCAGATCTCGTAAAGATCGACGTTGAAGGTGCAGAATTTCTGGTTCTTGAGGGCATGAAAGAATCCTTGGCCAAGCGAAGAGTGAGGAACATTCTGGTCGAATTGCACGATAGGGGGAGAAAAGAGGAGCTTGAGACTATCCTGAGGAACAACTTTGGCGATGTTTTCTGGGTTGACCACCAGCATCTGTATGGACGTCAGAGATGAGATGCTATTTCCACGCGTGGAAATCCCGTCGAATGCCTTTAGGGTGTGCTAGACTCGCCCTCCCACCCTATCTGCTTGAGAACACCCCTTACTCGATCATCTTGAAGAGTAAGAATCGGTTTCTATCAACCTAATCCTCATGCTGTAAAGAACGCCATTTCTTTACTGAATTTGGTACTCCAATATTGCTGCGTTGAGACGTTCTTTGTGGGTCATTCTGTTTCAGTCGAATCGATCGACTCGATTTCTAACAGAGGTCGGCGTCAGGGGTTTTGTCTGACATATTGTTGCCCACACTTTGGGCAAGAAAATCTTGGCTCCTTCCAGTTAGTCACATCTACTCGCGTCTTGCAAGCAGTGCAAGTGAAGACTAACTGCTTCGTGGAGGCTGCGAGGCCTCCTGCTGCCAGACCTATTACGAAACCAATGAAGCCTCCTAATCCGAGATTCGCTACCAAGAATATTCCTCTCGTTTTTCCAAGTCTTCCTTGAATTTCGTCAGTCTTGCATGTTCTGTTCGCGGAAGCGTAATTGTAGTGTTTTTGTTGTCTCTATCGCTCTCGATTCGTTTCTTTCCGGTAGGCATTTGTTGGACCTATGGGAAGAATCGGCGTAGGCTCGTAACAATTTCCTGATGGATTCGCCAGATTGGACTCTATTCCCTAGAGCTAGTATAGACTCGATTTTCTAGAGACAGTCGGCGACCATTGAATAGGCAGAGAGTTGGCTTTGAAGAGGTTGGTTATGATCGGGCGAGACGTACGACGTAGAACAGAGTTCCAGCAAACGCTAGTGGCTACTGCGGTTTGAAAGCTACAATGTCTGTGAGCGCACCCGTACGTTCTCTCCGGTCCTTTAGAACCGGAACGACCTTCGTCCCGAAACTCACGTTAGCAGACTCGTCTAGCTGGAGCCGGTGGACTATTCCGCCCTTTACTCCTTCGAACTTGATCAGGGCGATATTAAGTGGCTCACCGATAGGTTCGCCTGTTCTGTTCCGGTTCACGGTCGTGTGGCTATAGACGTATCCGGTTTCCTCCAGTGGAGCATTGTCCTTGATTTCGATGAAGCAGGCGGGACAGAACATTCTGGCTGGAATGTAGGTGCTCTTGCACTTGGCGCATTTCGAAGATAAGAAACGGCCGTTCTCCTTCAATTCTCTGCGAAACGCCTCGCCCGCAACCCCCGCAGTGTAGTGATACTCTAATGGAATACTGTCCGTCCAGTGGCGAGCCTGTAGGGGTTGAGTGATCTTCTCTAGAATCGGCATTGTCTTAGCTCCCGACCGGTTTGAAGTATAGGATGTCTGTGATGGCTCCTTGTCTCTCTTCCGGTCGCTTCCAGATTGCCTGCACCTTCATTCCAATAGAGATCTTTGAAGGTTCTACTTCCCCCAACTTGTGAAGTATGCCCATCCCGGGACTCGCGCCCTCAATATCTACGACAGCGACGAGAATGGGAGTTTTGAGACGTCTCGCGTCCGTCCCTACGTGGGAGATGGAGAAGGTGTTCACAGTTCCAGTGTCCTTTACCCGGACCCATTCATCAGTCGGACGGTAGCATTGTTCGCAATACATTCGTGGGGGAACAAGAATTCTCTCGCACTTGTAGCATTTCCTCGCAACTATCTTCCCGTCCTTCAACTCTGTGAGAAATCTGCTGATTGCAACTCCGGCGGCCCAGCTGTACTTAGGCTCAAACTTGTAGACAATGTCAAGATACTTGCCCTCCCTCACTTCGTCCAGCGTGATCTCGCGGCCTGGGTAGCTGGTTATCTTCCGAGACACTGCCTCTCTCCTCTAGGACCTCATTACTGTGACCGTGCCGACCTGCATCAAATCCCCCCACGCCTGGGCGAGACCGGTCCGTGCATCTTTCTTCACCTGTCTCTTTCCGGCCTCTCCCCGGAGCTGCCAGAAGATCTCACAGATCTTCATCATGCCAGCCGCCGCTATCGGATTACCAACACCTAGAAGCCCGCCTGAAGGGCAGACAGGAAGATCCCCGTCGCGCTGAGTCACGCCGTCAACAGTCATCTTAGGCGCCTCGCCCTTACCCGCGAGCTGTAGCCCCTCCAGATGGTGAAGCTCTTTGTAGTCGAAAGGGTCGTACGGCTCTGCCACATCGATCTCCTTTCTCGGGTTCGTGATGCCGGCCATCTTGTAAGCCATCTTTGCAGCCTTCTCGACATACTCAGGATAGGCGAGGTCCCTGTTGGTCCAGTGGGTGCTGTCCAGGGTCCAGCCGACACCGTCAAGCCAGACTGGTTGATCTGTCAGTTTCTTCGCAACTTTTTCTGAGGCAAGGATCACTGCGGCTGCTCCGTCACTTGGAGGGCTGACGTCTAATCTTTTGACTGGCTCACAGATGGGTTCTGATCTCATCACATCGTCTACAGTGATCTTAGCTCCCAGTTGTGCCGAGGGATGATCGACCGCGTTGCCTTTGTTCTTCACCGCTACTTCAGCAATCTCTTCTTCTTTGATTCCATACTTGTGCATGTACCGCCGCATTTCCAGAGAGAATATCCAGAGCAAGGTCGTTCCGAGGGGTCGTTCGAGTATCTGATCGAAGATGCTCCAGAAAGCATACTGAGGATGCGGGTGTAGGGGCGACATCTTTTCTTCCGCAACACAGAGGCACGTGTCATAGAGACCGGAGGCGACGTTCCACCAGCCGCCTATCGGGGTGAAGACTCCTGTTCCACCGCCGACGTAGACGCGCTCGTGTGGCTTTCCGATCGCTCCCATTCCGTCAAGATAGTATTCTCCTTTCATGTGCACTCCGTCGAAGGCGTCTGGCGCTGAGCCTGAGACCACTGACTGTATGTCTTTCAGCGTCAGCCCTGCTGAGTCTAGGGCCATCTTTGATGCTTCGAAGGAGAGTTCCTTTGGGCTTTCCAGCATCCGACGTCGGAAGAGTGTGATTCCGGCACCTACAATTGCTACTCGTCTTCTCATCACCGATTCTTCCTAGTTTCCTAGCACCGCTACTGCCCCTGTGGCAGTAGGTATGCCCCTCCAGCTCTGGACCAGAGCTCTCTTTGCTCTTGGAACTTGCAGTCGGCCTGCTTGGCCTCGCAATTGCATAACCGCCTCCAGCGTCCGATGCAGTCCAGTCGCCTCTAGTAAATGTCCTACTCCCAGAGAGCCGCCTGATGCATTCACCGGCAAGCGTCCATCAACGTCGAAGAAAGTTCCAGTGTCAACCATCTTACCCGCTTTGCCTCTTGACGCTAGCTTCAACGCTTCCAAGCTTTGAAGCTCCTTGTAGCTGTAGGTATCATCAACCTCGGCCAGATCGAAATAACTAGCTGGTCTTCTGACGTTGGCCATCTTGTAGGCTCTGCCCGCTGCCTGTTCAACGTATTCCGCTCGCGCAAAATCTCTATCTTCAACTACGGGCGTGTCAGAACTCCATCCAATGCCCTTTATCCAGACTCTATGGTCTCCGAGTTTCCGGGCCTTCTGGGCGGATGCTAGAACGAAAACGATGCTGGCATCGATTCCCTTACTTGACTCCAGTTCGGTCAAGGGAGAGGCGGCGACCTGTGAGTTCATCACTATTCCCTTGTCGATGTTGGCTCCGTGAACGCCTCGAGAGTTTGATAATGCATTCTTCTTGTTCGTGACCGCTACCTGTGCGCAGTACTCTCTCTTGGTGCCGGTCTCCTTGAGATATCGAGCCATCTCCATTCCTGCAAGGAATCTGGGATCGGCGTCGAAGTGGTGATGAGTATAGACCGGGTCGTAGGCGAAACTGGCTATTTCTTCAGGGTTCACGACATCGGAAATCTTGCTGTGAGATTCTACGACCGCGACATCAGCGATGCCGGACATGATGTGCATACATGCTGTAGCTAGTCCGATTATCCCATCTGAGGAGATTGTGCATAATGGTCGTAGAACCGCACCCAGCTGGTCGGGCATATACTCGTCTGTGATGCTGATTCCTTCCCAGAAATCCTCGGTACAGCAGACGAAGCTCTGAACGTCCTTCCGAGGATCTATTCCCGCATCCTCATAGGCGCGAGTTGCAGCCTCAAACATCAACTCTCTGGTCGAGAGTCCGGGGGTCATTGAGTCGAAGCCAGCGTAGCCAACCCCAACGATTCCTATCTGGAAGGGCAAGAACCCATCGGGAAAATCGGCAATGAACTGTTTACTATAAGACTTCCGCGAAAAAAAATGGTCATTGCGTCATTATTCGTGGCGTTCCGCAACTGGTGCAGAAATTAGCGGTGGGCGAGAGCGGCTGCCCGCATGACCTGCAGAAGCTCGATCCGAAAGCGGGTGCGGGAATCGCTTGTGCTTGAATCATGGCTTGCCGTTGTCTCTCCTTTCTCGCGACAGCGATTGCTACCACAATGGCGATTAGTATGGGCGGCATGATTAGTGTGATCAGTTCTGGAAGACCGAAGACTTTGGCTATGAGAGACCCGGGATTGCTTATGCTCTGCGTCGTCGTTGAAGATATTCCGTATGGTACCGCGATATGGAAGGTGTAATTGGCAGCTGGCAGCTGTGTGAAGACTGCTTGGCCATTATCGTCAGTCCTCACTGTCTCGTTGGTTGAGTCTGGTAGATACATTATGACCGTCGTGTTCTTGACTGGAAGTGAGTAAAAGTATCCGACCACGTGCATCGTGACCGAAAATGCATTTGTCGGGACGATCTGGCTGCTCGCGGTTGAGTTGACCACCGCTCCGGTTGCCACGTTGGTGGCGCGCCACGAGACCTGGTTGATCGTCCACTGCCCTGACGGCGGAAGAACATTCTGGCTCTGATATGCGGTGAGGAATATCTCGAAGCCTGTCGAGTCAGACAACGAGATCCAGGTTGGCGTGAGACCGTTCCCATCCACGTCATCGAAAGAGAGGCTAGGTATTGTTGCGGTGTTTCCGACACACTGGACTGCGCTCCCTGGCCACAGATTGGAGGGATTAGTCGGACTGTAGTATGCCGGGCTCCCGCATTCGTCTGGACCAGGATATGGTATGTCGCTGCCTGTCAAGAAGTCGTTCTGTTTTCCCGACACTTCTGCGACACTGTAGGGATTTGCGAGGTTCATGGAGCTTGTCGCGCCGTAGCCAATGTGGACCTTTCCAATCTGGACTAACTGCCAAGCTCCTGGGTTCGTTTCGTACATGAAATTCTTGAATTCTGCAGGGCCAATAACGTCCGTGTTGGACGTAGTCTGTGCGACCTCTGCAAGAACCGCAGCCGGGTGACTCCCTGAATCGGTGTCACCGGGTCCCAGATAGTACTGTTGACCTTGCGTTGGGCTGGATCCTAGGAACTGGTTATCCATGTAGAATGACCAGACTCCATTTCCAGTGTAGTTCATGGTATAGGTGTGCCATGATCCGATTGGGCCGGCTGATCCCGCAGGACCGATTATCGGTGGAGAGTTCGTGTTTCCTGCTGGGAAGAATTCGTAGAACCATGCGCAACAATAGTACTGGTTCGTTGTGGTTAGCCCATTATAGTATCCGACCTGGACGAACGCCCCGTTAGCCAGTATGCTACCTACCCAGTAAGAGTGCGCATCATTGTTGACCTTGTCGTATACAGTCCTGATCATTACACTTGCGCCCACGCTCTTGTAAATGCCTGAATCGCCGATCGCTCCTACTTGGAACCAGTAAGGGTCGCCGGCTGTAGCGCTTGTCACTCCCATGGGGCCTTGAGGTATGAGAAGAGGCTGGCCAGAGACCGATCTATCGAGAACTAGCGCGTGATTCCAGCTTGCCCCACCGAAGGAAATGATCCCGATTGCGGCGAGAACAATAATGCCAGAGATCCTCGCCGTAGATAAGCGCCAGTGGTTCAAGATCATGAGGATTGAGCAGGTGCGGTGCTGAAAAACGTGTTGTACTAAAGATTAAACGGACCAAGGAAATGGCCGACGGTCGGAGAGTCTCGATGGTCGGTTTCTTTGGTCCGGAACAGAAAGAACTCGTTCAGATGATGTACGGGTCAGCTTCTGAAGATTATCTGCTCCTCCTTGAGTCGTTGGGAGATTTCTTCGAGAAGGAGATCGAACCGACAGCTCGCCAGACCGACTTGAAGGCAGAGTTTCCTCGTGAGAACATTCGGAAACTCTTCGAGCAGGGATTCACCAGTATGGGCTTTCCCAAAGACTTTGGTGGATTGGAGCTTCCCTGGCCTATTTACGTCGCAGCTATGGAGATGTGCGGGAAGGCTTGCGCCAGCACCGCTCTTTCGCTCGCCATTCACGGGACATGTTGTGAGGGCGTTCGTCAGTTCAGTAATCCTGGTCAGAAGAAGGAGTATCTTCCTCAGATGATAAGCGGTAAGAAGTTCGCTGGTTTCTCATTAACCGAGCCTGGCGCGGGCTCTGATGCGCGGAATCTGCAGACCACTGCCCGTCTCGAGGGTGGACAATGGGTGGTGAATGGTACGAAGATGTTCACCACAAATGGCGGCTATTGCGACCTCTACTTCCTCTTCGCCAAGACGCCGAAAGGGCCCTCGGCATTCCTCGTTGACGCAAGGTCTGCGAAGTCTAGTAAGCATATCGACAAGCTGGGTTACAGAGGCTCGGTTACCGCGGAGGTTGTTTTCGAGAATGCTCATGTTCCGAAGGAGAGCCTTGTCGGTACTGAGGGAGAGGGCTTCGAGTATGCGAAGAAGATGCTGTTTGGGGGACGAGTGACTGTGGGGGCTATTTCCACTGGGATTGCTCGGGCTGCTTTTGACAAGGCGGTCAGGTACAGTAAGGACCGGATTGCGTTCGGCAAACCGCTCTCAGACTTTGAGATGATACAGTCCAAGCTCGCGGACATGTTGACGGATATCAACGCGTCGAGAATGATGGTCTACCGGGCCGCATATTTGAAGGACCAGGGGAAACCGTTCGAGTCTGAGGCTGCCCAAGCGAAAGTCTTTGCGAGCGAGCACGGGTTGAGAGTCTGCGACGAGGCGATTCAGATACACGGAGGTTATGGATATGCGGATGAATTCGATGTACATCGACACTGGCGAGATTCTAGGCTCAACACGGTCGGCGAAGGGACCTCTGAAATAATGAGATTGATAATCTCGAAGCACATCATCAAAGGATGAACGTGACGCCTCTCGCTAATTTCG
>WNGD01016514.1_pt1 | contig 14696 bp, 11 predicted proteins | sample 5400671 | NCBI WGS metagenome assembly WNGD01 (sample SAMN13153369, study PRJNA577476) | soil metagenome | isolation source: 40 cm soil or saprolite under grassland replicate 2 | place: USA:California | collected 2016-06-15 | reverse complement strand
CCGCCACCGTGGACGGGGGACTGATGTTCCTGGCGGCATCCCGCAACGCTCCCGGCTAGCGGGCCGGTGGCGGGCCGGGCTGCCCCGGGTGCCGGGCGGAGCCTGTGGGGTGCCAGAAGTATGCGTGCCCTGTGAGCTGCAGTGATGCCCAGGCTCGCCACCGAAAATCACGGCTGGGGATACAAGAGGATCCAAGGCGAGCTGCTGAAACTCGGCCACCGGGTCGGCGCGTCCACGATCCGCCGGGTCCTGAAGGCGCTGAAGATCCCTCCGGCACCGAAACGGCACACCGACGCGACCTGGTGGCAGTTCCTGCACGCGCAAGCTGCGACGATGCTCGCCACGGACTTCTTCCACGTGGACTGCGCGGTGACCCTGCAGCGCCTGTACTGCCTGTTCGTCATCGAGATAGGCAGCCGCTACGTGCACATCCTCGGGATCACCGCGAACCCGGACGGTCCCTGGACCGTGCAGCAGATCCGCAACCTCCTGATGGATCTGGGTGATCGCGCCGCCGACTTCCGGTTCCTGGTCCGCGACCGGGCCGGTCAGTTCACCGTGTCGTTTGACTCGGTCCTGGCCGATGCCGGTATCGAGGCGGTGAAGATCCCGCCACCCCGTCGCTGATCTCCCCCAGGAGCGGATCAAGCGCCGGCCCGTCCTCGGCGGCCTTATCAGCGAGTACGAGCGGGTCGCATAGCGGCCCAGGTCAGGACCGGTGGCCGAACTCTGGAACCCCACAGGGTAATCCGTACTCACGAGGTGATACGCCCGCGCGGCGCCGGAAAGGCGTGCCCGGAATCTGCAGCGAAGCGCACCCCATCGCTCGAGTCTGATCTGCGGTTATGAGGCTTATCATGACAAGAGTGACCACCTTTGACCCGAGAAGTCCGTCGATTGCGCGGGTTTACGATTACCTTCTTGGTGGCAAGGACAACTTCGCCGCGGACCGGGCGGTCGCAGAGAAGCTGTTTGCGGTCTATCCGCCGATCATCGAGACCGTCCCGGAGAGCAGGCGGTTCGTGGAGCGGGCGGTCACCTGGGTGGCGCGACAGGGCATCACCCAGTTCATCGACCTCGGCGCCGGGTTGCCGACCGCCCCGAACACGCACGAGACAGCACTGGCGGCGAACCCGGGCGCCACGGTCGCCTACGTTGACAACGACCCGGTCGTGATCTCGCATCTGACGGCGTTGCTCGCCCATCACGACGACCGGATCGCGGTGATCCCCGGAGACCTGCGCGACCGCGACGCGATCCTCGGTGTCCCCGGATTGAGCGCAGTTATCGATCTGAGCAAGCCGGTGTGCGTCGTCCTGGGCATGATCCTGCATTTCGACACGGCCGGCGCGGGGACCGGGCTGGTGCAGCGGTACATGTCGGTCGTGGCCCCGGGCAGCTACCTGATCGCCACTATCGCGTCCGGAAAGGGCACGCTGGCCGGCAAGTTCTACGAGACCTACAACGCGAACGGGTTCGCCACGATGTACAACCACACGTCGGCGGACTTCGCGTCGTTCTTCGGTGATCTGGAAATCATGCCGCCAGGACTCGGCGACGCGCGCCGGATCCGCCCCGGCTGGAGCGAGATGGTGCCGGCGCCGAAGCGGCCCGACAGGGTGCTGGCAGGCATCGCCCGCGCGGGGTGAGGTGTAACCGGCTGGCGTCCCAGCGATCTCGTGCATGCGGCCTGCGGAAACGCGGATCAAGATATCTGCTGAATGATCAGGATCTGTCTTCCGCTGGCTCGGGACCGCGTGGCAGACTGGCGTGGGATTGCGCGGCGCGCTATTCCACTGCGCCGCGAAGCGGCCTGGAGGAGTTGAGGAGTGCCGATGGTCTCGTCTGAAGACTCGGCCTGGGATGTTCCCCCCAGCATTTTCGGCACGCGCGCGGGTGGTCCGACCGTGCAGCGGCTGGTGCTCGGCAGCCAGCTGCACCGGCTGCGCGAGTCGCGGGGAATTACCGCCGAGCAGGCGGCCGAGGCGATCCGGGGCTCGCATTCGAAGATCAGCCGGATGGAACACGGCCGGGTCGGCTTCAAGGAGCGCGATGTGGGCGACCTGCTGACCCTGTACGGCGTCACCGACAGCGAGGAGCGCGCGGCCCTGCTGAACCTGGCCCGGGAGGCGAACACCCCCGGCTGGTGGCATGCCTACTCCGACATCTTGCCCGCCTGGCTGGAGCCGTACGTGGGGCTGGAGGCGGCGGCGTCGGTGATCCGGACCTACCAGATCCAGTTCGTGCCGGGGCTGCTGCAGACCGAGGGCTACGCCCGCGCGCTGATCCGGCAGGGCTCGGCGGCCTCGGAGGAGGAGATCGCCCGGCGCAGCGAGCTGCGGGCCAGCCGCCAGGAGATCTTGCGCCGGCCCGACGCCCCGCAGCTGTGGGTGGTCGTCGATGAGGGCGCGCTGCGCCGCCCGGTCGGCAGCCGCCAGATCGTCCGCGACCAGCTCCAGTACCTGGCCGAGATGGCCGATCACCCGGCGGTGACGCTGCAGATCCTGTCGTTCGGCGCCGGCGCGCACCCGGCCATGGGCGGCCCGTTCTCCATCCTCAGGTTCGCCGAGCCCGACCTGGCCGACGTGGTCTACATCGAGCAGCTGACCAGCGCGCTGTACCTGGACAAGCCCGCCGAGGTCGACAGCTACCTGGAAGTCATGGAACAGCTCTGCCTCCAGGCCGAGCCGGTAGCCAGCACCGCCAGGGTGCTCCAGCAGATCCTCTCCGACATCTAGAGCCGACCCGAGGGCGGCGGTGAAAGCGGCGGCGTTCTTCGAATATGGGTCCGCGGAAGTGCTCCGGTACACGGACGTCAACGATCCCGTGATAGGGCCGGAGGATGTCCTGGTCCGCATGCGGGCCTGCGGGGTCAATCACTCCGACATCGATTCCCGGGACGGGACGTCCCGGTGGCGGTTCGAGTTGCCGTGGGTCCTCGGGGCGGAGTTCGCCGGGACAGTCATCGATGTCGGGCCGAGGTTACGTCGGTGGCTGTCGGCACGCTCGTGACCGCGCTGCAGCAATACGGCTGCGGACGATGCACCCGGTGCGCCCGGTGGCGGCCTGATCTCTGCGAACGCCTGCAGATCTTCGGCACCACTCGCTGGGGCGGCTACGGCGAGCTCGTCTCGGTGCCAGCCCGGGTGGTGCTTCCGCTGCAGGCAGGGGACGACCCGCTCGCCGTTGCCGGGGGGCAGTGCATCGTCAGCACCGCCTGGCACATGGTGAACCGGCTCGCGGTGATCCGCCCCGGTGACCTAGTGCTCGTTCCCTCGGCCTCAGGCGGCGTGGCGGGCTCGCTCGTTCAGTGCGCGAAACAGGTGGGGGCGACAGTCGTCGCGACGACTGGAGCAGCAGGAAAAGCGGGATACGTTGAGTCGCTCGGGGCCGATGTGGTGGTCGTGCGCGCCGATGACACGGATGAGCACGCGACCGATCTGCTGAAGGCTACGGGTGGACGCCCGTTTGACGCCGTCCTGGACACCATGGGAGGAAAGGAACTCTTCGGGACCCACCTGTCGCTCTTGCGCGACGACGGCATCCTCGTCACCTGCGGCGCGCACGCCGGCGAGGTCGTTGTTCTCGACGTCGTCCGGCTGTTCCAGCACGGCTGGCGCATCGTCGGTTTCCGGATGGCGCCGCCGGACGAACTTGCCCGCGGCGCTGGGGCTGATCCGCAGCGGGCAGGTGAGGGTACCGATCGCGGGCACCTTCCGGATGAGCGATGCCGCGGCGCCACACCGCTTCGTCCCGTAACCGTCCAGGGCCGAGTCGATCAGCTGCTGGCGGTCGACAAGCAGCCGCAGCGCCTGCCGGACGCTGACGTCGCTGAACGGCGCCTGGTCCACGCGCATGGTGAAGGGGATGATGGACCTGGCGCCCGAGATTACGGTCAGCACTCCGCTGGCGCCGGACAGCGCCTTGATCTGCGACCCGTCGAGGGTCCCGGCGCCGTGGACGACACCGGTGGTCAGGGCGTCCTGAAGGGAGACAGCGTCGCCGAAGTCGATGACCGTCAGCGTGTCGACATGCGGAAGGGCGTTCTTCCAGTAGTGCGGATTGCGCGTGAACACGCTCCGCTCGCCCGGGCTGAAGCTGTGGTAGACGAATGGCCCGGTTCCGTTCGGCCGGGCCGGATCGAAGCTCGCCGGCGCGATGTACAGGTAGTACCAGAACGCCGCCAGCCGCTCGACGAACCCGGCGAATGGTTTGCTCATCGAGACTAGGACGGTGTGCTTGTCGAGGGCCCTGGTAGACGTCAGGTCAATCGGGCCGAGCCCGTTCGACCCGCTGAATTTGCCGGCGACGATCCGCCGGAAGGTGTAGAGCACGTCATCGGCCGTGAGATCCTGCCCGTTGTGGAAAGCGACGCCGGGCCGGAGGCGGATAATCCATTCCTTAGCCGACCCTTTGTTCGGGGTAATCGACTCTGCCAGTACATATTCGATTCTTGCCTGGGTATCGAGCTGGACCAGGGAGTTGTAGAGCGACTGGAGCCGGGAGTGTCGAGATAGGTGACACCCTTGTGCGGGTCGATCGTGTCCGAGCTCGAGCCGCCAGTCAGGCCCAGCTTCAGGCTGCCTCCCCGTTTCGGCGTGCGGTTTCCCGGCGCCGTGACGACGCTCGTCGGACTCGGCCCGCACGCGGCTAGCAGGTCGCCAGCGCTGGCCATCGCTCCCGCGGCCGCGATTCCCTGAAGAAATCGGCGCCTGTCCAGCGCCTGGCCGGAGATGGGCCCGCGCTTACCAGTGGGTTGATTCACGGGACAACCTTCCGCTGAGTTGCACAAGAAGCTCCCGGGTGGTCCGGGCGGGTAATTAGCCGTACCGAGCGCCGCGAGAGCTAGGCATTTCCGACAACGCGGTCATACCATCGCATGGCGTGCGCCTAGGCCAGTGAAAGCAAACGGCATATCCGCACGTGATAGCGGTGAAAGGCCGTATGCGGCCTGCCGGAGCCCGCCCCGGCGCATGGATCGTGGTGTACGGTCCCAATGGAAGAGGTCTACGCTGAATAGCCCGGTCGTTAGCAATGGTAATTGAGCGATTTAGCTTCCATATTCAATATTGGCGCTTGAGCAGAAGGAAGCAGCCTTCCGTGGCCTCATCTCCCGTCGGCCGGGCTCGCCGTGGCCGTAGCGGTAGCTTCAGCCCTGTCCGTCAAAGCGGGAAACCCTACTGAACCTAGGCACGTCCTCCACTAGACGTCGGGTATAGGGAGCAGCCGGGTGCTCCAGGATCTGCTCGACCGGGCCTGATTCGGCCACCGTGCCCTGATGCAGGACCACCGCGGACTGGGCGATGCTGCGCACCAGGGCGAGGTTGTGCGTTATGAAGATCATGGCTAGGTGCCGTTCCTGCTGAATCCGGCGCAGCAACTCGACGATGACCGCCTGAACCGAGACGTCCAGCGACGAGGTCACCTCGTCGCAGATCAGCAGATCCGGCTGGACCACCAGGGCTCTGGCGATCGCGACCCGCTGCCGTTCGCCGCCGGAGAGCTGGTCCGGGTAACAGGACAGGAAGTCCGGGCCTAGCGACACGTCCTCGAGGACGCCGGCGACACGCGCGGAGCGGTCGCGGCGGGACAAACCGGTGAGCTCCTGAAGCTGCTGATCGATGATCTGGCCGACGGTCTTGCGAGGGTTGAGCGAGGTGTAGGGGTTCTGGAAGATGTACTGGACCCGCCGCAGCACGTCCTTGTCGCGCTGGCGGGCTCCGCGGGCCAGAGGGGCGCCCTGGAAGGCAATCTCGCCGGTCCATCTGCTGTGCAGCCCGGCTATGCAGCGGGCGAGCGTGGTCTTGCCCGAACCAGACTCGCCGACGACGGCGACGCAGGCACGCGGCGGTACCTCGAGGCCGATACCAGACAGAACCGGCGTGCTGCCGTAGCTGGCCGTAACCCGCTGCACCGATAGGGCCGACGCGCCCGTCGGCGCGGGCGGGCCGACTGCCACCGGCAGGCGTTCGGGATGGGTGGCCTGGATGTCCCGCGCCCGCAGGCAGCGCACGGACCGGCCGGCTACGGTCACCGGTTCCGGGGCCGTCGTGGCGCAGTCGTCGATGGCGTAACCGCAGCGCGCGGCGAACGAGCAGCCGGCGCCCCGGTGGCCGGGCCGGGGCTGCTGGCCGTCGATGCCGGTCAGTACCTCGGCGCGCTCGGGCGACGGCACGGCCCCGATCAGGCCGCGGGTGTACGGATGCACCGGCTCGCCGAACAGCCGGGGCGCGGACCCGATCTCGACGACGCGTCCCGCGTACATGACCGCGACGTCGGACACCAGGCCGCTGACCACGGCGCGGACAGTGGTCAATATATGACGTTGAGTGGATACGTCGAGCCCGGTAGTCGGCTCGTCCAGCACGATCAGCGACGGGCGGCACGCGAAGGCCATGGCCAGCGCGATCCGCTGTTGCTGGCCTCCGGAGAGCTGGTGCGGGTACCGGTGCAGCATCTCCGGCGTCGGGTCGAGGTAAGCCTGCCGCATGACCTCGGCCACGCGGTCACCAGCGTTGCCGCCGGCCTCGGCGTGGACCTGAAGCACCTCCCGGACCTGGGTTCCTACCCGGAGCGCGGGGTTGAGTGCCGAGGACGGGTCCTGGGGCACATAGCTGACCCGGGAGCCGCGCGCCGCCCGCAGGTCGCGCGGGCTCAGCGCCAGCAGGTCGGTCCCGTCCAGCAGGACCTGGCCCGCGGTGACGCGCAGCCCCCGGCGGGCGTGACCGAGCAGGGCTAGGGCCACGGTGGTCTTGCCCGAGCCTGACTCGCCGACCAGGCCGAGCACCTCGCCGGCCGAGACGGCGAAAGAGACGTCGCGTACCACGTCGGGCCCGGACCGGCCCAGCCGGACCTCCAGGCCGGTCACCATCAGCCGGATCTTCCGCTGGCCGGCGGTCGTCTCAACCTTCGGCGCTACGCTCTCGCTCACTCGCCAAGCTCCTCGCCGAGATCCTCGATCAGCGCCGCCTCCTCGGGCCGGCGGTCGACCCCGATCGCTACGCGCGCGAACGCGTCGGTAAACGTGTTCGTCCCGATCGTCAGCACCGCGATCAGCAGGACCGGCACGATGACCGCCCACGGGTTCAGCGGCAGGCCAACCCGGTTCTCGTTGATCATCGTTCCCCAGCTCGCGGCCGGCGGCGGCTGCCCGAAGCCGAGGAACGCGAGCCCGGCGATGATCACGATCGAGTACGTCAGCCGGAGTCCCGCCTCCACCATGAGCGGGCTGACCAGGTTGGGCAGGATCTCCTTGCGCATGACCCTGGTCGGCCGCATGCCCTGCAGCTCCGCCGCCTTGACGAAGTCCCGCTCGGAGAGGTCCAGGGTGGCCGACCGCAGCACCCGGGCCACCTGGGGGGCATGCGAGACGCCGACCGCGATCGTGATCAGCCACAGTTTCGGACCCAGCAGGCTCAGCAGCAGCAGGGCGAACACGAGCTGGGGGAAGGACAGGATCACGTCGACTGCCCGCATGATGATCCCATCGCTGACCCCGCGCAGGTAGGCGGCTGACACGCCGGCCGCCGCGCCGCCGACGATCCCGAGGGCAGTCGCGCAGGCCGCCATGATCAGCAGCACCCAGCCGCCGTCGAGCACCCGCGACAGCACGTCGCGGCCCAGGGAGTCGCCGCCCAGCAGGAACTGCCCGGACGGCTTGCCGAAGGGCAGGGTAACCAGGGCGTCCTGCGTATCCGGGGCGACGAACGGGCCGATGACCGCGACCAGCACGACGAACGAGGCCAGCCCGAGACCGATCGTGCCGCGCGGAGTGCGGACGGCTGACCAGAGCACGGATCCGCGCTGATGCCGGAGGATCCGCTGGACCTGCTGCGGCTGGGCCGCGGGTGCGGCGGGAGCGTTCACGGCCATGGGCTACCTGGCGATTCTTCGGCGCGGCGTGGCCAGCAGGGCGATCACGTCGGTGACGATGTTCATGACCACGTAGAACGCGGCCAGGACCAGGACGATGAACTGGATCACGGGGATGTCCCGGTCGCTGACCGCGCTCACCAGCCCCTGGCCGATGCCGGGGAAGTTGAACACGTACTCGACGACCACGACGCCGCCCGCCAGGTACAGGAAGTTGAGGCCGATGACCTGGATGGTGGGCGCGATCGCGTTCGGCAGCGCGTGCACGAGCACGACGCGCCATTCAGGGACCCCCTTCAGCCGGGCCATCTCCACGTAGTCAGACTCGAGGACCTCGACCATCGCGGCGCGCATCATGCGCAGGATGTACGGCACGACCACGATCACGAGCGTGGCGACCGGCAGGACGAGCAGTTCCGGCTGGCTCCAGGCGTAGGTGCCCGGGGCCAGCAGCGAGACCGCCGGCAGAAGGTGCCAGACCACGGTGGACAGCAAGATGACCAGGGCGATGGCCACGACGAACTCGGGCAGCGACGTCACCGCTAGCACGACCACCGAGGTGACGTGGTCGAACCAGCCGTCCTTGCGCAGCGCGGCGACGGCACCGAGGATCACGCCGAGGAGCGCGCTGATGGCGCCGGTGACGAAGACTAGGACCGCCGAGTTCACGAGCTTCGGCTCGACGTAACCCCATACCGGCAGCCCGTTGCTTAGGGACTGGCCGGGGTTGCCGGTGAACAGCCCGGATATCCATACCCAGTACTGATCGAACAGCCCGCGGTCCAGATGCAGGGAGCGCTCGAGCGCGCGCACCCGGGTTGGGGTGGCATTATGCCCGAGTATCGCGTACGCGGCGTTGCCAGGCAGCACTTCGGTGGCCAAGAACACCACCACCGATACCAGGAACAGGATGACGACACCGATGGCCAGCCGCCGCCAGATCAGGTGCGCGATAGGGTGCGCGTCGCGAGATGCGGTCGGCCGGGTAGGAACCGCGGTTATGGCCACGGTGGGCTCGGCCAGCGGAACACCATGCCACCGTGATCGTCGGCGGCGAAGGCTACCACGTCGTCGATTCCTTCCGGTTCGGGCTAGGAGGCGCCTGGGGCGGAGACTCGTCCAGTAACCACCTCATTTGTAGCGTAACGGGAGCGTCCGAGCGCGGGCAATGCGGACGATCGGGACGCTGCGCCGGCGGCAGGACGCGGGCTTGCCTGGCCGCAGAGGGTCGTCCGCCTTAGGACTAAGGCCTGCCCCCGTGCGGCCGGATAAGCGACCGCGGCGCATCCTGGCCGTTCATGACGGCGACCCACCCGGTTCGCCGCGATGGAGATAACGGTCCCGTCTCAATTCGCCGGGCCTATCGCGCGCACGATGAATTCGACGAGGCTGCCCTGATGCCGGGATCTGGGCGCGCCACCGACCCCTGCCGCATGCCCCCCTGAAGCAGCGGTCAGCTCGAGTATCGGCAGAACCGCGGGACAGCACGGTCTCGGGTAAGTGCGGTTGCGGTAGTTAAGCGCAGCAGGCTAACCCAGCCTCTCGTGAATGGGTCATAGGCGATAGGATCAGACCCATTTCACGATCGCCCATGATGAGCCCTTTGGCGCCCAGTGAACCTTTTGGTTCTGCTGGCGACGTCAGTGAATCTTGTGAGAGTATGACCCCTGATATCGCGAATGCCGCGCTCCAGGGGGGCTGGCCAGCGCTTTCCGGCGCTGGCCTGGATCAAGATGAGCACTTGCTACCTACGGCTGGGACTGTATCCATTATCTGGAGGGCAATTTCCGTGGATCGATCGGATGGAAGCGAGGCACTGGCCTCTGGGGCGGCCCTCGGCCGACGTCAGTTCCTTCGGGGCATCGCGGCCGCCGGCGCGTTCGCCGGCGGCGGCGGCCTTCTCGCGGCATGCAGCGGGTCCAGCACTAGCAGTCACGCCGTCACGTCCGGCCGTCCTAAGCGGGGCGGCGATCTTAAGGTAGGGCTCACCGGCGGTGGTCCCACGGACACAGTCGACCCGCACAAGGGCATCACCTACCTGGACAGCTCCCGGCTGCAGTCCCTCTACAGCCCGCTGGTGCAGCTCGACGCTAACGCCAACCTCGAATACATGCTGGCCGAGTCGATCACCCCCAACAATGATTTCACTCAATGGGACATCAAGCTGAAGCCGGACGTCACGTTCCACAACGGCAAGCCCCTGACCGCCCAGGACGTGATCTTCACGCTGAACCGCATCGTGTCGAACGGGTTCAGCGGCACGATCCCCCTGGGCCCCATCGACATCAAGAACACCAAGGCCGCCGACACGCACACCGTGCTGGTCAAGATGACCAAGCCGTACAGCAGCTTCGTGACCCAGCTCGCGGCGTCGTGGGTCTACCTCTACATCGCCCCGGTCGGCTTCAATCCGGCCAAGCCGGTCGGGACCGGGCCGTTCATGTTCAAGAGCCTCAGCTCGGGCCAGCGCAGCCTGTTCACCCGGAACCCGCACTACTGGAGGAGCGGGCTGCCCTACGCGGACACCCTGGAGATCATCGACTTCGCCAACACGGTGTCGCTGGCCGCTGCCCTGCAGACCGGCGTGATCCACGCCGCCGGCACGCTGGACGGGCCGCAGATGGCCACGCTGGACAACGCCAGCGGCGTGAAGGCTGTCCCGTCGAAGGCTGGGGGGATCGTCCCGTTCACCATGCGGGTGGACACGCCGCCGTTCCACGACGTCCGCGTCCGCCAGGCGCTGCGGCTGCTGGTCGACCGGGCGCAGCTCATCGACTCCGCCCTGGACGGCCACGGAAGCCTGGCCAACGACGTATTCTCCCCGTTTGACCACGACTTCAACACCAAGCTGGTCCGTCACACGGACGTCGAGCAGGCCAAGTTCCTGCTGAAGCAGGCCGGCCAGGAGAACCTCACGGTGACGCTCACCACCTCGCAGATCGCCACCGGAACGGTGGCGATGGCGACCGTGCTGGCGGAGCAGGCCAAGGTCGCGGGCGTAAAGATCAACGTGAGTAACGTCCCGTCAGGGACGTTCTTCGGTAAGCAGTACTTGTCGTGGCCCTTCGCCCAGGACTACTACAACTACTTCCCGTACATGGCGCAGGTCGCCGAGTCGATGCTTTTGAAGTCGCCATTCAACGAGACGCACACCAACGACCCCACCTACACGAAGCTCTACGACCAGGCCAACGCCACCGCTAGCGGGTCGTCGCTGGAAAAGGAACTACTGTTCGAGATGCAGAACTTCGATTTCAACAAGGGTGGCTACATCATCGCCGCGTATGTCGACGCGCTCGACGCCTACAGCACCAAGATCGCCGGATTCCAGCCCGCCAGGATCGGGCAGCCCCTGTCCAACTTCGACATGGAGCACTGGTACTTCGCCTGACGGCCGGAGCGGGCGGGCTGGCTGCCCGTAGGCCGCACCCGTAAGTGCGCGGTTGCCTGGCCTGATCCCAGCCCGCCGTCGGCGAGGTTCGTCAGGGCGCGGTCTAGGGTTTCGATGGCCATGGCGATGTCCGCCGCGTCGGCCGTCTCCTGCGGGGAGTGACTGACGCCGGCCCGGCCGGCCCGGACGAAGAGCATGCCGGCGGGTATCCCGGCCGCCGCGAGGATGGCGGCGTCGTGACCGGCCCAGGAGGTCGCCGCGATCGGCTGGGCGGCCGGTTCCCCCGCCGCCTCGGCGAGCGCCTGGCTGACCGACGGGTTCATCGACACCGCAGGCTCCTGCCAGGCCAGGGAGGCTTCCCATGCGCAGCCGCCCTGACGGGCTGACCCGTCCGCCACCTCCCGGAGCCCGGCCACCAGGCGGTCCAGGGACTCGTCGGACCGGGCCCGCGCGTCCACGCCCACGGTCACCTCGTCCGCGATCACGTTGGACGCCGGGCGGTGCACGGTCAGCTCTCCGACGGTGGCCCGCCACGCGGTATCGGACCGGGCGAGCGAGTGCGCTCCCAGCACGAAGCGGGCGGCGGCGATCAAGGCGTCCCGCCGCTGCGTCATGGCCGTGCCACCCGCGTGCGCTCGCTCGCCGGAGAACCGGACGGTCAGGCCCGCCATCGCGACGATCTCACCGACCACCCCGAGCGCGAGGTCGCGGTCGGCCAGCGACGTGCCCTGCTCGATGTGCAGCTCGACGAAGACGCCGGGAAGCGGCTGCATGCTGCTTCCCGGCAGCGGGGGCGGCAGGCGCAGCGAGGCGAGGGCCCGGCGAATGCTCGTTCCGCTGGCATCACACATGTCCAGCTCGGCGGGTCCGAGCCGACCGCACAGCGCCCGGCTGCCGAAGTAGCCCTGTCCGAACCGGCAGCCTTCCTCGTCGCGGAAGGCAACGACCCCGATAGTCCGCGCGTGCGCCCGCGCGCGGGCGGCGGTGACCGCCTCCAGCCCGGCCACCACGCCGAGGGCGCCGTCGAACCGGCCGCCGTCAGGGACGGTATCGAGATGGGACCCGGTCCAGACTTCCGGGAGCTCCGGGGAGCTCCCGGGCGCCCGGCCGACCAGGTTGCCAACCGCGTCGACAGCGACCTCGAGCCCAGCCTCGGCCATCCAGCCTGCCGCGAGGTCGTGAGCCCGCTGCTCGGCGAGGCTTAGCCCGGGCCGGTTGGCGGGGCCGCCTCCGATCGAGAACAGCGTCTCGAGCCGGTGCAGGACCCGGCCGGCCATGGGATCACCCGGCAATGAGCAGCACCTTCCCGACATGCTGCTGCCGGTCCAAGTAGCGGTGCGCCTCGGCGGCCTGGCTCATCGGGAACGTCTTGTCCACCGGAATCTTGACCACCCACGATCTCGCCCGCGTGCGCCCCGCAGGTGACCAGGGCACCGTCATCGCGCAGCACCTCGAGGTGCGCGCCGAACTGCGGACCGGCCACGGTGTCGAGCACCGAGTCGAAGCGGCGCCCGCCCGCCTCCAGCAGCGCTTCGGTGAAGCTGGCGGGCTCAGCGGTGTCGCCCCCGCGCAGGACCACCTGGTCCGCTCCCAGCGATTCGATCAGCTCGCGCTTCGCGGGTGATCCGGTGGTGGCAATGACCCTCGCGCCAGCGAGCTTGGCGCACTGCACCAGGGCACTGCCCACGCCGCCGGAGGCCGAGGGCACGAGGACGAGGTCGCCGGGGCGGACAACTGCCAGCCGGTTCACCATGTGCCACGCAGTGCTGACCGTGCACTGCCCGCCCGCGACCGGCAGCAGGTCGTCTCCCGGCTGGAGCGGGATCACCGCTCGTTCGGGCACCCTGACGAACTCCCCGTATCCGCCCCAGCAGCCGGTGCCGAATATTGTGAGGTTCGGGCAGAGATCGGGCCGCCAGCTCTGGCACCGCTCGCATGTCTCGCAGTTGTACTGCAGCAGCGCGGTCACTAGGTCCCCGACGCCGACCGACGTGACCTGGCCGCCCACCTCGGTCACGGTCCCGACGAACTCCGCCCCGAGGACCCACGGCGGCTTGAAGTCCCACCGCGACGTCCCCTTCCAGGAGTCAAGATCGGAGTGATTGACCCCGCAGGCCTGCACGCGCACCAGGGTGTCCCGCGGACCGACTGCCGGGGTGGGAACCTCGGCGTACGTCAGCTCGGCCTCCGGTCCTGTCGCGAAGAACGCCGACGCCCTCACGGCCGGGTCCCGGGCTCGCCGTCGCGGCTCATCGGCCCGGGCCGGCTAGCGAGTGGTCGTCTCGGCCGGACAGGAACCGGCCGAAGCCGGCGCCGACCTGGATCTCGCCGCCGGCGTACACGGTCTGCCCGCGCAACAGGGTGCGGACCACCCGAGCCTGGATCTTGCGGCCTTCGAACGGGGACCACGGGTTCTTAGAGAACTGCTGGCTCCCTGGGTCGATGACCCACTGGTGGTCGAGGTCCCACAGCACCAGGTCGGCGTCGCTGCCGACGAGCAGGCTCCCCTTCCGCGGGTAGACGCCGGCGATCCGGGCCGGCCGCTCGGAGATCAGCCGGGCGAACGCGTCGAGCGCCATGCCCCGGCGGTGGAACGCCTCGTCCAGCACGACGGGCACCATCTCCTGCATAACCTGGCAGCCGTTCGGCGCCGCGAAGATGTCGTTGTGTCCCCGGGACTTCTCCTCTATGGTGTAGGCGCAGTGATCGCTGACCAGGCAGTCGATGCTGCCGTCGAGGATGTGGTCCCACATCTTCTCCATCAGCGCGCGATCACGCAGCGCCGGAGCACACCGGCCGAACGGGCCGAGCCGCCTCAGGTCGTCGAGATCGAGCAGCAGGTGATGCGAGCAGACCTCGATCGTGGCCTGCTGCCCCTGTGACCGGGCCAGCTTCACCAGGTCAACCGAGCCGGGACAGGACGAGTGCACGATCTGGCACCGCGCTCCGGCATGGCCCGCCAGGAACAGGGCGCGATGCACCGCCTCTTCCTCGACGATCGGCGGACGCGACTCGTGATGGGCCATTGCGTCCCTGCGCCCCTCCCGCTCCAGCCGGGTCTCGTTGGCCTGGAGTAGGGAGTTGTTCTCGGCGTGGACCAGCACGAGCGCGCCCAGGCGAGCCGCGGTCCGCATCCCCTCCAGCAACGCCCCGTCGTCGGCGCGCGGATACGCCGGCTCGGAGTCGGCCATGAACGCCTTGAACCCAGGTGCCCCCTCGTGCCACTGGCCTTCCATCTGGTCGAGAGAGATCGGGGTGAGCGCACCCCACAGCCCGAAGTCGATGACCACCTTGGAGCCCGCCATCTCGCGTTTGTCGCGGTACAGTTCCACGGTCGTCGTCGGCGGATAGGTGAGCGGGTGCTCGAAGACGCCGGTCACGCCCCCGGCGGCCGCCGCCATGGTCCCGGTGTGAAAGTCCTCGCGTTCGGTGT
>WNGD01004480.1_pt1 | contig 14697 bp, 16 predicted proteins | sample 5400671 | NCBI WGS metagenome assembly WNGD01 (sample SAMN13153369, study PRJNA577476) | soil metagenome | isolation source: 40 cm soil or saprolite under grassland replicate 2 | place: USA:California | collected 2016-06-15 | reverse complement strand
ACGATGTGTTCGTCCCGGTGATGTCCGCCGAGCCGACTGTCACGTTGATCGTGCCGTCGCTGTTTAGGCAGACGATGGCGCTCGCCGGCTGCAGGCCACCCAGCCAGCCGCCGACGGCGAGACTGATCCCACGCCTCGTGTTGTTCTGGCTTGTTCGTCCTGGCTCCTTGCTCCTCCGGCTCCACACTTCGCTCTCCGCAATCGCTTCGAGGCACTGCTTTAGGCCGATTCGAGGGTACGGCTGGCCGCTCGGCAGCGGGTCGCCCTCCTCGACGGCGTTCTTCAGCCGCACCTCAATGGGGTCGAGGCCGAGTTCACGGGCCATCATGTCCATGTGGCTCTCAATCGCGAACGTCACGTTGTGGGCGCCCGGCGCCCGCAACGCGCCGACGCTGACCTTGTTCGTCAGCACCTCGTAGCCCTGGATGTCGAGGTTCTCGCACTTGTAGTAGCCGCCGACAAGCAGGCACCCGGGTAGCATGGGCGCACCGGGGAAGGCGCCGGAATCGTACACGACATGCGACTTGAGGGCCGTGAGCTTGCCATCCCGCGTCATGCCCGTCTTGAGGTCAATGACGGCCTGCGGCGCCGGGGTGGCCGCCAGCATGTCCTCTTTGCGGCTCATGATGTATTTGACGGGCCGGCGCATAGCCATCGCCAGAGCGGCGACCATCAGCTCTTGGAGGTAGATCTTGCCGCCGAAGCCGCCGCCTACCTCAGTGGCTGTCACGCGGATCTTGTTCTCGGGCAGCCCGAGCGTCTGCGAGAGCTCGTCGCGGATGTAGAACGGCGCCTGCGTGCTGGTCCAGACGGAAAGCTCGCCCGAAGCATCGTAGTCGGCGACGGTCGAATGCGGCTCGATGTAGCTCTGGTGTACGACGGCCGAGCGCCAGGTATGCTCGACCACGACATCGGCCTCCGCGAAGCCAGCCTCGATGTCACCGCGCTTGAAGTTCATCTGCGAGGCGATATTGCTTGCTCGGCTTGCCTTCAGCCTCCTCCTGTTCGACGCCAACCGTAACGTGCCCGCGTTCCTCAGACCTGTCGACATCTCCAAGCGGCGATCTCACAAGCGGCGAGCCTTCCTCCATTGCGGCGATGGGGTCCACGACCGGCGGAAGCGCCTCGTATTCGATCTTAATTAGCGTGAGCGCTTCTTCGGCGACGTGCGGGTCGCTCGCGAGGACCGCCACGAGGGGCTGCCCGTGGAACAGGACCTCCTCGTCCGGGAAGATCATGCCGCGACGGTTCGAGAAGTTCTTCTTGTAAGGCGGCAGATCGGCAGGAGTGAAGACCGCCTCTACTCCGGGGTGCTCGCGAGCCGCACTCGCGTCAATAGATTTGATCCGCGCGTGGGCATACGGCGAGCCGAGCACTTTGGCATGCAGCATGCGAGGCAGCTGCATATCGTCGGCATAGATGGTCTCGCCGGTCACCTTGCCGACACCCTCCAGGCGCACCACCCGCTTGCCGACGTTGCGGTATTCGGGCTGGATCTCTTTTTCGCGGACTTTGATCTCTTGCGCCATATCGCCTCTCCTCCTATTTCCCAGCTTTCGACGCGTGCATCACGGCCTCGTAGATTTTCGCGTAGCCGGTGCAGCGGCAGAGGTTCCCAGCGAGCCCTTCTCGCACCTCTTCGAGCGTCGGCGACGGGTTGCGGTCGAGGAGCGCCTTCGAAGCCATGATCATTCCCGGCGTGCAGAAGCCGCATTGTACGCCGCCTGTGTCTATGAACGCCTGCTGGACCGGGTGAAGCCGTCCATTCGTTGCTAGGCCTTCTATTGTCGTTACTTCGCAGCCCTCCGCCTGAGCCGCGAGCATGAGGCACGAAGTGATTAGCCGCCCCCGCCCGTCCTGAGGCCCTCGAAGGATCATCGAGCAGGCACCGCAGTCTCCGGTGCCGCACCCCTCCTTCGAGCCGCTAAAGCGTAGCTCCTCGCGGACCATCTCCAACAGCGTCCAGCGCGGCTCAACGGCGACTTCGTAGGGCGAGCCGTTGACGGTAAGGTTAATCAGCTGCTTGGGCATATGTTATCCGCTCCGTGCTCGATCCCGGACTTCCCGCAGCATCCGCATCGTCATTACCCGCACGATGTACCGCCGGAACTCCGCCGACGCGCGCACGTCGGCGATGGGGCTGCACTCCATAGCCGCAATTTCTGCCGCCCGGGCGAACACGTCATCCGAAGGCGGCTGGCCCTCGAGCGCCCCTTCCGCTCGCCGCGCTCGAACCGGCGTCGGCGCCACAGCGCCCAGCGCGACGCGCGCACGCTCGACGCGGTTGCCCGCTATCGACAGCGTCGCGGCCACGCCGACAACGGCGATGTCCATCTGCTTGCGCGGCGTGTGCCGGTCGTAGGCGCTCCCGATGCCCGCGGATGGGACGGGAACGCGCACCTCCGCCACCAGCTCATCCACCGCCAGCGCGGTCTTTCCGGGACCAAGAAAGAACTCCTCTAGCGGCAGCGAGCGTCGCCCCGCAGGACCAACAATCACGGCCTCGGCCTCGAAGGCGAGGAGCGGGGGCGCAATATCCGCCGAGGGAGCCGCATTGCAGAGGTTGCCTCCAACCGTGGCCATGTTCATCGTCTGGATCGAGCCGACGAGTGCAGCGCCTTCGACGATCGCCTGATAGCGCTCGCGAATGATCAGCGACTCGGCCACTTCCGCCATGGTCGCGCCGGCGCCGATGCGCAGGCCTACGCTCTCGCTGAACTCTATGCCGCCCAATTCGGGCACTCGCAGCAAGTTGACGATGTGCGAGGGCGCAGCGAACTTGGTCGCATTCTCCTTCATTTGTACGACGAGGTCTGTTCCACCGGCGAGCGGGCGCGCGGCCTCGCCGAGCTCTTGCAGGAGCGAAAGCGCTTCGTTAAGGCTCGTTGGGGCGTGGTATTCAAATGCGCGCAAGCAACCGTCCTTCCGAATGCGAAGCACATTCTATAACAGCCATAAGCTTTCAGCTATCAGCGAAGGTCGTGTCTGTCATTCCGAGCTCGCGGGGCGGGGGCAACTTACCGCCCCGAGCTTTGCGAGGGGTCGGGTGGGGTGGCGAGGAATCTCCGCGTCCGCCATCCAGACCCTGACACCCGACACCTGTCACCTATATAATCCGAACCGTCTCTGGGAGGAGGTAAAGAGCGATGCTCTTCTACGTGAAAGGCGAGTTACGCGAGCAAGAATCGCTGCCAAACGAGAAGTGGCTGGGGATGGTGGCATCGACCTGGCAGGCGATCAAACAGCTCGAAAACAACGGCAAGGTGCTGGCCGGCGGTGCGATGATCGGCAAACGGGCCGGGTGCGTCATCGTCGATGTCGACTCGAACGAAGAGCTGTTCGACTTGCTGACGCGATTACCTGTTGCCGGCTATATGGACTGGGAGATCGTCCCGCTGATCCCAGCCGACAAGGCGCTGGAGATGGCGAAGTGGGCGCTCCAGCAGTTGTCGCTCGCAGCAGCGCGCTAGGCTTCAAGCCCCAGAGCCCGGAAGATCGCCTCGTATTGTCCCGGATTCCCCGGCTGGAACCAGCGCTCGACGTGCGCGATCCGCCCTCCTTGCTCGATCACGAACACCGCCCGTCTCGATCGTTTGCCGCCCTCATCCACGACATCGAAGACCCGCGCCGCCTCCAGCTTCTGGTCGCTGGCGAGCGCGAACGGCAGCCCGCCTAGCCGCTCGGAAAACGCCCGGTGCGAGTTGAGATCATCGGCGCTGATCCCGATCACGTCCGCGGCCAGTTCGCGCACCACCCCGTAGTCTTCTTTGAGCATCGAAATCTCGTTTGCGCAAAGCGGCGTCGCGTCCTCGTAGTAAAAAGCGAGCACCACCTTACCGCGTGCCGTCAGGTCACTCAGCTTGACCTCGCCGTCTGTGGTCGGCAGCGTGAAATCCGGCGCCTGGTCTCCAACTTCGGCCATCAACTGCCGATCCCGCTCAAGCCGCGCAACGCCGCACCATCGATGCCTTTCGCTTGCACAAGCACCTTAATTCGCCCGAGGCCCGCCGGGTCTACCAACTCGGAAACAGCGCGGCGGCGCGCCAAGCGCTCCTCCAGGCTTGGCTCATCCCTGCGCGCCGCCCACGCCTCCCCAATCCCGAGGTTAATGAGAAACTCCGACTGAGACACGAGTCCGAGCGTTTTCAGCCCGGACGCCTCACCCGCATGACGTAGGCTGGTGAAGTCTAAGTGGCTGGTCATATCCTGGCGCCCAATTCGCGCATAAGGATCGTTGCTGGGGTTATGTCTATAGAAGCAGAGCAGCGTCCCCTCCTTGCGCCACGCCGCGTACAGCTCCTCGGCTTCATAACCGTAGTCTAGAGTGAGGATGAATCCCGAACGTAAGGCCGCGCCCGCGCGCGACATCCAGTCGGCTGCCGCCACGTTGACTTCTGCTGTACAACCTTCACCCGGCACAAGGCCCAGGCGCCCGAAATAGCGTTGGATCTCCGGCGTTGACGGTTCGCGCGACTCCTCCCGGAATTGAGTCCCGTTCCAGTCGACGAAGAGCTCTCGCAGCTCGCCTCCCTCGACCCGCACGCGATGGACCGGCATGCTATCGAGAAGCTCGTTGCTGAGCACGCATCCCTTAATCCCGTCCGGCATCTCGTCCGGCCAGCACACCTTCTGGTCCAGCGAATCGTGAGCAACTAGCTCGCGTTGTCGAGAAGCGAGCGCGGGAATCGGCTCGACGTTCAGGTACCTGATCGCTTCGAAGAACTCGGGCGACATTTGCCGTGCCCAGCGCAGGATATCGCGGCAAAGCGTGCCGTTTCCTGCGCCCGCTTCGACGACGTCCCATCGAGCGGGCGAGCCCATCGCCTCCCACATTTCGCGCAGCTGCCTCCCGACCATCGCGCCGAAGATCGGGCTGACTTCTGGGCTCGTTAGGTAGTCCCCCGCTCGGCCCATCGTCTCGCGTCCCGAGCAGTAGTAGCCGAGGCGCGGCTCGTAAAGCGCTATCGCCGTGAACTCACGAAACGTAATCGGCCCTTCATCGCTAATCCGGGCGATTATGCGTTGCTTGAGGGCCTGGTTCTCGGTCGCTGAGGCGAATTCGTTCTCCACGCTCTCTATCGTATCTTTCTGGATCTGAACGAACGAGCGAAGAAAAGCCCATGATAAACTACTAACCATTCCGCAAAGGTTGTACCGAATGCAAATATCTGAAACAACACGTGACGAGGCCTTCCGGCTGTTTGGGAGGCTGGTCGCGCGCTCCGACCCTGGCCGCCTGGAAGCGTGGGCTGATCTCGGCCTAACGATGACCCAGCTACGCCTGCTCTTCTTGCTGCGCCCGGCAGACGGTCTCTCCGCAGGCGCCATCGCGGACCAGTTGAGGGTGACGCCCTCGACCCTGACCCGCATCATGGACCGCCTGGTGCGCCATGACCTCGTCCGCCGGGAGACCGATTGCAACGACCGTCGGCTTGTCCGCCATCACCTCACCGCTGGGGCGCGAAGGATTATCGAGGAGATGGAGCGCTTTGGACGCGCCCGTATGGACCGGATTCTCGCCCGCCTCACTCCGCTTGAGCTTGAGCGCGTGGTGCTTGCGCTCCGCGATTTATCTGCCGCCTTCGATACAGCAGAGGCCGAAGAGAAAACCAAGGAGCCGGTCGCATAATGGCCACCTCGGCTCCCGCTTTCCGCCCCATCGCCCAGATGGGTACCCGCACGAAGGTCATCGTCATGGCCGGCACCATGCTCGGCATGTTCACGGCGGCCATGGACCAGACGATCGTCGGTACCTCGATGCCCCGCATCATCGCTGATCTGGGCGGCTTCGGCCTCTACAGCTGGGTTGGCACAGGCTTTCTGCTCGCCTCTACGGCCACCGTGCCCGTCGTGGGAAAGCTGACGGACATCTACGGCCGCAAGCCTTTCTACATGGCGGGCATCTTCATCCTTATCCTCGGCTCCGCGCTTTGCGGCTCATCTCAGAACGTCGAGCAACTAATCGCCTTCCGCGTCATTCAGGGTCTCGGCGCGGGGATGATCATGGGCATTGCCTTCGCTATCCTCGGCGACGTCTTCACGCCGGCAGAGCGGGGCCGTTGGGTAGGCCTGATGTCCGGCGTATTCGCCTCGGCGAGCGTGATCGGCCCTCTCATCGGCGGGACCCTTACCGACCACGTGCACTGGCGCTGGATCTTCTACGTCAACCTTCCCCTCGGCGCGCTTGCCCTGACAGTTCTTCTCTTCGGGATGCCCAACATCAAGCCTCCGGTGAAGCCCAAGCTGGACTATCGCGGGATCGTACTGCTGTTGGCCACCGTGGTCCCTCTGCTGCTCGCGTTCTCGTGGGCCGGCAGCCGCTACGAATGGCTCTCGCCGCAAGTGATCGGCTTCTTCAGCTGGGCCGCGCTGGGCCTCATCGTCTTTACCTACGCCGAGATGCGCACAGAAGAGCCGCTCCTACCGATATCGCTGTTCCGCAACCGCATCTTCGCGGTCTCCGCCTTGATCACCCTCATTACCGGCGTCGCCATGATGGGGAGCCTCTTCTACATACCGCTCTTCGTCCAGGGCGTGATCGGCCGTTCCGCCACGAACTCAGGTCTGGTCACCATGCCAATGATGATCTCGATGGCTATCGCCAGTGGTATATCTGGCCAGGTTATGTCGCGTCTCGGGCGATATAAGTTCCTCGGCGTCCTCGGACTCTCGATTATGGTCGCCGGCGCCGTGCTGCTCGCCCGCATGGACGTGCATTCGACGAGCACAGACGCAACGATCGCGATGATTTGCTTCGGCACGGGGCTCGGCACCGCGATGCCTCTCTTCATGCTCGCTGTTCAGAACGCCGTCCCTTACCGCCTCATGGGAGTCTCGACATCGACAATCCAGTTCTTGCGCTCCGTCGGTGGCACGATGGGTGTCGCGATCATGTTCTCGCTTATCCAGAGCAAGTACCACGAGGGCCTGGCAACCAACGTGCCTGAGTCGGTACGTTCGCGGCCGGAGCTGGGCAAGGCGCTCAGCGATCCGCAGTTCATCCTCGATTCGCGGGCGTACGGGCAGGTGCAATCGGCGTTCTCTTCATTCGGCGCCCAAGGCCAAGCACTCTTTGGCCAGACTATCGAAGGGGTCAAGGCTTCTCTGGCCACGGCGATCGCCGATGCCTTTCTCGTGGCGGTGTTCATTCTTGCCGCTTCGGTGGTAGTCGCGCTCTTCATGAAAGAAGTCCCGCTTCGCAAGCAGCACTACACGCCTGAAGAAGAACTGGCGGCAGCCACGCCGGCGTCCCTATCCCCCGTTTTCGACGGGATGCCCGCTCACAGTCTTCCGCCGGTGGCAGGCGGGGCCGACGGTGAACCAGCGGCCGCCAGACCCGCTCCTTCGCCGCCATCCTTCCATTAGCAGTTCTCGGCGCCGGCAGCGTCGCTCATGGCGCGGCCTTTAGCGCCACGCGACACGTTTTGGTCCCAATCCGCACGAAACGTTGTGGCACCTCCGCTTGGCCGTGTATCATCCGTTGCCGACATGTGGCGCCGCCTACCCGCACTCGGCGTCATCGTGGCGTCGCTGGCTCTCCTGGCCTCTTCGTGCGGTGGCGATCACAATGAGCTGATCCTGGGTGCCACGACCAGCGTCCAGGACTCCGGATTGCTGGACGAGATCGTCCGTTCATTTGAGGGGGTGACCGACTACCACGTGAAGCCGTCCGTTGGCGGCTCCGGAGAAGTCCTCGAGAAGGCGCGCCGCGGGGAACTTGATGTCGTCATGACCCATTCGCCCGCGGACGAAGACAAGTTCATCGCCGATGGCGAGGGCCTGGACAGACGCCCGGTCATGCAGAACTTCTTTCTCGTCGCCGGCCCTGAAGCAGATCCTGCGGACGTACGTGATGCCGTGACCGTGAGCGAGGCTTTCAAACGCATCTCCGACTCACGAAGCATCTTCATTAGCCGCGGCGACCGGTCTGGGACCAATGTTCGCGAGCTTTCCATTTGGGGGGAGGCGGGCATCACCCCCCAGGGGCAGTCGTGGTATCAGGAGTCGAGCACGGGACAGGGTCAGAACCTCATCGTTGCCTCGGACAAGGACGCTTACACGCTCGTCGATAGCTCCACATTTACGGTCTTCGAGAAGAAGGTGGCTCTGCGGGCCTTGCTCACGGACACGGCCAATCCCAATATTTACACTGTAATTCGTGTGGCCTCCAACAAGCACGACAATGTGAACTCCGCGGGCGCGATCGCCTTCGCCGAATTCGTGACTTCTCCAGCCGGCCAGTGCGTGATTGCCGACTTTGGCATGGAAGAGTACGGCAAGAGCCTCTTCCAGCCCGTCGGCCGGTGTGCGTCGGCTAACGTAGGCGGCTAATCCAATAGAATTGCACCCAAGCCATGGACCTCATCTGGGATGGCGTCACCGAAGCGCTCCGCCTAATCTTCAGCGGAAACGGCTATGTCTACGAGGTCACCTTCACCTCGTTGCTCGTCTCCGGAAGCGCTACCCTCATTGCGCTCGTTCTCGGTCTGGGCATAGCCTCGTTCCTCGCTTTTCGGGCCCCCCCCGGCCGCACGCTTGCGCTCAGCGCCTTCAACGCAGGAATGGCATTGCCTCCGGTCGCCGTCGGCCTGCTCGTCTCGATCATGCTCTGGCGTACCGGCCCTCTCGGCCAACTCCATCTGCTCTACAGCCGGACGGCCATCGTCATCGCGCAGGCGGTCATCGCCACGCCCGTGGTCGCAGCCCTGAGCACGGCAGCGCTGCAAGGCCTAAATCCCAACCTGCGCCTCCAGGTGCTCGCACTTGGCGCCTCGCGCTGGCAGGCCGCGCTCCTCCTCTTCCGGGAGGCGCGGCTATCGCTTCTGGCCGCAGCGATGGCAGGATTTGGAGCTGCCATCTCCGAGGTCGGCGCGACGATCATGGTCGGCGGCAACATCAAAGGCTCCACCCGCACGCTCACCTCCGCCATCGTCCTCGAAGTACAGCAGGGAGATTTTGAGACCGCGATCGCGCTATCCTTCATCCTGCTGGCCGTCATTCTAGGCATCATCACGCTCTTTACCATGCTCCAGCAGAGACGGCCCCCCGCGTGAGCGCCCCGCTTCTCCAGCTTCAGAACATTGTTGTTGAACACGCGCGCCGCTCGGTCCTCGACGTGCCCTGCCTGGACATCCTTCCCAACGAAGTGCTCGCCATCGTCGGTCCGAACGGCGCCGGCAAGAGCACGCTGCTCAGGATCATCGGCCTGCTCGAGCGGCCATCGCGCGGGAAGGTCCTCTTCGCAGGCCGCCCGATTTCAGGCAACTCTCTAAATTTCCGGCGTCGTATGGCGTTTGTATTTCAAGAGCCGCTGCTCCTCGACACAAGCATCGAAGGTAACGTCCGCACCGGTCTCTCCCTGCGCGGCGTCCCCGCCAACGACCGACAGCGGCGAGTTGAGGAGTGGACCACTCGATTTGGTATCGCCGGGCTGCGAAGGCGCTCCGCCCGCACCCTTTCCGGCGGCGAAGCCCAGCGCACCAGCCTCGCGCGGGCCATGGTCCTGGAGCCCGAGATTCTGCTCCTAGACGAGCCATTTAGTTCGCTCGACGCTCCGACGCGCGAAGCATTAATCGATGACCTTGACGCCGTTCTCACTTCCAAGCGCGTCGCAACCGTTTTTGTGACGCACGATCGCGCAGAAGCACTGCGGCTGGGCGATCGCATCGCGGTGTTAATGGGCGGGAAGGTGCGCCAGTTGGGTACCGCCGCCGAGGTGTTCTCCTCGCCCGTCGACAGCGAAGTCGCCGCCTTCGTGGGCGTGGAGACAATCGTCCCCGGCCGCATCCGCGAGGTTTCGAGCGGACTGGCCTCTATCATTGTCGGCGAGAACACGATCGAAGCCACAACTGAACTGCCGCCGGGCTCTGATGTCCTCGTCTGTCTTCGGCCCGAAGACGTGACCGTCAGCGGTCTCGCCGACGCCACACTCATGAGCGCCCGGAATCGACTGCGCGTGGCGGTAACGCGTGTGCGACCAGCCGGGCCTTACGTCCGCATGGAGCTCGACGCCGGCTTTAACCTCGTCGCGCATATCACGAAACAGTCATTGGAGGAACTCGCCCTTTCGCCAGGCGCCAACGCGATCGCGAGCTTCAAGGCCACCGCCGTCCACCTCATCCCTCACCGGCCGGGGTGACCCCCTCGCTGAGCTCTGCCAGCAGCTGCAGGTCATTGCTGATGATGCCGTCAACGCCGGCTGCGCTGAGGCGGCGTGCCTCTCCGCGGTCGTCCACCGTCCAACAGTAGACATTCACACCCTGCCCTTCCAGAAAGCGGACACGCTCCTCGTTCAGAAAGCGATGCTCGATGCAGACACGACGCACGCGCTCGTCGTCTCCCACCAGTCGCATAAACTTCTCCCACTGAGATGTCCGCTCGACGGAATAGCGGACCTCCAGCTCCGGCGCCTCTCTCCGCACGTCATCCAGCACCGGCCAGTACTGTCCACAGATCGCAACGCTCCTCTCCGCGCCGTGCTCGCGCACCGTCCGGACAAGCGCAGAGGCGAATTCCTGATTTTCCTGACCGCGATACGAACCCTTGACGTCAATCAGCACACCTTTGGCGCCTGTCAGCGTTTCTAGCACTTCGCCGAGACTCAAGCGGTTGATATCCAGCCGGACGTACCATCGCCTCCCGATGGGCAGGCTCCAATCTGGCAGCGAGTGGCCGCGCATCCGCTTATCCACGAGCAGCGGAAACGGTCTCATTCGCGCCTCGTGGCGTACCCAGACCTTCCCCGCCCGGTACCAAACATCTGCCTCGATCATATCGACGGCCGATGCCATCGCCGCCTTCAGGCGATCCCTCGTGTTCCCGTACGCGTGCGCGATCCGTACCGGGCGCCGCGGCGACGCGCGAGGTGACCCAGCTCCCTCGTCCGCGCCGTCTCCGATTGGGCCGGACCGGCCGGGCGACACTAGCCGCCGGCCTGAAAGGTCCCCGGCTCTATCTGGGCGACCTGCTGTGCCCGAAGCACGTAGTGGGCCGTCGCCATCTCTAATATTTGTCGCATCGCGTACGACCCCAGCTCTGGGTCTGCTCCCTCGCGCTCAAGGTCGCCGTTCGACAGGTCGTGCAGCAGATTAGTGAACCGGCGGTGCGCGACCTGTAGAGCAGCCACAGCTTCGCGCAGTGAGGAAAAATCCGCTCTCTGCAGACACGGCGGTTGAGGCAGTGACATCGCTCGTGCCGCCAGCCGCCCGTAGTAGAAATTCACGTCGTCAGATGTCCGCTCAGCTAACGCTTTGACCGAATCGGCGCCATCTCGCTTGGCGAATCGCTCCGGATCGGCTCCCTTCAGCGCCTCAACCAGCGACTGGTGCGCCTCTGCCAGCCGCCGCAGCAGATCCTCAACTTCCGGTTCCGCCACCGAGCTACTTTCAGTCACAGCCGCTCCAGCGGCTGCCGCCCGGCGAAGCCGGTGTCCAATTCGTGCCACCATTCGACCCGTTCCTCGCCGAGCTTCCAGCAGAGATAGACCTCTCTACCATCCATCTCTGTGCGAAAATCGATTAGCCCCTGGTCGATGTCCTTCAGCTCGCACCCCAGCTCGTTTATCTGCTCCGCCAGCCCATTCAGCGCCGCCACCGCCTGTTCCAATCCCTCCTGGGCCGTCTTTAAATCGGCTTGCGCCAGCTGCCCATTGCCGCGCATCTTGTCGCTCAGATCAACCGCCTGCGCGGCGAAGCGGTTATATTCCGTCCTTCGCTCCCGCATCTCGACGAGGAGCTCCGTCAGGCGTGGCAACAGTTCCTCGGCTTCTTCACGTGTGAACTGGCTGGGCGGCATCCCGCCCCATTGTAGACGCGAAACTTACGCGCTTGCCAGACGTCTGCTATGCGCGCCGCGCCGTGATCTCCTCAGGGATACGAGCGAAGTCACTGCTCGCGAGCCAGTCGCGCACGTCCGGTTCTCGCTGCGGAATGGCGCGCAGGATATCCTGTGTGTGGCTCGGGTCGTGCAGCGCGATTGCCCAGAGCAGGTCTTCGAGCCGCACCTGCGTTGGCGGAAGGTCGATCACTTTGCGGTCACCACCGAAGGGGATCATCATATCGAGCTGCTCGTCGGAGAGCGCCGAGAGCACCCGCACGTATTCCGCCCGGTGCTTCGCCGCCTCCGAGAGAAGTTCGTCGACGGAAGCGCCTGCGCGCTGCGGCACCATGGCCTCGTTCCATTCGTCGATGTCGAACGGCGTCGGCGGAGGCAATTCGGGCCGCGGCACGTCCGTCATTCCAACGAGGGGCGCGAGAAACGGCGAGATCAGCGAATCGATCGTCGCCAGGTGCGCGACGTAACCGTGGACCGTCCACGGCGTCCCCGGTACTTGTTCCGCCAGCTCCTGCTCCGTCAGCGACCGGCAAAAGCCCTCGAGCCGCGCTCGATGTTGGGCCTGCTCGTCGAGAATCGCCTGTACACGTGGCAAAGTCATAACCGGAAGTCTACCACGCGTGCCGAACGTCAACACTTATGCGCCTCCACGCGAGCCCTGATGACATCGCCGGAAGCCGGCGGGGCTGGGAGCCTACCATGGCCGCCTGGGCTCGAGAAAGCACACGAACCCCGCACCCGACACCTCGGGGCGGGCTAGAATGTCCCACTATCCCAGCTACGTTGGTGCCGCCACTCTTGGCGCACCGACTCTGGGCCCACATCCGCCGTAGGCCGGGGGTTTGGGGGTGTCCCCCAATTACATTCAGGGCGGGCGGGTGGGAAGAAGGCCGCTCCGGGACACAGTGAGGCAACGCCGCCGTTATTGACTCGCCCTTCGTCCAATACATATCATCGGCTCACCGCGAGCCGAGTGGCAGAAGGAGGTTCTCGCCTTGAAGATCTCGATGTTCCACCTGATGCCGTATCGCGACCTCCCCGATGACTTCGAAAAGCGCTATCACTCCGTCTGGGTCGACCCGCCTTTCCACGAGCTTTCCACGCCGGAGAAGGCGGGCCAGTTCTACAACTGGACGCTCGACGAGCTCATCCACGCCGCCAAGGCCGGAATGGACGGCGTGTGCGTGAACGAGCACCATCAGAACGCGTACGGCAATATGCCCGGCCCCAACCTCATGGGCTCTGTGCTCGCCCGCGCGACCGCCGGAACGGACGTCGCAATCGTCCAGATGGGCGCAACGCTGCCCACCACCCAACCTCCGATCCGCGTCGCCGAGGAGTACGCGATGCTCGACTGCATCAGCGGCGGCCGTCTCGTCGCAGGAATGCCGCTCGGCAGCCCGATGGACGCCAACCTCTGCTACGGAATAACGCCGATCGAGCAGCGTGAGCGCTACTACGAGGCCCACGACCTGATCCTCAAAGCCTGGCAGTCCCGCGAGGTCTTCCCCTGGAACGGCAAGTACACTCAGCTGCCCATGGTCAACCTCTGGCCGCGGCCCGTGCAGCAACCGCATCCGCCGGTCTGGGTGCCCGGCAGCGGGAGCCTTAGCACCTGGGACTTCGCTGTCCAGCACGACCACTGCTACTGCTTTCTCAGCTACTTCGGTAGCAAGCTGGCGAAGGGCGTCATGGACGGCTTCTGGGAGTTCGTCGGCAAGTCAGAACGCGACTCGAACCCTTACCGCGCCGGCTTCCTCCAGCTTCTCGTCGTCTCAGAGACAGACGCGCGCGCCGAGGAGGAGTACTACCCGCACATCCGCTACTTCTACGACAAGTGCCTGCACATCGCGCCGGAGTTCGCCGCCCCGCCGGGTCACCAGGACTACCGCAGCCTCGTCAACACGATGAAGAAGCAGTTCAAGGACGTCCGCAGCATGCGGGACGAGCTGCCGAACTTCACGTTCAAGGACTTCGTCGATAAAGGCTTTGTCATCGCCGGCGGCCCCGCTACTGTCCGCGATCAGTTAATCGAAGCGATCAATGACCTGCGCGTGGGCAACCTGATGGTGCTGCTCCACATCGGCTCGATGCCCCACGAGCTTACCCTCAAGAACATAGATCTCTTCTCCCGCGAAGTCCTCCCCCACGTCCGCGACCTCTGGGACAACGAATGGGAGAACCGCTGGTGGCCGGAGAGCCTGCGGGCAATGCGGGCATTGCCTGCAGAAGCAGTTCCGGCGGGTGGAGCGTCCTGATGGTCACCACCCAGGACCGTACGCTGACCACATGGCGCGACGAGATCGAGACACGCGTCAAGACCGCCGGCGCCGGACCGCCGGTCGTCTTCCTTCACGGCGCCTATGGCCTCCAGTGGGACCCCTTCCTCGACAACCTCTCGCAATCGCATACCGTCTACGCCCCCGAGCACCCCGGCACGACACCCGGCGCACCCGACGCGCTTAAGCCGCTCGACAACCTCTGGGACCTCGTCCTCTACTACTACGAGCTCTTCGACGAGCTTGAGCTCGACTCGCCGGCAGTCGTCGGCCACTCTTTCGGCGGCATGGTCGCCGCGGAGATCGCGGCAACGAATCCCGAGCGGGTCAGCAAGCTCGTCCTCATCGACCCCATCGGCCTGTGGCGAGACGACCAGCCCGTGCGCAACTGGATGACGACGTCCTTCGGAGACCTGCCGAAGTACCTCTTCGCGGACCAGAATCTTCCTCTCGCACAGATGATGGCCGCCGCCGCCCGCATGACCAACTTGTCGGACGAACAGATGGACATGCAGATTCAGATCATGTGGTCCGCGGCCTGCACGGGGAAGTTCGTTTGGCCGATCCCGGACAAGGGCCTTAAGAA
>WNGD01003991.1_pt1 | contig 14698 bp, 14 predicted proteins | sample 5400671 | NCBI WGS metagenome assembly WNGD01 (sample SAMN13153369, study PRJNA577476) | soil metagenome | isolation source: 40 cm soil or saprolite under grassland replicate 2 | place: USA:California | collected 2016-06-15 | reverse complement strand
CGCGAGGAGCGCCAGGCTCCCGGCGACGGGCAGCCACGCGCCGCGACGCCGGCGCTTGCGCCCGAACTGGAGGCCGCCGAGCACGCCGATCGCGCCGAAGACCGCGGTTGACGCGCCCACCGCGCTGTGATGCGCGCCGTGGAGGAACGCGTTGAGGACGTTGCCCCCTGCGCCGGCCGCGAGCACGAGCCAACAGCCGACGCCCGGCCCGAGCGCCCGGCCCACGGCGGTCACGAAGACCGCGCACGCGACCGCGTTGCCGAGGAGGTGGGCCGGGTGTGCGTGCAGGGTGAGCGCCGTCACCGCGCGCCACGCCTGGCCGTGCACGATCAGCTCGGCCGAGGCGCTCCCGGCCCGGGCCCACGCGCCGCCCGGGTCTGCCGGCCCCGTGACGCCGTAGAAGGCGACGAGCAGCACGGCCGCGAGAAACCCGACGTACGTCCGTCCGTACTCCGGCACCTCCGCGGCCGCGGGTGCGCTCCGCCGCTCGGCATCGTACCCGTCCAGCGCCGCAATGGACCGGTCGGCGTCGCGCGCCGCCACGAGGAGACGCCACTCCCCCGCGCCCGGGGCGACGCGATGGGCGATGCCCGCGGCGGCGAGGACGAGAGCCCACTCCTCGACCGCGCGCCGCTCCCGCGCGGCGCGGAGCGTACGCTCCTCCTCGCTCACCGCGCGCCTCCCCGCGCCTCCGGGCGCGAGCAGCGGCGGAGGAAGGGCCGCATCTCTGGCATACTACGACCCATGCCGCCCGCCCCGCGCCGCATCGAGCCACGCCCCGGACAGGAGTCGGTGTGGGACTACCCGCGCCCGCCGCGCGTCGAAGGGTGCGGCCGCCAGCTCCGGGTCGTGTTCAACGGGTGCGTGGTCGCCGAGACGACGCGCGCGCTCCGGGTGCTGGAGACGAGCCAGCCGCCCGCCTACTACTTCCCGCCCGAGGACGTCCGGCGCGCGAGGTTCTTCACGCGCACGCGCCACACGACCCTCTGCGAGTGGAAGGGCGCCGCGCACTACTACACCATCGCGGTCGCGGGCCGCACGGCCGAGAACGCGGCCTGGTTCTACCCGGAGCCGGCCGCGGGCTACGAGACGATCGCGGACCACGTCGCCTTCTACCCGGCGCGCGTGGATGCCTGCTACCTGGACGGCGAGCGGGTGCGGGCGCAGGAAGGTGACTTCTATGGCGGCTGGATCACGTGCGACGTGATTGGACCGTTCAAGGGCGGGCCGGGGACGCAGGGCTGGTAGGATCGTCTTCTCGCCCATTTTCGTCGTACGGTGCTTCGCATGTCCCTTCCGTCCCGGCTCCTCACCGCCGCGCTCCCGCTCGCGCTCCTCGCCTCGACCGCGAGCGCCCGCCGGCCGCACACGTTGAAGCTCCGCTTTCCCCGCCTGAGCATCCCGGCGGGAACGAACCCCGAGGCGTGCCTGCTCGTGCGCGTGCCCACGACGACGCCCTTCGACGTCGCGAGCATCGAGATCAGGCACCGCGGCGTCCGCGGCAGCTTCGCCGTGCAGCACTTCCTGGTGCACCTCTACACCGGCGCGCAGCTCGGTGAGTTCCAGGCAGAGCGCGGCCGCGTGGTGGAGAGCCGAGGGTGCCTCGGGCTGGGCCCGTCCGACCGCGACCGGCGGCAGCTGGTCGCGAGCGGCACGCTCACGCGCAGCCGGAGCGCGTTTCCACCCGGCGTGGCGCTTCGCCTCTCGCCCGTGCCCGACGCGCCGGGCGGGCCCCCCGCGGGCCTCGGCTTCACGCTCGACGGCGACTGGGCGAACGGCACGACGCGCACGCGGCGCGCATCGGCCGTCGTCGTGCTGCGCCGCGCGCGCCCGAAGGCCGTCACCGCCGTCGCGCTCCCGTTCACCGACCGCTCGGCCGAGGCCGGCCTGCTGGTCGCGCCCGGGGAGGTCGCGTCGACCGAGGCGCTGGCGGCGGGCCAGCAGGCGGCGTGGGGCCCGGGCCGGCCGGGCGGACCGGACACGGGCGCGTGCGTCCTCATGGTGACCGGGCAGATGCACAAGCGGGGGCGCTTCCTCGGCGTCGACCTGATCGGCGCCGATGGCACCGTCGAGAACCCGGCCGGCGGAGCGCCGAACCCCTTCGAGCCCGGACGCAGCCATCTCTTCGGTGCGCTCGACTGGACCGACGAAGGGGCGCTCGTCCGCCCCCACTCGCTCGCGCTGGGCGCGGGCCAGGCGCTCCACTACGCGTGCTGGGACGACAACGGGGCGATGCGATCGCTCCGGCTCGGCTGCGAGGAGGCGAGCGGCGTTCCACCGGGGCAGGTGGGCGCGCCCGCCAAGCCGTGCACCGACGATGCGGATTGCCCGCCGAGCGACCCCGCCTACCCCGGCCGCACGTTCACCGGCGCGTGCCGGCCGGCGAACCTGGTCGCGGGGACGACGCTCGAGGACGAGGTGTGTCGGCTGAACGGGCTCTACGTACCCGCCGATCCCGTGGCAGGATGCCCGCCATGATTCGCGTGCGCGAGGCGTGCGTGCTCCTGCTCCTGCTGCGCGCCACGAGCGCGGCCGCCCACATCGTCCCGGTGCCGCCCAGCACGTGTGTCTTCGACCCGGTCACCATCGAGGCGCCGGTGTCGGGGACGGTCGGGACGGCGGCGCCGCCCGGGTCGGCCGACCAGTTCCGGATTCTCTACGATCCGCAGGCGAGCCAGGCCGAGTTCGACCTGCAGTCCGTCCCGCCGCGCACGTTCACCGCGGCGGGCGTCGAAGGCACCTTCGCGCTGCCCGGGATCGTCTTCGCGGCGTTGCGCAACAGCGGCGATCTGACCGTGGCGACCTCGCTCTCGTTCACGATGAACGGCAGCACGACCGCCGTGCCCATGACGCTGACGACCGGCGTCGCGGCGGCGGCTGGCATGGTGGTCGAGGGCATGCCGATCGCGAGCGACGGCCGCTTCGCGCTGGTCGGCATCATGGCCCCGAGCGCCCTCGGGCCGCCGCTCGGCGGCGCGCTCCTCGCGGTGCGTCTCGCCTGCCAGGCGGTGCCGCGCCCGGACACCGATCAGTTCCGCCTCGCGACCCGGACGACGCCGGTGTCGGCCACCCTCACCGCGCGCGCCCTCAACCTGCGCGCGATCTTCGCGCCCGGCGCGATGGACGTGCCGGACTTCCCGGCGAGCCCCGCGCTCCTCCGCGCGAGCAGCGGGAACACCACCATCACCACGGTCGACCTTCCCTCGGGTCTCCCGGCCCGCGGCCGCAAGCTCTTCATCGGCCACAGCGACGACGGCCGGGCGGCGCTCGGCGTCCGCAGGCTCCAGCGCAGCGGCCCGGTCGCGTTCCTGCTCGCCGTGAAGATCAAGCGCCCGACGCTTCCCGCCGTGACCGGCGGCCCGGTGAGCGTCACGTTGACCTATGATGTCGGCGGCCTGCTCTCGCACCTGGCCCTCCCGATGCGCGTGAAGCGCCACGGAGCCCTGCTGCACTATCCATAGAGCCCTTGAGGACGGTCCGCCGCCGCGCTATGGCAAGCACGATGATCCGCTCCGCGGCGCGCCGCGCGTGCTCGCTGGCCGTGGTGCTCGCGCTGCTGCTCGCTCCGGTCATGCCGGGAGCCGCACCGGAGCGCAGCTGCGGCCAGTGTCCGCCCGGATGTCCGATGCACGCCCGGCGCCTGGGGTGCCACCACGCAGGGGCGATGCGGTGCCATCGGAGCGGCTCCTCCAACGCCATCCGCAGCGCCTGCAGCCATGCTCCCGACCGGGCGACGCCAGCGTCCGGGGGCATGCGAGGCGTGATCCCGGCGCCAGCCCGCCTCGCCGCAGCCTTCACCCCTCGAAGCACGACGCAGCGCGCCCGTGTGCTCGTGACGCAGCACGAGCCCGAGCCTGCAAGCCATCCGCCGAAGCTCCTCGCGTGAGCTGAAGCCGTAGCTCCGGCTCTCACGCACCACGAATCGCCGCCGGACGCGGCGGCGCGGAGGCGCTCATGCGGACACGTGCGAGCGCCGTGGGGGCGTTGCTCTGCGGTCTCGCGGCGGGCAGCGCGCATGCCCACGGCGTCGTTGGCCAGCGATCGTTCATCGAGCCGTTCATCACCGAGGACGTGAACCCCAAGAACGAGTTCGTCATCGGCCGTCCCGAGTGGGATCACTCGCGCGACGGCCGCACGCTCAGCCTCGGCTTCGGGCTCGAGAAGAAGCTCTCCGATCGGCTCAGCATCACACTCGACGGCGAGTGGGACGACATCACCCCGAAGCCCCACGACGAGCCGCACGCGAGCGGGTTCAACAACCTCGGCATCACGCTCAAGTACGCGTTCTTCATCGACCCGGCGCACGAGGCGATCGCCTCGATCGCGCTCGAGTCGACCGCCCCCACCGGCACCGAGAAGGTCGGCGCCGAGCAGGATCCCTCGTTCAAGCCGTTCCTGCTCTACGGCAAGGGGGCGAACGAGCTGCCGGACTTCCTCGCGTACCTCCGTCCACTCGCGGTGCAGGGCGACGCGGGCTTCGAGATCTCGACCGACCGCGACCGGACGACGACCGTCGCCCACGACGTCGCGATCGAGTACAGCGTCCCGTACCTCCAGCAGGCGGTGCGGGACCTGGGACTGCCCTGGCCGCTCAGCAACCTCATCGGGGACACCGAGCTCAACTTCGAGCACGGCGTCAACGGCGAGGAGCAGGGTCGGTCGAAGGTCTTCGTCACGCCGGGCTTCGTCTACATGGACCGCTGGGTGGAGCTCGGCGTCGCGGGCCGCTTCCCGTTGAACCAGGCCGCGCACGACGAGCTCGACTGGGGCATCGTCTGGATCGTCGACCTCTTCATCGACGACATCTTCCCGTGGACGAAGTGGCAGCCGCTCTGAGGACGACGATGCGTCTCGTGCTCGTAGCGGGTGTGCTCGCGACGGTCCTGGCCCGCCCGGGTCCGGCGCTGGCCCATACGTTCCTCGACCACGCCGATCCGCGGGTGGGGTCCACGGTCTCTTCTCCACCCGCGGTCCTGACGCTCGCCTTCACCGAGCCGATCGAGGCGGCCTTCTCGCGCGTCGAGGTCACGGACGCCGCGGGCAAGCGCATCGAGACCGGGCCTCTCCAGCACCCCGCTCCCGCCACCATCACCGTGTCGCTGCCGGGCCTCGCGCCCGGCAGCTACACCGTCACCTGGGCCGTCGTCTCGGTCGACACGCACCCGACCGAAGGCCACTTCACGTTCTCCGTGAAGGGGCCGTGACCGCCGCGCTCACCGTCGTCGGCTGGCTCGACCTGGTCGCGGCGGTCGTGCTCGCGGGCGGTCTCCTGCATGCGCGGCTCGTCGGCGAGCCCTCGCCCGCGGGGCGGCGCGTGCTCGGCCGCGCGGCGCTGGCGCTCGCGATCGTGCTGCCGCTCGAGTTCGGGCTGACGGCGCTGCGCATGTACGACGTGTCGGGCGTGAGCGGGGCGGCGCTCGTCTGGGACCTTCTCCGGGCGCGATGGGGAGAGCTGTGGGCGCTTCGATGCCTCGGCCTCGCCGTGCTCGCTTCATCGACGCGCCTCGCCGCCGCCCTGGCCGCGCCCTGGCTCCTTCTCCGCAGCCTCCAGGGCCACGCCGGAGCGCACGGGACGGTGCCGGCGCTGATCGACTGGCTCCATCTCATCGCCGCGGCGGTCTGGATCGGGACCCTCGTGCAGCTGGCGCTCCTCCCCCGTCCCCTGCCCGCCGTCGTGGCGGGACGGGTCCGCACCCTGGCGACGCTCGCGCTCGCCGTGCTCGTGCCCGCGGGCGTGTATGCGGCCGTTCTCCACGTGCAGCGGCTCGACCTGCTGATCCGAAGCCCCTACGGCCTGGCGCTGCTCGTGAAGCTGGCGCTCGCCGTGGTGCTGGTGGCGCTCGGCGCCGCGAACCACTTCCGCCACGTCCCCGCGATGCGACGCGGGGAGAGCGCGGCACCCGCCCAACTTGCCGGGCGGTGGGCGCGGAGCTCGTCATCGCGGCCGTCGTGCTCCTCGTGACGTCGCTGCTCGGCGCGCTCCCCATGCCGCACGACCACCCGCCCTGAGCCGGTGGCTCCGCGGGACGCGCGCGAGCCGCGTCGCGAGTTGTCGGTCGGTGGAGCCGCCGCTATAAGGGCGCGCCCGCATGGCCCGACCCCTCCTGCTGCCACTGGTCGCAGCCGCTCTGCTGTCGACGGCCGTGCCGGCTCGCGCGCTTCCCGCCTTCGCGCGCCGCTTCAATCTCGCTTGCGGCGCCTGCCACTCGGCCGTCCCCCGGCTCAACGCCTTCGGCGAGGCGTTCCACGAGAACGGCTTCAAGCCGCCCGGCACGATGTGGACGCCGCTCCCCGGCACGCTGTCCGACGCCGTCACGCAGGGGATGGCGGTCTGGGCGCGCGGCGAGTTCTTCGAGCACTCCGACTTCGCGCGCGGCCCGAGCCCGCGCGGCGGCTTCGCGGTGCCGGAGCACGCGAGCGTCTACCTGGCCGGTCCGCTGACCACCAGCACGAGCCTCTTCGTCGAGCTCGAGAACACCGTGCACGAGACCGACATCAACAAGCGCGGCGACTTCGTGAACAGCGACACCGGCGGCATGCAGAAGGCCTTCCTCATGGTCGACCTGCCGATGCTCTTCGGCCTGCACGGCGGGATGGACCACGAGATGCATCACGCCATGGGGCACGAGATGTCCGACATGGACATGGGGATGGCCACCATGGGCGACGGTCTCGTCGGGCACGGGCCGATGGTGATGATCGGTCGCGTCGATCCGTCGACGAACTTCTCCTACGCCGTGGACCGCCAGCTGTTCCACGACGTGCCGGCCGACACCTCGGAGCGGGGTTTCCTCCTGCGGCTCGGCCTCGCGCCCTACGCCTTCGGCGCCAAGTTCTTCGGCATCTTCAAGCGCGGCGACCACACGCTCCTGCCGACCGAGCCGACGCTCTACAACACCGAGGCGGCGCCGGGCGTCGACGTGCACGGCCGGCTCTTCGCCTCGAAGGTCCTCTACCAGTTCGGCCTGACCACCGACGCCGCACCCGAGTTCCTGGACCGCATCCACACCGCCGCGCCCTACGCCATGCTGCGCTACGACTTCGGCGACGACGACGGCCTCAACGGATCGGTGTCCGTGCTCGGCAATTACGGCCGCAACGCCTATCGCGTGTTTTACCTGGCGCCGGCGCCGCTGCCCAAGATCCCGCTCGCGGTTCCCAGGGAGACGCTCCGCGAGCCGACACTTCCCGAGCCTCCCTTCCCGTTGCACCGCCCGCCACCGCCGCCCGGCAGAGGCTTCATCACCGCGCAGCAGGACCTGGACGTGTGGCGCGAGGGCATCGGCGCGAACCTCCGCCGCGGCCCGTGGGACGCCTACGGCGCCTACACCTACGACCAGGTCTTCGACGTGCCCGAGCGGCTCGCCGGGCGCTTCGTCCGCCGGGCGCAGGGTCTGACGGCCGAGCTCGACTACCGCCTGACGCACAGCCTCCTGCCCTCGGTGCGCTACGACTGGATGAAGGCGGGCGGCTTCCAGAGCGACGTCATCTTCGAGCCCGGGCCGCGCCAGTCGCAGGTGCTCCATCTGCAGATGCGGTGGTATCTGTTCGAGGGCGACAACCTGGCCAGGGTACCGATCCCCGCCCTCCTCGTGCTCTCCCTCCGCGACAGCGTGAACCTGACGCCGGGCGGATCGCATCCCTTCGGCGCCTGGCGCAACGCGGTCCTGCTCGGCTTCGACTTCGCGTTCTGAGATGCGGCTCGGCGCGCCACTCCTGCTCGTCCTGATGGCTGCGCCGGCCGCGGCCGATCCCGCGACCGCGGTCTACAATCACGCCTGCGCCTGGTGTCACGGGAAGGACGGACGCGGCGACGGCCCGGCCGCCTTCTCGATCAACAAGTACCTGTCGCCTCGCCCGCGCGACCTGACGCGCGGGCGCTTCGAGCTGCGTTCGACGGCGAGCGGCGAGCTGCCGACCGACGAGGACCTGCTGCGCACGCTCGAGCGCGGCATCCCGGGCTACATGCCGTCCTTCCGCGGCCTCACCGCGGGCGAGCGGCGGCTGGCGGTGACGGCCGTCCAGCGGTTCTACCCCGGGTTCGCGAGCGCGCACCCGACGCCGGTTCCCCTTCCCGAGCCTCCGGCGCTCGATGCCGCCGCCGCCGCGCGCGGGCGCCAGGCCTACGCGGCCGGCGGCTGCGCCTCCTGTCACGGAGAGCGGGGACACGGCGACGGACCGTCGGCGCCCGAGCTGAAGGACGAGACCGGGCTCCGCATCCGGCCCGCCGACCTGCGCTACCCGGCGCGCTTCAAGAACGGGGCCGAGCCGGTCGACGTGTATCGGACGCTCGTGACCGGTCTCGACGGCACGCCGATGCCGTCGTACGCGGACGCATTCGACGATCGCGGCACGCTCTGGGACCTCGTGGCATACGTCGGCTCGCTCGCCCGCTCGGCCCACGGGTCCGGGGCCCGCTACTAGCGACCTTGTAATCCCCAAATCGTAAGAATGAGTCAAGTTTCATGCGGCGAGTTTCGCGTCCTGTCCCTACTGCGCTCCCGGGCCCTGGAGATACCGGAGCAGGTCGGAGTCGGGCGAGAGGACGACAGTCGTCCCCCCAGCGAAGATCTTCTCGTAGCTCTCGAGCCGACGTAGGAAGCCGTAGAACTCCGGGTCCTGGCCGAAGGCACGGGCGTAGGTGGCGATCGCCTGCGCATCCCCCTCACCGATCATCCGCTGGCTCTCCTCGTACGCCTGCGCCACGAGTATCTCGCGCTCCTTGTCGGCCGACGCCCGGATCTTCCGTGCTCGCTCCTCGCCCTCGGCGCGGTAGCGCTTGGCGATCCGCTCGCGCTCAGCTCGCATCCGGGCGTAGACGCTGGCCTGCACCTCGGTCGGTAGGTCGGCCCGCTTGATGCGGACGTCAACGACCTCGATGCCGAAGGAGGCTGCCATCTCTCGGGTGCCGGCGGTGACCACCTGCATGATCCCCTCACGCTTCTCGCGGATGAAGTCCGCGAAGTCGTGCTCGGCGATCTCCTGGCGCAGCCGCGCGAAAATGATGTCGTCGAGGCGCGCCATGGCGCCCCGGGTGTCGCGCACGGTGCGGTAGAACTCCAGGGGGTCGCTGATACGCCAGCGCGAGACGTGGTCGACGGCCAGCCGCTTCTTGTCGAGCGTCAGGTACTCGGCCGCCTGGACGTCGGTCGCCAGGATACGCCGCTCGAAGCGGCTGAGGGTCTGGACGACGGGAACCTTCACGTAGAGGCCCGGCTCCCGGATCGTCCGCACGGGCTTGCCGAACTGGGTGATGAGGGCCTGCTGCCGCTCGCCCACGACGAAGACGGTCTGGGAGAGAACCAGGAGCGCGACGACGATGGCGCCGATCAGGAGCCGCGCCATGTGCTCACCTCCTGGCGCTCGCCGCAGGCGGGCTCTGAGGCTCCGGTGCGGCGGCAGGCGCGGCGACCAGGTCCTTCAGGGGGAGGAAGGGGAGAACGCCGCCTCGGTTTCCGTTGGTGTCAAGGATGAACTTCTGCGTCCCGGGCAGGATCTTCTCGACGCTCTCGAGGTACAAGCGGTCGCGGGTCACTCCCTTGGCCTTCTGATACTCATCCAGCACCTTCAAGAACCGCGCGGCGTCTCCCTGCGCCCTGATCGCGCGTTGCGCCTTGTAGGCCTCGGCCTGCTGGAGCATCTGTGCGGCCTCCCCCCGCGCCTTGGGCACGACGTCCTCGCCGTAGCCCTCGGCCTCCTTGATGAGTCGCTCCCGGTCCTCCCACGCCCGCACCACGTCGTGGAAGGCCTCGCGCACGTCCTTCGGTGGGTCGACCACCAAGAGCCGCGCCTCGGTGATCAGCAAGCCGGTCTCGTACGCGTCGAGGAGCCCCTGGAGTTGCGTCTTCACCCTCCCCTGCACCTCCACGCGGCCGTCGGTCATGGTATAGTCAATGGTCATCGACGCCCTCCCTGAAGTCGGGCACCGGGAACGGCTCGCCACGGTGAGCTTGGGGCGCCATCGTCATGCCTTCGACCCGAGCGTCGCGACGATCCGGGCCAAGGCGAGCAGCCCGATGACGCGGGCTGCTCTCATGGGTTTTTCTCCTTGCCGTGGCCGGGACATGCGCCCAAGACCGCTAGGAGCGCGTCGGCCCACGCGGGTTCGCGGTCGGCGTCGAGCCACACGACCCACTGCTCTTCGTCGAGTCGCGCCTCGAACTCGACATCAGCCGCGGTTGTATCGGTCCTTTCGGGAATCCCTGCCATCAGGCTTCCCCTGACCTCGTGAAGCACTCGATCTGGGTCTTGGAAAGTCTCCGTACGGGCCGCGGCGCTGCCTGACAAATGCATAATACAGCTGCTACTGCTCGAAAAATCCGATGGCTCATCTGAGTGGTGGATGCGTCCGGTGAGCTCGAGTGCGAGCACGTCTTCGCGAAGACTCGGCTCTCGACGGACGCTCGTTTGCCGTCGGCTTGTGCCGCCGTGTGGTCTTGCCATCGCGGCCATCATGGCCATGTCGATGGCCGGCGCCAGGTGACCTGATACTTCGGCTTTCTCGAGGGGTCGCCTCTCGAATTTTCCATTTGATCCGCGGCTGCCCTCAACGGTATGAAGGCAACGTTAGGCGGGTTGAATGCGCTCCCACCAGGGTCCGTGAACCGCCCATCAGGGTGACCAGTGCAGACTCTGTTGGGCGAGGTGCCGCGCCCGCGGTGTGCGGAGTCTGGACGTGCCGTTCACAGGAGAAGGCGCGAGACGAACAATCCTCTGGATCGTCGTTGGTCTCGTTGTCTTGAGCTTCGTGGGGCTCGATCTGCTGTTCGCGCTGCGGCCGTGACGGGCCGGACTCGAGACACTCCGGAGAGCCCCCGGAGCACGTCCTGGGAGAGGCACGGTTACTGGGGGCTGTCGCCGTCGGACGTGCCGATCCGGCGGCGGCAAGTTGCTCTGCCTTTCCTCACGATGTTGCGGGTAGATCCCGGCTGACGCGACCGCGCACGGGACATGCGCCCTTGAGGCGTTACGTTCTATTCCAGCTTCCCGGCTGGTCGCTGGCCGCGTTGCTGCTGCTCGGTCTCTCATTGGCGGGTGGACTCACCGCCTTGACGGCGGTTGGTCTCTTCCTCCTGTGGGTGGCGAAGGATTTCGTTCTCTATCCTATCCGCTCGTGTGGAAGGCATACCTCCCGGGTGGCGAGACGGCAGCCGAACGCGTCATCGGGAGGCGGGCCGTGGCCCGGGATACGCTGAATCCTCGGGGGTACGTGGAGGTCGAGAGCGAGCTCTGGCGCGCTGAGCTCGTACAAGGCGAGGCGCCCGTTCCTCCCGGTTGCCCAGTCACGATCCTGGCGGTCGAGGGACTGACGCTATTCGTCACCCACGAGACCTGCAAAGCCAGAGAGGGGAGCCCGGTCGGTCGCCCCGATCCCTCGGTGCGTTCGGAATAGGACGGTACGTATCCGCGTAGCAGGGAGGAGCCCTCGGGACCGAGGACGGCGGCTCTGAGGCGAAGACCCGCTAGTGTTCCGGACCGGTTCGGGACAGCAGCTTGCTCCGCGGGTGTTTTCGCTGTGATAGGATGACGTCGATGTGGAAGCCCGCCGCGCTGGCCGTCTCGCTGCTGCTGGCCCCGGCCGCGCCCACCGCCCGCGCTCAGATATCGACCGGCGCCACCCCGGTCCACCACGGCGAGCTCGACATCCGCCCCGCCGTCGGCACCATAAACGGCGCCACGGGCATCGGGACCCTGCGCGTGCGCCGCTGGCGGCTCGTGCTCGCCGAGACCTCGAACGGCATCTTCCCCGACAAGGAGCCGGTCCTGGTGGCGCTCGGAGAGGAGAGTTACGTCCTCGCCGCGGGGTCGCTCAGGCCCTCGCGCAAGGGCAAGGTGTTCCGGTATCGCGCTCCCGCCGACGCCGGCCCGCGCGGCTTCCGCTCCTTCTGGATCGCGCAGCGCGCCAACGGCAGCTACCTGGTCAGCTTCACCCTGATCGGCGTCGACCTCTCGGCGCTCGTCCTGCAGACCCCGGTGTGCCAGCCCATGGCCGTCATCGTGGGCGACGATGACGGCTTCAGGGGCGCCTTCCTGACCCGGCCGGACTTCAGGCGACGCGTCGCCATCCCGCACGGCTGCGACGTGTCGAACGACTGGCCGTGGATCCAGAGCTGACGGCCGCCGAGCTCAGGGGACGACGCGGAAGGAGAAGACCTCGGCCGACGGTTCCGCGTCGAGGCGCCGGAGCCCGGCCGTGTACGTCCCTGGCGTGAGCCAGACGGCGGGCAGCCGCATCGCGACGCGCTCCGCGGGGCCCGCGAAGCGCTCGCGCATCTCGCGCCCGCCGTGCGCGTCGAGGACGCGGACCTCGACGGTGGTGTTCCGGGCCGTCTCGGGCACGCGGAGCGTCAGCACGAGGCCGGCGCCGAGCTCGCGCGCAGCGACGTCGGCCGGTGCGCCCTCACGGGAGAGCGCCAGGGTCTTCCAGCCCGCGGGCTCGGCCGCCGCATCCAGCTTCCCGTAGAGCCGCTCTGCCTTCTCCTGGGCAAGGCCGTCGGCACCGGTAGTGGACGCAACGTCGCGCTCGGCGCCCGCGCGCCCGCTCTCTCGGCGCGCGGGAGCCTCCGTCTCCTTGCGGGCGCGCGCGAGCAGTCTTTCCTCGCTGCGCGCGACGTTCGCGGGTGCTGCGGGCTCCGCCGGCTTCCGGCGGACTTCCTCGGCAGGCGCGCTCTCGTCCGCCAGGCGCTCGATCGCGGCCTTCCGGTCCTCCCTCGCCGCCTGCCTGGCGGGCCACGGGAGCCGTCCCTCGAGCGCCGGGTAGAGGAGCAGGAGCGCGATCGCGTAGGCGAACGCGGGGTGCAGGACGAGGCGGCGGAGGAACGCCGCGAAGGAGGCCGCCGGCGAGGCCGCAGCTCTCGGCTCCAGGCTCGCGAAGTCGAAGCGACGGAGCGCGGCCAGCTCGTCCTTGCACGAGGGGCAGTGCGCGAGGTGCTCCTCCACCAAGCGGCGCTCGGCGGCCGGCTGCCGGTCCCGCTCGGTCTCGAAGCGGAGCAGCAGCTCCTCGGCGGGATGGGCGGCGGGCGGCTGGAGGAGGAGATGGAGCTCGGTCCATGCCCGCACCTCGGCGGAGCACTCCGCACAGCGCGCATAGTGCGCGCGGAACTCGGCCCACTCCGGGCGGGCGGAGCTCGCCACGAAGTCCGCCAGATCGACGTCGAAGGCCCGCAGGCAGCTCATCTGACTCCCATGGATAGGTCGCGCGCGCGCGCCCTCATGGCCCACCCTCCGCGAAGCGCCGCCGCAGCGCCAGGAGCCCGTCGCGCAGGCGGCGCTTCATGGTGCCGAGCGGCAGCCCCGTCTCGGCGCACACCTGCTCGTAGGTCTTGCCCTGGCGGTAGACGCCGTCCAGCACGCGCTGCTCCTCGGGGGGAAGGTCGCGCACCGCGCTCCAGAGCTCCCGGGCGCGCCCGTCCCGCTCCGCCGACGCCCCCATCGCGCGCGCCGTCTCCTCGTCCCACGGGAGCGCCTCCTTCTCGTGATGGCGGAGGCGGGCCTTCAGCCGGTCGATGAACTTGTTCCGCGTGATGATGCGGAGGTAGCCAACGAAGGCCTTCGGGTCGCGGAGCCGGCCGGCCCGCGCGTTGGCCACCACCGAGAGCAGGACCTCCTGGCGGAGGTCGTCCCACTCCTCGCGGAAGTCGTAGGCACGGAGCTGGACCAGGAAGCCGGTCACCAGGCGGTTCACCTCGAGGAACGCGATCCGATCGCCCGCGAGCAGGCGTCCCAGCACCGCGAGCCAGTCCTTGTCCACCGCGGCGCCGATCCTACCCGAAGCCACGGCCGGCGCGAAAACGCAGGCCCCGGCGCCCGTTACGCACCGTGATCCGATTTCGCGCGGAGCCGAGACCTCCTCGTCGATGGAAAAGACGGCGCGTCCCCTCACAATGGCCATGGCGGTCCTCACGGCGTTCCTCCTCGGCGGCGGTCCCGCGCGCGCAGAGGAGAAGCCCATCCCCGGGTCGGGCGCGCTCGACGCGATCGGGCCGGGCGGCAAGCCGCTCGGCGCCTGCCCGCTCAGGCACACCGAGGTCGCGGTCGAGATCTCGGGCTTCGTCGCCCGGGTCACGGTGACGCAGCTGTTCGCGAGCCGCTTCACGGAGCCGGTGGAGGCCCTCTACAGCTTCCCGCTCTCCGACCGCGCCGCGGTGGACGCCATGTCGATGCGCACCGGAGAGCGTACCATCCATGGCGAGATCAAGCGCCGCGAGGAGGCGCGGCGCATCTACGAGGCGGCGCGCAAGGCCGGCCAGGTGGCGGCGCTCCTCGACCAGGAGCGGCCCAACATCTTCACGCAGACGCTCGCCAACCTGATGCCGGGCGCGACGGTCGAGATCCGCATCGAGTACGTCGAGCCGCTCGTCTTCCGCGACGGCACGTTCGAGTTCTCGTTCCCGACCGTGGTCGGGCCGCGCTTCATCCCGGGCGCACCGACCGGTCACGCCGGCACCGGCTGGGCGCCCGACACGACACGCGTGTCCGACGCCTCGCACATCACCCCGCCCGTCACCCCCGAGGGCATGCGCGCCGGCCACGACATCGCGATCGCCGTCGACATCGACGCGGGCGTGCCCATTCTGGACGTCGTCTCGCCGCTGCACGCGATCGACGTGGAGCGCCCGGAGGCCAACAAGGCCCGCGTGCGTCTCCGCGACCAGGCCGAGATCCCGAACCGCGACTTCGTGCTCCGCTACGCCGTCGC
>WNGD01004459.1_pt1 | contig 14700 bp, 10 predicted proteins | sample 5400671 | NCBI WGS metagenome assembly WNGD01 (sample SAMN13153369, study PRJNA577476) | soil metagenome | isolation source: 40 cm soil or saprolite under grassland replicate 2 | place: USA:California | collected 2016-06-15 | reverse complement strand
GCATCGGTCAGAATATCGCGATTCCGCACTGTCGCGCGCTCGCCGTGAACCGCCTGCGCGTGGCGTTCGGCCGCAAGCTCGACGGCATCGACTTCAATGCGATCGACGGCAAGCCGGTGCATTACTTCTTCCTGATCGTCGCCCCGCCGCTGGAGGTCTCCAACCAGTACCTGCCCGTGCTCGGCAAGATCGCGCAGTTTGCGAAGGAGCCGGATGTGCCGGGGAAGCTGGCGGTGGTGGGGACGGGGAAGGACTTTCTGAAGCTGCTGGAGGATAAGAACATTTAGAGGCGTTATACGACGCTACGACGCTACGTTGTAAGCGCGTGCTTTTGATCGCCGTCGCACTGAAATGGTTCTCGCGAAGCTCCCCCCTCCGCATATCGTCGCCGCATGGGAGACTTCCGGGATTTGCGCGCGTGGCGCGAAGCTAAGAAGTTCGTTCTGCTCTCCCGAGATGCAATCCGCAAGCTCCCATCAGACGAACGGTTCGCGTTGGGAGACCAGTGGAGACGTGCAGCGTATAGCGTGGCCCTCAACATTGCCGAAGGAGCGAGTAGGCGAGGGCCACGCGAGTTCCGTCGATACCTGGACATCGCACGCAGTTCGCTGCACGAACTGGAAGCAATTCTGGAAATTGTTGAGCTCCTCGAGTATCTCCCGAGCGATGACCTCTCGGCGCTCGGTGCCGCTCGAGACAGTTGTGCGAGGCTGGTATACGGGCTGTTACGGAGGATGGCTGACCGTTGAAGCGACATAGTACAACGTAGCGTCGTAGCGTCCTACAACGCCGTCACGCACTGTAGCGTCGTACGACGATTGTCACTCCCATTCGATGGTCGCAGGGGGTTTCGAACTTACATCATAGACGACCCGATTTACTCCCCGGACCTCATTGATGATCCGACTACTGATTCTCCCAAGCACCTCCGGCGCGAACGCGAACCAATCCGCCGTCATCCCATCCCGGCTCGTCACCGCCCGCAGCGCCACCACGTGATCGTACGTGCGGAAGTCTCCCATCACGCCCACTGACTTGATCGGGAGCAGCACCGCGAACGCCTGCCAGATCTGGTCGTACAGGCCCGCGGCACGAATCTCCTCGATGTAAATGGCATCCACTCGGCGGAGCAGATCGAGCCGCTCCTCGGTCACGGGCCCGAGCACCCGGATGGCGAGGCCCGGCCCCGGGAACGGATGCCGGCCCACGATCTCTTCCGGCAGGCCGAGCTCCCGGCCCACCTGGCGCACCTCGTCCTTGAACAGCTCGCGCAGCGGCTCGATCAGCTTCCACGGCAGATTCGGTCGCAGGCCTCCCACGTTGTGATGCGTCTTGATGGTGACCGAAGGGCCGCCGAACGGCGAAGCGGACTCGATCACATCGGGATAGAGCGTTCCCTGCACCAGGAAGGCCACGTCTCCCTTCACGTCCTCGGCTGCCTGCTCGAACACGTCGATGAAGGTGTGGCCGATGCGGCGGCGCTTTTCTTCCGGGTCCTCGACGCCGGCCAGCGCCTCGAGGAAGCGCGCCCCCGCGTCGACGACCCGTAAGTCGATGCCGAGGTGCGCCCGGAACGTCCGCTCCACCTGCTCCCGCTCGTTCAGGCGCAGCAGCCCGTGATCCACGAAGATGCAGGTCAGCCGGTCGCCGATCGCGCGGTGCACCAGCGCGGCGGCCACCGCCGAATCGACGCCGCCCGAGAGCCCACAGATCGCCCGCTTGGTCGAGCCGACGAGCTGCTGGACGCGGCGGACTTCCTGCTCGATGAAATGACCGGGCGTCCAATCGGGCGCGCAACCAGCGATCTCGAACAGGAAATTGTGCAGTATCTCCCCACCGCGGGGCGTGTGGGCGACTTCGGGGTGAAACAACACGCCGAAGATCGGCCGGGACTCGTGCTGGAACCCGGCCACCGGCGCGTTGGGGCTCGATGCCGTCACGCGAAAGTGTGGCGGCGGCCGCTCGATCCGGTCGCCATGGCTGGCCCACACGGTGATGCACCCCTGGGGCTCGAATCCCGCGAACAGCCCGCGGTCCGCGTCCCGGACGGTGACCTCCGCCCGGCCGTACTCGCGCTCCGCCGACGGCGTCACCTTGCCGCCCGCCAGATGGGCCACGAGCTGCATGCCATAGCAGATGGCGAGAATCGGGGTACCGAGCTCCAGGAGCTTCGGGTCGGCCGTCGGCGCGCCCGGGTCGAACACCGAGTTGGGTCCGCCCGAGAGAATGATGCCTTTCGGGGCGAACTGCTGGATGAAGCCGAGGTCCGTGCCGCGCGCGGCGGGATGGATCTCGCAGTAGACGTGCGCCTCACGCACCCGGCGCGCGATGAGCTGGGTGAACTGCGAGCCGTAATCGAGGATCAGAATGCGGTTCACGCCCGGTACCAGGTCGAGGGCTCGAGTACCTCGCCGCGCATCAGGTCCTCGAGGGCTTCGCGCTGGCGCGCGATGTAGTAGCGGTCGCCGTCCACCAGGACTTCGGGCGGCCGGGGCCTCTGGTTGTAGGTCGAGCTCATCACGAAGCCGTAGGCGCCCGTGCCGAGCACCGCCAGGTACTCGCCGGACTCGACCGCGGGGAGCTTGCGGTCGAGCGCCAGGAAATCTCCAGATTCGCAGATGGGGCCTACGACGTTGACCAGCTCCTCCGGTCGATTGCCGTCCTTGAGCGGGACGATTTCGTGATGAGCATTGTAGTGGCTGGGCCGCACGAAGTCCGTCATCCCCGCATCCACGACGACGAAATCCTTGCCACCGGCGTGCTTGCGGTACAGCACCTTGGTGATGAGCACACCGGCGTTGGCCACGAGGTACCGCCCCGGCTCGCACAGCAGGGCGAGCCCGGCCTGGTTGATCGGCGGCGCCACCGCGTCGGCAAAGTCTCGCGGACTGGGCGCCTTTTCGTTGTGGTAGCGCACCCCGAGCCCGCCGCCGACATCCAACGCTTCGATCGTGCCGATCCCCGACGCGCGGAGCGCCGTCACCAGCTCGAGCAGCTTGACGGTGCCGCGGTGATACGGCTCGACGTCGGTGATCTGGGACCCGAGGTGCATCGCGAGCCCGCGCAACGTGAACAGCGGCTCGGCCGCGACGCGCTGGGCTACGCTCACGACTTCGTCGTAAGGCACGCCGAACTTCGCGGTCTTCTCGCCGGTCTTGGTGTACGGGTGGGTCTCGGTCGCGACGTCCGGATTGACGCGGATGCCGAGGCTGGCCCGCTGCTTGAGCTTGCGGGCGACCGCGATCACCGTGTCCAGCTCGGCGGGGGACTCGATGTTCAGGAATCCCACGCCGGCGCGGATCGCCTCTTCGAGCTCCGACGCGGTCTTCCCCACGCCGGAGAACACGATCGAGTTCGCCTCGAACCCGGCGGCGAGCGCGCGCCGCAGCTCGCCCACCGACACGATGTCGGCGCCCGCGCCCAGCGCCTTCAAGACTTTGAGGACCCCGATGTTGCCGTTGGCCTTCACCGAATAACAGATGCGGTGCGGCACGTCCTTCAGGGCGTCGTGCAGCGCATGGTACTGGGCGCGGATCAGGTTGCCGCTGTAGACGTAGGTGGGAGTGCCGACCCGCTCCGCGATGGAGCGGAGCAGCGCCGGATCGAACCCGGTACTAGGGCTCATCGCACGTGCTCCGGAACGTTGGTCCGAGGCGGAGTTGGCGCGTGATGATCCAGCCAGGCTTCCCGAAGAAGGCGATCACGTCGTGTGTATAAGCCAGTGCGAGCGTCGCCTGAAGGGTATCCGTCGAGAACCATGCTGCCGATACCGCGCAGCACAAACGACGCGTCGGCGCCCGCCGCCCAGGTGCAACGATCGACGGCTTGCAGCGTTGCTGCGGTGGGCCGAGTCGTGACGTTAGTTCTCGCTCGGCACGAGCGAACGCCTCCTGACCTTGTTGGGCGGGGACGTCCCAGACAGCCTCTACCATCACCACTACGCTGTCCGCATCGACCTGCATACGGTCCTCACGAGCAGTCAACGGACGGGAGCACCACCAGTACGGTGCGCGCCAGAACGGCGGGCTGTAGGCCGTGACGGTGTCGAGCCGGCACTGTCCGAGCGAATCCGGTCGGAACTCGAGCCACTCCACGAGAGGGCCTCGCAGCTGCAAGCGGCCCGGGCCCTGACCCGGCGCAACCCACCAGCCAATCAGGGCAACCCACCCCAACCGAAGAGAGGCCCCCCTTAGTACGCCTGCGCCCACACCGCCTCCGCCATGCTGGGTTTCCCGCACCACAGGCACGTCTTGGGCGCCTCGGCCGAGCGGAATTCGGGATCGGGCAGCACGCGCACCGTGGCCCCCGTCTGTTGCTTGATCTCGGCCTCGCACGCGGGCGAACCGCAGAAGCCGCTATACGCGAATCCACCCACACCCTTCATGAACTCGAGGAACTGCGGCTTCGTGACGCCACGGATGGAATGCGCCTCGCGCCGATCCTTGGCCGTCTGAAACAGCATCGCCTGGATCTCGTCGAGGCTGGCCCGCACCACCCCGCCGAGCCCATCCAGCTTGGCGGGCGTCTTGCCGCCGGTGCGGCGCGCCGACATCACCTGCCCTGCGGCCACGTCCCGCGGGCCGATTTCGAGCCGCAACGGCACGCCCTTCGCCTCCCACTCGAAGTACTTGGCGCCGGGCTTGAGACTGTCGCGGGCGTCCAACTCGACGCGAATACCGGTCTTCACCAGTTCCGCCTTCACCTTATCTCCAACCCCTAGCACCTGACCCCTTTCTTCTTCCGACTTCCAAATCGGTACGATCACCACCTGCACCGGCGCGAGCTTCGGTGGGCAGACCAGGCCGTTGTCGTCCGAGTGCGTCATCACCAGCCCGCCGATCATGCGGGTCGACACGCCCCACGATGTGTTCCACACATACTCGAGCCCGCCCGCCGCGGTCTGATACTGCACGTTGAACGCCTTCGCGAAGTTCTGGCCGAGGTTGTGCGATGTCCCCGCCTGGAGCGCCTTGTTGTCCTGCATCAGCGCTTCGAGGGCGTAGGTGCGCAGCGCGCCGGCGAACTTCTCGCTCTCGGTCTTGCGCCCGGTGATCACCGGCATCGCCATCCATTGCTCCTGGAACGTGCGATACACGCCGAGCATCTGCCGCGCCTCCGCCTCGGCCTCCGGTTCGGTGGCGTGCGCCGTGTGCCCTTCCTGCCACAGAAACTCCGTCGTGCGGAGGAACAGCCGGGTCCGGAACTCCCAGCGCACGATGTTGCACCACTGGTTCATCAAGAGCGGTAGATCGCGGTAGCTGTGGATCCACTTCGCGAACATCGCGTAGATGATGGTTTCCGACGTGGGCCGCACGACGAGCGGCTCCTCGAGCGCCGACTCCGGATCGGGCATCACCGCCTGCGCGCCCGATTTGCCCGTAGCCTTGAGCCGGGTGTGCGTCACCAGCGCGACTTCCTTCGCGAAGCCCTCCACGTGCTCGGCTTCCTTCGCGAGAAAGCTCATCGGGATGAAGAGCGGGAAGTACGCGTTCTCGTGGCCCGTCGCCTTGAACATGTCGTCCAGGGCGCCTTGCATCAGCTCCCAGATGCGGTAGCCGTGGGGTCGGATGACCATGCAGCCGCGCACCGGTGAGTAGTCCGCCAGTTCGGCCTGCATCACGACGTCGTTGTACCACTCGCTGAAGTCCTTCGCGCGTGGCGTGATCTTCTGAGCCTGGGCCATTAGTGGAAGAGTCCCGGAAGCTTCGCGATGGGCACGCGCTCTTCGGTGCCTGCCTTCATGTCACGCACGACTACCTCCCCGGCCGCCCGCTCGTCGGGCCCGAGGATGACGGCCCGCGCCGCACCCCGCGCTGCGGCGAGCTCCAGCTGTTTGCGGATGGCCGCCGGGCGGAGGCCGTATTCGAGCGCGACACCCAGATCCCGCAGCTGGTGCGCGAGCTGCAGCATCGGCGCCACGTCATCGCCGCTCACCGCTATCAAAAAGGCGTCGAGCTTCCTCGACGCCTGGTCGGCCGGGCCGCGCTCCTTCAAGAGTTCTCCGAGGACGACATCTCCCATGCCGAACCCGAGGGCGGGAAGATCGACCCCGCCGAGCGCCTTCAGCAGGCCGTCGTAGCGGCCGCCGCCGCAGATGGCACGCAGCGATTTCCCCGTGTCAAACAGCTCGAACACGATCCCGGTGTAGTAGGCCAGCCCACGGACGATCGTGAGATCCACCGCGACAAAGTCCCCGAGCCCCATCGTCTCCAGGGCCCCGACGGCTTGGCGCAGCGGCTCACCCGCCTCCTCGCCCCCCTTCACCTTGCCGAGCGCGGTCAGCACGGCGTCGAGCCCGCGCAGGGACGCGATCTCGAGCACCGCGTCCGTTTCCCGCTTCCCGATTCCTGCTTTCGCAAGGATCTCCCCGAACGCTTCTTTCGGCACGCGCTCGCTCTTGTCGATCGCGTCGAACGCGGTCGGCAGCTGGGCCTCCGTAACCCCCTTGCCGACGAGCAGGGTCCTGAGGACGCGTCGGTCCGAGACCCGGGCCTGGACGTCGGCCGGCCTGAGCCCGAACGCGCGCATGATGTCGATCGCGGCCGCGATGAGCTCCGCATCGGCCAGCGGACTCGCTTCCCCGATGATGTCCATGTTGAGCTGAAAGTGCTCCCGCAGCCGTCCGCGCTGCTGCCGCTCGTACCGGAACAGCTGGGGGATCGAGAACCAGCGGATCGGCTTCTTGAGGGCCTGGGCGTGCGCCCCCACCATGCGCGCGAGGGTGGGGGTCATCTCGGGGCGCAGCGCGACCTTGCGCCCGCCCTTGTCCTCGAATGCGTACAGCTGCTGCACGATCTCTTCCCCGCTCTTGTCTGTGTACAGCTCCAGCGGCTCGAGCGGGGGGCCGTCGTATTCCTGAAAGCCGTAGCGCCGCGCGACCTCGCGCCAGGTGGCGAAGATGTGGTTCTTGAGAGCCAGTTCGTCGGGGTAAAAGTCACGGAAGCCTGGTAAGGCTTGTCCTTGCATCGCAACAATTTAGCCGACCGGCGCAAACCCGGGCAAGCGGGCGAGCGCATCGCCGACGGTGTGAAACGATCCGGTGACGATCACCGTCGCGGCGTCGTCCTGCACCCGCTCCAATGCACGCTCGAACTGCGGCTCGAACTCGTGCGCCACCGCGAGCCCCCCCTCCCCCAGCTCGCGCTCCAGTCGGCCGAGGTCCCAGCGCCGCCGCTCCGGCGCGGTGTCGGGCAGGGTGAACACGAAGCTGTCGACTGCCGGCGTGAGGCAGTCGATCATTCCGAGGTAGTCCTTGTCCCCCAGCACGCCGACCAGGGCGCGTCGCGGGTGCGGTGGATCGAACTCTCGCAGCGTGTCGGCGAGGACGCGGGCGCCGTCGGGGTTATGCGCCACGTCGAAGATCCACCGGCCGCGCACGTCGAATCGCCCCGGCAGGTAGGCATGCCCGAAGCTCTCCGGCCACTCGTCGCCGACGGGTCCGAACGGGGGTGTCAGGGCGTTCAGCGCCCCCAACGCCACCCAGGCGTTCGCGTGCTGGTGGCGTCCCTTCAGGCCCAGTGGCCGGGTGGGCGGGGCGCTCGAATCCACGAGGACCACCGGGTCAGCGCCGCGCCGCTCGGCCTCCGCGACGAGCACCTGGCGGACAGCGGGGTCCATCTCTCCGGTGATGAACGGAACGTCGCGTTTAGCGGTTCCCGCTTTTTCGCGCGCGATGGACGCCAGGTCGGTCCCGAGGTAGTCGGTGTGCTCCCGGGCGATCTTGGTGACTACCGACACGAGCGGCTTGATGACGTTGGTCGAGTCGAGCCGCCCCCCGAGCCCGACTTCGATCACGGCGACGTCTACGCCCCGCGCGGCGAGATCGGCGAAGGCGATGGCGGTGCTGGCCTCGAAGAAGCTCGCATCCAGCCGCTCGATGTGGGGTCGCAGGAACGTGGTCCACTCGGCGAAGGCCTCCTCGCCGATCGGCACGCCGTCCACCTCTACGCGCTCTCGCACCGACACGAGATGCGGCGACGTGTAGACTCCCACGCGTAGCCCTCGGGCGCGGAGCTCGGCGGCCGTGAAGGCGCAGGTCGAGCCCTTGCCGTTCGTGCCGGCGACGTGGATCGAGGGAAAATGCCGCTCCGGATGGCCCAGCACGTCCAGGAGCCCCTCGGTCGGCTCGAGGCTCCACTTTATGCGGCTCCCTTGTCGCGCGAACAAAAAGCGGCAGGCGTCCTCGAAGGACAACCGGGTCAGTCGGCTGCCTCCGCCGGTTGCCGGCCGGCCATGTGACGGAGCAGCTGGGCGGTGGTGTCCCGCAGCTCGCTGCGCGGCACCACCGCGTCGATCATGCCGTGCTCGAGCAGGAATTCGGCCGTCTGGAAGCCGGGCGGCAAGTCCTGGCCGATCGTCTGCTTGATGACCCGCGGGCCGGCGAACCCGACCACCGCCCCGGGCTCCGCCAGGATCACGTCCCCCTGCATCGCGTAGGAGGCGGACACGCCCCCCGTCGTGGGGTTCGTGAGAACCGAGATGAACGGCACCCGCGCCGCCCGCAGGCGGGCGATCTCGACCGAGGTCTTGGCCATCTGCATGAGGGACAGCACTCCCTCCTGCATCCGCGCCCCGCCCGACGCCGACACGACCACGAGCGGGACATGCCGCTCGGCCGACCGCCGGGTGAGCCGGGCGATCTTCTCCCCCACGACCGACCCCATCGAGCCGCCCATGAAGTTGAAGTCCATCACGGCAACGTCGAGCGGCATGCCGTCCAGGCGGCCATAGCCCGTGCGTACGGCTTCCAGCGGGCCCGCTTTCTGGATGGCCGTCTCGAGCCGCTGCGGATAGTTCTCGAAGTGGAGGGGGTCGGTGGAGCGGAGTCTCGCGTCGAGCTCGTGCCAGGAGCCCTCATCGACGAGCAAATCGATGTACTCCTGGGCGGAAATGCGGCGATGGTGCCCGCAGTTGGGGCACACGTTCAGCGCACGGACGAACCGGTCCTTGATGTCGATGTGCCCACACTCGTCGCATTTCTCCCAGGCGTCGGCTGGAATCTCCAGCTTTACCCGTTCAGACGTGCGGGGCTTACGCTCTTTTTTGAACCAGGCCATTCGCGCCACAGTGGGGAACTTGAAGGCGACAATTTGGGAGGGGCCTTCCCCTGGCGCCAGTCCCGACCGCGTAACTCATTGCTACAGCTCGGCATAGCCCGATTGGCGAGACTCCCACGCCACTCGCAACGAGATGCCCACGGCGATCGAGCAGGCGAGCAGGAACGAGCCGCCGTAGGAGAAGAACGGCAACGGGATTCCAGTGATCGGCAAGAGATTCACCGTCATCCCCACGTTCTCGATGATGTGCGTGAACAGCATGCCGGCAACTCCGAAAACACACAGGCTGGAGTAGGGATCCGTGGCGCGCCGCGCGATGCGCAGCAGGATGAGGATCAGCGCGATGAGCAGCACGAGCGCGATCAGCACGCCGACGAACCCCAGCTCCTCTCCTACGACTGGAAAGATGAAATCCGTGTGCTGGGCGGGAAGAAATGCGAGCCGCTTCTGCGGACCGTGGGTAAACCCCTGGCCCAGCAAGCCTCCCGAGCCGATGGCGATTTTCGACTGGATGACGTGCCATCCGGTCGCGCGGGGGTCCACCTCGGGGTTCAAGAACGCGAGCAGGCGGTTCTGCTGGTAGGGAGCGAGACGACGCCAAAACGGCACCGCCACCACGCCCATGACCACGTTCGCCAGCATGACGGCCAGGCCTTCCCATACGTACGGCCGCCACCACAGCAGCAGCGCGAGCAGCACGATGATCCAGGCGCCCCAGGCCACCGTGGAGAAGGCGAGCACCAGCCCGATCACGGGGGACCCGAGGAGCAGCAGCAGCGAGGGCTTCGTGCCGGCCCAGTACAGCATGGCGAACAGGATCGCGATGAACACAATGGCGCTTCCCAGATCGGGCTGCTTGGCGACCAGCAACGTGGGTACGCCGGCGATGAGACAGGGCGGCAGCAGCTCGCGGAGCGTCGCCGGCGCCTCGCGCCGCTCGGCGAGCCAGCGTGCCAGCATGAGGACCACGGCAAGCTTGGCGAGCTCGACGGGCTGGCCCAGCCGCACGCCCCCGACCGCGATCCACGAGCGCTCGCTCGCCGCCGTGCCCGCCCCCGTGCCGGCGACGAGGGTGAGCAGCAACACCACGACGCCGATGCCGTAAGCGAACGGCGTCGCCCACTCGAGCAGCCGGGGCGACGTTCGGAACATCAAGACGACGGCCACGGTCCCCACACCCAGCCAGATCAGCTGCTTTTCCCAGATGGTGGTCACGAACGTGGGGACGTCGGTTTGTCCCGCGGAGTAGAGCGTCGCGAGCCCGTAGGCGGCGAGGGCGATGACGACCGCGCTGAGCGGCCGATCTATCTCACCGAGGCGGAGGCGCATTGCCGCTGTCCGGTGGCAGGGTCGGTGGGAGGATCGGTGGCACGATGGTCGTATCCTCTTCCGGGGCTCCGGGGAGGATCTGGGTGGCGCGCGGTGCGGTGTCGGTCGGGAGTACGATCCGAACCTTCGACACGAGCGTGGTATCGACCCCCAGATAATGCCCGATCACTCGGGTCACGAGTGGCGCGACATATGGGCCCTCACGCGCGAACTCCACGATCGCGCCCACGACGATCTCCGGTTTCTCGGCCGGCGCGAACCCGATGAACCAGCCGTGCGCCGGCCCGTGCGGGTTCTGCGCGGTGCCGGTCTTCCCGGCGATCGCGACGCTGCCCCCGAACCGTCCCGCGCCTCGCGCCGTGCCGCGCTCCACCACGCTGATCATCGCCTGGCGCAGCCCGGCGAGCTGCTCGGGTGCAAGGGCCAGGCTCACCTTCGCATCGGACGCGGGATGCACGAGGTACGGAGACCGCGCCCGGCCATCGCTTGCGAGCATCTGGTAGAAGCGGATCATGTTCACCAGGGTCTGGGCGTTCTCTCCCTGCCCGATGGCGAGGTTCAGGGTCACCGCCGACGTCCAGCGGCGCGGCCCGTACACCCGGTCGTAGTAGTCGGTGCCACCCGGGAATTCCGAGGTGATCTCGCCGGGGAGGTCGATGCCGGTGCGTGAGTGGAACCCCAGGCCCGTGGCGTCCTCGAGCAGCGACGTGAGGCCGAGCTTCAAGCCCAGCTGATAGAAATACACATCGCAGCTCTGCGCGATTGCGTCTGCGAGGACGAGGTCGCCATGCCCCTGGGCCGACCAGCAGTGGAAGAAGCGGTTGCCGTATTGCAGCCCGCCACGACAGGGGATGGGCATGCGCGACCGCAGCGTGACGATGCCGCGCCGCAGCGCCATCGCGGCCAGGGCGAGCTTCCAGGTGGACCCCGGTGGATACCGCGCCTGGATGGTGCGGTCGAACAGCGGGTGCGCCTCGCTGACGTTGAGGCGGCGCCAATAGTCCGGGTCCACGCCGCCGACGAAGGCGTTGGGATCAAACCCCGGTGCGCTGAACAGCGCGAGGATCTCGCCGGTGTTGGGGTTCAGTGCCAACACCGCGCCGCGTTGCCCCGCCGGAAAGATTTGCGCGATGTAGCGCTGGAGATCGAGGTCGATCGTGGTGTGCAACGCCCGGCCCGGCACGGGCGGCAGCCGGGCGGCGGCGCCGGCCTCGCGCACGACGCGGTTGAACGCGCTCACCTCGACGAAGCGCACACCGTCGGCGCCACGCAGCGTGTCGTCGTACTGGCGCTCGAGCCCGCCCTTTCCCAACAGGCCGCCGAGCCGCACCGCGGCGAAGCGGCGCTGGGCCCGTTCCGCTTCGGTGACCTCGCCCACGTACCCCACCAGATGCGCCACCAGCGAGCTGTCCGGGTAGTGCCGCCTCGGCTCCGGCTGGATCAGGAGTCCCGGGAAGATCAGCCGCCGCTCCTCCAGGGCCGACACGACCTCGAACGTGGCGCTCGGGAGCACCATGACCGGCAAGTACGGGGTCCGGCGGTACCGCATCAACACGCGTTCGATCGCTGGGCCGTCGAGCTTCACGATCGGCGCCATGCGCCGCAACGTAGCCTCCAGCGAGTCTTCGTCTTCTGTCGGGAGCAGCGACACGGTGTACCCGGTCAGGTTCTCCGCCAGGATCTTGCCGTTGCGGTCGGTGATGATGCCTCGGGGCGCCGGCAGCGAGATGGGCCGCAACCGGTTCGTCTCGGACTGCAGCTGGTATTTCGAGTGGTCCAAGATCTGCGTGCGGAAGAACACAAGCACGAGGGCCGCCCCAGCCCCCAGCACCACAGTGCGCGCGAGGCGGAGCCGTCGCTCCAGCAGGTGGGGGTGGAACGCGCTCATGCGTCGCTCAACCGGATGGCCAAATGGCGCCCGAACAGCCACAGCACCAGCACGCCCGCCACGGCCGTGGTCAGGCTCTGGATGGGAGACCACACCAGCAGCTCCCAGCCCAAGAACCCTCCCTTGAGCTTCCCCGATGCGAGCGCCACCGCGAGGTTGCGGCACCACGTGCCGGCGAAGAACAGACACCCGTTCACGAACAGGTTCTCCGCGAAAAAGACCGCCTTGCTCCAGGAAGAGAGATACCCCACGAGCGTGTGGGCGAGCGCCCCCGCCCCGAACGACGCGGGCGTGAGCGCGTCCCGCAACAGGCCGACCAGGAAGCCGGCGCCGGCGCTCGGGCCGGGACGGGCCCGGATGGTGTAGATCAGGAGCGCCAGCAGCAGGAAGTCGGGCGCCACGCGGTCACCCCCCAGCCGCCCCCGCACCGAGAACTGTAGCACCACGAGGGCCGCCAGGATCACGTAGAAGCGGTACTTGTCGCTGCGTCTCACGGCGTCTCCCCGCTCGACTGGAACAGCGCGCGCAGATCGCCGCGCACCGGCGGCCCGGTGAGGATCATCACGTGCGTGACGGCGGCGGGGTGAACGGCGGGCCGGATGAGGTAGGTGCGCTCCCATCCTTCCGCCTCTCCTGCGACGTCCAGCACCGTGCCGATCGGAACACCCCGGGGCAGCACGCCCCCTAAGCCCGATGTGAGGATCAGGGTGCCCGTGGCCACCCGTTGCCGGTAGGCCACGCCTTGCAGCTCGAGCAGCCAGATGCGCGGCCCGTCGCTGCCGTGCGGGGCGACGATGCCGTAGACGCTGCCATCTGCCGCCATGGCGCTGGCGCGGAACTCGGGGTGTGCCCAGCTCACCACGACGCTGGTCTTTGCGTCCACCGAGCTAACGATCCCCACCAGGCCGTCCGGACTCACGACCGCGGACAGGGGCTTCACCCCCTGCTTCTTTCCGGCGGAGACGATGAAGGTAAGGGCGCTCGACGGCTCCGGCTCGTGCAGCACCTCGGCCGGCACGTAGCCGCTCGAGAGTCGGGTGCCCAAGCCGAGCAGGCTGCGGAGCCGGGCGTTCTCGCCCCGCAGCTCGGGGAGGAAGGTGGCGGCGAGGGCGGCGGAGTCGCGCTGTGCCACCACCGCGTCGTACCGGTCGAGCGAGGCCGAGAGCAGCTCGGTCTGCTGCTGGAGCGCCAGGAAGGGGGCGAGCACGGTTTGCCGCAGGCCGCGTGCGAACGGATCGCGGATCCGCTCGGGCAGGCTCATAGCGGCGACCGACAGCAGGACGCACCCGAGGAAGACCAGGGTGTCGGCCCGGGAGGCGTAGCGGTCCGCTCCGTTGCGGTATTTCTCCGGATCGTCGAGGATCCGCCCCGTCCCCCGCACGACGCAGGTCATCGGGTCCTCGTCGAGGTGGATCGGCAGGCCCGTCTCCTGCTGCAGCAGCACGTCGAGGCCGCGGATCAGCGCGCCCCCCCCGGTCATCACGATCCCCCGATCGACGATGTCCGACGCCAGCTCCGGCGGCGTGATCTCCAGCGCCCGCCGCACGGCGTCCACGATCTGCTGGATCGGTTCCTGCACGGCCTCCCGAATCTCGCTCGAGTGCACCCGGACGATCTTCGGAATCCCTGAGACCAGGTCGCGGCCCTTCACCTCCATCTCGCGCTCTTCTCCGACGGGGGCGGCCGAGCCGATCTGGATCTTGATCAGTTCGGCCGTGGGCTCGCCGATCAGGAGGTTGTAATTCTTGCGCATGAACTGCACGATCGCCTGGTCCAGCTCGTCGCCGCCGGTGCGGATCGAGGTATCCGATACGATCCCAGAGAGGGCGATCACCGCGATCTCGGTCGTGCCGCCTCCGATGTCGATTACCATGTTCCCTGTGGGCGTCTCGACGGGCAGGCCCACGCCGATCGCCGCCGCCATCGGCTCGGCGACCATGTAGACCTCCTTCGCCCCGGCCGACTGCGCCGAGTCGCGCACGGCGCGCTTCTCGACCTCGGTGATGCCCGATGGCACGCACACGATCACCTTGGGCTTCACGCGAAACAGGTGGCGGTCGATGATGGTCTTGAGGAAGAACCGCAGCATCTTCTCGGTGACGTCGAAGTCGGCGATCACGCCGTCCTTGAGCGGGCGCACGGCCAGGATGCCGTCCGGGGTCCGGCCCAGCATCCGCTTCGCCTCGAGCCCGATGCCTTTGATCTTCCCGGTCGCCTTTTCGATCGCGACGACGGAGGGCTCGTTGAGCACGATGCCCTCGCCCTTCACGTAGATCAGCGTGTTGGCTGTGCCCAGATCCACGGCGATCTCATTCGCCGGACTCCAAGCACCGAGCGTCCATTTCGGCCAGCGTAGGGGCACGAGGTCGTCGAGTGAAAGTCGTTAGGGGGGCGCGTGCGAGCGCATCAAGCTAATGAAAAGCGTAA
>WNGD01004851.1_pt1 | contig 14704 bp, 17 predicted proteins | sample 5400671 | NCBI WGS metagenome assembly WNGD01 (sample SAMN13153369, study PRJNA577476) | soil metagenome | isolation source: 40 cm soil or saprolite under grassland replicate 2 | place: USA:California | collected 2016-06-15 | reverse complement strand
GTTGATGGTCGCGTTCAGAACGAGGCCACCTTCCTGCTCCGGGAAAGGCGGAACGTCCGTGCCGCCGCCCGCAAAGCTGACGCGGAGCGGAGCCTTCGCCCGGTAGACCATCACCGCCGCACGACCTACTTCTCGACGACGCCCATGCCCATGAAGTACCGCTCCGGCAGCTCGTGCTCAGAGACGAAGCGCTGGTACGCGATCCGCGGGCCTCGCCAATCCTCGGTCTCGCTGCAGTCGTCGACCAGGATCGACCCGCCTTTGAGCAGTCGGGGATAGATCCGTCGCAGGCCCTCGTAGACCGGTACGTCGAGATCGACATCGACGAGCGACACGGCGACCTTCTCCGGCAGGAGCGCGTCGTCGATCGTGGTGATATCGCCCTGCACGAGCTCGATCTCGGGAGTGCCCCAGTGCGCGAGCAGACGTGAGACGAGCTCCTTGGAGTTCGCCGCGAAGTCGTTCCCGCGGTTCGCCGCGGTGCCGTGCTCGACGTCGCGTTCGAAGTGCTCCTGGACGAAGCCGCCGAAGGTGTCGATGCAGACGTAGCGCTTCTCGTAGCCCGTATGGCGGAGCATCCGGTAACTGAGGGCCGCCGTGCCGCCGAGCCAGGTGCCGACCTCGACGACCGCGCCGTCGAGCTCGCGCGCTCGCCAGAGTGCGTCCATGTAGGCGTACAGGCGCTCCGGGGCCAGGGCGGTCACCGGCCTGGGATAGAGCTTCGTGGCGGCCACGCGCTTGATCGCGCGCTTCGTCGCAGCGGGCAGGGGTACTCGCATCGCTGCAGGCGAGCCTAGCGCAGGCCGCCCTAGACTAGCCCTCCTCGTGAGCCTGCTCGTGCGCAGCTGGAACGTGTTTCACGGCAATGCGAAACCGCCGGAACGCGAGTCGTTTCTCGAGGAGATGGTGCGGCTCGCGAGCGCCGACAAGCCGGACGTCCTCTGCCTGCAGGAGCTGCCGGTCTGGGCGCTGTCCCGGGTCGGTGACTGGAGTGGTATGAGCGCCTTCGGCGAGGTGGCGATGCGGCCGAGGCTCGGACCGCTGCCGGCGACCGCCTCGCTCGGTCGGGTGGTGACCTCGATCCATCACGGGCTCTTCCGTTCCGCTTTCGCCGGCCAGGCGAACGCGATCCTGGTCGCGCCGGGCATCCGCGCGCTCGACCGCGACCGGATCGTCCTGAACCCCCGTCGCTTTCGGCGTGCACAGGCCCGCTGGCTCGGACTGGGGCCGGTCGCGCGGCTGGGGTGGGCAAAGGAGCGGCGGATCTGCCAGGCCGTGCGCGTGCGGCTGCCGGAGGGCCGGACGGCGCTCGTCTCGAACCTGCACGCGACGAGCTTCCCCGCCGACGAGCGGCTCGCTGACGCCGAGGTTCTACGGGCCGCCGTCTTCGTCGACGCCCTCGCTCGGCCGGATGAGCTCTGCCTCCTTGCCGGCGACTTCAACGTCAAGGCGACCCGGTCGAGGACGCTGGCCGATCTGACCGGGCCGGAGTGGGGATTTTCACAGCCCGGTGAGGGAATCGACCTCGACCAGATTCTCGTTCGCGGCGCCGGGGGGCAGGTCGAGCGCTGGCCGGCCGAGAGGCGGCGGCTCGGCGGCCGGCTTCTCTCCGATCACACGCCGATCGAGCTGCGCGTGCAATGACGTTCGAGGAGGCACGCGCGCAGTTCCCGGTGTTCGATCGGTTTGCGTACCTGAACGCAGGGACGATGGGCCCGCTCGCGCGCGCCACGGCGGAGGCGATGACCGATCGGACGCAACTCGACCTGGAGCAAGGCCGTGGCGGGAAGCCGTATTTCGAAGCGATGTTCGCCCTGCGCGAGGGCGTTCGGGAACGGCTCGCTGTGCTGCTCGGTGTCCCGGCCGACCGGATCGCGCTGACGAGCTCGACGTCAGAGGGCTGCAACATCGTGCTCGCAGGTCTCGATCTCCGGCCCGACGACGAGGTCGTCACGACCGACGCGGAGCACCCCGGGTTGCTCGGTCCTCTACATGCGTCGGGTGCACGAGTTCGAGTCGTGGAGGTCAGCGCGCACCCCGTTGCCGAGGCTCTCGATCTGCTGGCCGGAGCCGTTACTCGGCAAACGAAGCTGCTCGCGCTCTCCCACGTCCTCTGGACAACCGGTCAGGTGATGCCCGTGCACGAGCTCCGTGAGGAGACAGGCTTGCCGATCCTGGTCGACGGCGCCCAGTCGGCAGGCGCGATCCCGGTGAAGGCCGGCGGTGCCGACTTCTACACCGTTTCGTGTCAGAAATGGCTCTGCGGCCCGGATCCGCTGGGCGGCCTCTACGTTGCGGATCCTGAACGGCTGCGGGTTGCGCTGCCAACGTACTTCTCGGTCCAGTCGATCGAACCCGACGGCTCCTTCGTGCCGAAGGAAGGCTCGGCTCGGTTCAACTCGGGCTGGCTCGGCGTCCCGTCTCTGGCGGGCCTCCTTGCTGCGCTCGACTCAGCGCCCGACTGGCGCTTCGAGCGGGCCCGTGAAGCGGCGGAGCGCTGCCGGGAGCTGCTCTCGCAGCGGTTCGAGGTGGTAACCGAGCCGAACCAGTCGACGCTCGTCTCCTTTCGGCCCGACGGCGACGCCGCCGAGCTCGCGGCTCGGGCTTACGAGCGAGGCGTGGTCATCCGCGATCTTCCAGGAACGGGCTTGCTCAGAGCGAGCTGCGGCTACTGGACGAGCGACGGGGACCTCGAGCGCCTGCTCGAGGCGCTCTAAGCTCAGGAGGGCTTGGCGAAACGCAGTCTGAGCCCTCGGGCCACGCTGGTCATCACCGGCTCCGCCCTGGTTACGCAGTCGCGCCAATAGCTTTGGCTATTCCGCTCCCTGCGTCCTTGCCTCGGAACGACCATCGCGTCCCGAGGACGAGCAACGTTCCGCCAAACCCTCCTACGCTCGCAGCCCGAGCTCGCCCGCGATCGGGCGGAGAGCCTCGACCACGAAGGTGATGTGCTCGTCCAGGTCGACGCCGAGTTCTTCGACACCCTTGTAGACGTCCTCGCGATGGACCTTCGCCGCGAACGACGGCTGCTTCAGCTTCTTCTTCACCGATTTCGGCTCGAGGGTGGCGATCCCGTCAGGACGCACGAGCCCGCACGCGTGGATGAAGCCGGCCAGCTCGTCACAGGCGAAGAGCGTCTTCTTGAGCGGTGTGTCGCGTGGCACCGAGAGGTGCTCCGCGTGCGAGAGGATCGCCTCGATCACGACCTCGGGGTAGCCCTCCTCGCGGAGGATCGGCGCGCCGTCTTGTGGGTGCTTGTCGAGCGTGGGGTGGATCTCGTAGTCGAAGTCGTGCAGGAGCGCCGTCACGCCCCAGAGCTCCTCGTCCTCACCGAAGCGCCTCGCGTATGCGCGAGTTGCGGCCTCGACGGCGAGCGCGTGGCGCCGCAACGCCTCGCTACGGGTGTACCGCGTCAGCGTCTCCCAGGCCTGCTCGCGTGTCGGCTGCACCGGTCAGTACGATAGCCGCGTCCATGGCCTCGACCATAGTCGCCGACACGCTGATGGAAACGTTCGTGATCGAGGGCTCGCAGCCGCTGAAGGGCCGGATCACTGTCGCCGGAAACAAGAACGGCGCCTTGCCCATCCTGGCTGCGTGCCTCCTCACGGACCAGCCGGTCACGCTCGGGAACGTGCCACGCATCCGCGACGTCGAGACCATGGCCGGGCTGCTCGCCCACCTGGGAGCTGACGTCGAATGGACGGGGCAGAACGACGTTCGCGTCCAGGCGGCGGAGATCTCGACGAACGAGGTGGACGAGGAGCTCGGGAGCCGAATCCGAGCGTCGTTCCTGCTCGCGGGCCCGCTGCTTGCGCGGGACGGGCGCGCCAGCGTGCCCCCGCCCGGCGGCGACGTGATTGGCCGCCGCCGGCTCGACCCGCACATCCATGCGCTCGTCGAGCTGGGCGCTCACATCACTATGAACGGCCGCTACGAGATGCGGACGGACGGGCTGCGCGGAAAGAAGATCTTCCTCGACGAGGCAAGCGTGATGGCGACCGAGAACGCGATCATGGCTGCGTGTCTCGCGCAGGGCGAGACGGTGATCGGAAACGCCGCCTGCGAGCCGCACATCCAGGATCTGTGCCGGTTCCTCGTCTCGCTGGGGGCACAGATCGACGGGATCGGATCGAACGTCGTGCGCGTGCAGGGCGTCGACCGGCTGAACGGAGGCACCTGGCGGATCGGCTCGGAGCACATCGAGGTCGCGAGCTTCATCGGCCTGGCAGCCGTCACCGGGGGTGACGTGACGATCGACGACGTCGTGCCTGAGGATCTTGCCCCGATCCTCCCCTCGTTCGCGCGGCTCGGGGTTCACGTCGAGCTCGCGGGCTCGACCCTCCGCGTTCCTCCGAATCAGGAGCTCGCGGTGGAGGACGACCTGGGTGGGCAGATCCCGAAGATCGAAGACGGGCCCTGGCCGGCGTTCCCCGCCGACCTCACGTCGATTGCGCTCGCGGTCGCGACCCAGGCCAAAGGGACGGTCTTGATCTTCGAGAAGATGTTCGAGAACCGCCTGTTCTTCGTCGACAAGCTGGTCTCGATGGGTGCGCGGATCATCCTGTGCGACCCGCACCGCGCGGTCGTCACAGGCCCGGCGAAGCTCTTCGGCCAGCGTATGGCGAGCCCGGACATCCGTGCCGGGATGGCGATGCTGATCGCAAGCCTCTGCGCCGAAGGCGTCTCGACGATCGGGAACGTCGGCGAGATCGACCGGGGCTACGAGCGGATCGACGAGCGCCTGCGCGCCCTCGGGGCGCGGATCGAGCGCGAGAGCTAACGAACTCTGAGCGTGAGGGTCTTGCTCACGGTTTCGGCGAGCTCGAGCGAGCCCACGAACCTGGCCCGCACCCGGAAGACGCCGCGTTTGAGCACCGCGCGAACATTCGCGCCACCCCCGGCGCCTGTCTTCGCCCGCGCGAAGACGCGCCAGCCGGCGCCGTCGAAGGACTCGAGCGCGAGCCGGCGGCCCGCGACGGGGACAGTCCGCTCGGCCGTCGAGAGCTTCGTCGAGAGCCGGACGCGGAGGGGGTGTTTGCCTGTCTTCCGGGAGACGACGAGGCTCAGCTTCGCCAGGGCCTGCACGAGTGAGACGTCGTACGGCGGCGAGACGGTCGTGAGCCCAAAGGCGTCCAGGGCCGTGACTCTGAACGTGTAGCGATGTCCGAGAGCGAGACTGAAGTCGGCACCCGTGGATGTGGTCGAGCCAAGGAGGAGCTGGTAGGCGCCGCCGTCGGTGCTGACCGTGACCCTGAAGCTGATCGCACCTGACGCCGACCAGGCGAGATGCAGCGTCCTGCCTGACTTCACGCCGGAGATCGTCGTGCTTCTGGAAACGGGGTCGACGCCCTGAGCGCGGGCAACCGCGCCGGCCACGTCGATGACGCCGTAGCCGAGCTCCTGGTTCCAGGATCCTTGGCCGGAAGCGGTCTCCTTGAGAATCGAAGCCACCTCGCCCGGCGTCAGCAAGGGGTTCGCGGCCCAGACGAGGGCCGCCGCGCCGGCCACCTCGGGCGACGAGAAAGACGTCCCGCTTCCGTAGCCGTACTGGCCGACGCTGGAGCCCGGCAAAACGGTGCGCGGGTACTCGGCGGTCGACGAGCCCGCCGCGACAGCGCTGAAGACGTTCTCACCGGGCGCCGCAAGCGAGATGTACGAGCCCGTGCTCGAGAACGCCGCGTGGGTGCCGACCGAAGTGGAGGCGCCGACGGCGAGGCCCGTTCCGCCCTGACCGTTGGAGCCGACGGGCTGGACGAGCGCAGCCGGGTACTCGACCGGGTTTCCGTCCAGGTAGGAGTTTCCGGCGGCGACGACCACGAGCACGCCGTGGCTCGCCGCGTAGTTCAGCGCATCGAGCTCGGTCGACGAGTACCCCGGACCGCCGAGGCTGAGATTGACGATCTTGGCGCCGTGGTCGACCGCGTACACGATCGCGGCCGACTCGTCGACGTCCGTGAAGACACCGTTGGGCTGGCCCGCCTGGACGACGAGCAGTTGTGCATCGCCGCCAAAGCCTGCGATTCCCTCGCCGTTCGCCGGCGCGCCGGCGGCCAGGGACGAGACGAACGTCCCGTGACCGTTCGAATCGGTGACGTCGCTCGCGTTCGTCAGGACGCTGTGGGTGGCCGGGGTCTTCGCAGCGAGATCGGGCGCTGTTACGTCGGCGCCTGTGTCCACGATCGCGATCGTGATCCCGCTCGCCGCGCGCAAAACCGACGCCGGCACCGCATCCTCCCGCACGCCCGAGAACTGCCACTCGTACGCCCCGCCCGGTACGGGTTGAGGCACGAGTGCAGGCTCGGTGAGCGCGCGGCGCGTGACAAGGCGGTCGACCGACCGTGTGCCGGGAGCGCTTCGGACGATGGAGGCAAAGCGTGAGACGCTGCCGGTGGGTCGTACCTCGACGACGCCGAGAGCGGGGATCCGCCGGACGACACGCGCATGCAAGCGCGCGAGCGTTGCGCGCAGGCCGGCCGGGGAATGGGAGCGGACGACCACGGTGCCACCGGGCCACGGGCGGAGATCCACGCCGCTCGGACGCGCGGAGCCGGTCGAAGCGGTCGAGAGCACAAGGACAAGCGCCGCGAGCACTACTCGCGCCGTTCGGGCAGCGTGTTTTTCGAGAGAGAGCCGCATCAAAGCCGCATGGATCGAGCGATTACCGCTCTGGGCTCGTATCGGTCGCCCTTGAAGACTGCGATACCCTGCTTCGGGGGATGGCGACGACAGGAACAGCGGGGGAGGCAGGCCGGCTCCAGGCGCGTGTAGACGTGCATGGAAGCGGCCGGGCAAACGTCGGCACCGGCGTGGCCGTCCTCGACCACCTGCTGACGCTCCTTGCCGAGCACGCTTCATTCGATCTCGTTCTGGAGCTCGCCCCGGAGGACGCCGAAGCGGAGGTCGCCGCCGCGGGTCGGGCGCTCGGCCAGGCGCTCATGGACGCTCTCCGCACCGATGGGTCTCGGGGCCACGGATCCGCGGTCGTTCCTACAGACGAGGCGCTTGCGCACGTAGCGCTCGAGGTCTCCGGCCGACCGCTCGTCGTCTCGAACGTCGATCTCTCCGATGTCCGCGTCGGCGGGCTGGAAACCGACCTCGCCGCGAGCTTCTTGCACTCGCTCGCGGAAGGCGCCGGCCTGACGTTGCACGTGCGCCTGATCGAGGGCTCCGACCCGCAGCACGTCCTCGAGGCGATCTTCAAGGCGCTCGGCGTCGCGCTCGCCCAGAGCTGCGAGGCCCGAAACGGAAAGGAGTGACGATGGAGGCGAAGGCGGCGATTCGAACAGAGGAGGCACCGGCGCCGTTTCAGGGTGCGCCGTATTCGCAGGCGGTCCGGGCTGGTGGGCTCGTGTTCGTCTCGGGGCAGCTCGCGCTGAGGCCCGGGTCCAGTGAGATCGTCGGCGATGCGATCGAGGAACAGACCGAGCAGGTGTTCTCGAACCTGGGGGCGATTCTCGACGCGGCGGGGAGCAGTCTCGAGCGGATCGTGAAGACGACGGTCTTCCTCGTCGATCTAGGCGACTTCCAGGGCATGAATGAGGTGTACGCGCGACACGTGGGGGACACGCCTCCCGCGCGCTCGACGATCGAGATCTCGACCCTTCCATCCGGCGCGCGGGTCGAGATCGAGGCGATCGCCCAGGTGTAGACGCTTCGCAGCGCGCCTGTTAAGGCACACCCAACCTCCTCCCCAAGTCGATCCTACTCGCGAGATTCGCACGTGTGGCGCACGGAAGTTCGCCGGAATTGCGTCACTTCGGTTCGGGTGGAGAGGGCACAATGAGGCCCATGCGTGCCGAAGAGGTCATCGCCACACACGGGAACACCGATTTCGACGCTTTTGCGGCCATGCTCGCTGCGCGGCGGCTGTACCCGAAGGCCGTCGTCTGCCTCGCCGGCTCGCTCAACCGCAACGTCCGGGAGTTCTCGCGCCTCCATGCGGACGAGCTGGGCGCGGTAGAGGCCTCGAGGCTCGAGCTCGACGCGATCCGCAGGCTCATCGTCGTCGACACCGTGGATGCGGGGCGGCTCGGCGAGCTCGAGTCTGTGGCGACCGATCCGCAGGTCGAGAAGGTCGTCTTCGACCATCACGCCACCGAGCCGCCGGAATGGGCGACCGCAGAGACCGCCGTCATCTCCCGCGACGGAGCACTGACGACGACCCTCGTCGGCGTCCTCGCCGAGCGCGAGCTCCCGGTGACACCGCTCGAGGCGACCGCGTTCGCGCTCGGCATCCACGAAGACACCGGGTCGCTCACGTACCCGACCGCCACGCAGCGCGACGCCGAGGCTCTTGCCTGGTGCCTGCGCCACGGCGCGAAGCAGGAGCTGCTGGCGACGTTCCTGCACACGCCGCTCGACGAGGACGAGCGTGAGCTGCTCTCGGCGCTCCTCGACAGGCTGGAGACGCACGAGGTCGCCGGGATCGACGTGCTCCTGGCGGCGGTCGACTGGCCGCGCTACGTGGACGGAATCTCGAACCTCGCGCACAAGATCGTCGATCTGACAGATGCCAGGGCGCTCGTGGTGCTCGTCGAGATGGAAGAGCGCGTCTTCTGCGTCGTGCGCAGCCGCATTGCGGAGCTCGACGCGGCGGCCGTGGCGGGAGCCCTCGGCGGCGGCGGCCACGCCCAGGCGGCGTCGGCGATCTACCGGGGAACCCTGGAGGAAGCGGATAGCCGACTCCGAGACGGCCTCGCCGGAGCGACTCGCGAGCCGCTCCGCGCCGGCGAGATCATGTCCACGCCTGCGCGCTGCGTCGACCCCGACGAGACGGTCGCCCGGGCGCTCGTCACCTGCCAGCGCTACGGGCAGAGCGGGATCCTGGTGGCCGAGGACGGTCGGCTCGCAGGCGCCGTCGGCCGCGAGGATCTCGACAAGGCGGTCTCGCACGGGCTCTCCCACGCGCCCGTCAAGGGAATCATGAATTCACGAGCCGCCACCTGCGAGGAGGCGACGCCTCTCAGCGAGCTCCAGCGACTGCTCGCGTCGGGTGACGGGCGAGTTGCGGTCCTGCGAGAGGACCGGATCGTCGGGGTCGTGACCCGCAGCGACGTCCTCCGCGCGCTGGGCGAGCCGCCCGCTGCGTGGGAGCACCCCGGTGTGAGCCTCGCCGCAGAGCTCCGGCAACTCGAGCGCCTTGCGCCGGTGTTCGAGGCAATGGCAGCGGTGAGCGAGCCTTACGACGGCGTCTACCTCGTGGGAGGCACGGTCCGCGACATCCTGCTGGGCGAGCGCAGCTTCGACGTGGACATCGCGGTGGAGGGCGACGCGATCGCGGTTGCGCAGGCGCTTGCGGACGCGCTCGGCGGGCGAGTGCGTGCACACGAGAAGTTCGGCACCGCGGTCGTTCTCTACGGTGAGGGTGAACGGGTCGACGTGGTCACGGCGCGGACGGAGTTCTACGACGCGCCCGCCGCGCTGCCGACGGTCGAGCACGCATCGATTCGCGAGGATCTCTTTCGACGGGACTTCACGATCAACGCAATGGCGGCCTCGCTCAAGGGCGCCGATTTCGCCCGGCTCGTCGACCCCTTCGGCGGCCGGCGTGACCTCGAGGCGAAGACGATCCGCGTGCTCCACAACCTGTCGTTCATCGACGATCCGACCCGAATCTTCCGCGCGATCCGGTACGAGAACCGGTACGGCTTTCGCATGGACGAGCACACGCTGCGCCTGGCGCGCGGCTGCATCGAGATGGGTCTCGTCGGCGATCTCTCTTCGGCGCGCCTGCGGGACGAGCTCGTCGCTCTGCTCGAGGAGGGAGAGATCGAACACTCGATTCTTCGCCTGGCCGAGCTCGGTGCCGACCGGGCGATCCATCCGCATCTGGCCGCCGACGAGGAAGGCGTCGCCCTGCTGCGGAGGCTGACAGCGCTTCGATCGGAGTTCGGGCTTGACGTGCCCGACTGGCGGCTGGGACTGGCTGCGCTTGCACGCAAGCTCCCTCCCGACGAGGTCTACGAGTGGCTGCAGCGGCTGAAGATCCGCCGGCGAGACGCAGAAAGGATCGCCGCTGCGGTCACGGTCGGGCCGCGGCTCGTGGAACGCCTCTCGGGACGCGAGGCCACGCCGGCAGAGGTGGTGGGGCTCTCCGAGCCGTACGCGCCGGATGCGCCGCTCTTCGCTCTGGCTCTCGAGGAGCTCGAGCCGTTGCGCGAGTATTTTCGCCAGCTCCGCGACGTGCAGCTCGAGGTAACCGGAACCGACCTCGCCGAGCTGGGTCTCGGCGAGTCGCCGCGCGTGGGGGAGGTGCTCGCGGAGCTCAGGCGCAAGAAACTGAACGGCGACCTCGACGGGCGTGAGTCCGAGCTCGCGGCGGCGAAGGAACTGCTCGGTCAGTGATCCGCTGGGAAGCGCCGGGCCCGTACGCGGTTGCGTTCACCACAAGGGTCGGCGGCGTCAGCGACGGGCCCTATGCCTCGCTCAACCTCGGCATCCTCACCGACGACGATCCCGCCAAGGTTGTCGAGAACCGCAGGCGGGTCGCCGCCGAGGCCGGGACCGATCCCGAACGGGCGACGATGGCCTGGCAGCAGCACGGGGCCGAGGTGACGAAGGCGCGCCCGCGGGGAATCGTTACGCCGGGGACGATCTACGATGCCTGCGACGGCCTCTGGAGCGACGAACCGGGGCAGGCCATGCTGCTCCTGAGCGCCGACTGTGCACCCGTTGCGATCGCGCGGGCGAACGGGAGCGAGCCGGGACTCGCCGTGCTGCACGTGGGCTGGCGCGGGCTCCTGGCCGGAATCGTCGAAGAGGGTGCGCGGGCGCTCGGCGGCGGCCGCCTCGCCGCATCGGTCGGCCCCGCAATCGGGCCGTGCTGCTACGACGTCGGTCCGGAGGTAGCCGGGCCGTTTCGCGAGGCTTTCGGCCTCGATGTCGTCCGCGAAGGCAAGCTCGACCTGTGGACCGCGATCGAGCGAGCCCTCCAGGCCGCAGGCTGCGAGAGCGTGGAACGAACCGACCTCTGCACCGCCTGCAATCCGGACCTCTTCTTCTCCCACCGCCGCGACCAGGGCATCACCGGCCGCCAGGGCGTGATCGCTTATCTCGCCTGACGAGGTTCGCCGCCGCTATGAGGAGATTCGGGCCGAAGCCGGGGAGCGGGTCACGATCGTCGCGGCGACGAAGTACGTCTCGGTCGAGGAGCTGAGTATCCTCGCCGAGGCCGGAATCGAGGTCGTGGGCGAGAACCGCGCCCAGGATCTGGAAGCCAAGCACGCCGCCCACGGTGGCGCCTTCCGCTGGCACTTCATCGGGCATCTGCAAAGCCGCAAGGCCAAGATCGTCAACCGGGTCTGCGAGCTCGTGCACTCGCTCGGCTCCGAGTCGGCGGCCGCCCGGCTCGAGATTCCGGCGCTCGTCGAAGTGAACCTCTCGGGCGAGCCGTCGAAGTCTGGAATCGCGCCCGACGAACTTGAGCGGTTTCTTCGGCTCTACGGCGATGTCCGCGGCCTGATGACGATGCCGCCCGAGACGGGCGATCCCGAGACCTCGCGTCCCTACTTCCGCCAGCTCCGAGAATTGGCCGAAACCCACGGCTTGCAGGAGCTTTCGATGGGGACGAGTCAGGACTACAACGTCGCGCTGGAGGAGGGTGCGACCTTGATTCGAGTGGGCTCAGTCTTGTACGGCGGTTAACATTCTCGGGTCATGGGATTCGCAGATGTGTGGAATCGCACGCTCGTCTACTTCGGGATCGCCGAGGAGGACGAGGAGTGGGACGAGGACGGCTACGTCACGAACGAGGAGCTCGAGCGGACCTACAGCGAGCGCCCGAACGTGCGGCGGCTGACTCCGCGGCGCCGGCAGCAGGAGTTCGACGACTGGACCGACCCCGAGGAAAACGTGGCGGCCGCGCGCACGACGATGCTGCGTCCGAACCGGCAACCACGCGTCCGCGCCGTGCCGGGGCCCTCGCCGTCGGTCCAGGTGCACCTGGTGATCCCGCGCAGCTTCAACGACGCGCAGCAGATCGCCGACAAGTTCAAGGAGTCGATTCCGGTCATCCTCAACCTCCAGAGTTCCGACCAGGAGCTTTCGAAGCGGCTGATCGACTTCACGAGCGGCCTGACCTATGCGCTCGACGGCGGCATGCAGAGGGTGGCCGACAAGGTCTTCCTGCTGACGCCTCGAAACGTCGAGGTCTCCGCCGAAGAGCGCGCTCGGTTGCTCGAGCGCGGCGGCTTCTTCAACCAGGCCTAGCCTGAAGTCCGAGGAGATTGCGCCTCGGGGGAGAACTGCACCTGAATGGGCATAGCGGCCAGTTTCGGCTTGCTCTTCGATGCGGCCTCGTCGGCGAACCGCTTCATCGACGACTTCATCTACGTCTACGTCCTCCTGATCTTCGCCTACATCCTCACCTCGTGGGTGAGGCTTCCCTACAGCCCGTGGCTGCGGCGGGTCCAGGACTTTCTGCGCGACGTCTGCGAGCCGTACCTGCGCCTCTTCCGCCGCGTGCTGCCGCCCTTCGGGCCGCTCGACCTCTCGCCCGTGGTGGCGATCTTCGTCTTGTTCCTGCTGATGCGCATCATCGATGCGATCTTCAACCGCTTCACCTGAGGAGGTTCCCATGGCCTACACACCTGTGGAGCTGCGACACGTTCGTTTCGACCGTCGGCCGCTCGGCTACAGCGGCTCCGCCGTCGACCGTCTGCTCGAAGAGGTCGTCACCTCGTTCGAGGACGTCTGGCGCGAGCGCGCCGACCTTGCCGACAAGGTCGAGCAGCTCGAATCCGACCTAGTTCGCTACCGGGAGCTCGAGGCGCTGCTGCGGACGACGCTCGTCTCGGCCGAGCAGGCGGCCCACGAGGTCAAGGACCACGCCCGCCGCGAGGCCAAGCTCGTGCTCGAGGAAGCGCACGCAGAAGCGCGCGCGGTCACGCGTGAGGCAGTCGCGGATCGAGAACGCCTGCGAGCAGAGGCCCGCCGCGTCCGAGCGCTCCTCGAGGTGGCTCTCGACGCGGTCGGAGACGCCGCCGAGGAGACGCGGGGCGAGGCCGAGTCAGAGGCTGCCTGAACCTATACTGGGTTCATGGCCGAGACGGCGACCAGGCTGCGTCTGCGAGTATCGCCCGGGGCGCGGCGCAACGAGATCGTCGGCCGTCACGGGGCCGGTTGGAAGGTCCGCGTCTCGGCTGCCCCCGAGGGCGGGCGCGCGAACGCCGCAGTCCTGCGACTCCTGGCCGAGCGCCTCCAGGTTTCGCCCCGCCGGCTTGCTGTCGTCTCGGGGCATACGGCGCGGGACAAGGTGGTGGAGCTCGAAGGGCTTGATGCCGGCGAGGCAGAGCGGCGGCTCGCGGCCGGGGAAACCTCACGGTGAGCCAACTCGACACGGACCGTCTTCGCCAGGCGTTGCTCGAGGAACGGCAGCGGGTTGTCGACGCGATCAGCTATCTCCACGAAGAGAATTCCGGCTCGCTCGAAGACGAGACCTCAGAGATCGTCAGCAACTCCGACAACCACCTCGCCGAGACGGCGTCGGCGACCGTCGATCGCGAGATCGACTACACGCTCGAAGAGAACTCTGAGCACGTCCTGTCCGAGATCGACGAGGCGCTCGCCCGAATCGAAGCGGGCAACTTCGGGACCTGCCGCACCTGCGGCCAGCTGATCGGGGGGGAGCGCCTCGCGGCGCTGCCGTACACGACGCAATGCATCGACTGCAAGCGGAAAGCCGAGCGGGGTTGACCGAGCCCGGTCCGCGTACGCTCGACGTGCGGGTTGGCTCTGCGACCGACGCGCTCACGCCGGTCTCGGCCGCCGAGCGATCGTTGGCGGCGACGCCGGGGCACTGGCTCGGGCTCGCGGCAGTCGTCCTTGCAGCCCTGACCGCCGACCAGCTGACGAAGCGGATCGTCTCGGCCCATCTTGCGCTCGGAGGCGAGACGCACGTGCTGGGCCCGTTCTCGATTCATCACGTCCAGAACTCGGGCATCGCGTTCGGCCTGTTCGCGAGTGCGACCCCGGTCGTGACGGCGCTGACGGCCTTCGCGGTCGGCTGGATGCTCCTCTTCTTCGCCCGCTCGGGCTCGCGCCACGCGGTGCTCCCCGTTGCCCTGGGGTTGCTGATCGGCGGCAGCCTCTCGAACCTCGTCGACCGGGTCAGGCTCAATCACGTGACGGACTTTCTCGATCTGCGCTACTGGCCCGCGTTCAACCTCGCCGACAGCTTCATCGTCGTCGGCGTGGTGATTCTCTTCGCAGCGCTCGTCCTCGGTGACCGGACGCCGCGCCGGTCGCGGAACTAGGAGGGCTTGACGAAACGCAGGCTGTGCCCTCAGGCCACGCTGGCCGCCACCGGCTCCGCCCTGGCTACGCAGTCGCGCCAATAGCTTTGGCTATTGCCGCTCCCTGCGTCCTTGCCTCGGAACGACCATCGCGTCCCGTGGACGAGCGACGTTCCGCCAAACCCTCCTAAGCCGCGCGGGCGAGAGTTCGCCCCTCGAGCAGCTCGCGAAAGCTCGCTGAGTCGAGCAGGTGGCGTTTCGCAACACCCTCACCGAGGTCGAGCTCGGCAAAAATCGTCCGTGCCTCCGGGTCTCGCGAGCTCTCCGGTAGCCGCCACTGGGTCTTCAGCCAGTCGCGAAGCTCCGAGTAACGATCGTGGCCGTGAAACACCCGCCGGACGACCAGCTGCGGCGCCACCGTGCCGTTCCAGTGGTTCTCCTCCAAACGGAAGGCCAAGTCGTAGCTGCCCTCC
>WNGD01003988.1_pt1 | contig 14705 bp, 14 predicted proteins | sample 5400671 | NCBI WGS metagenome assembly WNGD01 (sample SAMN13153369, study PRJNA577476) | soil metagenome | isolation source: 40 cm soil or saprolite under grassland replicate 2 | place: USA:California | collected 2016-06-15 | reverse complement strand
GTCGAGGCGCACGAAGAGAACGTGCTCTTCCAGGTCCGCGACGAAGGGCTCGGGATTCCCACCGACGAGCAAAGCATGGTCTTCGAGAAGTTCTACCGCGTCGATCCGCACATGACCCGCGGCGTCGGCGGCACGGGGCTCGGGCTCTACATCTGCAACGAGCTCGTCAGCCGGATGGGCGGGCACATCTGGCTCGAGTCAAAGGCAGGGGAGGGATCGACCTTCCTGTTCGAGCTTCCCGCTGCCCCCTCGATCGAGACGACCCGGCCGGCAGAGGTGGGGACGCGCTCGGAGAACGTGAGCTCCTGACTCCCACCTACCGGGCGACGCAGGTGCTGCCATTCCGCGACGCCGCTAAAGTGGGACGTCTGCCGACGTAGCTCAGCTGGTAGAGCACTTCACTCGTAATGAAGGGGTCCCCGGTTCGAGTCCGGGCGTCGGCTTCGGTCAACCAACCGTTTGAGCCACGCGAGAGGCCCCGAAGGGGCCTCGTTTTCGTGTGTGGGCAGGTGGTGGGCAGGTCTGAGTTTGTAAATTCGGCCAGTCCATTAGATTCCGCCTAATTCCACTCCTGCCACCTGCGCGGACGTTTGCCAGGCAAGGCGCGGCAGGGAGTGGAATTTGAGACGCGCCACAGGAAAACGCACCTGTCTCGACCGCCCGAACGGATGTCTACGGTGACTTCCCGTGACCGTCTTCGCGATTCCTTCGCCCACGACCTCGCCCGACGAGTAGCGGCGATCGTTCTCGAGTCGCTCCCCGCGAGCCGTCCTCGCTCGCCCTGGCTGAGTGTCGAACGCGCTGCCGACTACCTCGACACGACGCCGGCGGCGATCCGGGGATGGTGAAGCGCGGTCAGATCCCGGTACACCGGAGCTCGACAGGGCGACTCCTCTTCCGGCGCGAAGACCTCGACGCGCACGCCATGGGCGAGGCAGCAGCGTGACCCCTTCACTTGACGTGGGGATTAGGCGGACCTACACTCGCCTGGACAAGCAAAAGGCCCCGGCGAGCTTGCGACTCCCGGGGCGTGACCACGGGAGGCATAGTCCCATGGCAGTTCTCGATGCTACAAGCGAGGCCGCGCCCTCGCGTATGGCTTCAACCGCGTCCCGCCGCGATGCTCGAACGTGGGAAAAGATCGGCGTGGGCCTGAAGCGCCAGGAGTCCACCCGGTCTCGCGAATGTAGTTAGCCGCCGATTGCGATCGCGCGGGATACTGCGACTCAGCAAAGCGTCTCGAGCTTGACGATCAGCGCCCGAGAGATTGACACAGGCGTCACTTTCTGCTGAAGATCGTCAGACGGATCCGTCGGCAGGCATGAAGGAGGGTTCATGACCGAACCGCCCAACGAGGATCCAGCCGTCGCGCCTGAGTCTTCGTCCGAAGAGGCTATGCCGCTCGATGCGATCGTGGGCGGCTTCGAGGACATACGGAAGGATGCTCCGATTGCCGAGGACCCGGCGGTCTTTCGGCTCGCGGTCTTCGTCAAAGGGGACTCGGACGCCGACACGATGGGTCTCGCAGACGACGTGCGGTTGCTCCTTGACGCGTTCGTTCGCGATCCGGCTGCCGTCGAGCGAGAGAGATCCGCGGCCGCCCCAGCGCCAGACGCGGATCCTGGAGAAGACGTCGGCATCGCCCTTCACGGGCTGAACCTCGGTCCTGAGGATGAACGCCTGCTCCACCGTCTCATTCGAGGCCTGGTTGCAGAACGCCGAGCGCCGGGAGGGAGGAAGAGATGACCCTCTGTCTCAACAACTCCTCGCTGGGGGCCGAGTGGTTCTACCCGGTGGTCGATCCCTACCGCACTGCCGGCGCCGGGCCGTATAACTATGGGTACGTCTTCGCCTGGGATGCCCTAACGATCACGGTGACGCGCAACTTCTCGCTGCCTCGCTGCAAGATGAGAATCGAACTCGTGTCGACCTTGGCCAATACCAAGGAGATCCAGGCGTTCAACTTCTTCAACAACTCCTGGGACGACCAAATCGACTCTGACCCCACTGGTGCGGTGACGTCGATGACGATCACGAAATGGAAGGCAGGACAGGATTGCAGCGCGGGCACAGACACAGTGGTGCTCGCTCGGGCCACCCAGTTTGGCCCGAAGGCTATGTACACCTTCGGGACCAACGACTTCTGGGACTTCTGGGGCGGCTGCACCGTGAGGTTTAGCTGGGTCGGCGATAGGGACTCCGCGCTTCCGGCCTGGGCACCCTCGGGAGCCCAGACTCCGGCCCCCACGTATCCGGCCGTGCGACTGCCGGATGGCACGCTCATGAGGAACGCCGCGGGTACGGGGCTCAGCGTGGTGTTCGGGGGAACGGACTTCCCCGCGGATCCTGGCTATCTGGGTGGGATGGTGGTGGACACGAGCGCCGCTACCGCCCGAGCGGTCCTAGAGCCCGATAAGCGGAACCTGCTCGGCATTGTGGGCGCTCGAGATCGAGGTCTTCTCGCCGGTGCTCTCGCCTTCGCGCCACTTCCGCCCATACCGGCCGACTTCACCCTTGTTCGCGAATGGAACCGACCGGAGGTTTACGTCGTCTTCGGGGGCGCGAAGTTCCGTATCCCAGATCCGCCGACGCTATTCGCACTGGGGTTCGACTGGAGCATGGTCCGGCTGATCCCTGCGGGTGGCACGTCGAAGCTCCTCACCATCCCGATCGACCGAACACTGCTCAGGGAGCAGAGCGATCAGAGGGTCTTCCTGGTCGACAACCAGCAACTCAGATTGGTCAAGAACTCGGCGGTCAGCTCGGCGGTCATGGAGGCGAGATGCCTTCCCTGGCGTCACGTGCGCGTCGTACCGGACACCGCGCTTTCCACCTTGCCACCCGGCCCTGACCTAGATCTTCCGTAGCATTGGGACATGTCGAAGGCGACAGGCGCCGTCACGCGCTCATTGCGAGCTGGTGTTCGGCCGGCGGAGGTCAGCTCTAGCGAAGCCGCCTCGGTGGTATCGACTCAAGCCCGACTGTCGTAAACAGCCCCGGCCCTTCCCTGCTTCGCCGGGCGCCGTCTACCACCGCTCAGTCAGCACATCACGGCTCGTGACGTGATCCAGGGCTGAGGCCGCTCGGCAAGCGGCTTCTCCGGCGCCGCGTCAAGAGCGCGTCAAGTCGACGCGACCGAAAGCCGGATCCGCGTGATCAAGAGCGCAGGGCGCAAGAACTGACTGATGGGTGGCACCCCGCTGCGAGCTCAACGCGCCTCGGAGTCCCGCCGCTGCGCTGGTCTCGTAGCGGCGATGAGATGGGCGATGGCCGTCCAGTCCTGTAAGGCGTCCGACGATCGTCTCGTACCCGGCACGGGGTTAGGATCGTCGTTGGCGTATGTAGCTATGGAAGGAGGCTTCGATGGCCGGTGTTGAAGCACGCAGCTTCGACGCGCCCGACGAGACTCGGACGCCCGACAGGACGAGGCTGGAGATAGTACGGATCGGTGGGACGAACGCTTCCCGCATGTCGTTGCAGCCGGGATGGAGATGGTCGGAGTCCATCAAGCCGATCGTCGGAGGCGAGCGCTGTCAGATGCGGCATGTCGGCGTCTTGCAGTCGGGCACGATGCACGTCGTCCACGACGACGGTACCGAGCAGGAGATCGCTCCAGGCCACGCGTATGTCATCGAGCCCGGCCACGACGCCTGGGTCGTCGGCGACGAGCCCGTCGTCGGATTTGAGTTCGAGTCGCGGACAGCCGAGGAGTACGCGAAGGGCTCATAGCTCCATAGTTGCCCCCGGTTGATCTCGAGACGAGGCGGTAAATGCCGGGAACCAGGGTGGTGGCCCCGCCGCGAGCTCAATCGCGGTCGGAGTCCCCGACGATCAGCCGTTCGAGGCGGAGGAAGGCGCGCGCGCACAGCTGATGGTCGCGCAGCGGCGGTGACGACCGAGGTGCCTCGGGCCGCACCACGACGCGTATGCCAACCGCGACGGGGCTCGCGATCTCGCGGTCGAGCGGTGGAGGCGGATCTAGGCCCGCATTCTGGCCGCTGGAAGAGGAGCGCTTTGAACTGCTGCCGGGCGATGCCTACGCGAGCGGTTTCTTCATGGCATGTTTTGGCGGTAGCTGGGGATCTCGCTGCCAAGAAAGCCGACATGGCATCCGTGCTCCTCAGCGCAGTCGCGGCAGAGGCGGAACGCGAGCGATACCCGGCCTGTTGGCACCTCGCCGGGAGCGCAGCCAAGCTCTTGTTGAGCGTAGACATTGAACGTGCTCCGTGCCTCCTCGGCCGGAATGCCCGCGGCCTTCTGCAGCACAACCACGATGAACTCGGCCTCCCCTTCCGCGGCAAAGCCCGTGTTGACGTCGCCGCGGTAGCAGCCGATGCACGAGTTGGCGGGCGCCACTCGAGACGCGCTTCTGATCATCGTTCGGTCTCTTTTCTTTGCGGGTAACTGCGGCCCATCGAGAATTGCACGAACGCGATCGCAGTTAAAGGGCCGCGACGATCTCCGGCGAGTCAAGCTCCACGGCGTGGCGATCGAGCCGAACGTGCGCCGTCGGCTCGAGACAACGAGCGCGCGCAGCGCGACCAGCGTTGACTGACGAGTCAATCAGGTTTGGTGCCTTGGAAACCGCGGGGATCACTCCGCGGGGGTCGGCGCTGCGGCGGCCGGCCCCCGAGCCCATCGAGAACTCTGATGAACGCCTTAGCCGGGCGCGGTGGAAGGCCGCTTTTACCCGTGCCTCCCGTAGGCCGAGCTGATGCCCGCGATCTCGGCGTCGACCTTCTGGCAGACCAGTGCGACGGCCTACGTCACAGCGGTCAGCTACAACTAGGCTCGTCCAAGCGGCGGAGGGCATCACCAACTTCGCAGGGAGTGGCGTTTACCCAGCGCTGCGGACTCGACCAGCAGTCACCAACTCCGGTGGTTGGCGGTCACCTCGCGAACCCGTACCGATGCGGCCTCGGAAAGTGTGGTCGGGGGCTGGTCGGTTTACCGGGGCCGATCCGAAGGCCTCTTGATCCTCACCAGGGCATCCCAAGCCGTAGCTAAGGCTCGAACATGTTTGCTCGCACGCGTGCGAAGGACGTCCGCGAGCCGAACCCGAATCCGGCTCTCGGTCTCGAGCGCAAGCGCCAGGCGCGACGGGACGCACCCCACCGGCGCGAAATCAGGCGCAGGAGTCTCGTCGAGGGAGACATAGACGCAGTCAGCCTGTGGAAAGGAGATCGGCCCTAGACGGGCGACCGCGACAGGCGTAGGCTCGGACCGTCCTCGAGCTGGAGGTGGAGAGATGTACGCACGAGTCGCTGAGTTTGAGAACGTTGACACGTCGGTGGTCGACGACTTGCTGGGGCGGGTTCGCCAGAACATCGAGTCGAACCGGCTGCCGGACGCGCAGGGCGGGCTGATGCTGCTTGACCGAGACGAGAGAAAAAGCCTCGGGGTCACGTTCTTCCAGAGCGAGGAGAAAATCCGCGCGGCCGAGCCGGAGTTCGAGCGCATGGGAGACGAGATCCCAGAGGCGCAGGGAGGGCGTCGGACGTCGGTCGACATCTACGAGGTCGTGCTGGCGGAGGGAGGCGAGGGGGCTCGCGCGGCGCGCGTGAGTGCCCTCGAAGGCTCGCCGGAGCGCATCGACGAAGGGACGCGCTACGCGCAGGAGGAGATCGTCCCGCAGGTCCGGCAGCTCGGCGGCTTCAAGGGCTTCGTCTCGCTGGTCGATCGCGAGCGCGGCCGCACCAAGCTGATCACCCTCTGGGAGAGCGACGAGGCGCTGCGCGCGAGCGAGGATCAGGCGAACCAGCTCCGGCAGCGGGCGGCCGAGGGCGCGGCGAGCCGAATCGTCGGCATCGAGCGCTACGAGGTTGCGCTGGCCGAGCTCGGGCAGCTCGCGGTCAGGTAAACCGAACGAGACGGTCCTAGCCGCCGGTCGTCGCGATCCGGTCACCTAGCGCCCGCGTCTCCGCGGCCCAGGAGTCGTCCCCTGCCTCGATCCAGGCCTGCTGAGGGCATGCTGAGACATGCAAAGAGCAGATCGCGGAGCGCCACGGGCTGGGGCTCAGTCGCCGCCGGGGGAGCAGCGGTCGAGGAGCAGGGATGGCGTTTACGCCAGCCGGCGCACTCAACAAGCCGGGTCACCAACCTCGCTGGCGGGGGTCACCAACCTCGCTGGTTGGCGGTCACCGCGCGAGGCCGCCTGAGAAGCGGCATCGCAACGCGTGGTCGGACTCTGGTCGGATCCGATTGGGTCTCATCCGCCAGCTTCGAGGGCGAGCCGGGACGAGGGTGGCACCCCGGCGGGAGCTCGATACGCGTCGTGTCACTCGCGGCGATCACCACGAGCCGCCTACTCAGTCTTCGAGCAGCTCCGTGTCCGCATGCGAGTAGGCCGGCGCGCAGCAGCACAGGAGTATCAACGGCTCTCGCTCGTCTGCCCACAGTTTGTGCGCGACGCCCGGTGGTATGACGATGCAGTCCCCGGCGCGAACTGCGTGCTCTTCGTTGCCGAGTCGCATCCGGCCGCTCCCGTGGGTGAACAAATAGATCTCCTCGCTACGGTGGTGAAAGTGGGCGATGGTCGCGCTCCCGGGCGGTACGACCGCCTCAGCCAAGCTCTGGTTGCTCGCGTTTCCTGACGGAGTGCCGGCCAGCTCCCGGATCGAGGAGCCATCTGCCGTGATGAAGGCCTTGCGCTGCTCTCGGCGCACGATGTCCATAGAGAGAAGGCTAGACCCCCGCCGATGAGGTCGTGGATTGGATTGGTGTGGAAGCCTGACTCTCGCTCGTAAGGCAGCGCTGGTCGGTCGAGCGGAGTGCCGCAGAACATGACTTGAGTTGGACCGGTGTGCGGCGCCAAACTTCCTGGTTTGGTTGGCGGTCACGCCTAGAGCCCGCTCGAGCGGCTCGCAGCCGAAGCCGTCCTGACCCCTCACCAGACATCTCAGCCGTCGCTAGGGCTCGATCCGAATGCGCGCGGGCGCGAGGCGGGAGGGTCGAACCGCTCGAGCCTCAGGCGCTAAGGCCGGCGAACGGGGTGGCACCCCGCCGCACGCAAATCGCGAGTCGGAGTCCTAGCCTGGGTCACGCCGCGACGCCGCATGAGAAGCGGCGTTGCGAGGCGTGGTTGGTGGTCGGATCGAGCCGGCACGATCCGCTGTTACCTGAGCGGCCAGCCAGGCGGGGTGGTACCGCTCCGCCGCCTGAAGTCGTGTCGGAGTCACGTCGGCGCAGAACCGCGAGTCCGCGGGCAAGCTCTCGCTTGCGCTCTCGGTACGCGATACTGCGCGCACGACGTAACACGACCGACGGCGACGAAGAGCGCTGTGACACGCCTGAGGAGCTGAGCAGGATCGTCGCGCAATACCAGCTGGAGCACCCGCACGATCCGAACCTGAGGCGGATCTCGGTTGCTCGGCGGTCGCGCGGTACGGACGAGCGCCTTCCGGCGCAGCAGTTCCTCCCCGAACAGATCCCGTGACGGAATGACGAAGCGCTGGCAGCCGTCGCTGTGGGCGAGCCGGAAGCCGTTCGGCATCGGCGAGCAGCGGCCGACCAACTACCTCGAGATCTGGAAGGCGATCTCGGAGAACCGGCGCAACCTGCGCTACGCGTGGCGGATCCTCAAGCACGGCGTCTGCGACGGCTGCGCCCTCGGAACGACGGGCCTGCACGACTGGACGCTGGACGAGATCCACCTCTGCAACGTCCGGCTGCGGCTCCTGCGGCTGAACACGATGCCCGCGCTCGACCCGCGCCTGCTCGAGGATGTCTCTCGCCTCGAGGGCAAGAGGAGCGTCGAGCTGCGCGGCCTCGGGCGGCTGCCGTACCCGATGGTGCGCAGGGCGGGCGAGCAGGGCTTCCACCGCGTGAGCTGGGAAGACGCCCTCGACCTGATCGCGGAGCGCATCCGCGCGACCTCGCCCGACCGGCTCGGCTTCTATATGACGAGCCGCGGCCAACCGAACGAGAACTACTACGCGGTGCAGAAGGCGGTGCGCGCGCTCGGCAGCAACTCGATCGACAACGCAGCCCGCGTCTGCCACGCTCCGAGCACGTTTGGCCTCAAGGAGGCGCTCGGCGTCGGCGCGACGACCTGCTCGTACAAGGACTGGATCGGTAGCGACCTCGTCCTCTTCATCGGCTCCAACGTCGCGAGCAACCAGCCGGTGAGCATGAAGTACCTGTACCACGCGAAGAAGGAGGGAACGAAGGTCGCGGTCGTCAACAGCTTCCGCGAGCCGGGCATGGCGCGCTACTGGGTCCCGTCGAATCTCGAGAGCGCGCTCTTCGGCACGAAGATCGCCGACCGCTTCTTCCTCGTCAACGTCGGCGGCGACATCGCGTTCCTAAATGGGACGCTCAAGCACATGGTCGGCAACGGCTGGATCGACGGCGACTTCGTCGAAGATCACGCGACCGGCTTCGCGGAGCTTGCGGCCGCGCTCGACGAGCAGCCGTGGGAGGAGCTCGAACGGCTCTCGGGATCCTCGCGCGAGGAGATGCTCGAGCTCGCGCGGATGCTCGCCAAGGCGGAGACGGCGGTGCTCGTCTGGAGCATGGGCGTCACGCAGCACGAATGCGGCGAGGGCAACGTGCGCTCGATCATCAACCTCGCGCTGGCCAAGGGCTTCGTCGGCCGAGATCGCTGCGGCTTGATGCCGATCCGCGGCCACTCCGGGGTGCAGGGCGGCGCGGAGATGGGGGCGTACGCGACCGTCTTCCCCGGCGGCCAACCGCTGACCGAGGAGAACGCCGAAGGTCTCTCGCGTCGGTGGGGCTTCGAGGTGCCGCACGAGCGCGGCCTGACGGCGCCCGAGATGGTCGACGCCGGCTACGCGCGCCGGCTGGACGTGTTGTTCGCCTCCGGCGGCAACTTCCTCGAAGTGCTGCCGGATCCGGTGTACGTCGACGAGGCGCTGCGCCGAATCCCGCTCAGGGTGCACATGGACATCGTCCCCTCGACGCAAATGCTCGTCCCGCCCGAAGAGACAGTGGTCCTCCTCCCGGCGCAGACGCGGTACGAGATCAGAGGCGGCGTGACCGAGACGTCGACCGAGCGACGGATCATCTTCAGCCCCGAGATTCCCGGGCCACGGGTCGGCGAGGCGCGGCCCGAATGGGAGGTATTTCTCGAGGTGGCGAAGCGCGCCCGGCCGGAGTTGGCGGACAAGCTCCACTTCGACGGGACGGCGGCGATCCGCGAGGAGATCGCGCGCGTCGTGCCGATGTACGACGGCATCCAGCGGCTGCGGAAGGCGGGCGACGAAATCCAGTACGGCGGGCGCCACCTCTGCTCGGGCTGGAAGTTCCCGACCTCCGACGGCAAGGCGCACTTCTCGGTGGTCGAGCCTCCCACGAACGAGCTTCCGGAGGGGACTTTCCTCGTCGCGACAAGGCGCGGGAAGCAGTTCAACAGCATGGTCCAAGGGGCGTCGGACCCCATCACCGGCGCCGTCCGCGAGGCCGTGCTGATGAGCGGCGACGACGCCCGGCAGCTCGGGCTCGAGCACGGCGACCCCGTCCTGCTGACGAACGAGTTCGGCGAGTTCCGCGGGCGTGTCTGCGTCGCGCCGATGAGGCCGGGAAACCTCGAGGTGCACTGGCCAGAAGGGGAGGTGCTGATCGACCGGCGACGTCGCTCGCCGCAGGCGGGCATCCCCGACTACAACGCAATCGTCCGGGCCGAGAGGATCGAGGAGCGGGAGCCCGTCACGGCGTGAGCGCCAACAGGTCCGCAACTGTGTTGACGTTGACGAGCAGCACCGGATCGCGCTCGACGAAGTGTGTGTCGAGCCTGTCGGGTAGGCAGACGCGCCCATCCCTGCCCCCAAAGGGTGCGGATCCCGGACCCCGATGACTTTGGCCTGCAAAACGCCACTTTTCAGGGACCGCAGGAGGGGGCCATCGTCGCCATTTGGACCCTGGCTCGCCGACGCCATGATGGTGGACGAGGGCCATGCCCCCGTCGTGGCAGTACTTCTCGCGTCTGTAAAAAAGGCAGACGAGTCCATTGCTGCCCCCCGAAGGGCGCGGACCCCGGACCCTGCGGCTTCGGCTTTCCCCCTGCAAACCGGCCGTTCTCAGGGACCGCCGGAAGGGGCCACGATCGCCATCTTGGACCCCCTGGCAAGCCGACCTGCCGTGATGGTGGGCGAAGGCCATACCCCCGTTGTGCCAGTACTTCTCTCGTGTGTCGCAGTGGGGTCCGTGGGCCTCCGTTTGCGACCGCCGGCGTGGGTCGCCCTGTGGTCAGGCGCGGCCCTTGTCGGGCCCCCCTTGGAGTCCCAGCCGGCTACTGGAATGCGGTCGTTGCCGCAGCGCTGGCCGCGACGGGCAGCGGCTCGCCCGCCGCAGCGAAGACCGTCAACGGCACGGTCGGCCCCGGTTTCACGATCGGGACGACCATGCAGGGCAAGAAAGTCACGAAACTGAAGGCTGGAACGGCGTACCGCCGTTGTCATCAGCGACCGCGCGGACATTCACGACTTCCACCTGAGCGGGCCCGGCTCAATCGCGTTCTCACGAGCGTGGAGTTCACAGGGACGAAGAGCTTCGTGTTGAGGCTGAAGAAGAGGAGCTACCGCTTCGTCTGGGACCCGCACTCCGGGATCATGCACGGCAGCTTCAAGGTCTCCTGAGCTGCGACCACCGAGGGGCGGGCGCCGGTCTCGTCCCTCGGATCAGTGTCGCGCGCTCGCTGTTCTGAGGGCCTGCAGCAGCACGAGTGCGTGCCCTCCCGGGGCGGGCAGCCAAAGACAGGGGGGTCGCCACGGTGCGAACGCGCGTCCGCCGCCCGCACGATCGCTAGAGACAACCAAACCGCATGGGCCGTTCGCGGCTCACTCGAGAGGAGACGTGCACAGATGAAGAATCACTCGACGCAAAGGGCAACCATGTTGGGGAAGACTGCGTCCTACATCAACCGCCATCACCTGGCGCTGTTTGCACTGTTCTTTGCACTCGGTGGAACATCGTTCGCCGCCGGTAACGCGCTCCTGCCGGGGAACAGCGTCGGCACGAAGCAAGTGATTAACGGGTCGCTGCGGACGAACGACCTGAGCAAGACAGCGCGGTCGGCGCTCAAGGGCAACAGGGGGCTGAGAGGCCCAGCGGGCGCGCAGGGAGCGACGGGCGCGACAGGCGCGACAGGCGCGACGGGTGCGCAGGGTGTGCAGGGAGTGCCGGGTCAGTCGGCGACGAAGCTCTTTGTCGCAATGAATGCCGACGGCACGCTCACGAAGAACAGCGGTGCAACCTTGGCGGCCAGAACAGGCCCCGGCATTTACCGAATCGCCTTTAACACCGACATCACCAACTGCGTCTACCTCGCCACGGCGGGGCAGGACGCTGGTGGGGTTTCAGGCGACTACAACATCTTTACGAGCCGCACCAGCACGACCACGGTCAACGTCGTGATCTTCGACGGAAGTAACAACGCCCTCGACCTGCCTTTCTATCTCGCGGTCTTCTGCTGATAGGGGTGGCACCCCCGCTGCGGCGCGACGCAAGTCGGAGTCACACCTGGGCGCCGGGAAGGCGCGCCCCGCTGGCGTGGACATGGCTTCGCGAAGTCGGTCGAGGCGCAGGGCTCGCGTTTACGGCAGCCGGCGAGCCCAAAGTAGGCGCTGTCGCAGACCGTCAGCTGCAAAGAGAAACGCCCACCGACGACGGGTCGCCGTCGCCAACTGGCTGAGTTGGCGCTCGCACTAACGGGACGCAAGCGGCGCGCACGTTCTGTGCGAGAGGCGAAATTTCGCGCTTGGGTGCGTGTCGCCTATGATCGGTTGTCTCGTCCGACAAGGGAGGGGCCATGAGGGGACGTTCCGCTTTTCTCATCACCGGGCTGGCCGTCGCAAGCCTAGTCGCCAGCACAGCCGCGACCGCTCGACCGATCGACAAGGGTCATTTCCACGACGTCTTCACCAGCGACGTCTACGACTGCAACGGCACCCCGGCCCAGGACAGCGGGGACGTCTCGGGCAACTTCGTGTTCAACCAGCGCGGCTCATCACCGTTCCCGTACTACCGGGAAAGCGTGCACGGTACCGTCGTCACCACCAACCTGAACACCGGCGGCACCTACACCAACGTCTTCACCGTCAGCAGCAGGGACCACACGATCGTAGACAACGGCGACGGCACCATCACCATCACCTCCTTCGCCTCCGGTGGTTCCCGCTTCTACGACGCCGACGGCAACTTCGTGCTCAAGGACCCCGGCCAGGTCCGGATTGCCTTCGACATCGACTACAACGGCACTCCCGGTGATCCCAGCGACGACATCGAGGTCCCCGACTCGTTCCGGGTCGTGCGCGGATCCACGGGGAACAGCGACTTGTCGGACCGCGACTTCTGCGCGGACCTGGTGGAGTTCACCAGCTAGAGGGAACCAATCCACCTTCCGCCACGGCCCGGCCACCGCGGTCCCAGCGTCCGCCCGGCGGCTCGCCCGCGCCTCAGGGGCGCCGCGGCGCGCGTAAGGGTGTGTCAAGTTTTGTGTCAAGCATGACCCGGCGCGACACGGGAAGCCCGCCCGGTGGACGAGCCTGAATCGCGTTTAGAAAGCCGCTTTCAAGCCGCTGGACGTGCGCCGCTCGGCTACTCGGTGCAGTCATCGAGGCGGTGACGCACCGGCCCGAGTGAGGGTTACCTCATCGAGTAGTCGCAGTTGCAACCCAAGCGTCGAGAGTTTGATCTCTGCCTCGTAACTCGAGTGTCCGTCGTTCGAGCCCGGTTGTCTCCAGGTCCCCCGCCGTCGCCGCTTCGGCGCTGACGAGGATCTCGCCTGGCCCGGCGAGGCTCGTGAGCCGGGCCGTGGCATTGACCGTGTCCCCGAGCGCGGTGAAGTCCCGGGCGTCGCCTTCGCCCACGCTTCCCACGAAGGACCACCCGGTGTGGACCCCGGCACCCACCGGAATCCAGGGGTCTGCGCCGTCGTTGCCGGTCTGCTCTACTAATCCTCGCGCGGCCGTAATCGCCTGCACGGCATGATCGTTGCCGGCGAACCCTGGGATGAAGAGCGCAACTGCACCGTCGCCGACGAACTTGTCGACGATGCCGTCGCTTTCGTCGATCACCCTCGCTGCTGCCCCGTAGAAGCGGGCCAGCAAGCGCGAGAACTCCTCGGGTTTCATCCGCTCGGCGATTGCGGTCGACCCACGCACATCCGCGAAGAGCACCGAGATCTCGATCTCGGCACCGCCCGGATGCTTGCTCACTGCCCGTAAGCACCACTTGCAGAGCCGTCGGTTCAGTGCTGACGGGCCATACCCGATAGCCCGCATCAGCGCGCCGCCCGGACCACGGAACGGAGCGTTGCAGAGCTTGCAGCGTGGCGCCGACGGCAGCACGCCCCACATCGCCCGCATCTTGTGGAGGCGGGGATAGTCGCCCGTGAGCATCCTCCTCCACATTTCCTCGACGGGCGGTTTGGCCACAGGTGCGGACCCTACCTCCGGTCCGCCGGCTTTACGTTTCGGGCCTTCGACCGGCGCCGCGGCGTGAGCCACGACGTTCACGGCCTGTTGGTCCCAGAGTGGGATCGGGGCTGCGGCGACCACCACGCGCTCGATCGTGTGCCGGACGCCAGGCATGCGATCTCGCGGTAGGTGGCTTTCGAGGTCGTGTAGTCGTCGCCCGGTGCTACTCGGCGTCGCGGGGCTCGTTCGGGTCCGTCGTGAGTGGCGGCTGCGGCGCTGGTTCCGCATTGCGTCGCTCGTCGGGTTCGGCCGGGGAGGCCGTCACCCCGTACTGACGGATCCGCGCCACGACGTCATGGTCGAGCCGCTCAGGTTCGTCTTGCCTGCTTTCGCTCTCGGCGCGCGCTGACTTCCTCGCTCGGCGGCGCCTCCCGGCTCGTGTGGCCTTGCGCTCGGCGCGTTCTGCCGCCTCGCGTTCCTTCGCCGCGGCGCGTTCGGCCAGCTCGCGGTCCTTCTCCTCTTCGCGGCGGAGCCGCTCTTCGTCCTTCTGGCGCTCCTTGGCCAGGCGCTCCTCTACGCGGAGCGCTTTCCTTTCCTCGCGGCGAGCCCTTCGTCCGCCTCGTCTCTTCGCGGCCTTGCGCTCTGCGCGTTCCGCGAGCTCGCGGGCCTTTTCCTCTTCGCGGAGGCGTCGCTCCTCGTCCTTCTGGCGTTCTTTGGCCAGCCGCTCCTCTACGCGCCGTGCCTTCTTTTCCTCACGGCGAGCCCTTCGTCCGCCTCGCTTCTTCGCGGCCTTGCGTTCTGCGCGTTCTGCCGCTTCGCGTTTCTTGGCCGCGGCGCGTTCGGCCAGCTCGCGCGCTTTTTCTTCTTCACGGAGGCGCTGCTCTTCCTCCTTCTGCCGTTGCTTGGCCTCCCGCTCCTCTTGGCGGCGTGCTTTCCTCTCGGCGCGGCTCATCGGCGCAATTCTGCCGGGTGGGTCGGCTTCGATCTAGTTGGGACGACGGTCAGCGCCCGAGCTCGTCGAGGAGAGCAATCGTGAACTCGATCGCCGGCGCAAAGTCCGCGACGCGGACGTGCTCGTTCGGCGCATGTGCGGCTGAGCCGCCGTAGACCGGGTTGTCCGGTGCACTCAGGCCGGGGAGCCCGACATGGCGTTGGAGCGAAGCAACGACCGGCAGGCTCGCCGGTGCCAGCGGGAAGATCGACGGGGGCTTACCGATCACTCGCTGGGCGACGTCGATGACGCTGGACGCGAACACATCCTCGGGTGGGGTCGCGGCCGACTCCGCCGAAGCGAGGAACGTCAGCGCGACGTCCGAGAAGCCTTGCGCG
>WNGD01011203.1_pt1 | contig 14707 bp, 15 predicted proteins | sample 5400671 | NCBI WGS metagenome assembly WNGD01 (sample SAMN13153369, study PRJNA577476) | soil metagenome | isolation source: 40 cm soil or saprolite under grassland replicate 2 | place: USA:California | collected 2016-06-15 | reverse complement strand
ATGCGAACGCTGAACCCTGATGCTCAGGCGGCAGCGCGCGATCGAAATCGTCCCAAGTAGCAAACCCCTCCGGTGGCGGCGGTACGACGTACCCCAACACCTCGCACCAGAAACGAGCGACGCGCTCAGGTTCTGCGCAGTCGAAGGTGACTTGGATCTGCTTGACCGACGCCATCGGTCCACCATAGAGGGGGGGTCTTTCGTCGTCTCCACGGGCCCGCCCCTGGCTAGGTTGTGGCGCATGCGGCCGACTCTTGAAGATGAGTGGGACCTTGAGCCGTGGGATGACGATCCTGCCGGTGTCGATGCCCACTACATTCGGGAGTCCAGTCAGCCCGAGATCGACGACGAGGGTCGAGAGATCTGGCTTTACGTATACAGCCCACGCAGTTAGTACGATGACCCGGCGGGTAGTGCCCGGCATCGTCTTGACGTCCGCTCATCGGCAGAAGAGTAACGCTTGGTCCGTAGCGCGGCCTTAGCTCGTGCTGTGGTCGGTTGGGAGTTGGCCCAGTGCCGGTGCAGGTGGGCGTGGACCGCGGCGGGTTGACGCGAGTGATCGGGCAGGTCAGCATAGACCGACCGAGCCGATGCGGCGCGGGTAAAGCTGCGGACGGGTGGGCCGCTGCCCAAGGGCCGCTAGGCTCAGAGCCACCCGGGCTGCGTGAGTCCGCTAGGCGCGGGCCTGCCGTCCCGGCGAGGTTTGATGACCAGATAAGTTGGCTTACAGCAACGCGCGCCGGCCATAGCCTGGCCAGGGCATGCGCAGATGGCTACAGTGTGAACCCGTGGATAGATGGTAAGGAGAAGGTCTACCGTTCGATCCCGTAAGGGGGCTCGAAGGTAACAAGGCTTTTTCGAAACTATCGTCGATCACATTTGCCGCTTTCGTGGAACGAGTCATAGAGACGGTCTAGCGCTCAGAGTGCTCGGGCTGACCGCTCGATGTTGTCCCGCATCACGCGAGCAAGTGGTGGTACCAGAGGTGTCCGCCAAACCTCGCAGCGTGATCTCGTCCCTGAGGTGGGAGGACCTTCACCGCCGCCCATATCGCCAGATACACGGGTGATCGCCTCTCCCTCTCCGCGCTGGACTGAGGTGACGATCACCCATGTATCAGCTCGCTGGGGATCGCACCTCCGGGCCCGTGCTCGTTACGGTCAGTCATCGGCTGTGAGGGCGGCAGCCGGGACAGCGGGATCGAATGCCCCTGCCAGGGGACTAACGGACCTGGCGCACCAGGCCCGGCCGCGGGAGCGTGAAAGTAGCCGCCCGGAAAAGCGACCCTCCGGCTATCCGGGCGGGGTCGAGAGGAGGCGGCGATGCGCCTCACCTGGAGAGACGGACTGGCCACGTTGCTGGTGGCCGTGGCGGCGGTGCTGTACGCCCTGTGGGCCGCGGACACCCTTATGCCGGGTGTGTCCACCCGGTGGATGGCGGTGATCGCCTTCGCGCTCGGCATGGCGGCCTGCACGGCCAACCAGCGGGAACTGGGCGAGGTATACGGGGCCACCCGGGAGGGCCCGCGCCCGTCCGGCCCTTACATCGCACTCGCAACCGCCCTCGGCATCGTGATGCTGGTGGCGGGCATCCTCGCCTTTGTGCTAGCGAGTGAGGCGATGCTGGCAACACTTGTGGCCGCGATGGTCGCGCTGTGGTTGATCGCCACCGGTCGGCACGCGCTGACCGGCCGCCATCCGCAGTTGCGCGCCCACCCTGCCGCGCACTGAGGACGGCACCGCGACGGGTGAATCCGGTACGTTTGCGCGCAACTCGAACAGGTGTACCCGGCGGCGGCCAGAGCGGCCGTCCGCTCCGCCCGCGTAGTCAGCCGCATCGGCTCCACCGAGTGGATACGGAACGGCTCAAAGATCGTCCGGAACGGCTCTTCGCTCATCGGCTGGCACCTCCCTCGGGCCGAACGTGTCCCGCTTCTCCGCGACTCCACGAAACGCCGGATCCGTGCTGCCCGGAAATCGGGCTCGCGGTGAGCCCCGTTAAGCCAGAGGATCATACGCCCTCGCTGCCCACCGACTCCGAGGTGCGCAGCACCATCCCGGCGATCTGGTGGCCGCGGGCCAGTAGCCGTTCCCGCAAGCACGCCGTGACTGCGGCCAGGAGCAGGTCGTTCACAGTGGCACCAAACACATGAACGTGGCCGAGCAGAGGTACCGGCGCCGCGGCTGGATCCGCCCGTGGGTTGTGACTGCGCGGGACTTTGGCCGGCCTGCGCCGGGCCTTGTGCCTCTACCACTGAGGGGTTGAGCAGGGAGATTGGCGTAAGGAAGTCCGGCACCGAGCCGACACGGCAGAACCATCAGCAGACGTGCTCGCCGGCCCCGCCGGAGGCGTTCAAGATGACTGAGGTAGGGCAATGAGGCCAGTTGTCGTTGAGGCGGAAGTGGACGTCAAGCGGCCGCCCGAGGACGTCTTCGACTACTGCAGCGACCACAGTAACGAGCCGGAGTGGAATCCGATGATGAAGCGCATCGAGAAACTCACCGACGGTCCCGTCGGTGTCGGAACCCGGTACGCGGCCGAGTTTGTCAAAGGCCCGCCCATGGTCATGGAGTACACCCGGTACGAGCGCCCGGCCACCTGGTCCCTGACAGGCAATTCACGGGCGCTGACAGCAAGCGGTAGCTGGAGGGTGCTGCCCACCGCGGACGGTGCCCACCTGGTCATGCGGGTGGAGATGGAACTGCATGGCCTCCTCAGCCTGGCGGCACCGCTGCTGCGCCGCCGTGAGCAGCCAATGTTCGAGCGCGATCTGAACAACATCAAGGCCCGGATCGAAGGAGCCCGCATGGCGCCTCGAATCGAGCCGGAGGAGGAGTGAGATGCAGACCATGAAACAAGCCGCGGCTGAGTTTCTGACGGGCAAGCGCGTCGCCGTCACCGGCGTCTCGCGGAAGCCGCAGGGACACGGCAGCAATGCGGTCTACCGGCGGCTGCGGCAACGGAGCTACGAGGTTTTCGCGGTGAACCCGAACGCGGACCAGGTCGAGGGTGACACCTGCTATCACGATCTGACGTCCATCCCTGGTGGCGTCGACTGGGTGCTGATCGGAACGAAACCGCAGACAGCCGAGGCCACCATGCGCGAGTGCGCCGACCTGGGCATCAAACGGGTTTGGATGCACCGGGGGCCCGGCGCGGGAAGCGTGTCACATGCAGCCGCCGAGTATGGCCACCAGCACGGCATCACGGTGATCGAGGGCGGCTGCCCGTGCATGTTCGACCCCACCGCCGATCCGGGCCACAAGGCGATGCGGTTCGTGTTCACCATCACGGGCAACGTGCCACGGCGCGTGTAATGGCAAGAAAGCAGAGACGGCTGGCCGCCGGAATGGTCACCCATACCACACCATCACCGTGGAGCCGGCGCGGGCGAGCCCGCGCAGATCCCGCGCGGCCAGTGCGTAGGCGCAATGACGTGGCTCTCACCCTCATCAAAGCCGCGCACACGCTGGCGTGGTTCTCGATCGAGTCCTGCATGGCACATGTGCTCTACGCCGGTGCCGCCAGGCGCACCGATCGTCGCGCGGCCCTGGCGGGGACAGTTGTAGCTGGCGAGAGCCTGATCTTTGCGGCAAACCGATTCCGCTGCCCGCTCACCCAGGTTGGCTGAGCGCTTCGGGGCCGCGGACGGCTCGGTAACCGATATCTGGCTGCCGTGTTGGTTCGCTCACAACCTTCCCGCCGTCCACGTTCCCCTCCTCCCGTGGCCGCCATTCAAGTGACGCCAGGCACTCGCCGACGCGACAGAACGTCCTGTTCTGTGCCTTTGCCAAGGACCGCCAACCCACTGTCGAAGCCGCGCCGAACGGCTCCGCGCGCGCTGCTCCAGACGAGGGTTTGATTACGCAGCGTGGCGCGGACCGTCCCTGTCCCGGTCCGGCACCGCCGCGGAGGCCGCCGTTTCCGTGCTCCGGCGACAAGGAAGGATGCCTGTGTTGCCGTGATTGGGCGATGTGGCGCCGCCTTCGGCAGGCGTGCCGTTCCCGTCCGGGTGGGGCGCCGGGCGGCACCCCCAAGGTGAGGCGACGGTTGCGCGTGCGCCAGGCCGCGCGAGCCGTTAGGAATCTTGAATGTGCGGCGGGACGGTGACGGCGGGACCGGGCCTACGGCGATCAGGTTGGCCAGGACCGTCTGCGCGGCGGGGTGGTGTAGTCCAGGCGGGCCAGCACGGCCGTGAGGGTGCGGACCTGTAGCTGGCGCAGGGCCTCGGCGGCGACACCCGAGTCGGCGAACCGGCCACGATGGCGCGTGCGCTTGAACTCTTCACTGTGTGCCAGGGCGAGCGGCTGGGCCTGGACCGAGATGGCCCGGCGACTGCTGCGGAGCGGGCCGGGCGGCGCTACGGCGGCTGATGGCCCGCTCACATGGCGCGTGAATCCTCAAGTCCCAGCCGGCCCGGGTGAGCGCTGCGGTGACGGGCGCCGATCAGTGGAACCTGGCTGGGAACTGGCGCATGATGCCTGAGCTGAGCAAGTCGGCCATGGCCAGGATGTGCAGGTGGACGGCCTCGTAGTCGCTGACGCTGGCCGCGTAGTTGCCGTTGAGTTCATCGGCTGCCTCGGCAAGTGTCTGGTCGAGGTGTTCCGTCATGGCTTCCCGCATGGTGGCATCGGGCCAAAATCGCGGGTTCGCTGCGGACAGGAAGTCGGCGATCTGGTTGGCGTTGGCGTACCAGCGGATCTTGGCGGCATTGAAGGCGGCCGTGTCGCCCGCCTTGGCGTCCTGGAGCAGTTCGACCGCGATCGTGATGTGGTCGTGGAGCAGGGCGCTCAGCTGCTGGCCGGCAGCGGTGCCATAAAACGGCGCGATCGCGTTGCCGATATCGGTCTGGTTCTGCAGCAGCCGCGCCGCAGTGGCACCGAAGCCCTGGGAGCCGTCGGCGAAGGTGACGATTGCGAGCCGGGTCCAGGTCACGTGGTCCTCCCAGAGCTTGCGCATCTGGTCGTGGAAGGCGACCTGCGCGGCGGCGGGAAGCCCTACCGGCCCGGCATGGCCGTGACCGGTGGTGTCTGAGGCGTGCGCTGGCCCGCGCTCGATGGTGAGCGTGCACAAGCCGGCGAGGACCGCGATGAGCACCGCGAAGGTAAGGGGGACGGCGCGCTGCCGCCCAGCAAGGGCCGATCTCATTGCCTTTCCTTTCGTGACATCAGCACCGCGCCGGCAACGGCGCCGGCCAGTTCGGCGGCCGTGGTGACCGCGCCGAGCGGATCCAGTTGTTCTGCCTGACTGATCAGGAGCGGAATCCCGACGGTCCGGGAGAGCAGGTAGCTGACCGCGATCAGACACAGCACCGCGGTTACGGCCGCGGGTGCCCACGAACCGTGGCGCGGCTGCCGCACGGCCAGGGCGGCGAGCGCCAACGCGGCCGCAGCCGCGGCGAAAGCCGAGCCAAGCGGCACCCCGCCCTCGGCCAGGTGTGGCTGGATGAGCGCGGCGTGAACCCCAGCGCTGCCGGCGCACACGGCCGTGACGAAATAGCGAAGAACGGTGTCACCCCAGGCTCGCCCGCGGAATCGGGCGGGGACGGGCGGAACGGAGGGCAGACCCACGCCAAGTTCAGTGCCGGTAGGCGCCTGTGTTCTTACCGCCTCCGGCCGCTTCTGTTAGCCAGCCGCCGCAGATTCTGTCGCATCGGCGAGCCGGGCGTGGCGCCCACCGCGCCTGCCTGACCGGGCGCGGGAGAAGGCTGCCTGGTCGGCCGCACGCGGGACTAAGCCGGTAACACCCATGCAGCCTGGCAAGCGCCGTTGGGGCCGATAGCCGGATAGCATGGCCCGGCTCTGCCTGTCAACGCCTGCTGGCGGTCACCCCAGGTCTTGCGGATCGGCCAGGAGCAACGCGAGCAGGCTGTCGTGATCATCGCGGCAGGCTGCGCAGCCTCGGAGGTGTGCGCGCATAAGCGGCATTTCAGCGTCCGCGGCCGCCCCGGCCAGTTCGAGTTCAACGTAGGCGTCGAGCATCTCGAAGCACTCGTCGCAGCCGAGCTCGGGGCCGGCAGGGCCGACCAGGCGCTCAACCGTGCGCCTGGGGTCACCCGTCATGTCCCCGGTCACCTCTGCTCCCCTTCGACGCCCAGTCCGCGCGCGGCGAGAGCTGCCCGGAGTTTGCGCCGCGCGTCGTGCAGTGCTTTGTAGATGGCACCGCGGGTGGTGTCCAGCCGCTCGGCCAGAACATCGATCGGCACGTCGTTGAGCGCGATCGCGACAAGCACCTCCCGCTGCCGGGCGGTGAGCTGCCGCGCTGCCTCCTCCCGCAACACCCAAAGCAGGTCTCGCGCCTCGGCGTGCTGATGTGGGGTGGGCGCGCTGTCGGCAACAATCGGCCACAAAGCGGGGCTCAGGGGGATCTCGCGACCGCGCCAGGCATGCCTGCGGACCTTAACACCAGCCTCAACAATGGCGAACTTGCAGGCCCACGTCGTGAACCGGCTATCACCGCGGAAGTCGCCGAGCCTACGCAGGATGGACATGAGCGCGTCGTCTGCGCTTTGCCACGCCAGGTCATTGAGATCGGCACCGGCGGGAACGCCAAACGACGGCGGCGGATCTCAAACCGCGCCGCGCAGCAGCAGGGCGTGCAACTCGGCTGCTGCGTCCTCCCGCTCAGCGCCGGGGCGGCTGAGCCGGGTCACCCATGCTCGCGACACTGGATCGGGCGGGCGTGTGACACCGCGAGCGACCCCGGCTCCCGGCGACTCCATCGTCACCGTCTCAGCGAAGCGCGACTCGCCCGCAAGAGCAAGCAGGGCAGTGGCATAGCCTGCCGCAGCCGCGGCTCCTGGATGCACCCCGGCTTCCGCAGAGGGTCTCACACCCGTAGTAGTGCCAGCACACATACCGCGGCATACCACGCCGGCGCGGGCCCTCGTGTCAGGCGATCACGCCGGTCTATCTCACGAAGTGCTGCTGACCCACTAGTTGACCCCTGGGGACGCTTGTAACGTATTCATCCGCTCCTACCGCGGCCCACTCGTGCTCTGCCGCCGTGTGATTGAGCACCAGGCCGATGCACACGGCGATGCCGCGCTCGTGCAGGTCGCCCGCGAGCGCCTCCAGGTCGGCAATCGTGCCGACCCGCCGATCCACCTCGCCGTAGTCCGCCACGGCGTAGCCGCCGGCGTTGTCGCCCTCGCGCGGCCGCAGCAGCGGCATCAGGTGCAGGTAGGTGACGCCCAGCTCCGCCAGGTAATCCAGGTGCTGCCGGACCCCCTGCAGCGAGCCGGCGAACCGGTCGGCATGGCAGACATAGCCGATCATCCGGGACCGCTGGAACCAGGCCGGATCGATCTCGCGGCGCCGGTCGAGCAGCCGCAGCGGCGCCGGGCGCGCGGCCGCCGCCGCCGGCGCATCCAGCACCAGCTGCGTAGCCAAGCCGGTCACGTCCGCCGCGCCGCCATCCATTCCACCCGGCCGAGCGGCTCGAGGATATCGAACGACAGCAGCTCCAGCCGGGCCAAGAACCCATCAGCCTCCGCCGGGCCCAGCCGCGACCGCGCCGCGCGCTGCACCGCAGGACCCCACTCGCGCCCGCACGGCTCCTTCATCCGCAGATCGGCTTCTGGCCTCAATCACGGCCGGCTGGCATCCAGCTTCTCGCCGACCGTTACCAGCGATCACGGTGGATGCTACCGCCCGGACCGGCGCAACCTTCCTGCGTCAACTCCCAGAGCGAAACAAACGCCGGACCGGACGGCCAGCTCCACCGCCATGCCCGGACAACCGCGCCCACCCAGGCAGCCGCCGGCCAGGCCCGCAGCACCAGCGTCCGTGAGACGCACTTCGCCCGCCACGCTGCCGGCGCAGCGGTCAATGACAAGCGGCCACGCGCAGAATTCCCAGATCGGTACTGTCCTGATCTTGATCCGCATCCGGCCAGTGCCCGTGCCGAACGGCGGTTATCTCTAGCCCGTCTGCGAGAGGCCCTGCGCGACCAGGTCAAGAAGCTGAAAGCGCGGTTCGGCCTGGCCCACGTGGCCCTGGTCGGGGACCGCGGCATGCTCACCAAGGCCCGGATCAACGACGACGTGAGGCCCGCCCGCCTGGACTGGGTCACCGCGCTGCGCGGCCCGCCGATCAGGGCCCTCATGGCCGGCGGCGCCATCCAGCCCACCCTGTTCGACGACACCGGCATGGCCGAGATCACCCACCCCGGCTACCCCGGCGAGCGGCTGGTCGCCTGCTACAACCCGTTCCTGGCCGCCGAGCGGGCCCGCAAGCGCGGCGAGCTGCTCGATGCCACCGAAGCCGAGCTGGAAAAGATCGCCGCGGCGACCCGGCGGGCCCGCCGGCCGCTGCGCGGCCAGGACGCCATCGCCCTGGCCGCCGGGAAGGTCATCAACAAGAAGAAGGTGGCCAAGCACTTCATCGTGGAGATCGCCGACGACGCCCTCGCCTGGCGCCGCGACGAGCAGAAGATCACCGGCGAGGCCGCCCTGGACGGGATCTACGTGATCCGCACCAGCCTCCCCGCCGGGGTGCTCGGCGCCGGCGGCGCGGTGGAGTCCTGCAAGAACCTGGAGAACGTCGAGCGGGTGTTCCGCGGCCTGAACACCGACCTGCTCATCCGCCCCATCCGCCACCGGCTCGCCGACCGGTCCGCGCCCACGTGCTCATCCGCATGCTCGCCTACTACGTCACCGGGCACATGCAGCAGCGGCTGGCCCCGGTCCTGTTCAAAGACCACGACCCCGCCGCCGGCCGCGCCGCCCGCTCCAGCCCGGTCGCCCCCACCCGGCGCTCCCCAGCCGCACTGGCCAAGATCGCCGCCAAGACCACCCCGGACGGCGAGCCGGTGCACAGCTTCGCCACCCTGCTCGCCGACCTCGCCACCATCACCACCAACCGCATCCAGCCCGCAGACGGCCTCCCCGCGTTCACCACGATCACAACACCCACGCCTGTGCAGCGCCGCGCCTGCGAGCTCCTCGGCATCTCCCACCGCCTCGGCTTCATGTAGTCATTCAGCCACCCCCCCGCCGGGCGTTTCCGCACGCAGGCCGCCTCCGCTCGGCAAGCCAAGGGGGGACTCCGGTCAGAGATAACGGCGGGTAGGCGCGCTTTTGTTTGAGGTCCGCCAGTCCGATGTCGCCGGTGCTTACCCGGCCAAGCGTGTGGATGACAGATTCAGATCCGCGCCGTGAGACCGTGGGGCTTGGGACTTGGCGGGCAGATCATGTTAGGCGTCACGGAGGCGGAGGACCACGGCGCCGAGGATGAGGGCGCCGAGGGCCCAGAGGGCTAGCACGCCGAGGCCTTGCCCGGGGGTGAGCGGGAGGGACTGCAGGCCGGCGGTGGCCTGGATGTATAGTCCGGCCGTCATCGGGGCGATTTGCTCCACGTGGCGGGACAGCACGTGGTCGGGGATCACGGCGCTGACGATCGGGAACAGGTACAGCAGGCCGAGGACCAGGCCGATGCCGGCGGCGGAGTCGCGGACCGCAGTGGTGACGCCAAGGGCGAGCAGGGCGATCAGCGCCAGGTAGAGCACCGAGCCGAGAGCGGCGCGCAGGTCCGGGCCGTTGCCCAGGGACACCAGCACGTAGCCGTTCGCCGCCGACAGCCCCCGGCTGGGCAGGATCAGCCGCCCGGCCAGCACCGACCCCAGCACGGCGACCGCGCCGACGGCCACCGCCCAGCCGGTCACGACGACGGCTTTGGCGGCCAGCATCACCAGCCGCCGCGGTGTCGCGGCCAGCGTCACGCGGATCATCCCGGTGCCGTACTCGCCGCCGACCGTCAGCACGGCCAGCAGCGCGACGGCCACCTGCCCCAGGTCGACCCCGGCGAGGCTGATCTTCGCCGGGTCCGCCCCCGTCTGAGCGGGGGCGCAGCCCAATGGACGGCACTGGACGGTCGCCGCCACGGCCGCGCCCACCACCACGGTGAGCGCGACCGCGGCGGCCAGCAGCCACCATGTGCTTGCCAGCGTCCGCAGCTTCGTCCACTCCGCGTGCAGCGCGTCTGGCAGGCCGGTCCAGCCGGCCCGGGCCACCGCGCCCGGCCGCGTCTTGGGCTGGGCAACAGAGTGCGTCACGCGTCCCTCCGGCGCAGCAGGTAGGCGGCCCCGGCCAGGGCCACCGCCGCCCACCCGGACAGCACCGCCAACCCGGCCCACGGCGCGAGCGGGAAATAACCGGACAGGGCCGAATAGATCGCGGTGACCTGCGGGTACTGCGGATACGGCTGCTGGAGGGCGAAACCCGCCGCAGGAGTGATCCGCAGCAGCCAGTCCGCCACGCCGAGCGGCACGACCGCGGCGACGGCGAGGAAGTACGGAAGCACGATCGTGACGATGACGATCGCGACCGCTGTCGCGCTGCGCCGCACCATGGTGCCGACGGCGAGGGCGAGCACGGCGCTCACCGCCGCCAGCGCCGCCGTGCCGATGATCACGCGCACCACGGTCGACTCCGGCACGGGGAACTCGTAGTAGCCGCGGGCGTGTGTTACCGCAGTGCCGGCGAGCACCGCCACGGCGGCACCCACCAGCCCGGCGGCGAAGGAGACCGCGCCGATCACGATCGCCTTCGCCGCCAGCGTCCGGCCGCGTCGCGGGCTCGCGGCGAGCGTCACCCGGATCAGGTTGCGCCGGTACTCGGCGGTCATGAACATGGTCGCGACTATGACCAGCGCGATCAGCCCGGCGAACGTGCCCAGGAGGTAGCCGGTGATGGTGGCGGCGGAGTCCGCCGGCCCGCCGTGCCCGGCCGGGATCGGCGCGATGTCGCCGGACCCGGTCACGGTGAACCGGCCGCCGACCTGGTGATACTGCCCGATTCCAGACGCGTCGGCGGGCCCGGTGTATTCCCCCGTCCACGAGCCACCGAACCCGCTCACGTGGTCGATGACGGCGGTGGCCTGGGTGGGGCCGCCGCCTGATTCGTTGACCCCGCCGCCGAAGTTCTGTGATTCCTGGTTCTCATAGGGGGAGGTGGTGAACAGCCCGGCCTGCACGGTGGACGGCAGACCGGACAGCGTGACGGCGCCGACCTCGGTCCAGTGCGTGCCGTCCGCCGAGTCGTAGCCGGTGATCTCATCCCCGGCCCGGGTCAGCCGCAGCCAACGCGGGTTCGCCGGCCCGACAGCACCGGACAGCCCTGGGGTGTCCGCGGTGTAGTTCCAGTGCATGCGCACGCCGTGGCCAGCAGCGACCATCATCGCCGCGTACGGGGAACCCTGATTCGTGTTCTGCTTAATGATGATCCCGGCTTTGGCCCACGGCTCAAGACCGGGTTGCGTCGGCGTCGGCGGACCGTTCGGGTTCTGCGACGGCAGGAGACCGGTCAGCGAGGTGACACGGACCGTGATGCTGCCGTCCCCGGTGAGCGGCTGCCGCACGAAGTAGAAGCTGTCCGTCACGGGTTCGCCACCCGGGCCGAGGGGGAACGTGGGCATGCAGCCCGCCCCGCTGCGGGTCGGGCCGCCGCCGACGTGCTGGCACGAGCTGCTGCTGGTCCCGGTGCCGAGCAGCCCGATCCCAGCCGCCACCATGACCGCGACGATCATGCCGATGACCCAGCCGCGGACCGTGCGGAACTTCGTCCACTCCGCGTGCAGCAACTGCGCGAACCCGTCGGGGCCGGCGCGCTGGTCCGAGCGGTAGGGGGTGATCGTGGTCATCTCTGGGCACCTCCCGCATGGAACTCAACCGCGTCCCTGGTGAGCTCCATGTAGGCCTCTTCCAGGGACGCCCGGTGCGCGGCGACCTCGGTGAACGGGACGTGGCCGTCGGTGAGGGCCAACACGATCTTTTCCCCGGACAGGCCGGAGACGGTGAGCATGTCCGGCGCCGTGGCGGCGACGGTCGCCCCCGCGTGCGCCAGGACCGTCATCGCCTCGGTGCGTGCCGTCGTGCGCAGCTCCACTCTTTCCCCGGACGCGGCCTCGATCAGGGCCGCCACGCTCGTGTCCGCTATGACCTGCCCGCGGCCGACGACGACCAGGTGATCGGCGGTGTCCTGGAGCTCGCTCATCAGGTGGCTTGAGACCAGCACGGCCCGCCCCTCGGCCGCGAGCGACTTCAGGAATCCACGCATCCAGACGATGCCCTCCGGGTCCATGCCGTTGAACGGCTCGTCCATCATGACGACCGACGGGTCGCCGAGCAGCGCGGCGGCGATGCAGAGCCGCTGCCGCATGCCGAGCGAGTAGCCGCCGGCCTTGCGTTTGGCGACGGACGCCAGCCCGGTCAGTTCCAGAACCTGATCGGCCCGGCGCCCGCCCAGGCCCTGCGAGTGGGCGAGCCAGAGAAGGTGGTTGCGGGCGCTTCTGCTCGGCTGCAAGGCCGCGGCGTCGAGCAGCGCGCCGACGTGGCTGAGCGGGTGCCGCAGCGTGTGGTACGGCCGCCCGCCGATGAGCGCGGTACCCTCGTCGGCCGCGTCCAGGCCGAGGATGATCCGCATCGTTGTGGATTTGCCGGCACCGTTCGGGCCGACGAAGCCGGTCACCTGGCCGGGGAGGACGGCGAACGACATCCCATCGAGCGCCTGCGCCGGCCCGAACCGCTTGCGCAGCCCGGCGACTTCGATCGTTGCTTCCATGGTCAGGCAATCTACGGTCGGAGGAGGGTCGCGGTCGTCACGCGGCAGAGCGGTCTTCAGCGGTCCCCTTCACGGGGTACCGAACGTACGCGTAGTCCCCCGCGCGAGCTACCCGCCGATTGCCTGCCGTGGGGGACGCGGCCGGGCTGGGCTGCGAGGACAATGAAGGCTATGGTCCCGGACTGGCTCGCGCGCATCACGACCGCCCGGCACGCGCCGCCGCTCGGCGGCGCGCTGCTCGCGCTGGCCGCGTCCGGGCAGGCGATCGCCCAGGCGGTGGCGCTCGCTGGTAACCAGCCCGTCCAAAACGTGGCCGTGGTGTACGCGCTGCCGCTCTTGGCGTTCGCCCTGCTGTCGACCGTGCCGCTGCTCACCTTCCGACCGGCCGCGGCGGCGGTCGCTGTCACGGCCGGCAACGCGGCGTCGCTAGCCTCGTTCGGCACTGCCACCGTCGCCGGGATCGCCGCGCAGCTGATCGCTGGCTACCGGCTCGGCCGCCTGGACGAACTCCGCGGGCCGAACGCTCGCGGCTTCGCTCTCGCGCAGCCCATGGCCATCGGGCTGGCGGCGCCGTTCGGCGTGCTGGCGCTGACCAGCCACGGCAGTGTGGCCGCCGTGCTGCTCGCGTGGGGCGCGCCGGCCGCCGCGGCGGCCGGGATCGCGGTGCGGGCACGGCGCGAGGCGCGGACGCGGACCGCGGCCGGCGAAGCGCTCGCGGACACGCTCACCGAACACACCGCGCGCGGCGAGCGCGCGCGCATCGCCCGCGAGCTGCATGACGTCGTCGCGCACCACATCTCTATGGTCGCGGTGCAGGCGGAGACCGCGCGGCTGACCACGCCGGGGCTGCCCGCAGCCGGGGCGCAGCGTTTCGCCGAGATCGGCGACACCGCGCGGGCCGGGCTGACCGAGATGCGCCGGCTGCTCGGCGTGCTCCGCGAAGACGCCGAGGACGCCGGCGCGACGGTCGCCGACCGGCACCCGCAGCCAGGGCTGCCGCAGCTCGCTGAGCTGATCGACGCGGCGCGAGAGGCCTCGGGCGCTGCCGCCCGGCTCATCGTCTCCGGCCCTGTCGCAGAGTTCGACCCCGGCGTCGAGCTCGCCGCGTACCGGATCGTGCAGGAAGCGCTCACGAACGCGCGGCGGCACGCGCCGGGCGCCGCGGTCGACGTCGAGCTCCGCTACGACGACAACGGGCTGCACCTGCGGATCCGCGACAACGGCCCGGGCCCGGCACGGTCGCCGGCCGCCGACGGCCAGGCCCCGGCCGAGACACCGGGCGGCGGGCACGGCCTGCTCGGGATGCACGAGCGAGCCCTGACCGTCGGCGGCTCGCTGCGGACAGGCGCCGCCGCGGGTGGCGGGTTCTTCGTTGCAGCTGACTTGCCGGCGAAACCGGAGATCGCATGATCGGCATCGTGGTGGCGGATGACCATGAGGTGGTGCGGGCCGGGTTCGCGGCGCTGCTCGACACCCAGCCGGACTTCACCGTGCTCGGCACCGCGTCGGACGGTGCGGCGGCGGTGGCCGCCTGCCGCGAGCTCAAGCCCGACGTGGTGCTGATGGACGTGCGAATGCCGGGCATCGACGGCATCGAGGCGACCAGGCAGCTCGCGGCCGACGAGAACCCGCCACGGGTGCTGATCCTGACCACGTTCGGCCTGGACGAGTACGTCTTCGACGCGCTGCGGGCGGGCGCCAGCGGGTTCCTGCTCAAGGACGCCACCGCCGAACGCCTCTTCGACGCGGTCCGGGTGGTCGCGGCCGGCGAGGCGCTGCTCGCCCCGGCGGTCACCCGCCGCCTGATCAGCGAGTTCGCCCGGATCCGCCCGCCGGCGGCCGCGGCGGCGCCCGCCGCGCTCGCCGCGCTGACCCCGCGGGAGACCGAGGTGCTCAGGCTGGTCGCCGCGGGCCTGTCCAACCCGGAGATCGCCGGCCGCCTGGTGGTGACCGAGGAGACTGTCAAGACGCACATCAGCCGGGTGCTCGGCAAGCTCGGACTGCGCGACCGGACGCAGGCGGTGGTGGCCGCCTACGAGTCGGGCCTGGTGGTGCCGGCCCGCGAGCGGGGTTAGCAGGGATTGAAGTGCCGGGCCGAGGAGACGTCGTTGGTTCAATCTCTGTAACCGCGAATATCGCCCTCGCCGC
>WNGD01004143.1_pt1 | contig 14708 bp, 10 predicted proteins | sample 5400671 | NCBI WGS metagenome assembly WNGD01 (sample SAMN13153369, study PRJNA577476) | soil metagenome | isolation source: 40 cm soil or saprolite under grassland replicate 2 | place: USA:California | collected 2016-06-15 | reverse complement strand
CGGCTCGGGCTATCGCGTTACGGCGAAGCCGGGATGATCGAAAAGCTCGAGCAAGCCGATTTCCTCGCGGCCCGCGCGGAAACCAACATCGGTCACAATCAATCCCGCATGACCTTCGTGGCACGGCCGAAGTGAATCTCGCTTTACCTCCCTGCAGGGGAGGTCGATCGCGCGCAGCGCGATCGGGTGGGGTGTCGGAAAAGACCCCACCCCGGCAGCTCGCAACGGCTCGCCGCCGACCCTCCCCTTCGGGGAGGGAAAGGCCCAAACCCTTCCCTCTCCGGCGATTCTGGGCTAAGGCAGCGCCGCCGCGCGAAGTCCGGGGCTGACGCAGGCGCGCGTTCGACGCCGCCTTTTTTTGTGCCCGGATGGCGAGCCAAGCGATGCCCAGACGCACCGACATACGCTCGATCCTGATCATCGGCGCCGGGCCCATTGTCATCGGTCAGGCCTGCGAGTTCGATTATTCCGGCACCCAGGCCTGCAAGGCGCTCAAGGCCGAGGGCTACCGCATCGTGCTGGTCAATTCCAATCCGGCCACGATCATGACCGACCCCGACCTGGCCGATGCGACCTATATCGAGCCGATCACCCCGGAGATCGTCGCGAAGATCATCGAGGCGGAACGGCCGGACGCGCTGCTTCCCACCATGGGCGGGCAGACCGCGCTCAATTGCGCGCTCAGCTTGCGAAAGATGGGCGTGCTGCAGAAATTCCGGGTCGAGATGATCGGCGCCACCGCCGAGGCGATCGACAAGGCCGAGGACCGCGAGCGGTTCCGCGAGGCGATGCACCGGATCGGGCTCTCCACGCCGCGCTCGCATCAGGTCAAAACCCTGGTCGCCGCGCTCGAAGCGCTCGACGACATCGGATTACCCGCCATCATCCGCCCGTCGTTCACGCTCGGCGGCACCGGCGGCGGCATCGCCTACAACAAGTCGGAATTCATCGAGATCGTCGAGCGCGGCATCGACGCCTCGCCGACCAGCGAGGTGTTGATCGAGGAATCCGTGCTCGGCTGGAAAGAGTTCGAGATGGAGGTGGTGCGCGACAAGCACGACAATTGCATCATCGTCTGCTCGATCGAGAACCTCGATCCGATGGGGGTGCACACCGGCGATTCCATCACGGTCGCGCCGGCGCTGACCCTGACCGACAAGGAATATCAGATCATGCGCGACGCCTCGATCGCGGTGTTGCGCGAGATCGGGGTGGAGACCGGCGGCTCGAACGTGCAGTTCGCGGTGAACCCCGCCGACGGCCGCCTGGTCATCATCGAGATGAACCCGCGGGTGTCGCGTTCCTCCGCGCTCGCCTCGAAGGCGACCGGCTTTCCCATCGCCAAGGTCGCGGCCAAGCTCGCGGTCGGCTACACGCTCGACGAGGTGGCGAACGACATCACCGGCGGCGCCACGCCCGCCTCGTTCGAGCCGACCATCGATTACATCGTTACCAAGGTCCCGCGCTTCGCATTCGAGAAATTTCCCGGGGCCGAGCCGATCCTGACCACGTCGATGAAATCCGTCGGCGAAGCCATGGCGATCGGCCGCACGTTCCAGGAGAGCCTGCAGAAGGCGTTGCGCTCGCTGGAGACCGGGCTGACCGGGCTCGACGAGATCGAGATCGAAGGCCTCGGCCAGAGCGACGACAAGAACGCAATCCGCGCCGCGCTCGGCGCCCCCACGCCCGACCGTCTGCTGAAAGTGGCGCAGGCAATGCGGCTCGGCGTTTCCGACGAGCAGATCCACGCCTCGTGCCGGATCGATCCGTGGTTCCTGGGCGAAATCCGCGGCATCGTCGAAATGGAGGCGCAGATCCGGACCAAAGGCTTGCCGACGAGCGCCGCGACGTTTTGCGAGCTCAAGGCCATGGGCTTCGCCGACGCCCGGCTCGGCAAGCTCGCCGGGCTCGATGCCGAGGAGGTGGCGCGGCGGCGACGCGCGCTCGGCGTGCGCCCGGTGTTCAAGCGCATCGATACCTGCGCGGCCGAGTTCGCCTCGCCCACCGCCTATATGTACTCGACCTACGAGACGCCGTTCGCCGGCCGGGCGATCGATGAAGCCGCGCCCTCGGCGCGCGACAAGGCCATCATTCTCGGCGGCGGCCCCAACCGCATCGGCCAGGGAATCGAGTTCGACTATTGCTGCTGCCACGCGGCGTTCGCGCTCAAGGAAGTCGGCTTCGAGACCATCATGGTCAATTGCAATCCGGAGACGGTGTCGACCGATTACGACACTTCGGACCGGCTGTATTTCGAGCCGCTCACCGACGAGGACGTGCTGGAAATCATCGACCGCGAGCGCACCAACGGCCGGCTGCACGGGGTGATCGTGCAGTTCGGCGGACAGACGCCGCTCAAGCTCGCCGAGCCGCTGGAGCGAGCGAAGATTCCGATCCTCGGCACCTCGCCCGACGCCATCGATCTCGCCGAGGACCGCGACCGCTTCAAGAAACTGCTGGAGCGGCTCGAGCTGCGCCAGGCGCAGAGCGGCATCGCGACGAGCCCGGCCCAGGCCCGCGTCATCGCCGAGACCCTGGGCTATCCGGTCATGATCCGGCCATCCTACGTGCTCGGCGGCCGCGCCATGGAGATCGTGCACGATCCGGCGCATCTCGAGCGCTATGTGGCGCGGCTCGCTTCCGATCTCGACCGGCCCTCCGACCTGGTCGTCTCCGACAAAAGGCCGCTGCTGATCGACCGTTATCTGTCGGACGCGATCGAAGTCGACGTCGATTGTCTCGCCGACGGCAACGACGTCTACATCGCCGGCATCATGGAGCACATCGAGGAAGCCGGGGTGCATTCCGGCGATTCCGCCTGCTCATTGCCGCCGCATTCGCTCAAGCCCGCGGCCATCCGCGAGCTCGAACGCCAGACGCGCGCCCTGGCGCTGGCGCTCAACGTCGTCGGCCTGATGAACGCGCAATATGCGATCAAGAACGGCGAGATTTACGTGTTGGAGGTCAATCCGCGGGCCTCGCGCACGGTGCCTTTCGTCGCCAAGGTGATCGGCAAGCCGGTCGCCAAGATCGCGGCGCGGATCATGGCCGGCGAGACGTTGGCGAGCTTCAAGCTGGAGCCGCAGCATTTCGATCCCGGCGCCTCCCGCCACATCGGGGTAAAGGAAGCCGTGTTTCCGTTCGCGCGCTTTCCGGGCGTGGACACCGTGCTCGGTCCCGAGATGAAGTCGACCGGCGAGGTCATGGGGCTCGACCGCTCCTTCGCAGTGGCGTTCGCCAAGAGTCAGCTCGGCGGCGGCTCGCGCGTGCCCCGGGAGGGCACGGTGTTCGTCTCGGTCCGCGATGCGGATAAGCCGCGCATTCTCGATGCGGTACTGCTGTTGCGCGAGCTCGGCTTCGAGGTGATCGCGACCTCCGGCACGCAGCGGTTCCTGACCCAGCACGGGATCGAGGCCGCCAAGGTCAACAAGGTGCTGGAGGGTCGGCCTCATATCGTCGACCGGATCACGAACGGGGGCGTTCAGCTGGTATTCAACACGACGGAGGGGGCGACCGCGCTCGCCGACAGCCGCTCCCTGCGCCGGGCCGCCCTCTTGCATAAAGTTCCGTACTACACCACTCTTTCGGGAGCCGTTGCCGCGGCCCAGGGGATCAAGGCCCAGCTTGCCGGCGATCTCGAGGTGCGTGCGCTGCAAAGCTATTTCAGCGGCCAAGCCTGACACGGGAGACCGGGCCAGGCGCCCAGTAACGGCACGAGTTTTGGAAAAAGTCTGCGGTCGCGGGGCCGAAACAGCCCCGCGATCGAAGCTTTTTTCTGTCAGTGGGTCGGAGGACCAAGGAACGATGGAAAAGATCCCGATGACCGCGGCCGGCTATGCCGTGCTCGAGGAGGAGCTCAAGCATCGCCAACAGGTGGAGCGGCCCCGGATCATTCAGCAGATTTCCGATGCGCGCACCCATGGCGATCTTTCGGAGAACGCCGAGTATCACGCCGCCAAGGAGCAGCAGGCGCACAACGAAGGCCGCATCGCCGAGCTGGAGGACAAGCTGGCGCGCGCCGACGTGATCGACGTCTCCAAGCTCTCCGGCGACACCATCAAGTTCGGTGCGACGGTCACGCTGGTCGACGAAGATACCGACGAGAAGCGCGTTTGGCAGATCGTCGGCGAGCCCGAGGCCGATGCCAAGGAGGGGCGGATTTCCGTCAGCTCGCCGCTCGCGCGGGCGCTCATCGGCAAGATGAAGGGCGCGTCCGTGGAAGTCGTCACCCCCGGCGGTGCCAAGGCCTATGAGGTGAAGAAGATCGAGTGGCGGTAAAACTCCGGCCTCGTCGTGCCCAGCGCATGCGGGGCACCCAGTAGGCGCGGTGGTTACTAGGCCGCCTGCATCCGGGCCGATGGCCGCTTCTTTGACCCTCTGCCCCTACCCGCCGTGCCCCAGCTCCAACGGCACGATCGGCGCATCCTTGGAAACCTTCAGCACCAGCGAGGTCTTGACGTTGCGCACGTTGGGCGCGGCGGTCAGCTCCGCGATGAATTCCTGGAACCTGCGCAGGTCCGGCGCCACGCATTTCAGGATGAAATCGATCTCGCCCGACAGCATCCAGCATTCGCGCACCAGCGGCCGGGCCTTTACGAAATTTTCGAACGCCAAAAGATCGGGTTCAGCCTGGCTCGCCAGGTGCACCATGGCGAATACATTGATCTCGTAGCCGAGCAGCTTCTGGTCGAGCAGCGCGCGATACCCCTTGATGAACCCGGCCTCCTCGAGCGCCCGCATCCGGCGCAGACATGGCGGCGCGGAGATTCCGACCCGGCGGGCCAGCTCGACATTGGTGATGCGGCCGTTTCGCTGCAGCTCGTCGAGGATCTTCCAGTCGATGGCATCGAGACGAGCGGCCACAAGGGTCTCCGGGGCTAGGCGCGGCAGCTGCGCGGCCGCATGGCAGAATCCATAGCCTGAACCGGGCCCCCGCGAAACATTGTTGCGTGGGCTTCGCCCAGGAGGCAGAAATCGGTAGTCGGTGGTCAATCAACGCACGCACCGGGGATCAAACCACCGACTACCCAACGACTGACCTCTGTCGCCTGGGTCCTGTGGACCGCGGGGGTTGCATCCCTTGCATAGCTTGGTTGAAGCTTTACATTGAGCGCCGGATGCCGAGGCGGCCGGGCCACGGCGGGCAGGACAACACTAACTCCACGGGAATTTGCCCACGGACCGATGAAAATGGCCCAAACCACCCACGCCAAGGTCGTCATCGTCGGCTCCGGGCCGGCGGGCTATACCGCGGCGATCTATGCGGCGCGCGCAATGCTCGAGCCGATCCTGATTCGCGGGATCCAGCCGGGCGGCCAGCTCACCATCACGACCGACGTCGAGAACTATCCGGGCTTTGCCGACGTGATCCAGGGCCCCTGGCTCATGGAGCAGATGGAGAAGCAGGCGGCCCATGTCGGCGCCCGGCTCATCGCCGATCACGTCATCAAGATCGATGTTACCCGCCGGCCGTTCCGGATCGACTGCGATTCGGGCGACGTCTATCTCGCCGACACGCTGATCCTGGCGACCGGCGCCCAGGCGCGCTGGCTCGATCTCCCCTCCGAGCAGAAATTCAAGGGCTACGGGGTCTCCGCCTGCGCCACCTGCGACGGATTTTTCTATCGCGGCAAGGACGTGATGGTCATCGGCGGCGGCAACACCGCGGTCGAGGAAGCGCTGTTTCTCACCAATTTCGCCGCGAACGTCTTGCTGGTGCACCGGCGCGATGCCTTGCGCGCGGAAAAGATTCTACAGGACCGGCTGTTCAAGCACCCGAAAATCTCCGTCGTGTGGGACACCGTGGTGGAGGAGATCCGCGGGTCGGAGGATCCGCTGAAGGTCACCCAGATCCGGCTCAGGAACGTGAAGACCGGGGTGCTGAGCGAGCGCGCCGTCGACGGGCTATTCATCGCCATCGGACATACCCCGGCGACCGAGCTCCTCGCCGGCCAAGTGCGGATGAAGCCGTCCGGCTACATCGAGACCGCGCCGCATTCGACCGCGACTTCGGTCGCCGGGGTGTTCGCCGCCGGCGACGTCAGCGACGACGTGTACCGCCAGGCGGTGACCGCCGCCGGCCAGGGATGCATGGCCGCGCTCGAAGCCGAGCGCTATCTGGCGGCCCGGGCAGAGACCCGCGCCGCCGCCGAATGAAAGGTGCGCGCCTGAGGCGCGCAGGCATCATGGATTGGGACAAGCTGAAGGTTTTTCACGCCGCCGCCGAGGCCGGCAGCTTCACCCACGCGGGGGAGCAGCTCGGGCTGTCGCAGTCGGCAGTGTCGCGTCAGGTGAGCGCGCTCGAGCAGGAACTCCGCGTGCCGCTGTTCCACCGACACGCGCGCGGGCTCATCCTCACCGAGCAGGGCGACCTGCTCTATCGCACCGCTCACGACGTGTTCATGAAGCTCGAGGCGGCGCGCACCAAGCTCACCGATAGTCGCGAGAAGCCCAACGGCGAGCTGCGGATCAACACCACCGCCGGCATCGGCGTGCACTGGCTGACCCCGCGGCTCGGCGAGTTCTTCGACCTCTATCCCGATATCCGCATCAATCTCATCACCAGCGACGAGGAGCTCGACCTCGCCATGCGCGAGGCCGACGTGGCGATCCGCTTGCGCCAGCCGGTGCAACCGGATCTGATCCAGCGCAAGCTGTTTTCCATGCATTTCCACGCCTACGCCTCCCCGGAATATCTCAAGCGCGCCGGCACGCCGCACTCGCCGCAGGATCTCGATCATCACCGCATCATGGTGCTCGGCGGCAATGCGCCGAATTATCTACAAGACGTGCATTGGCTGACCAAGGTGGGGCGGGACGGCAAGGAGCCGCGCGCGCCGTGGTTCGTGGTCAACAACGTGCTGGGCCTGCTCCGCGCCTGCCGGCGCGGTCTCGGGGTCGCGATGCTGCCGGATTATCTGGTGGAGGAGGACGGCGGCCTGGTCCAGCTGTTCGGCGAAGTCGACGGCGTCGCCTTCGAGGCGTATTTCGTCTATCCGGAAGAGCTCAAATCGGTGGCGCGCATTCAAGTGTTCCGCGATTTCCTGGTTGCCAAGGCGCAACGCTGGAATTTCTGAAACGCTGCGTTTGTCTTCGCCCGCGGATGCGGGCCACCCAGTATCCGCAGGCGCTTCGAGAAAACACCACGATAGCACCCGATGTTCGGAGGCTACTGGGTCGCCCGCATGCGCGGGCGATGACATGGCGGCGGAATCGATCGGCCCGCCCACGTCGCATGGCTGGCATGCGGGCCTCCGGATTGTCGGGCCCCGCGCGCGACCGCATAGTTGCAATTCGCTGTAGGCGGCCGGTGTGCAATTCCTCCCAGGTGGCGCATCGGTTCGCTGGCAGCTGTTCCCCTCTGGAAGGTGACTGTCGGCTCCGTGCCGACGCGACTACGCCGGGCCCGAAAGGCCCGGCGTTTTTCATCTCGAAGACTCGTGAGTTTCACGCGTACAATCGCTCGCCGTCGAGATCCTTGTAGAGACCGGCGACATATTCGGCGTAGCCGTTGAACAGCAACGTCGGCCGGCGCTCGCCGAGCCCGATCAGCTCCTCGGTCGCCTGGCTCCAGCGCGGATGCGACACCTTGGGATTGACGTTGGCCCAGAACCCGTATTCGGACGCCTGCAGCGCTTCCCAAAAGCTCTTCGGCCGCTGATCGGTGAAGTTGAAGCGCACGATGGATTTGATCGACTTGAATCCGTATTTCCACGGGACGGCGAGGCGCAACGGCGCACCGTGCTGCTTGGGCATCGGCTTGCCGTAGGCGCCGATGGCGAGGAACGCGAGTTCGTTCGTCGCCTCGGCGATCGTCAGCCCCTCCACATAGGGCCACGGATACCAGGTCTGGCGCTGCCCGGACGCGGTCGCGGGATCGAGGAAGGTTTCCATGCGGATGTATTTGGCCGTCGAGAGCGGTTGCGCGAACCCGACGAGCTTGGCGAACGGAAAGCCGGACCACGGAATCGCCATCGACCAGGCTTCGACGCAGCGATGGCGATAGAGCCGCTCCTCCAGCGGCATCTGCCGGACCAGATCATCGAAGCCGATTTCGCGCGGCTTCTCGACCATGCCGTCGATCTTGACCGTCCACGGCCGGATCTTCAGCGCCTGCGCCGGCTTGGCGACCAGCTTGGAGGAGCCGAACTCGTAGAAATTATTGTAGGAGCCGTTGATCTTCGCATCGGTGATCGGGCGATCCAGCACGTATTTGTCGTTGCGCTTGACCGGATAGAGCGCTTCGGTCGGATCCGCGGATTCCTCGGCATAGGCGCTGCCGGGAACCATCGTCGCAGCCGCGAGGGCGGCTCCTCCGCCGAGCAGCGTGCGGCGATCGAAGAACAGATGCTCGGGACTGGCGGCGTGCTCGGGCAACTCCCAGCCGCGGCGGCGCATCACATGCATGGACGATTTCCTTCGCGTCGGCGTACGCATCTACGGGTGTGTGGAATCAACAGCAAATCACAGGTGGATGAAGAACGCGCAAATGTCGCGCTCTCCGGTGTCATCGCCCGGCTTGTCCGGGCGACCCAGTAACCACATGGCGGCAGCGGATACTGGGTGGCCCGCCTGCGCGGGCCATGACAGCCGGAGTAACCGGCATCACTCCGCGGCGCGGCGCGCCGCCACGATCTGGTCGGCCTGCTTGCCGGTCAGCTCCGCCATGTGGTCGAACTTGAACGCGAAGCTGCCGACGCCCGCGGTCGCCGATCGGATCTCGACGATGAGATCGCCGATCTCGGTTTCCGGCATCATCGCCTTGACCATATCCCAGCCGGGCCAGCCTTCGCGGGTATCGAAGCCCAGAATCTGCCCTCGCCGGCCCGACAGGATGGCATTGATCTTCGCGGTCGCCTCCGACGGACACACGATCTCGACGGTGTAGATCGGCTCGAGCAGCACCGGATGGCATTGCGGCAACGCCTCGACGATGCCGATGCGGCCGGCGGTGCGGAATGCCTGGTCGGAGGAATCGACGGTGTGATACGAGCCGTCGATCAGCGTGACCGTGACGTCGACCACCGGGAATCCGAGCGGCCCGGTCTTGAGCCCGTCGATCACGCCTTCCTCCACCGAGGGAATGTAATTCCGCGGCACCACGCCCCCGGTGATCTTCTCCGTGAAGCTGAAGCCGCTGCCGCGCGGCAGCGGCTTGATGTCGAGCACCACGTCGCCGAACTGACCGTGCCCACCGGATTGCTTCTTGTGGCGGCCGCGCTGGACGATGGCTTTGCGGATGGTCTCGCGGTAGCCGACCGTCGGCCGGCGCGACATCGAGGCCACGCCGAAGCGGCCTGCGAGCCGCTCGGTCGCGACCCGCAGGTGCATCTCGCCCTGGCCCCAGACGATGACTTCCTGGGCTTCCGGATTGTGCACGACGCTGAGCGAGGGATCCTCCTCGAGCAGCTTGTGCAGCGCCTGCCCGAGCTTGACGTCGTCCTTGCGCTCCTTGGCGGCGACCGCGATCGCCAGCACGGGCGGAACCGCCGCGACGCTCGCCACCGGCGCATGCGGGTCCTTGCCGGACGTCAAGGTCTCCCCGGTCCTGGCATGATCGAGCTTGCCGAGCGCGACGGTGTCGCCCAGTACGGCCGCGCCGCGCTTCTCGCTGGTCTGACCGGTCAGCTTGAACACGCCGGAGACACGGTCGGCGGTGCCGGAGGCGCCCATCAGCATCGCGCCCTCGGCGATCGAGCCCGCGAGCACCCGCGCGATCGACATCTTGCCGCCGTGGGTGGTGTGCAGGGTCTTCATCACGTAGGCGATCGACTCGCTCTTCGCGGTAACCCCGAGGCGCTTCACGGTGTCGCCGATTCCCGGCGCCTCGTGTCGCAGCGCTTTGAGCAGACGCAGCACGCCGTTGCTGCGGGTGGCCGACCCGATCAGCACCGGGCAGATGATGCCGTCGCGCAGCTCCTTGGCCAGATCGTCGAATACCTTGTCGCGCGGCGGCGGAATGTCCTCGAGCAGCTGCTCCATCAGCTGGTCGTCGTGATCGGCGAGCTTCTCCAGCATGCTGAAGCGCGCTTCCTTCTCGCGATCGAGATGCTCGTCGAGCGCCACGATCTCGGAGGGAGCGTGTTCCTTGTAGATGAACGCCCGCTCCAGCGCGAGGTCGACGAAACCGGTGATGATGTCGTTCGACCAGATCGGGATCTGGCGCAGCACCAGCGGGACCCGGGACGCCGGCTGCAGGATCTGCAGCGTCTCGCGCACGCGCTTGTCGGCCTTGTCGATCTTGTTCAGGAACACGAACCGCGGAATGTGCAGGTCCTCGAGCTCGCGCAGGACCAACTGCAGCTGCGGCACCTTTTTCTCGTCGGCTTCGCAGACCACGACCGCGGCATCGACGCCCGGCAGCGCCGCGCGCATGTCGTGAAGGAACTCGACCGAGCCGGGACAATCGACGAAGGTATAGACGTCGCCGAGAAAATTGGTCGAGGCGACGGAGAGCTCGACACTCATGCGGTGATGGCGGGATTCGGCGCCGCCGTCGCCCACCGTGGTGCCTGCCTCCACCCCGCCTTGGCGTTGGATGGCTCCGGTGCGGGCCAGGATCGCTTCGAGCAGCGTGGTCTTGCCGCTCTGGAACGGGCCCACCAGCGCAACGCACCGGGGACCCTTTGGACTCGTGCCTCCGTTCTGTCCCATACGCATCTCCCTGATCGGGTATTCTCAGCTCGTACCCGCATGGAGCGTAGCGCAATGCGGGGGGCGAAGGCCACCGTCCCGCGAAGGCGCGGAGCAGCCGTGGCCCGCATGCAGCGTAGCCGAAGACGGGATCACCCGCGGTTTGCGGATCGAGGTTCCCCGCGTTCGCGGGGCCGGCGGCCCTCGGCCCCGGTCGCGCTTCGCTCCGCCCAGGCTACGGACGCGATGCCGACTACGGGCCGTAGCGCAATTCGAGCGCGGCGACACCGACCGCAAGATTGAGTCCGGTCTGGCCCTGCAGGCTCAGCGGCTGCAGCGCGATCGAGCTGTTCGATCCGCCGACCAGCACGTTGGCGTTGCCGCCAACCCCAACCGCGGCGCCCGCGGTCACGCCGGCGTAATTTCCCGCAAGATCGCCCGGACCGATGTCGCGTGTCGGTGCGAACACCGCCCATCCCAGCACCGACCCCTCGGTCACCCCGAGATCGAGCCCGACCTTCCGCACCACGCCATGATAGGGCATGACCGGACCGCCGCCGGTGGAGCGGAAGATGCAGGTGAACTCGTGAACCGAGCCGATCACGAAGCCGATCGAGCCGGACCCGCGACATTCGAGCACGCCGGCCTGCACTCCGGATTGCGCGGCGGCCGGTCCCAAGCACGTGGCGAGCGCCAGCGCCGCTAGCGCACCCATCCGCCAAGAACGCATCATGATGTTTCCCCCTGTTGAGCTAAGGTCCCCTGTCGAACCGCGGACGAGAATACAGGATCAGGCGCTTCTGGCCAATTCGCGCCGTTTTCCTCGCATCAGCCGGGCACCGATCGGGATTCGGCACATCGCAGCCGTCGCCGCCCAGCTCAGAACAAAAGTAACCGTGAACGCGATGACGCCCTTTGCAATGGCAGGCAACGATACGCCGAGCAGGACGTATTGGGTCCAGATCACGAACACGTAGTGGAATAGATAGATCCCGTAGGCATTTTCCGAGATGCTGTCGAATATCGGCCAGCGCACGCCAGCAAAGCGCAAGAAGGCGGCCACGAGACCCAAGCACGCGGTTGCCGCGAACAGCACGAAGCCGAGATCGGCGGCAATTTGCAGACCCGGCAGCGCTAAACCCTGTCCTTTCACGATCAGAGCGGTGGCAATGATCCACAGCAGGAATGACGCGACCGCGCCGGCGAGCCAGAAGGCCCAGCGCCGCACCAGCATTCCGTCCGGCCCGAGCAGGCCGTGATCGAGCCCATAGGCTCCGACCGCAAGGCCGGCGAAGAAATAGACGACGTATTGCGGCGCGAGCGCCGGCTGAAATCCGAAAGGCCCGAAATTCACCCATTCCCAAGGTGTAAAGACGATAGCCAAGGGGACATACGCCAGCGCCGACACGCTCGCCAGACCGATGAAAAACCGACGGGGATCGGCGGCGCTCTTGCCCGACAGCCGGGCCAGGAACTCGCCCGAGCGCGGCGCCAGCCGGAACATGCCGGCTGCGCCGATGTTCAGCGCCAACAGAAACCACAGGAACCACATCGGTCCGCTCGGCCAGAACGGCAATGCCGTCCAATGCGACCAGAATGCGGACCAGCTCGGGTCGAACGCCGTGACGCGATAGACCGGATAGTACGCCAGCGGCATCAGCACGGACGCCCCCAGTGCAAACGGCACGCCGACGCGCCAGAAACGATCGTACAGAAATGTTCTTGCACCCTTGCGCTGGAGACTTGGCCAGACGAACAGCCCGGAAAGAAAGAACATCAGCTGCATCAGGTAGAGAAATTCGAATGCGCAGATCAGGTCGAACCCGAGCCAGCGATGGCTGTCGACCATCGGATGCGCGGTCCAGCCATAAGGCGGGCGGTCGAACGGCAGCGGAGAAGGCGGCTGCGAATCGATATAGGCGATGAAGGAATGGAAGGCGAGCACGTTGAGAATGGCGAAACCGCGCAAATTATGCAGGGCCAAACTGGTTTTGGACATGCTCGTGCCGGGCCTCCCCTAGGGGCTTTCTACTCTGGAAGCGGTCCGATCATTTTCCGCGATGGAAAAGCATACGATATTGTTCACCGTGCCTACAACGAGCCCCGTTCCAGCCCGGTTCCGGCAGGAATTTTCGCATGTCGTTCGATCCTTGGTGGGCAAATCGCAGGCCAGACCTGCACCGGGCATTTCCGTCGGAGGCACGGATTTTCCCCACCTGCCGGAGGATGAATCCTATATTCGTAGGAATTTAGCATTTGCACTCACATAATCATGAGCATCATGAGCTGGGAGGAGCGTTGAACCGCAAAGGGCCGCGATCATGACTTCCTCCGCCCATACCGACCGCTTTGTGCGCGACCATCTGCCGCCGATCGAGCAATGGCCCGATTTCCTGTTCTCCTTGCCCGAGCTCGATTACCCGGACCGCCTCAATTGCGTCGTCGAGCTGCTCGACCGATGGGTCGCGACGGGCCACGGCGAGCGCGCCTGCCTGATCTCGCACACCGAGACGCTGACCTATGCGCAGCTCGCCGAGCGAGTGAACCGAATCGCCAATGTGCTCACGCGCGATCTCGGCATGGTGCCGGGCCATCGGGTTCTGCTGCGCGGGCCGAACAATCCGATGCTGATCGCGGCCTGCCTTGCGGTGATCAAGGCCGGCGGCGTCGCGGTGCCGACCATGCCGTTGCTGCGCGCCGGGGAGATTTCCTTCCCGATCGCGAAAGCGCGGATCGCGCTGGCGCTATGCGACCTGCGGCTCGGCGAGGAGCTGGAAAAGAGCAAGACGCTCGCGCCGGAGCTCGAGCGTATCGTCTATTACTCGGGCGAGGATCGCGCCGGCGGCCTCGACGCGTTGATGCGGCGGCCCGGATACGAGCACTTTTCGGCTTGCGACACCGCGAGCGACGACGTCTGCCTGATCGCCTTCACGTCGGGCACGACCGGCGAGCCCAAGGGAACCATGCATTTCCACCGCGACCTGCTCGCGACTTGCGACAGCTACGGGCGGCACGTGTTGCGCGCCCGCGCCGACGATCGCTTTATCGGCTCGCCGCCGATCGCCTTCACGTTCGGCCTCGGCGGACTGGTGCTGTTCCCACTGCGGATCGGCGCCACGTCCGTGCTTCTGGAAAAGGCCGCGCCGGATGATCTGTTGGCCGCGATCGGACGGTTTCGCGCCAGCATATGCTTCACGGCCCCCACGGCCTATCGGGCGATGCTACCGAAGCTCGGCGATCACGATCTCTCCTCGCTGCGCAAATGCGTGTCAGCCGGCGAAACGCTCCCCAAGGCGACGTTCGAGGCTTGGCGTGCCGCCACCGGCATTTCCGTCATGGACGGCATCGGCACGACCGAGATGCTGCACATCTTCATCGGCTCGCCGGAGGAGACGGTCCGCCCCGGCGCTACCGGCAAGCCGGTTCCGGGCTACGAAGCGCGCGTGGTCGATGACGACGGACGCGAGCTCCCGGCCGGCACGGTCGGCCGTTTGGCGGTGCGCGGGCCGACCGGCTGCCGCTATCTCGCCGACAAGCGGCAGGCGACCTACGTCCAGAACGGCTGGAACATCACCGGCGATACCTACCTGATGGATGCCGACGGTTATTTCTGGTTCCAGGCCCGCTCCGACGACATGATCATCTCGTCGGGCTACAACATCGCCGGTCCGGAGGTGGAGGCGGCGTTATTGGCGCACACCGCGGTCGCCGAATGCGGCGTGGTCGGCGAGCCCGACGAGGACCGCGGCCATATCATCAAAGCCTACGTGGTGCTGCAGCCGGGCTTCGCCGCTGACGACGCAATGACCACCGCGCTGCAGGAGCATGTCAAAGCGACGATCGCACCCTACAAATATCCCCGCTTGATCGAATACGTCACGAGCCTGCCGCGGACGCACACCGGGAAGCTGCAGCGCTTCGAGTTACGCCGCCGTGCGACCGAGGCCCCCGCCTGTCACGCCTCCTAGGGTCCGCCTCGGCGGCGGCTCGACCCATCAGCTCAGGTTGCCGCAGAAGCGCTGGATCCTGCGGCAGGCCTCCTCGAGGTCTTCGGTCTTGGTCGCATAGGAGATGCG
>WNGD01006050.1_pt1 | contig 14713 bp, 15 predicted proteins | sample 5400671 | NCBI WGS metagenome assembly WNGD01 (sample SAMN13153369, study PRJNA577476) | soil metagenome | isolation source: 40 cm soil or saprolite under grassland replicate 2 | place: USA:California | collected 2016-06-15 | reverse complement strand
GCAGCGTGAAATCCAATACCAGGCCGAAGCGGCCTGGACTCAGCAATGCCGGGTCGACCAGGTCCAATCGATTGGTAGCACCTAGTACCATGACCTCCGTGAACTCGTCGAAGTTGTCCATCTCGCTCAGGAACTGGTTCACAATGCGGTCGGTGTTGCCTGTGTACGCGCCTCCTCCACGCCGGGGTACAATGGCATCCAACTCGTCAAAAAGTAACAAACATGGTGCTGCCTGCCGAGCCTTTTTGAACACCTGGCGGATTACTTTTTCCGATTCGCCCAGCCACTTAGAGAAAATGGCGGCCGCGTCAACAGTGATGAAACTGACGCCCGTCTCCGTGGCCAGCGCCTTCGCTAGCAGCGTCTTGCCTGTGCCGGGAGGGCCACTGAAGAGCACGCCTTTGGGGGGATGAATGCCGACTTGCTGAAACAGCTCCGGGTGTTCGCGCGGCAGTTGAACCAGCGACTCGAGGATGGACCGTTGCTTCCCTAACCCACCGATATCTTCCCAATGGACATTGGGGCGCTCAGCAAAGAATTCCCGTGTCGCGGTTGGCTCTATACCCTTCAGTGCTACTACGAAGTGGCGCATGTGTACGCGCCCACGGTGTGCCAGTTCGGATGGGCTGGCTGTATCAGCGTCAACCTTCTCGAGAATCTCATGCAACGCGCGCATCCCTGCCTCTTTAGCAAGTGCCTGGAGGTCGGCACCGACAAATCCATGAGTAGTCTCCGCCAAACGTTCCAGATCAACATCTTCTGCCAGGGGCATCCCCCGAGTATGGATCTGCAGGATTTTGTGACGGGCAGTGCGGTTCGGTACAGGAATAGCTATCTCGCGATCAAACCGGCCCGGACGGCGGAGCGCCGGGTCTAACACCTCTGGAAGATTGGTCGCGCCGATGACGACGACCTGACCTCTGGGAGCCAGACCATCCATCAATGCCAGTAACTGAGCCACTACGCGCTTTTCAACTTCACCGGTCACTTCCGACCGCTTTGGCGCAATAGCATCGAGTTCGTCCAGGAAGATAATGCTTGGCGCTTTGCGTTGAGCCTCATCGAAAATCTCGCGTAGGCGTGCTTCGCTCTCACCGTAGAATCGATGAATAATCTCGGGTCCATCGACGGGGATGAAGTGGGCGTCCACCTCGCTGGCCACCACACGAGCGATGAGTGTTTTCCCTGTGCCCGGTGGCCCATACAAGAGTATGCCCTTGGGTGCCTCGATCCCCAGTTCGGCCAGCACCTCCTGATACTTCATGGGCAGCTCTACCAACTCCCGTACACGAAGTACCGCTTCCTCCAAGCCACCAATATCTTCATAGCGGATATGGGATAGCTTTTCTCTAGCAACTGATGTAGCCTGGACACGTACGTAGGACTACTGGTCCCTCTGGCTCTGTAGCAGTAACCCGGAAGAAGGTTCCTCGCGCTGAGAATATCCCCACCTTCACCTTATCTTTCGTGAGGACAGCTAATCCAGCTAGCGCCTCACGGAGGCGACGCACGTCCTCAGGCCCATACCTACCCGAATCAAAGGGGACTAGCGAGACTTCGCGGGCTGCCGCAGCAGCAACACCCTCTACCGTAACCCAATCGTCAAGTCCCGCACCAGCGTTATCACGAATCGTTCCATCCATCCGTATGACCCGGCGCCCCGCTGCTTCAACGGGTGTCGGGAAGGCCTTTGCCACGGTCGTGTGCTTCCCCTTGATAGCTACGACAGCTCCAGGAATCACGCCGAGATAATCCAAGTCGGTTAGGTTGAGGCGGACAACTCCCTGATCGATATCTTCTTCCATGGCTTCAGCTACACGAATGCTAATTGATGATGTTGCTGGAGTGGCTGTTTCTGCTTGCAGATTCGTCGTAATCGTTGAGTCTAAAGCTATGGCATCGCTGACATTTTCGAGGTTATCTGACATTATTCTTACCGAACTGACTGTTCCTGTATGACATTTACTCTGTTCATTATAGCAATTGGGGAGTTGGAGGTCAAATATACGATTGTGTTGGCCTTGTGGCGTCTCGAAGGCTCCGGTGCATCTCGCTTCTCCTGGATTCTAGCCCCTTTCACACATTCTCTCAGCCCCTGACAATTTTTACCTATTGACAAAACGGTATTATCCTGGTATATTCGTATTGTACGAAAAACTTCGTATGCCCCAAGGTTTATCGTATGAAGTCCGAAGGAGAGGGGTTATGTCTCCACAAGGCATGCCAGGTCGAAGACAACCTCTGATCGTAGAAATCGAGGCCAGCCCGGCTTACGAGTTCTTAATGACCTTGTGCGCTTACTGCGACGCGGAGCGCTACGCAACGTATGACGTGGGCATAGAGTGGTTCGATGACGTTCGCAAAAAGGCCTCTCCTGATCTCCTGGCAACCGTCGAGCAGTTCAGCTTTCATAGCCATGAAATCTGGGAACATATGCTCGGTCTTGTCTATGATTGCCCTACCCCTAGAGATGTGCCAACATTAATCGCGCTTATTGAAGCAACTGACCCCCTGGAACTGCGCTTGCACATGCTGGGATACTATGTGCGGCAGCATCGCAGGGCCACATCTCCTGAAGTCATCTTGCAGGCAGCGCAGGGTGATACAGATGCACAAAAAAGACTGCTCAAAACATCGTTCCCCGATGACACCAGCTGGCAGAGAACGCTGCGCTGGCTGCTTTCCCTCGAACCAGCGGCAACGAAAAGCTTGCTCCTGGATATCTTTCATGGCTGGTACGAGGAGGTATTTCGCGAGCAGGAGCAGCAGATACTGCCGATCCTGGCACGAGATGTCGAGGCAAAACTGGCATTGAAACCTACCGTTTCGCCGGAGCAACTGATTGAGATTGCCACGGGGTGGGAATATGTGCCTGAGCCTGGCATCCAGCGTATCGTCCTTATTCCCTCTTATATTATGCGACCCTGGATCGCTGACGCAGAGCGGTACGATACACGCATCTTCTGCTATCCAGTAGCGGATGAGAGTATTGCATCGGATGATCACGCACCACCTGTTCGCCTGGTAAAACTTGCCAAGGCGCTGGCCGACGAACGTCGACTGCGCATCCTCAAAAAACTCGCAACGGGAAGGCTGATGATTTCGGTGTTGCTAAAACAACCATGCATCATCACCTGATCACGCTGCGTTCGGCCGGCCTTGTGCGTATGAGGATGAGTGATAAACGCTGGAGTCTGCGACAGGATATGGTCGATAACCTGGGTGAATTACTGACCACCTATCTCAAGAGAACACCCCTGTGAGAATAGTTATGATACAAAACAAATAGCGCGAGGAATTGTAATGCGTAGGTTTGACCTGGATGAGAACGAATAACGTTTCGATTTCATCCAGGAAGTAAGTAATAGTCAAGTAGGACGTGTTCACGCCTGGCAAGCTCTCACACGCCCTACTGTTCGCCATGAGGTCGTTAACCGTCCGGCTGTCATCATTGTATAGTATGCCAGTCGGATGGTCAATCGAAATGCAAAGGAGATTGATCATGCATCCCCTGTTTCAAGAACAGATGGCAAAACAGCGCATGGAGGAACTCCAGCGCGAAGCAGCAGCCGAACAACGCATGAACCGCGCAAACAGCGACCTGGATCACAAGGCTGGCAACCACTCATTTACGCACATCCTCTGGTACTTGCTCTTTGGCTTGCGTATACCAACCTCCAGTCGAAATCAGGACGGTATGTGGGACGAATACACTCTGGATAGGCTTCAAGCTCGTTTGAACGCTACAACACGTGTGGTTGGACTGGTGGCGCTGGGACTTGGTTCGCTTATTGGTGGATTCCTTAACAGCAGGTTTGGTCTTATTCCGATAGTTCTGCTCAACGGTATCGGTCTCTCAGCAGTCTCTATTCCAATCTTGATGCGTTCGCTAGTGGTGCTTAGAGCGTTTATCCGAGTGCCTCTTCAGCGGTAGGGTTAGAAGAGGGGAAGGTGATGTAGGAGGTTGTATGTCTACGCGCAAAGAAGTTCTGAGATCGCCACTACATCGACCAGCATTTACGCGTTTATGGTTGGGATTAGTCATATCGAGGTTGGGGGATCAGTTCACACTGATTGCCCTGATCTGGTTTTTGTTACAGTTGACAGGTTCAGGGGCGGCGATCGGGCTAATGGTGCTATGTTTTCAGTTGCCAACCATCATCTCGAGTCCATTGATGGGAAAACTGCTGGATCGCTACCAGCCGCGCACGGTGATGGCAGTGGATAATTTTGGAAGGGCTTGCGTTATTGCTGCTATTCCGGTGCTGTATTGGTTCGGTGCATTGCAACTGTGGATGGTGTATGTGCTGGCAATGTTTACTGGCATATTGTCGCCTGCTACTGAGGTTGGGCTGCGTTTAGTCATTCCCAGGCTCGTAACAGATGAAGAACTGGAAAGGGCCAATTCGTTATCGTCAATTAGCTGGGATTTTGCGACCTTGGTGGGACCAGCTATAGCGGGTTTCCTGGTGACTTTTATAAGCGGTCCTGGTGTACTGGTCATTGACGCTGCCAGCTTTGTGCTGATGGGAACCATGGTACTCACTCTATCGCGTATGCAACGAGAGCAGGCAAGGAAGGAAATGTATGATAATCGTCGAAGCCTTCTAGGGTTCGGCGCTATTTTCAGGATGAAAGCAGTGCGTTTGCTGACTGTACTAACGTTACTGTTTCTCTTTGCACAGGGGCTGGCAGAAGTGGCAATACCCGTTTATAGCGAGAAAACGCTTGGAACTGGAGCGGAGGGCTATGGGTTACTGATGTCCGCATTTGGGGTAGGGTCACTGCTTGCACTCATGCTCATCAGCCAGTTCTGGTCGCGCAATGAGCGGCAGGGACTTTCATTGGCGTCGATTCTGGTACTGAGCGGGTTATTGCTTATCCCTGTGGTGTTCCTGCGAACGCTACCCATGGCGCTGCTCTTTATGGGTCTGGCCGGGTTTGCTGCGGCGCCGTATTATGTAGTCGAACAGTTATTGATTCAACGATTGGTGCCTAGGGATGTGCAGGGCCAGGTTTTTGGTGCTCGAGGGGCGTTAAGTGTGGCTGGGTACCCTCTAGGCGGTGCAGCTGGTGGTGCGTTGATGGTGGGAATAGCTGCTCCTTTCGTGGTTGGGATGTCGGCGTTATTGTGTATAGGTATGGGGAGTGCATGCCTGGTTTCCCCAACGTTACGAACGATGAGACGTAATGGAAGTAGTGAATGGGTAACCACCGCATGAACGTGAAATTTGAAACTGTGATCGCAAGGAGAGTGCCGTATTAAAATATGTGTAGGCTGAGCTCTCAAGTAGCTCAGCCTACACATATTTCATATTAATCATCCCAGCTTTTTCGAACGTGCCCTTGCTCTGAAGATCAAGAACAGGCTGCTTCCAACACTCAGCAGCAATACTATGCCCAGCAGTATCTGTGGAGTTCCAATGGGCATTGTAGGTAGCCATGATGGGAGTTGATGTGGGACCTGACCGTCAACAACCGCCATCGGGGGTGTACCAAAGGGGGCCAGCCGTATCACACCTGCCTGATCGATCCCCAGGTCATACGTGACCGCAGTATCGGGAGCATCAAGGCTCAGGTACGTTAACCAACTGTTTTGCCAGACCCACCCCATGTTACGATCAGTTGACAGGTCGTGGTAGAGCGTGGGATTCATCTTTTCCTGGAATGCTACTTTAAACCCAGGCGCACCAGGTATCTCGGTGCCCGCTGGAGACTGTCCAACGAGCGCGCCGAAATTGCTCGTGTTGGCCGGCTTGTCGGTCAGCAGGTAGAGGTCGGCCTGGACTTGCTGGCCGTCAAGCGCCAACACCTCAAGCGGTACCCATGGATGCTCCGTTCTCATAGTGATCAGAATGGGCGCGCCGTCGCCTTGAATCTGGTGGCGTGCCTTGGCGGCAGAGGTGTCGAACTTTGCAGCCATGAAAATGGGGCTGCCTTTGGCGTAGATAAGCAGATGGCTGCGGGTCTCTTCATCCAGGAAGAAGCCGTTGTCTGTGGCCCAGTTCAGTACAGCCTGCCCACTGCCTCGCAACACCGTGATATTGAGCGCTTCGATCTTTACTTGCTCTAGTACCTTTGCGGATTCGGGTATCGCCGCGCTCGCGGCTAGATGCACTGGACCAAACTCGTTAACGGGGTGAGATTCGAGATTGAGCCGTTGTAGCGTCCATGCACCGCCCGCCTCGATCTTGAGTGGTACGGCCGGGAGGGGCACGATCCAACCTAGGTTGGAGACATCTCCCTGGTAGGTGAAAGCGGTTAGATAGCGTTCAATACCATCGTGCCATGCGACAAATGTGGTGGCGCGCGATAAACGAACTGCTCCATTCGGGGCGACAAGTCCTCCGCAGGCAAATGCTGGCAGAGCCTGGAAAGCGAATAATCCAAGGGCGATTGCAGTAGCAATTGCAGGGACAAGAAGTTTCTTGCCTGTCTTTGTCATAGTGAGTTTCCTCCTTTTTTCTTTTCCCTTATCGGAATACATCCACTATGACGCTTCTCCTTATGGAAAAGTTCCCTACGGAATTGACTTTCTCCTGCTTGATTGTATAATCCAACCATCCAATGACTGATTATCACCTGAAAACCATCCGCAACACTTCCCTCGCTTGCCTGGCAGGATGCGAGAACGAAACGCAGGAGCGTGCTTGATGCAGTCAAGCAAAGAGGCATATAAACGCTTCAGAGGACGAGTATCCGGCACACTACCGGAAACCAAGACATAAGCGAATACGCCTCAAAATCAAACTTTTTCCATGACTTGATACAGATTGATCCGTTCTAGGATTGCGCTAGACGAGCGGAATGAGACCGGGCTGTGTGATGTATCGTCTGAAAACGCCGATTGAAAACAACCAGTGATTTGGTATAATCATCCCATCATGTCACAGCTCACACCCATTGATATCACCAATGTGCCTGATCTGGTGCGGATCGCTGAAGAGGTAGAAGCCACCAACCAACCGCGCATACTCTAACGGGATAATACACCTCTTGCCATCCTGACCCCGGTCAAAAAGAAACACTCATCGAAGGCAAAAAGCAAAGCGCTGAAAGCAGCCGTTCACCGAATTTGTGGGCAGAGTCAGCGAAAGTCACAGGGAACAGCAGAAAGTGACCGTGCTGCTTTCCTATTTTGGCAAAGAGACCCCATTTGTCTTCGACTTCCTCCAGGTCGAGAAAATCGAACCGTTGTTACCGTAGACGCAAAGCATCCACCACTCAACGAGGAAGGCACATCTGTACACAACATTCGGTATGGTATTGTAAAAACTACTTATTTGTCTTTACTGTCCCTATCAGGCTGATAATGAAGGACAACAATTCCTGTTTTGAATGCTTTGGTCTCCACTAGTGTTAACTTAAACTTCTCCGTTCCTTCTGTAAACAAACGCTTACCACTTCCCAAAACCACAGGATGAACCATAAACCTATATTCATCAACAAGATTATGCTGCATCAGTGTGTGTACAAGTTTACCACTCCCAGCAACCAAAATATTCTGACCCGATTGCTCTTTCAGTTTTTGTATCTCCTCCACAACATTCTTGTTGATAATGGTTGAATTCTGCCACTCAGCATGTGTGAGCGTTGTTGAGACCACATATTTAGGCATGCTGTTCATTCGCTCACCAAAGTCTCCGGTATCTGGCATGGTCGGCCAGGCTTTCGCAAAACCCTCATACGTTACTCGCCCCAGTAACTGCACATCTGAGGAAAAGAGTTCATCACGTTTATAGAGCATTGATTCTTCGCTCCAATAGTCAAAACTCCAATTACCTGGTTCTTCAAACACACCGTCCAACGTGAGATACTCAGTCACAATTATTTTTCTCATTTGTCCTCCTCCTTATAGAAGCTCTGTCCGGGCTGTCTCACCTCTGGCGGAAATTCCTGCAACAGCCACGAATTGCCATCAGGGTCACTGAAACCGGCATACTTTACACTTTTGAAATCCGTGACCTCGCCGACATCAATGCCACGTTTCACGAGTGCCGAACGCGCTGTGTCTATGTCCGAAACGACCAGGTGCAGCCCCTTCACTGATCCGGGCGTCATCACAGTAATGTCACCCATCCCGGTGCCAAAGACAATGGTACAAGCCGATCCGGGCGGCGTGAACTGCACAACTCTCATCCCCTCACTCGGTTGTGTGTCAACTCCTAAAATAAAGCCAGCCTTTTCATAAAAGGCTTTGGCGCGGTCAACATCAGAAACCGGCACAGGCACCAGCTCAAGTTTCATCTCAGGCACAGTCATGTTCGCTTGGTTGTTCTCTGCCATACTAATCCTCCTTCTGTCATTGAGTATACCCCAAAAACAGAGAGATAAAAAAGAAAAAAGTAAGCAAAGAGACAGAGAAGTTATAACAAGAAGGTGGCGGGGTGCGAAAAATGAGGCTTGCTGCTCTAGCCTTATGAGTACTGTACGGACAAATCTCGTTAGTACCCTGGATAGTTAAAAACTGCTAGAATGACTATCCTTTTTGGGAACTAGTAAGTTTACTATAATCCCTTTCTGAGATAAACTCACCAGCGCCTTTTCCTGGAAGGTGGGTAGTTTTACTTATTACTAAACAATTCATTGTTTGTCTATTCTGTGAACCCCATAATACATCGCTGCTGCCATGAGCAAGGATGCGGTTTGCTTCCATGTTAGATGAAAACTTCAGGCTTACAGGGTTCTTCTTCGGCTTGTATGAGCGTTGGCAGTCCAGAACGAGGTACCTTAAACAGGGTTACCGTGTGTGGCTTTGTGCCTGGAAGCGAAAAAATGACTCCCCCTTCTGGCAGCGGATTAATAGCATTTGTGCCGTGAACTTCCAAGGCGATGCACTCTGTTTGATACACGACATCGCCGTGTTCATAGACATCGAGTACCCCAACCCTTGTGCCGGTTAGTTGGTCGATGAGATCAACTTCTTCTCCTGCCCCATGCCAGAGATCAGCATGAGGAGACGGCGATTGTCTAAATCCGACTTCTAATCCAGTCCGTAACGCTTCAAGACTTAACATTTAAAATGAATACCTTCAATCCACCAAGAGTTTCGTGTAGATTGTACGCTGTTCTTGAGGCGTGCTAAAGAAAACAGTACTAATATCTCATGGGGGAGTATCAACGTTGCTACCACCAGGTGCCAGATAGAGTATGGGTAGTCTACTTTCCTCTCCAGGAGCAGGAACAACGTTTCAGTCCAGAAAAAAGGCTACCAGGTGACCGGCAGGTTCTTTACGCCGGTGACGAAGCTACTTTCATGCAGCTCAAGCTCAATGCCAGGCACACGCCTGAGACCGGGGAACCGTTCCAGCAAGGCAGCCAGAGCAATTCTGGTCTCCAGCCGGGCAAGAGGAGCACCGATGCAGAAGTGGATGCAATCAGGGTATCAGACCAGCGTTTGAAGCGATCACGATCCTCGCTCGGGATGCCGAGGAGTTCCGCAATCACGATGATGGGGAGCGGGGCGGCAAGATCACGTATAATAACCATCTCTCCCTCTTCAAGAGAATGCAAGACACTCTTAGACCTCAGTTTGTTCCTGCATTTGCCGCTCATGGTGTTCACATAACTGCTCAAACAACTGGATGACCTTAGGGGCAACTTCTTGCAGGACTGCGAGGAGCAACCTTTCATAAGACTGGCAATGAGCTTCTCACTTTTGAAGTTTCGTATCTTCTTCAAAAGACTGAAGATACATCTAAAATCATCTAGGTTATTCTTCACCAAGATGCACAATACCAAGTTAATGGAACTGTTTCTTTAATATTGTTCACGTTGTCTAAATAGAGAAGATGCGCTATAGTAGATGTAATAGCATCTATTGTAGAAGAGGCGAACATACATGATGACCACATCGAAAAAGACGCAAATGGAGATGGCACTGCGCTCGAATGGGAGGGAGAAGAGTGCGACTGAGCATTTCGTCCAGTTCAGTGAGACTGATCAGTTCCTCGTGAACTCCTTGAGCGAATTCATCGGCGCCGGCTTAAAGGCGGGGGATGCCTGCATCGTTCTGGCCACAAAGCCGCACAGAGAGAGCCTTGAGCAGCGATTGCAGGGAGAGGGGCTGGAGGTTGCTGCGGCCCAGGGGCAATACGTCTCGATCGATGCGGACGCTCTGCTGTCGCAGTTCATGGTTGATGGATTGCCAGAGCCTGAGCGCTTCACCGAGGTCGTTGGGGGCATCATCGCGCGAGCAGCACGGGGTCAGCGCCGTGTACGCATCTTTGGAGAACTGGTCGCGCTGCTGTGGGCAAACGGGAACCACTCGGCGGCCATCTGCCTGGAAAAACTGTGGAACGAGCTGGGCAAGACCCATGCTTTCTCACTCTTCTGTGCCTATCCGATGAAGGGCTTTGGTGGGGAAGTGTACGAGGCGGAGTTTACCGAGATTTGCCAGCAGCACTCGCGCATCATCCCCACTGAGAGCTACACTGTACTGGCCGACACGGATGAGCGCCTGCGTGCCATTACGTTGTTGCAACAGAAGGCAAACTCGCTCGAAGTCGAGATAGCGGAACGGAAAAGGGCGCAAGAGGAACGGTATCTATTGGCTGCCATTGTAGAGTCCTCGGTTGATGCGATTGTGGGTAAGACGCTAGATGGCATGATTACCAGTTGGAACACTGCGGCAGAACATCTGTTTGGTTACACAGCGCAAGAGGCCATCGGACAACACATTACCTTGATTATCCCTCCCGAATTGCATCAGGAAGAAGAAGAAATCATTCAGAAACTGCGGCAAGGCATCCGGATCGAGCATTTTGAAACGGTCCGCAGGAGAAAAGATGGCACTAACGTGGACGTTTCCTTGAGTATCTCACCTATAAGGGATAGCGCAGGAAACATTATCGGTGCAGCAAAGATTGCTCGTGACATTACCGAACGCCTAGAGCTTGAACGGCGCAAAGACGAGTTTATCAGCATGGCCAGCCACGAACTGAAAACGCCGGTCACGAGTATTAAGGGCTTTACCCAGCTACTGCACCGGCGTTTCCAACAGCGCGACGATCAAGAATCCCTCCGTTTCCTGGCTCGGATGGATGCCCAACTCAATAAGCTTACCCAACTGATAAGCGACCTGCTGGATATTTCCAAAATGCAGACAGGGCAACTGGAATATCGCGAAGAACCCTTTGAACTGGATGCGCTGGTGCAAGAGATCGTTGAGAACGTGCAGGGGACGACCCAGAAGCATAGGCTGGTGCTAGAGAATCCGGCTCGTGTGCGAGTCTACGGGGATCGAGACCGCATCGGACAAGTGCTCATCAATCTGCTCAACAATGCCATCAAGTATTCGCCACAGGTGGACAGGGTGCTGGTGCAGGTAGTGCCTGAGGGAACACACGTGGTGGTACGGGTACAGGATTTTGGCATGGGGATTGCAGAAGCGTACCAGGACAAGATTTTTGAACGCTTCTATCAAGTGAGCGAACCGGAGATGAAAACCTACCCTGGCCTGGGGATTGGCCTGTATATCTCCAGAGAAATCATCAAGCGGTACCGGGGGCGTATCTGGGTGGAAAGCTGCAAAGGGGAAGGCTCCACCTTCTCTTTCAGCTTGCCCGCGCTCGAGGACACAAGCGCAACGGCATAAGGGTAGCCTGCCCAACACTGCAAGTCAGAAATGATGAATAGTATGACTGAGGGTTTACCCGCAAGCAAGGCACTTTGCACCACCTACTTGTATTCACAAGAATGCCCTCTCAGGCTCCTAGCTCCCCAAGGAGCCAGTGGACGAGAAGAAAGACAATTCCCCAACATAATTCTGCACGGATTCGGTCGACCCAGCGAGATTGTCCTTTGCCCATGATGCAGCGACCTGAACAGCATCTTCGGCCTGCTGCAGTGATTGCCAAAAGCTGATGGAAATCACTGAGTCCTCACCCGTCTTGACCATCCCATAGCCGATAAAGCCAGGCTGGTTGCGGTAGATCGGCAACATTCCAGCTTGATCTCTGCTAATTGCCTCATCTACGGTGACTGTGCCAGGCTTCACCTGGTAAACTGCGATAGGCGCATATTGCATAACGGTTTCCTTTCTTCACATACGATGTGACCTGAGAGGATAACGACAACCTGCTTGGAAACAGAGATACCGAGAATAGGGTACCTAAAAAACAAGAGTAATGCAACAAACGAACTGCCTTTAAATGGCTTAATGTTTGATTTCAGGCATTCCACCTTATGGCACGAGAGCTGAGTTATGTCGAAGATAGATTGCTTGCATGGCAGCGGGATCGCGTTCAGTAGACGTATGAAGTTCATCGATCAGGCGCCGAATATTCTGCGTCATAATGAGGAGATAGCGTGCAGGGGTAGGTTGCGGGTTCCAGTACGTATGCGAGACACCACGCGGCGCCAACACTGCTGTCCTAGCAGGAGCCTCGACCTCCTGGTCGCCGAGACGGAAAGCCAGCACCCCCTCAAGGACATACCACGCCTCATCATCAGAGTAATGGACATGGATAGGGGCGATGAGTTGTGGTGGACCCGCTTGGGCACCAGGAGCGGTCCATTGAGCAATCACAAATTGTGATTCATTCAGTCCGATCGTCTGACCGGTAAGCGGCGCTACGACCATCTGTCCAAGAGGATAATGGGGAGATGGGATGGCATCGTCTGAAGGCATCTGCGGCATAAAGCATACTCCACTGTTCCATAGTAGACACGACAGTTTGCTCAATCAGTCTAGCACACTTCACAGAGTTTTGAAACTGCCTCATATGCAATGACACTTCAAATAATGCTATTTGCTCGGCATTTGATTATAGACCGCTAGCCAATTCGTGGCGATCTCAGTTTGGGCCTGCTTAAGATCGATTGCCCCTGAACACACCTGGCTGTGCAGGTAATTTTCGACTTTGTCTTTCTCGTGAAAGCCTGGTTTAGGACTGGCAGCCTCAGGCCAGAGGTTCGCAATATCATTGGAGCCACCTAGCTCCAGGCTGACGAGATGGTCGACCTCGTACTGGCCGGGCGTGTGTCTCTCTATGCCGTATTCAGCATATACCTGGCTCTTCACGCTGTCCGGTACGAAACGTACCGACTGTGAGTATCCTGGCTTGCAAATGACATCCTTTGTCGCAGTAGGGATGATAGCGCCAGGTGTGCAGGCAGAGTCTTGCAAACCATCATGAGCCATACAGCCTGATGTTTTGGTTTGCACACCTAAGTGTGGTTCACCGCTTGATGTGCTTGTACTGGTGCTGCCCGGTGGGGTAGTCGTTATAGTCACCGAACTGCATCCACTGAACACCAGTGATAAAGCCGCGATCACTAGCAGCGAAAATATATATTTCTTCATAATGGTTGTACTCTCCTTATTCGGATTGTAGCACAAGCCAGGTGTTCTCAAAATGGTGGACTTGCAGGTCGGCTTTTGTGATCCAATAATAGAGCATTCCAGCGTCTCCCCAGGTCATGCCAATGCGCTCATCGGTGTCTATTTGCAGGAGCAATTGCCAGTCCAGCGCACCCTTTGACAACTCGGCCGCTCGTGGATCGTTTATATCTGACACGCCGTGAGAGGCAAGCTGGCACTCCAGGCGCATATCATCCTGTATGGTATCGGGGTTACCCAGCAATCGATTATGGAGAGTGGCGTGGTCGGCTGGATTAGGAAATGTCGATAGCAACGTCTCATATTTCTTTTGCTCGTCGTCTGTCCAGTCAAAGTTGGGTATATCAAGCTTTGGGTGCTGAGATAGGGTGATCTCGCTGGTGAAGCTGATGGAGCACGCTTTGAACTGGCTCGAAGCCGGAAGTTTGGCAGACGGTTGAACACGTTGCAGCTTAGAGAGATCGTCCTCGTCGAGGTAGATGACACGCCAGCCTCCGCGGTCCGTGGGATCCGCGCCATAGGTTTCCTGTTGTGCATCATAAAAAAACCAGAACATGCCTTTTTGCGGCAGCACCTTGTTTGTATCAAATTGGCGTACATCAGTGAGATGTATCTGTGCAATAAAGGACTGCGGTAGTTCCTTCCATTCAGGCCAGGTAAATCCAGGAGGCAAATCAGGGACTCCACCGATCTTGGATGCCCCAACGTGAATAGTTGTCTCATCGGCCGGGGTAGTATACAGCCGGGTGGATGGGCGTGAAAGAAAGTCTATATCTTTTGTCAGACGTGATAGCTCTGCCGCAACGAATGCAGCTTCAACACCAGCTTTGTCCATGGAATCCATCTCCATTCTTTAATGGGCGACCGCGAGAGTCGCCCCTACATTTTCTCAATTTGAGGATTGTCTACATAATAAAACGACAGAGCGGGAAAAAAAGACGAGTTGTTCTGAATTATTGTGGTTTACTCGCCTTCTTCGATTGGCACGAGGTAATTATGGTGCAAGTAGCGCGCATTTTGCGCGGGAATATTTTTTGGAGTTCCTTGAATTTGGTCTGAAAGGCCTTCCCACCTTGCCTCAGCGAGATATGGTGCAAGTAGCGCGCATTTTGCGCGGTAATATTTTTGGTGGCTATACCGGCTTTCCCGCGATAATGCGATATCAATAGGTCAAATTTTGTCAGATACATATGTAGTCCTTGTTATTGATCTATACCAGAAGTACTCATTACTTAGTACAATCAATACGCAACCTGTATAATGGATGGCGTTTTATCGGATTGTGTAATGTAGCGTAGTGTAGCGAGGAGACCATTGTTGTGAGTCTCGTTCTGAACATACCTGAGCCAGGGCAATTGGTAGATGTCCGGC
>WNGD01003981.1_pt1 | contig 14724 bp, 18 predicted proteins | sample 5400671 | NCBI WGS metagenome assembly WNGD01 (sample SAMN13153369, study PRJNA577476) | soil metagenome | isolation source: 40 cm soil or saprolite under grassland replicate 2 | place: USA:California | collected 2016-06-15 | reverse complement strand
GCGAAATATCATGGCACGTGGTAGCACGCTCGCAAAGGAGGTATTTGATAATGGCGGATCGCCCCGCCAAACCGGATCGCAACGAACCTCTCGGCCTTCAACATGGCTCAGGCGACGCTTCGTGGGCGCCGGTACCGAGAACGTTCCGCAGCGTCAGTAGTTCCCTGCCGCAGCCGTGGGAGGATGTGTTCGGACCGCTGCGCGAAGGTGCGATCGACGATCTCGTTTTAGTCGGGCAGTGCGGTCAGTCGATCGATGCGCGCATCGCAACGTCGAGCGGACAATCCCATTACATCAATGGCGAGCCCGGCCTGATCCATCTGCACCGGCTGCGCGCGCTGGTCGATGCCGTCGTCATCGGGGTAGGCACGGCCATCGCAGACGATCCACAATTGACGGTGCGCCGCGTCGAGGGGCCCAACCCTGCGCGGGTCGTCATCGACCCCAATGGTCGGTTGCCAGCGAAGGCACGCGTACTCGCGGCTGACGGTATCCGCCGGTTCGTCATCACTGGGGCCAAGACACCCGCGCCTCGCCGTGGCGTCGAGGTCGTGCGGCTTCCTGCGGAAAACGGCCAGCTTGCCCCTGCTGGAATCATCGCCGCGCTCGCGGCACGCGGCTTCCGGCGCATTCTGATCGAAGGCGGGGCCGAGACGGTTTCGCGCTTTCTCGCGGCACGCTGTCTCGACCGCCTGCATATCCTGGTTGCCCCCATCATCCTGGGCGCCGGACGAGCGAGTCTCACGCTGCCGCCAATCGAACGGCTCGATCAAGCTATGCGCGCGCCCATGCGCGCTCACAGTCTGGGTGGCGATGTGCTGCTGGACTGCGACCTCAGTGCTCAGCGGGTGCCGATCGGTTGGGCAAAGATATCGACGTGACCGACCCGCAGCTTCGAACGGCCTTGGGCTAGATACGACTGCCGCCAACTCAGCCACTCTGCGATTTGGCCCGGCGATAACGTCGTGGTCAGCAGGCCGATATCTGCCCAGGCAGCAAACAGCGCATCCTGGATGGCCCGATCATCGGGCCCGAACATCCAGTCCGAGTGGCCCTGCACCACGGCGTAACCGACCTCTTCAAAGCGCTTGGCAGCGTGCGCGGCGGCCGTCGGGCCAAGCGCCGGACCGAAGCCTTTGTCGGTCCGTTGATGGAGATTGAATCCAGTTAGCAGTTCGAGATCATGGCTCACGACCGGTTGGGCAACGGCGCGGCCGTCATAGGTCAGCGCGCCATAAAACGGCAGCCGACGCTCGGCCACCTCCGCGATGAGACGGTCGAGCCATGCGGGAGAAACAAGATCGAGAAGAGCAGAGGTGGTCACAAGATCGATCGGACCATCGAGCGCGAGCTTGAGGTCGCGCGCGAGATCCAGCGCTGTGGTGGTTACCGTCACACGCGCCGGGGTCGCGGATGGCAATGCCAGCGCCAGAAGCGCGAGACTGTGGTCGATCAGTGTCCAGTTCTGGCGCGAGGGAAGATGCGGTCCCACCGCACGCAGTGTCGCGCCGGTGCCACAGGCGAGATCGACGACTGAGATCGTCGCTCGCCCAACGAATGCAGAGGCGACGGTATCGAGCACCACGGCGTTCCGCGCGACCACATCATAGGGTTCGCGCAACCCCAGCCATTCAGCGGAATACTCGCTCATCCGACGTTTTCCAGCATTCGGGCAAATAAAGCCGCTTGCTCCCTCCACGATGGGAACGCGGCAGCTCGCGCGCCAGCGGCGAGACGCTCGCGCTCCTCCGGCTTGGAAATGAGCTGTTGCAACGTCGCCGCGAGTGCCTCCACATCATCGGGGGGCACAAGCACCCCTGCACTGGGCGGCACCGTCTGCGGAATAGCGCCGGCCGTTGTGCCCACGACCGGCAGGCCATGGGCGATCGCTTCGGTATAGGCCATGCCGTAGCCTTCGAACCGTGACGGCAGCACGAAGAGATGGGCCGAGGCATAAAGTGGCGCAACCTCATCGCAAGCGACGGCGCCGAGCAGTGTAATGCGGCCCGCGAGACCGAGACGCGCTATGTCCGCGTTAACCTGCCGGACGGTTTGCGGATCACGCTCGCAATCGCCAGCGATCACCAACCGCCACGGCAGATGCGTCAGTCGGGCTAGCGCGGCAACCAGCACATCGTAGCCCTTGCGCGGGATCACCGAGCCGATCGCGAGCAGCATCACGACATCTGCCTCGTGACGCAGGGCGGTCGGTACGCGATCCGTTCCCGGCTCGACGACGCTGACCCGGCCGGACGGGACGCCATAATCTTCAACGAGCAGCCGGGCGACTGTCGCGCTCGTCGCAACGACGTGGCCTGCACAGCCGAGCTCGGTGCGCTCGCTTGCTCGCAAGGAAGCCGACTGGGTCGCGTTCAAGCCCGATTCGAGGGCTAGCGGATGATGCACCAGCGCAACCAACGAATGGCTTGCGCACAGCGCCTGCGCGGCCTCCGGCAAAACGCCGAAGGCGAGGCCGTCGATCACAATTGGACGCCCGGGCACAAGTGCGGACAGGCGCGCACAGGCCGTGGTCCGCGCCTGCGCCGAGGGATAAGGGAAACCGTCACCAAGCCCGACCACGATGGTTCGCCAACCAAAGGCGGGAAGCTCCGCAAGGATGCGACGATCATAGGCGTAGCCCCCGGTCGGGATGGCAAGGTCGCCTGGCACCGCAAAGAAGGCCTCTTTTACCACAACGAGGCCTCGTACCAAGCACGTGCGACTGGGGATTCCGCCACCGTCACCCTGATCGACTTTAGCTCGCGGCCATCGCGGCCGAGCTGGCCCGCACGCGCCGCAACGGCGAAGTGCTCGAAGAGATGCCTGGTCAAAAATTCAGTGGTGGTGTTGATCCCCTTGAACTGCGGCAATTCATCCAGATTGCGATAGTTGAGCGGCGCGAGGGCCTTCCCAAGCATATCGCGGGCACGCGCGATGTCGACCACAACGCCGTGGGAATCGAGATCGTCCGCAAGAAATGCCACGCGAACGACGAACGTCGCCCCATGCACGTTTTGCGCCGGCCCGAATAGCTCGCCGCGAAAAGAATGGGCGATCATGATTTGGTCCGAGACCTCAACCGCGTACACGGGACTTCCTGGCGTCAGGAGGTTTCATCGGCCGCAGGGTAGCGGATCAATGGGCACATCCCTTCGGGCTCGTAATCCAAAATCGAAGGCAATTTCGCCGGCAAATCGTCAAAGGCTATGCTGGAACCCACCAGAATATCCAGCACCGGCTCCTCGAGAAGCGCAAGCGCCGCCATGAGGCGCCCGCGGCGCGTCCACCGTGGGCGGTGGGATGGCGCGACGCTTCCGACTTGGCTGGATACAAGCCGCAAGCGTCGACTGTGAAACGCCTCGCCGAGGGGTGCCGCGACCTCGCCGGTTCCATACCAGCTCAGTTCGACGACGGCCGTCTCATCGCCGGCAAGGCGTAGCGCAGTTGCAAGACCCGCGGCGGTGCCGCTGGCGTGAAAGACCAGATCGCAGTCCGTGGGCGCCGCATTTGGGTCGGCAAAGTCCGCGCCGATCCGATGCGCGACCTCAGCACGCGTGGAAGCGATATCAACCACCGTAACCCCGGCCCCCGGCAATCGCGCGCACAGATAGGCAATCAAAAGCCCCACGAGCCCCCCGCCCACGACCGCGATGCGGTCGGCGGGGCCGGGCGCGCCGTCCCACAGCGCGTTGAGCGCCGTTTCCATATTCGCAGCGAGCACGGCACGCCGCGCGGGCACGCGCTCGGGCACGGGAATCACAGCGTCCGCCAATACGGTGAAAAGGCTCTGGTGTGGATGCAAGCTAAAAACGATGCGCGGTTCGGCGGAGCCGGCCTCGATCTGCCCTACCGTCGCGTAGCCGTATTTCACCGGAAAAGGAAAGGTGCCGGCCATCAACGGCGCGCGCATGCGCTCGTGTTCGCTTGCCGGTACTCGGCCGGCAAGGACGAGCCGTTCGGTGCCCCGACTGATCGCCCCGAACAACGAACGGACCTGGACCTCGCCAGCCTTGGGCGCGTCAACCGTCTCCTCGCGCAGCTCGGCTCGGCCGGGCGCCACATACCAGAGCGCTTTGCCCTGCATCTTGGTTCTTGCTTCTCGTTCCTACGGTAGACTCCGGCGCGCGGATTCTTAACGCTAGCACCTTCACGCCTTCTGCCGCATTGGACTTGAACGCTCGCCGCTATATTGTCAAAACCGCTCCTAAGTCCACACAAAGTCCTTTCATGCTCGACCGTTCTTCTCGCGACGAGCTCATCACCGCCGCTGCACCCACTGCCCTGCCTGGCCGCCGTCCGGCGCTGTTTTTCCTGGGTGTCGGAATGACAATGGCGGGCCTGATCTGGCTTGCCATCGTTGCGCTGTCGCCGGGCGGCTTGGATGCAATTGATCTCCTCCTGGTCGTGCTTTTCGCGCTGACGCTGCCCTGGTACGTGATCGGCTTCTGGAACGCGGCCATCGGTCTTCTGATCATGCGCTTTGCGCGCGATCCGGCGGTGGCGGTTCTGCCGGTTGCCGGTCGCGTGTGCGGCGACGAGCCGATTACCGCATCGACCGCGATCCTCGTGTGCATCCGCAACGAGCCGCCGGAACGCATCGCGCGCATGCTGGAGCCGGTGCTGCAGGGGCTCACTGCGCGCGCCGTCGGCAAACGCTTCCATGTCTACGTGCTGAGCGACACAAGCGACAATGAGATCGCCGCCGCCGAGGACGCATGCTTTGCGACGCTCGCGAGATCATGGCGCGACCGGATCGCTCTGACATACCGCCGTCGCTCCCACAATGTCGGTTTCAAAGCCGGAAATGTCGGAGATTTCTGCGCGCGCTGGGGCAAGCATCACGATTTCGCAATATTGCTCGATGCCGACAGCGTCATGACGGTGGACCTGATCCTAAAGCTCGTACGCATCATGCAGATCGATCCTAGCCTTGGGATCCTGCAAACGCTGGTCATCGGAATGCCATCGGCCAGCCCATTTGCCCGTATCTTCCAGTTCGGCATGCGGCTGAGCATGCGCTCCTACACAATCGGCAGCGCGTGGTGGCAAGGCGATTGCGGGCCATATTGGGGCCACAACGCGATCGTGCGCCTTGCGCCGTTCATAGGGCACTGTCAGCTGCCGGTGCTCGCCGAAGGCGCGCTGGTAAAAGGTTATGTGCTGAGCCACGACCAGATCGAAGCGGTGTTGATGCGACGAGCGGGCTACGCCGTGCGCGTGCTGGCATCCGAAGGTTCGAGCTTCGAGCAGAATCCGCCTACGTTGATTGAGTTCATTCGCCGTGATCTGCGCTGGTGCCAGGGCAATATGCAGTATTGGCACTTTTTGCGCTTGCCGGGCTTGCGGCCGGTGAGCCGGTATCAACTCGCCTTCGCCATCCTCATGTTCCTTGGCTCTCCGGCCTGGATGGGACTGTTGCTGATCGGCAGCGCGGCGGTCGCACTCGCGTCGACGCCGGTCGCATTCATGCGCTCGGATGCGGCAATGACCGGTCTCATCCTCGTCCTAGCGATGTGGTTTGCGCCAAATATCGCGACCGTCGTCGACGTGCTGACCCGCGCCAAACTGCGGCATCTGTTCGGTGGAGCAGTGAGGTTCAGCGCGAGCTTCATTATTACGATAGGCTTCGTTCTGCTGATCGCTCCGATCATGTGGGCGAGCCACGCACTCTTTCTGGGGCGTCTTCTGTGCGGCCGCACCCTAGACTGGGGTGCGCAGGCGCGCCATGATCACAAGGTGTCGTGGTCGGCCGCGTTTGGGCAGTTCTGGCCGCACACATTGCTCGGCCTCGCGCCCGTGCTCTTGCTGGCCATCGCCGCGCCGGCGGCTCTCCCTTATGCCTTGCTCATCGCAGGCGGCCCGCTGCTGTCGATCCCACTCGCTGTGGCAACCGCCTCCCCCGCTCTCGGAAAGGCCTTGATTGGGCTTGGACTCGACCGCTTGCCTGAGGAGGTGTTGCCACCGCCGGAATTGCGCGCGCTGAAACTGTCTGCGATCGAGATGTCGCAGCGCGCATCTTAGGTGCCATGCCACCTGACCGGCACCGTTCTTCTTGGCACGAGTTGTGGCGCACGACCCGAGGCGTGGCACGTTCGCTTCGGATTTATTACGGCAACAGCGCGCGGCGTGCGGTAATGGACCGCTTTTACGCCCAATTCGTGCAGCCGGGCGATATGGTCTTCGATGTTGGTGCCCATGTCGGTGATCGCGTCGCCGCGTTCCGCCGCCTAGGGGCTCACGTGGTGGCGGTCGAGCCACAGCCGGCGCTGGTGCGGACGTTGAAGCTTCTTTATGGGCGCGATGCTGCCGTGGCGATCGAACCGGTCGCTGTCGGTCGCGAAGCAGGAATGGCTGCGTTCAGCCTCAACCTCGACAATCCGACGGTTTCGACCGCCTCGGAGGCGTTCCGCAGGGCGGCTGATGGCGCGCCGGGCTGGAAAGGACAAGCGTGGACAACCACGATAGAGGTGCCGGTGACAACCCTCGATACGCTCGTTTTGCGGCACGGACCCGCCGCATTCATCAAGATTGACGTGGAGGGTTCCGAGGCAGATGCGTTGGCGGGATTGAGCTCCCCGTCCCCGGCGCTGTCGTTCGAATTCACCACCATCCAGCCCCGCGTGGCGGCAACATGCATCAAGCGTTGCGCCGAGCTTGGTTACACGCGTTATAACGCAGTGCTCGGCGAGAGCCTCACGTTCGTGCACGATGACTGGATGGGCGCCGAGGCGATTACGGCCTGGGTACGTGCGCTGCCCCAGAATGCAAATTCTGGCGACATCTACGCTCGTCTGCCGGCACCATTATGACCGTGCCGACAGCGAGCGGACCAGCAGCGAGACCTGGTGCGACGCACGACTTTCTGGGTCATCCGCGCGGTCTTGCTGTTCTGTTTGCGACCGAAGCATGGGAGCGTTTCTCCTATTTCGGCAATGCCGCCTTGGTCGTGCTCTACATGACGAAATATCTTTTCGATGCCGGCCGTCCGGAGTCGGTGCTCGGTCTCGGCCCGGTCAGAGCGGCGCTCGAGCTCTTGTTTGGGCGCCTCGACGCGCAGCCACTCGCCTCGCAACTTTTCGGCTTCTATACGGGGCTCGCCTATTTCACGCCAATCCTGGGTGGTCTCATTGCCGACCGCCTGCTGGGACGGCGTCGCACGATCGTCATCGGTGGCCTGTTCATGGCGGCCGGCCATTTTATGATGGCATTCGAAGCCCTTTTTCTGCTGGCGCTGTTGATGCTGATTATTGGCATCGGCGCATTCAAGCCGAACATCTCGACCCAGGTCGGGACGCTTTATGCACCCGGCGATGCCCGGCGCGACCGTGCCTATGCGATCTTTTATCTCGGCATCAACGTCGGAGCATTCGCGGCCCCGCTCATATGCGGCACCCTCGCGGTTCAATATGGGTGGCACTACGGCTTTGCCGCGGCCGGCGTGGGGATGCTCATCAGCCTCGCGATCTATCTTTGCGGCACGCGAACCCTGCCGGCGGATGTCCCCGCACGCAGCGCCCCGATCGCGCGAGAGAAGAAACGGCTCGATGCTGCCGAGCGGCGGGCCGTGCTGGCGCTCATCGGCACGTGCGCCCTGGTCACGCTCTTCTGGGCCGCCTACGATCAGCAGAGCAATACTGTCCTGCTGTGGGCTGAAGATTTTACCGACCGCTCAATCGACCTCGGATTTTGGCATGGCCAGATCCCATCGCCGTCTTTTCTCGCTCTTAATCCCTTCATGATATTTGTGGCGACGCCGCTGCTCGTCGGCCTATGGGCGCGGCAGGGCCGGCGCGGCACCGAGCCTTTCCCGATCAGCAAAATGGCCTTCGGTTGCCTCTGCGTCGCGCTGGCCAATCTGGTTATGGCGGGAGCGGCGGCATGGAGCGCAACCGGTAAAGCGAGCGCGCTGTGGCTTGTCGGGTATTTCATCCTTGCCACCATAGGTGAACTGCACGTTGCGCCTGTCGGACTGGCCTTGATCTCAAAACTAGCCCCCGCCCGCATGACATCCATCATGATGGGCGTCTGGTTTGCGACCACGCTGCCGGCCGACATCCTCGCAGGATTCCTCGGCGGTTATTGGAGCCGGATGGGGAAGGACAGTTTTTTTCTGATGATTGCACTCATCGCCGCGCTCGCGGGCGTCACGCTCTGGGGGATGAGCTACTTCGTGCAGAGATTAGGCGTCAGTAGTCATTCCTAAAGGATCGGAGATCTCCTGCTCTCTGATCGCTGATTACTGGCTACTGTGCGTGGAATCGGTCAGCTCGTATGATGGATTGAGCGAAGGCGAAGCCTATCGTTTCTCTGCCCGGCAGTGGGTTTCGCTCTATGCTCAATCCACTCCCACGCGCTGCTGTTCAATGCGAGCGGTCTCGTGATATGGCTTGTAAGCTCAGTCGGCAGTGGAGCTGATACGAGGAGTGTGAGCCATGAAAGCCACGCGCTTTCTTCTCGTAGTTGCCATGATGCTCAGCGCTGTACAGATTGCTGCCGCCGGCACCAAAAAACCCACCACCAAACCGTCCACGCAGGGCAGCTTTGAAATTAAGGACTTTTCATTTGGCGTTGAGAACCCATCAACAATTAAAGGCAAAGGAAGCGGACCCGCGCCGGTAGGAACGGCCGGAACGAGAAGGCGGTGAAATAGACCCTGTAGATTATGGACGGGCTTGAACGCCGTTGACGCTCAAAGCCGCCTTGCGTGTCACTGCCCCTGGGCTCAGTGCGTCCATGGATCACGGCGATTGACCGAAAAATTGTCTGCATATGACATGCCGCGCCGCGCTGGCGGCTTGGACTTGAAGACTTGATAGCCAATGCCGTGGCGCTCGCAATAAGCGACCGCTTGCTCGAGCGTATCGAAACGCAGCTGCACCTGCTGGCGCATGTCGCCGGAACTGGTCCAGCCCATGAGCGGCTCGATCTCGCGCGGTTGTTCGGGCTCGTAGTCGAGTACCCATTCCCTAGTCTTAGCGATGCCGGACTGCATCGCAGTCTTCGCGGGCTTGTAGATGCGGGCCATCATGGTCAGTTGCTTAACTCGCGTTCCGAACAGGGCGACTTGGTCGGGGCAGCAGGATTTGAACCTGCGACCTGGAGTACCCAAAACTCCCGCGCTACCAGGCTGCGCTATGCCCCGTCGTCGCGTCGGCCTCGATACACGCTTCGCTTAGCCCCAGCAAGCGGCGCTGCATTTCGGCTCGGATCCTCGCTCCACGTGCCGAGCGGGCATTCACGGCCGCGCGACTCTAGCGCCCGCTAAATATCGGATGTGCCACCCGGTCGCCTGGCGCAATGCCAAGCTTCCTCGCCATGCCGGCGTTGACTTCGAGCACCGCGCGCACCGGGCCGCCTGAGGGCACGAGCGCTTCCGAGAGCGGCACTGTGTTCTCCGCAATGCGCAGGATTCGCCCATCTCCGCGGATGAAGATCATATCGAGGGGGATGTAGGTGTTCTTCATCCAGAAGCTAGTCGGCTGTTCATGGTGGAAGTCGAACAACATGCCCTGCCCTTCCGGCAGTTCGCGCCGGAACATGAGTCCCTTGGCTTGCTCCGCGGGCGTGGATGCCATCTCGACAGCGAACACGTGCACGCCGCCCTTGCTGGCGATCTCGAGCGGCTGCAGCTCCGCCGCGGCAACGCTCCCCGCTGTCCCGACGAACGGGAGGGTAACGACAAACAGCGCGGCGAGGAGGAAAAGTAGGCCACGGCGCATGGGCAAAGGTCTCGATCGATGAGCGCCGATCATACCAGAGCACCAGGGCTGCTGCCCTGCCCAGAGCAGCCTTCAATAGGCTCAGCGGGGGGCCGCAAACCGGCATGGCTCAACTGGTCGCGGCGGGTCAGTGCGAGGCGAGGCCGGCCGGCGCCCCTTCAGGCCGCACCTCGGCCGCCATCAATCCCTTGGGTCCAGGCCCAAAACGCACGAGGACGTATTGGCCCGGCCGTAGTTCGGTAAGCCCGAAGCGGCGCAAGGTCTCCATATGGACGAAAATGTCGGGCGTGCCCTCCCCGCGCGTCAGGAAGCCGAAGCCACGCAGCCGGTTGAACCATTTGACCTGCGCCCTCTCGAGCCCGCTGGTTGGCGTCACAGTCACATGGGTGCGCGGCGGTGGCATTTGCGCCGGGTGCACCGCCGTCGTTTCGTCCATCGAGAGAACGCGGAATGCCTGGAGCCCGCGCGCCCGCTGCAGCACCTCGACCACAACCCGCGCGCCCTCGTAGGCGACCTGGAAACCGTCGCGCCTCAAACACGTGACGTGCAGAAGAATGTCGGGCATCCCGTTGTCGGGAACGATGAAGCCATATCCTTTGGACACATCGAACCACTTGATGACGCCGCTCAACTCGATGACGCTAGCCGCCTCGCCCGCGATCTCGCCACCGGTGGCGCGGTCGCTCGACAAACCGCTGGCCGGCCCCTTCGGTCCAATTCCGTCCGAGATCATGACGCCCCAACGCCGCCGCTCAGTCCAGGCGCTACTTGCGTGCGCTTCGAATCTTGGCCGTCATGAAGATACCATCCGGCGGCGAACGGAAAAGTCCAAAATGCATTTGCACGCCAAAAGAGGTGGAATGGCTGTGCAAATCTCGACTCGCTTGCCGAATCAGTGGACGATGAAAGGAGATAGCACCGTTCCGATGTCTTGGCGTATGACCAAGTCGGCAATTTCGTCGATTTCGGTCGCTTCGCGATTGATAATCACCAAACGCGCGCCATTTCGTTTGGCGAGCAGAGGGAATCCGGCGGCCGGCCACACCACCAGTGACGATCCGACTGCGAGAAAAACATCACAGTCAAGTGTCAGTTGCTCGGCGCGGCGCATTTCACGCTCTGGCATCGGCTGACCGAATGAAATCGTCGCCGTCTTGATGTGTCCGCCGCAATCGGCGCAATCGGGCGCCCGTTCGCGCGCAGCAGTGAACTGCTGGCGCACCCACTCGAGCTCGTAGCGCTTGCCGCAACCAGCACACCAGCCATAGCTGGTGTTCCCGTGCAGTTCGATCACGTGTTCCGCCGATATTCCGGAGCTTTGATGCAGATTGTCGATGTTTTGCGTGATCACCGCCGGTGCTTTGCCGGTACGGTACAAGCTGGCGAGCGCAAGGTGCCCACGACCTGGCCGAGCTGCAGAAAACTGAGCATCCATGGAAAAGCGCCTGCGCCAAGCCTCATCGCGCATGTTCTGACTCGCGAGGAACTCTTCGAAGGGGATCGGCCTGTTCTTTGTCCAGAGTCCGCCGGGCGAGCGGAAATCCGGGATGCCGCACTCGGTGGAAATTCCGGCTCCGGTGAAGGGTGCGATAACCCGCGAGGCCTCTATGAACTCCTGCAGCTCGTCGATTGCGGTCTCCAGGTCCGGTGCGATCATGTATGCTTTAGCCCGTAGGTGATGTAACGAGGTCACGACCCATGAGATATCTGCACACCATGTTGCGCGTGCGCAACCTCGATCAAGCGCTTGATTTCTATTGTAACAAGCTCGGACTCAAGGAGGCGCGCCGCCGGGTCGACGAGAAGAACCGCTACACGCTCGTTTTTCTGGCCGCGCCGGAGGACGAAGGGCGTGTGGAGGAGAGCAAGCGCACCGGCCGCGACGCCCCATTGGTGGAACTCACCTACAATTGGGACAGCGAGGATTACGGCGAAGCGCGCTATTTCGGTCACCTCGCCTACGAGGTCGATGATATTTACGGCCTGTGCGAAAAATTGATGAAGGCCGGGGTCACCATTAACCGACCGCCGCGCGATGGGGTGATGGCGTTCGTGCGCTCCCCCGACAAACACTCAATTGAATTGTTACAGAAAGGTGCGCCGCTGCCGCCGAAGGAGCCGTGGGCGTCCATGCCCAATAGCGGCAAGTGGTGAGGGTTGCCGGCGGTTATCGGGCTTCCTTGCCGCACCTCACAAACGCCTCTATATGTCGCCGCGCCTTAAGCGCCCTTCGTCTAGCGGTCTAGGACATCGCCCTTTCACGGCGGAAACACGGGTTCGAGTCCCGTAGGGCGCGCCAGCAATATCAATAATTTATCTGAATATGGGCGTTCCATTTCCAACAGATTTCCAATAAGCAGCCGGCAGGTTTTCATGAAACCGGAATTCAAAGATGGGCATGTTCGGGCAAATTGTCCTGATTGTGGGGCGATCACGACATTCGAGTACATGGCGCAGGGAAACGAGTTTGGCGGCATCGTCCAACAAACTCTGCGCGAATTTGAAAAGACCATGTACCAACGAACCATCTACAAACTACTCCGTTGTGCAGGTTGCGGGCGCGGTGGATTAGCCGAAGTCCATGACAATGCAGGGACACTACACAAAGGGCGTGTTGGGTCGCCTGCTTCCGCGCACGGTCGACTCCTTGTCGCTGCCTTCGGCTGTACCTGATGGCATCAACCGGGAATTTCGAGAGGCAGAGGTTTGTGGTTCAGTTGAGGCTTGGCGCGGTGGGTCCGCGCTCCTGCGTTCCACCTTGGAAAAAACGCTTCGTGCGAACGGCTACGAAAAGGGAAATCTCGCAGAAAGAATCGACCAGGCCGCAGCGGACGGCGCGATTACTGCGGCTCGATCTAAGCGAGCCCATGATGACATTCGAGTGCTGGGAAACGACATATTGCACGACGACTGGAGGGCGGTAACCGAGAACGAGTTTGACCAGGCCCACCACTATGCCCAGCGCATTCTGGAAGACTTCTATGATGATCGGCCTTCGGTCGAGGCCCTTTTGATAGCAAAGGGTCGCCTTAAAACGCCGTGACTATGAATAGCTCTCTCCAGAGACCGCGCGGGGCGCTCGACGCGGCTATTGACTGCTACAGTCGGCTGACGCGAGCACTATTCGAGACAGACGCCAGCCGACGATAACCGAGCGGCCTTCGCTGGCCGCCCCCTTTCGTGGGGGGCAGCCCGCTTAGCCAGGCTTCTTCGATTTCTGCCCCTGTAAATCAAATCACGGAATCTTCGAGTTGTGTCTCGCCCCTTGGGGGAGTCACGCTCCGCGACGGTGATTCGATGAAAGCTTTCCTGGATCATTTCGGAGCCATTTTGGGAGCTCTGACTGTAGCGCTGCTGACTATGTCAGCCAGCCACGAGTATGGCTATTTTCTCGTGGTGGGTCAGCACTTTCAGACCCTGCTCACAACAACAGATTTACATTGCGAACGGCGTACTTTGGCTTCCGGTAGCTCTGCTGTTCGCCTGGGGAGTCGAGTGGCACAAATTAGACTATCCGAAGTCTGACCAAGGATGGAGCTGGAGAGATTGGAGTAAATGGCGCCGACTTCTAGTCCCAGTACTCTTTTTCGTTTTTGCGATTAGCTTCACCACTTGGCCTCCCGGTCCTTTGTCTATGACCTACTTCATGGCGGTGATCGTGTGGATTTGGGCAAGGATGTGGGGACTGCTTTATCGACCGATTGAGGGCCTCGGTGATGAACTCAACATCGTGTACAGGAAGCTTGTCAAAGGTGGGCCGCCGTTGGTTGCCCTATTATTCCTGTGGGGTGCCATAGATGCCAGCATCGACTTAGAGCGGGTAACAAATCCCTATTTGGTGAGGTTCAAGAAGCAGGACACTGCCGAGCTACGAATCCTCCTTCGCAGCTTTGATCGCGGGCTCTTGATGAAGAATGCGTTCTCTAATCGGGTTGAATTTTACCAATGGGACGATCTCTCCACTATTGAAAGACGACCATCCGCGACGACCGAATCCTTGTTGTGTTATTTGTTCGGGTACGTGTGTAGGACGAAGCAACCACCAACTCCCTAAGAGAGATGTTCGCGACTCGGACGAAATGTTTGTTTCGCGGTCATTGAAGCTCAACCGCTCGTTGCTCTAGCGTCTTTTGCCGAGCGTTCTGGTTGCCTCTCAGCGCCTCGCTGCGCTTGGTTGGCCGCTGCTCACAGATATCTTCCCCTCAATGGCGCGTCGAGAACAGCTCATCGAAGAGGTCGCCGAACCAGGCTTCGAACACCTCGATCTCGGCCTCGGTCACGGGCACGTCCTCGGGCCAGTCGTCGGTCACGGTCCACGTGGTCGGGTCGGCCGGCACTTGTCGACGCGGGCGACGTACGCGCGAATGTGCATAGTCGTACACATCGATTGGCTCGTCGCCCGTGCGGTCGTAGACTCTGGATCTGCGTGTGCGCGTCATGCACGAACTGTCGCACGGGACTTCGGCCAAAAGAATGGCCGATGTGCACGCGGTGCTACGCCACGACCTGCACGACGGTCGCAACGGAAGCCATATGAGCTTCGGGGCAAGCGCGTGACATCTGCCACGAGGTGCGTGAATTGGCGCTGGCTCAATGGGTTGGACGAATCCGCAGGCTGTCGCGTTATTTCGCACCTCGTGTGAAGTGCTTGATGTGTCTGCGTTCCTCAGCCACCCGACCGCGCCGCACCTCGCGGCCTTTTATCTTGCCATCGCTCGGTCGGCGGTCTGCGCCTCGCCAGTCCCGCACAATTCTTCGCTAAGTTGCGATCTGACAAGAATCAGGCGAAGCGCTCAGGCAGCAGTTTCCGTGCAGACTCATTGCAGCCGCTATGTCGACTCTTTGGCGGGCCGCACGTGCGTTCATGTTCGCCAAATGGACCGAAACCAGGACGCAGGAGCTGCATCGGCTGTGCCCGTTGTTTGCTGATCGAACGCAGGAAGACGGCAAGCAGACGGGTCGCGGTCAGGCACACATCCCGGCATCACATGCGCTGACTGGTCAG
>WNGD01003980.1_pt1 | contig 14732 bp, 14 predicted proteins | sample 5400671 | NCBI WGS metagenome assembly WNGD01 (sample SAMN13153369, study PRJNA577476) | soil metagenome | isolation source: 40 cm soil or saprolite under grassland replicate 2 | place: USA:California | collected 2016-06-15 | reverse complement strand
AGGATGATCGGCTCCGCGATCTGGTCGCCGATCCGCTTGACGGGGTTCAGGGCGTTCATCGCGCCCTGGAAGATGATCGAGATCTCCTTCCATCGGATGCCCCGGATCGAGAGCTCAGAGAGCTTCACGAGGTTCCTCCCCCGAAACCGGATCGAGCCGCGCACGATGCGCCCGTTGTACGGGAGGAGGCGCATGAGCGCCAGGGCCGTCGTCGTCTTTCCGCATCCGCTCTCGCCGGCCAAGCCCAGCGCCTCGCCCTCATCGAGAGCGAACGACATGCCCTCGACGGCGTGTACGGTACCCTTCTGCGTCGTGTACTCGATGACGAGGTCCTCGACTTCGAGCAGGGACAGCTTAGCGCCTCCGGAGGCGCGGATTGAGGATTTCGTCGAGCGCGTATCCGAACAGGTAGAACCCGAAGACCAGGAACACGATGCAGAGGCCGGGGATGATGAGCCACCCCGGGTTCCCGGTGGTCATCGCGTAGTTGCTCTGCGCCTCCGCCACGATGCGGCCCCAGCTGATGTTCTGCCGGAGGGACAGGTTGAGGAAGGCGAGGACGCTTTCGGACAGAATCGAGACGGCGACCGTGAGGATCGTGTTTGCGAAGATGAGGGGGAACGCGTTCGGGAAGATGTGGCGGAGCAAGATGTGAGAGCTGGACGAGCCAACCATCTTGGCGCGTTCGACGAACATCCGCTCCTTCAGGCTCAGGACCTGGCTGCGGATCACGCGGGCGGTGACCGACCATCCGGTCAAGCCGATGACGAGGGTGATTCCAAGCAAGTCAATCGTTCCGAGTCGAGCCGCGACAATGATCATGAGGACGAGCCAAGGGATTGACAAGACGACATCGTTGAAGCGCATGATGACGTCGTCGACCCAGCCCCCGACAAAGCCGGAGAAGAGTCCGACCGCCGTGCCGATCACGCTCGCGACGATGGCGGACAGGACGCCGACGAGCAGAGAGACTTGCGTCCCCCAGATGACCTGCGAGAAAATGTCGTTGCCGAGCCGACTGACGCCCATGAGGTGCTGAGGGCTCGGCGGAGAGAGCGCGGGCGCATCGTTCACGGGTTGGAGCGGCCCGTAAGGCGCGATCCACGGGGCGGCGAGCGCCAGAAATACGAAGAAGACGAGGATGCTGAGTCCCGCCATCGCGGTCTTGTTATGCAGGATCTGCTGCCAGACCTCCGCGGCGCGGCGGCCCGTGATCGTGAGCTGCGCTCGAAACGGCGAGATCACCCGCGGCCTCGAGATGACGACCTCGGTCGCGACCATCGTTCCCCTCACGTGATTTTGATCCTCGGATCGAGCCAGAGCAGGACGAAATCGGAAATCAGGTTGGCGAGGACGACCGCCACGCCACCGATCACGATGATGAACTGCAGCACCGGGAGGTCTTGCGTGTTGATGGCATTAATCGTCCACCACCCGATCCCGTAGTAATCGAAGACGACTTCGACCTGATACGCGCCGCCCAAGATGAACGCGAGGTCCAGGGCGATGAGGGAGACCATGGGCGGGAGTCCGCTCGGGAAGATGTGGCGTCGGAGCACCTGACGCTCGTTCAGGCCTTTCGCCCGCGCCGTCAGGACGAAGTCCTCCGTCATGACATCGATCAGCGAACTGCGCATGACGAGGGAGATCCCCGCCAGAGTTCCGAGGCTCAGCGTCGCAGCCGGAAGGATGAGATGGGCCAACGCACTCGAGATGTGGGGCCAATCCCACGCCCAAGCGATGCTGAGGTTCGGATCGTTGAACTCGTAGTAGTTGTGCGGCGGTAGGACGGGCCACCACGAGAACCAGCCGGTGAAGCCCGAGTTCTTGATGAAGGAGAACTGGAGGACGAGGCCCAGCCAGAAGATGGGCATCCCATAGAGGAAGATGCCAATGCCGGTCGAGAAGAAGTCGAACGGCTTTCCTCGTCGCAAGGCGGCGTACGACCCGACCGCCATGCCGATCAGGATCGTGATGATGGTCGACGTCCCCACGAGCACGAGGGTCCAGCCGAGGGCACCGATGAGGACCGAGGCGACCGGCCGGTGGGTGGTGTACGAGACGCCCCAATCGAGGGTGAAGAGCTTCTGGAGGTAGATGAGGAACTGCTGCCACGGAGGAAGATCGAGCCCGAAGAACGTGTAGTCGTATTGACAGGAGGCCGCGAACTGGGGGTTGTGGGGACACTGGCTCAGGATCGGGTCTCCCGGCATCAACCGCACGAGGACATAGTTCAGGCAAATGATTCCGAAGATTGTTGTGAAGGCGTTGACCGTGCGTCGCGCAACGACTGCCAGGACTCTTGCCATTGGACGTCCTCCTCGGTTCCATGGCTTTCTGCCGGAACGGCCGGCGGTTCAAGGCGGCGGGGGCGGCGGCGGGGGCTCCGGCCTCCCCGGCTCCTGCCCTTTCGCCTCCTCGCGGAGAGTCCTCCGTCGACGCATCACGACCGCGGCGACCGCGAGCGCGATGACCGCCAAGACGGCCAGCGGGATTCCGTAGTTCACCCACGGATTCAGCCCGGCAGGCCCCGTGGGGCCGCCCCCGGTCGGGAGGTTCCAGATCGGGATCGAGTAGGGTTTGACCACGGTATGTGTGCCGGTCCCGCTCTTGTTGTCCGTGAAGTTCAGCGTGAGGGTGTAGTCACCCGCCGTGGAGTACGCGTGTATGTGGCGTACGACCGCCCCGCTCCCGGAGGTCCCCGTCACGTGGTCGACAACTTTCGCGCTCCCGTCTCCGAAGTCCCACGTCACGTTCACTTCGTCGCCATCGGGATCGATCGCGGTGAAATTGAACGAGATATTGTGGTTGACCCAGCCGTGGCTGACCCCGTTCGTCGTCGCGCCAAGGTTGAAGTCGAGGAGCCCTTGCGGCGGAAGGTTTTGGCCGCCCGATCCCGGCGTGATGGTCGCGGTCGTGCTGGCGCACACGGGCCATTCCGAGTCCGACACGCGGACTTTCACCGGATACGTCCCTGGCGTGGCCCACGCGTGATTCACGGTGCCGGTGCTCGTCGTCGCCGTCGCCCCGTCACCGAAATCCCAAACGTAGGTAAGGGGCTCGTTGTCAGGGTCGGACGCAACGACATCCAACGCGGTGCTCGCTCCGCTCACGTAGGAGATCGGCTGGAATGCGGCAATCGCTGGCGGCGGATTGTCTACCGGATAGACTTGGAACCACAGGTTCGGAAGGTCGCTGTCGGGAGTGGCCGCCGGGGTCTGGGTCCAGTTGCCCCAGTCCTGCCACCCGGAGCCGAGGTCCGACCGCGTCGTCGCGGCGTACAGGTTCCATTCGTAGAACGGAAGGATGTACGAATGGTAGTCGTACAGCATCTTCTGGAGTTCGTCCGTGACCTGCCGGCGGGCGACGGGGTCCGTGATGGTCAGGGAATCGTTCCAGCGTTGGTCGAATGTGGCGTTGCTGTAGTAGTTGTCGCTCACGTGCTGACCAATCGCCTGCGTCGTCTCCACTTCGAGGACGTCCAACGCGGGGTCCGAGACCGGGCTGAAAATCCAGTCCCACAGCCAGAGGTCGTAGTCCGCGGTCTTCCAGGCTTTGTCCATGAATGCGCCGTTCTTGAGGTAGTTCCCCTGATCGGGGACGCCGGGGGTGTACCTATAGCGGGAATCGCCGGTGGTCTGAATCCCCGCCTCGAATAGCCATCGGCTGATGTTCCCCATCATCGGGGCGAACTCCGGGTGTGTGTCGGGCGTGTAGAGCCGGAATACGAGGGGATTGATTCCCGACGTCGAGGGTCCTTTCTTGTACAGCGGAGTCGTCGTTGCGGAAGCAGGCTGGTTGTTCGCGTCGAACGCCCAACCCGCGGCGTTCAGGAGGGCGCGCGCGCCCTGCAGATCGAATTTGTATTGCTGGTCGGCGGGGATCGCATAGTGCCACGGGTTCGAATCCGGGACCAGCGTGTCCGCCACCGTGCCGAGTCCGAGCAGCCCCGATTGAATGAGCGCGGGCTTGTTGATGCTCATTGCGATGGCCAGTCGGACCGTGTCATTCAGCAGGAGGGGACTGCTCGAGCCGCTGAGCCACCGGTAGGCCGCGCGGATTTGGGGCGTGATCACGTTCACCGAGAATTCCCCTACGAATCCGGAGTCGACCGCCCACTTGAACATCCCTTGATCCCCGTTCGTGGGCAGGGCCTTCAGGTAGTCGGGTGCATCGACGGCGATCAGGGCGTCGAGCTTCGATTGGCCGCTCTTGAAGTCTTGGACCATGAGGCCCACGTTCGTTCCGCTGTAGAGCAGGTAGCGGACCTCGTTGGGCCGCGAGAACTGGCAGTAGTATTCGCCCCCGTAGTAGTTGGGGCTCCGCTCGAGGATGAAGGGTCCCGTGGAAAACGTCGTGTTCGTCGGGTCGGACATGTACATCGCGCCGGATCCGACCGGATGGACCGGTGGCGTGTTCGTGATGATGTTGTTCGGGTCCTGCTTCCCCACCGGCGGGTAGGCAACAGGATACCAGAGGTACTTGGGAAGGATCGGGATGCCCGTGAGCGCCGAGGACATGCCGGCGAAGGGAACCTTCGTGGTGATCCGTACGGTGTATGGGTCGACGGCGACCACGCTTTGGATCTGTGTCGTGTAGGCGTTCCAGATGCTCGCGGTCGCCAATTGCTGAATCTGGTAGCTGAACACGACATCGTCGGCGGTGACCGGATGGCTTCGATCGTTCGGCGCGTACGGGTTCGTGAAGTACGCGGTGTGCACGAGATGGAAGGTCCAGTTCACTTTATCGGCTGCGACTTCCCATGCGTATGCCAAGTCGGGCCGCACTTGGTAGGTCTGGTCGTACGAGAGGAGGGTGCTATACACGTTGAACACGATGACGAACTCCATCACCAGCGTCATCGAGTTTGGATTCAAGTTCTGGACTTCGAGGCCGCCAACACCGATGCGGAGGACGCGGAAGGGGGTTGCGGCGGGCGACGGGGCCGAAGGGGAACGCGGCGCCGCTAGGGCGATCGTCGAAAGCACGCTGAGGACGACCAACGCAACCGCGATCGATACAGCCAGCTTCCGAGCATAGTCTACACTCAGTCGTTCCTCCCCAACCATTGGGACCCCCGCCTCGTCGATGCATGGAACCGAAGTCCCATGCCACGATGTGACGTGATTCGGCGGATTCTATATAACGTTTCTCGGGAGGTGCGGATTGGGACATTCCGCGGAGGCGTTATTCACGCCGCGATCCGCGCCCGAGGGCCTCATGCGTATTCCGACTGGCTCTGCTCCCGCAGAAACTGCGGGAGGTAGTAATGCCCACCCGCGGACTTGCCCGAACTTCCGGACATCTTCCAGCCGCCGAACGGCTGGACCCCGACGACGGCGCCGGTCGTGGCGCCCGCGGCTCGGTTCGCGTACAGGACGCCCGCCTCGATCTCCGAGAAGAACCGCCGGAGGTCCGCTGGCTCTCGCGTGAAGATGCCCGCCGTGAGTCCGTAGTCCACGTCGTTCGCGACCCGCACGGCGTCGTCGAGCCCGTCGACGTCGATGACCGAGAGGATCGGGACGAACAGCTCCTCCCGGTTGATCCGATGATCGCGGGGCAAGCCGTCGACGATCGTCGGGGCGACGAAGTGCCCGGGACCTTTGCCCGATGTGCCGCCCGTGAGGACCTTGCCCTTCGACCGCTTGACCTCCTGGATCGCCTTGTCGTACGTCGCGACCGCGGCCTCGTTGATGAGGGGCCCGAGGTACACGTCCCGCGCGGTCGGGTCGCCCACCTTGATCTTCTGCGTCTCCGCGACGAGTCGCTCGAGGAACGCCCCCTTCACAGAACGGTCGACGAGGACGCGCGAGCACGCGGAACACTTCTGACCGCCGAAGCCGAACGCCGCGCGCATCACGCCCAAGGCGGCTTTCTCGAGGTCTGCGCTCGCGGTGACGATCGTCGGGTTCTTGCCGCCCATCTCCGTGATGATGGGTTTCGGTCGGTTCCCGCGGAACGTCTCGAACGCCTTCATCCCGACGGCGCGCGACCCCGTGAAGACGAAGCCGTCCACCTCCGGATTGTCGACGAGTTCCTGCCCCACGGTGGCGCCGGGTCCGGTCACGTAGTTGAAGGCCCCCGCGGGGAGGCCTGCCTCGTGCAGGACCTCGGTGAGCCTCAGGCCCATGAACGGCGTGTCGCTCGCCGGTTTGAAGACGACCGTGTTGCCGGTGATGAGCGCGCCCGTCGACATCCCGGCGGCGATCGCGAGGGGGAAGTTGAAAGGCGCCACGACGGCCCAGACGCCGTACGGCTTGAGGATCGACCGGGTCGTCTCGCCCGGGAGGAACTGCCCCATCGGATGCTCGTACCCCTGGTTGCGCAGCATCTCGGCGGCGTACCAGCGCATCAGGTCGGCCGCTTCGTCGACGTCGGCCATGGCTTCGTAGCGGTTCTTCCCGTTCTCGAAGGACATGAGCGCGGCGTACGCGAACTTCCGCTCGGCGATCAGCTCGGCCGCGCGCTGGACGATGCGCACCCGCTCCGGGTACGTTGTCGCGGCCCATCCAGGGAACGCCGCCTTCGCCGCGTCGATCGCCTGCTTCGCGTGCGCCCGCGTGCCTTTCTGGAAGTGCCCGAGCACGAGCGTCGTGTCGGCAGGGCTCGTGTCCTCGAACGTCGCGTCGGCCCACACCTCTTGGCCGTCGACGATCATCGGGTGCTTCGCGCCGAACTCCGCGCGGACCTTGTCCACCGCGGCCTCGTAGTGCGCGTGGAACTCCTCCGTCTTCCCGAGCTCCACTGCGTTCTGCCACGTCCGCTCGTTCCGGAATTCCATCGAACCCACGCTCGCGGTGGCCAACAGCGCCGAGTCGGAATAAATCTTCGGCTGGCCGCTATGGCCGGGCCATCGGGGAATCGGTTGGAAGGATTGTCGGCGCGGCTTCCGAGCCCTCCAGGGCAATCCACGCCTGGCCGCCGATCAACGACGTGCGAACGAGCACGATGCGGCGGCCGCTGATGGATTGGAACCGGCGGAACGACACGAACCGGTGTGAACTGTCAATGGCGGAGGCTGCAGCCCCCCCTTCTAGGGAGAATAGACCGAGGAGAAGAACGGGGCGAACCAGTCCCAGGGGAAGCACGTCTGCCCAGACAAGCGCGAAGGCAACCACTCCGATTGACCAGGAGATGGCGAAGGTCTGAGCCATCGAGTCGTCTCGGAGACGGATCGGGCCCATCCAGCCGGTCATCCGTAGGGCCGCGAGATAGCTCCGGACGGTCCTCCTCGCCCCCACAAGCCCCCAAGAAAGTCCCACCACCACGACAAGGACCTGCCACTCCCCGGGAGCGCCAAGTTTCCACGCCCCGAACCCCATGAGACCTCCCCAGGCGGCGCTAGTCGCGAGGCTCACGAGTCCTACTTGGAGTGCGGAGATTCGGAACGGCCAGACAACCGGATGCATCGCCAAGATTAGCCCGAGGACTCGAACCGGAATGCCCTCGCGTAATCTTTTCGGCGGCGTGCCCGGGACTCACACGATGTATGCGTCCGTGGAGCCTTCGTACTTACCGTACTGGGCGATCGCGCCGATCGACGCCAAGAGTTCGCGCGCCCACTCGCGGGTGTACGAGTTCGGCGGGATGTCCTTCGTCGTGCCCAGCCACTCGAAGATCTCCTTGAACGCGGACCGCTGCTCGTCCTTGGTCAAGCCGTCGTCAATTTTGGCGATGCGCAGCTCCAGCCGGCTCATGCCGAGGACGAACTCCTTGCACTGGGCCGTGAACTTCGCCTGTTCCTCGCGCGTCATGGGAACTCGTCCTTCCATGCAGCGTGGCCATCATAAAACTTATCGCAATCTTCATCGGGAGGGCACGGCTCGCAGGCACGATGGTCGCGTTCGTCCGCGTCGCGAAGACGACGGACGTGCCGCCCGGTAGCGGTCGCGTCGTCGTCGTGCAGGGCCATCCGGTCGCCCTCTTCAACGTCGACGGACGGTTCTATGCGCTCTCGAACGTCTGTTTGCACCGCGGCGGTCCGGTCGGCGAAGGCGAGCTCGACGGCCCCGTCGTGACGTGCCCGGTGCACGGATGGGAATACGACGTCCGCACGGGCGCCAACACGATCAATCCGGCCGCGCGACTTCGGACGTTCGAGGTGCGGATCGAGGGCGACGACGTCCTCGTGGGCTCGTGAGCCCGCGGCCGACCGATTCGCGAAGGATGATATGGAGGCGCGCCGATACCCGCCCGATGGGTCCAATGATACGCGACAGCCGCATCGCGGTCTCGTTCGTGTTCGGCCTGGTCGGAGGGATCCTCATCCTCTTGGTGAGCGTCATTTATCTTCCCTACCTGTTCTCGCCGTACTACGGAGGCCCTTTCTTCCTGGGCGGGTTCGGGTTCGTCCTCGGGCTCGTCTCCGGAGTCCTCGTGCTCGTCGGGTCTTCGCTCGGTTTCGTTCGTCCGAATCAAGGGGTCGTCTGGGGAATCGTGACCGTCGTGTTCGGGGCCCTGAGCATCTTCAGCTTGGGAGGGTTCTTCGTCGGGATGGCGCTCTCGATCACCGGTGGAGCGATCGCGATCGTCGTCGGCGCCGGCCCGGGGATCGTCCGCGAGCCGATCCGTCAGCGGGCTTGCACGGCGTGCGGCATGTTCCTCTCCATCGAGTACAACCATTGCCCGTACTGCGGGCACGCGGTCGCCCAAGTCCCCCACTGAGCACGGTCGAGTGCTCAAGCTTTAACCCGGGGCTCGGTACTCGGCCTCCGTGTCCCCGGACCCGATTTGGATTATCCTCGTGGTCCTGTCGCTCCTCGGCCTCCTCCCGAACGCCGCGTCGATCGCGCAAGGCGTCCGCCTGCGGGGCCACGTGCGTCGCGCTTCGCGCACCGCCCTCGGCGCGTTCCTCCCATCGTGCGTCGTAATCCTGCCGGTCCGAGGCCTCGACGAGGGATTCGACGAGAACGTGCGAGCAATCCTCGCGCAGGCCTACCTGTCGTATCGGCTCCTCGTCGTGCCGGATGATCTCGAGGACCCCGCGGCCATCCGGATTCGCGAGATTGCGGCGGAATTCCCGCGGATCCGAGTCGACCTCGTCGCGTCGGAGCCGGACGAGCTTCGGGGCAAGGTGAACGCCCTACGATCCGCTCTCGCGCACCTGTCGGCGGACGACGCGGTCGTCGTGTTCGCGGACTCCGACATCCGGCCCGCGAGGGATTGGTTGCGGCAGCTCGTGCAGCCCCTCGCGGATTCGAGCGTCGGCGTCGCGACGGCCTTCCGTTGGTACGTGCCCCCGCGTCCGACGTTCTGGTCCCTTGTCCGCGCGGAGTGGAACGGCGTCAGCGCGAACGTCCTGTTCGATCCTCGCCGGTCGTTCGCCTGGGGCGGTTCGTGCGCCGTGCGCCGGGACCGTCTGCCGACGTTGCGACTCGGCGAGCGATGGCGGGGCGTCCTGAGCGACGACCTTGTGCTGACGCAGGCGGTGCGGGAGGCCGGCCTCCAGATCGCCTACGTTCCCACGGCGCTCGTCGCGACGTTCGAGGGCGCGACGCGCGGCACGTGCCTCGAGTGGTGCGAGCGGCAGATCACGATGGCGACGTTGTACCTGCCGATCGTCCGCCGTTACGCCGTCGCCGCATTCGCGGTCTTCATCGGATCCATCGTGTTCGGAGCGCTGTCGTTGGTGCTGGCCGTCCCGTGGGGACCGCTGTACCTCGTGCCGGCAATCTTGTTCCTCGCGCCGTTGCCGTCCGCGATCCTGAAGGCGTCCCTGCGCCGTCGCGCGTTGTTCTCCGTCGCTCCGGACATTGCCGCCGCGTGGGGCGTCCCCGGATGGCGGTCGGCCGTCGCCGCCTTGGCGGTACCGTGGGTCATGGCATGGGGACTCTTTCGGACGCGGCATCCCGAGACGGTCCGGTGGCGGGGCCGTGTGTACGATGTGCGGGATGCGCATCGCGTGCGGCTCGTGACGTCGGGGGAAGGCCGAGCCATCGAGGGAGGCCCGCCCTCGGGTCGGTGATCGGATCTCGTTAACCCTCTTTGGGGTTAACTTGCGGGACCGTTCGATCCGTGCCTACGGTCTCTCCCCCCTCTCGGAGATGCTCCTGGTATTTCGCGAGTTCCGAGAGGACGTCGTTCCGGCGTTCGCTCTGTCGGAGGGTCCGGGTCATCGAGGCGGCCGGGGGGAGGAGGGCGACGACGATTGATGCCGCCAAGACGACGGGCGTCAAAGCGACGCGAGCGACGCTCGCGATCAGGAGGACCGCCGCGACGATGGCGGGCGGGAGGAAGAACGCGAAGAACACGCCGACGATTGAGACGAGCGGCTCGCGGGCGCGCGCCTGCATTGCCAGGACCTCCTCGTCGGAGAGCGGTCGCGCGGTCGGGACCATGCGCTCTCCGTGACGCGCGAACCGGTCGCGGATTGCGGTCATCGCCTCGACGTACCCCCGCGAGTCCGCGCGGAACGCTTGGATCGAGCCGGGCGTGAACCGGATCACGAGTTGATGCCCTGCCTTCGTCTCGATGCCGATTCCGGTGTGGACGAGCGTCCCCGCGGACGATGCGAAAGGCGAGAGGAAGGAGCCTGCGACCTCGTAGCTTCGCGGATAAACGTCGCGGACCTCGGACCACGCGAAGTATCGTCGCCCGCCAAGGATTCGCCGCCACAGGGGCAGGGAGATCTCGATTCCGTTCTCGAAGACGAGCGTCCGGCTCGGCTTGAAGACTGCCATCGCGAGAAGGACGATGGCGAGGGGCAGGAAACAGAATCCTCCGAGCGGCCATAGGCCCTCCGGGCCGGCGGCGATCGGGCCGATGACGAACGTCACGACGAGGACGAGGAGCAGCAGCGCGACCGTCATCGGATTGGCGGGGATCGGGCGATACGCGTAGAGCAGGGACCCGCGCCCGCCGGTGGCCATCGGCCTGAGACAAGCGGTCATCCAATTTCGATGTTGTCCTCGCGAAAAGGCTTTCCGACGGGCCGTCCTAGGTCCTCGAGGAGGGGACCGTGACTCGGAGCCGCTCGCTGCCCGGGATTTGGCTCGCCGCCTTCAGCATTTGCCTAACGATGACCCTCGCGACGGGTTTCCCGTCGTCGACCGTTTCACCTAGCGGGGTTGCGAGTGCGCCACTTCGACCGCTCGCGAACACGCCCCCATACGTCAATTACAGCTATTCCCCGGGGGGCGGAAACACCACCACGCTCTTCAGTTTCTGGGCGAAGGTCTTCGACCAAGAGGACCCGGCGACGGTCCTCGAAGTCCACTGGGACTGGGAGAGCGACGGCACGTGGGACACGCCCTGGTCCACGGAAAAGAACGCGACGCACACCTTCGATTCGCCCGGGACGTACTGGGTCCTGCTCGAGGCCCGCGACACCGGGGGCCTCACCGGCAACCAATCGTATCCGATCACGGTGACGAACCCGCCCCCACCGCCGCCTCCGACGCTCGAGGCATCGATCTCGGCGACGCCGACGGAAGGCACGCTGCCCCTGACGGTCGCCTTCTCGAGTGCGGTGAGCGGCGGCACGCCGCCGTACGAATATCACTGGACCCTCGGCGACGGCGCACAGAGTCCAGATGCAAATCCGGTGCACATCTACCTCACGAGCGGGAACTTCACGGTTTGGCTCATCGTATACGATAGCGGCGGCGTCGACTTTCATCAGGACACGCTCTCGAACGCGCTCTACGTCAACGTGTCCCGGGCGCTCGTGAACCTGTCCGTCGTGCCGATCGTGGAGCCGGTTGCCGCCGTCGGACCGGGCACCCTCCAGTTCTCGTCGACGGTGTCCGGCGGCTCTCCTCCGTACACGTACCGCTGGGACTTCGGAGACGGGATGACGAGCGGCGAGGCGAGCCCGACCCATGCCTACGCCTCCACGGGGACGTATCTCATCACGCTCGTCGTCACGGACTCCGGCGGCCACGCGACCACGACGCGCTTCTCCGTCACCGTTCCGGGTGGCGGTTCGGCGGCGCCGTGGACTTGGATCGGGCTTGGCGTGCTCGGCGGCGCAGTCGCGGGCGCGGTCATCGTCCTCGCGGCGCAACGGATCCGCAAGAGGCCACCGGCCCCTTGATCTCGAAACGGACCGACTGCTGGGACCTCCGGTCCGACCGACGCCCCGTAAACCCTTTTCTCCGAGTCCCCTTACCGCGCCGAATGCTCGCCCTCGGCATCGAAGGGACCGCGCACACGGTCGGCGTGGGGATCGTCGACGAGCACTGCCGGATCCTCGCGAACGTGTACGAGATGCTCCGTCCGGAAAAGGGTGGCATCCATCCGCGCGAGGCGGCGAACCATCATGCCGAACTCGTCGTCCCGCTGATCGCGAAAGCGGCGGAAGCTGCGGGAGTCGAGCTGCATGACCTCGGCCTGATCGCGTTCTCGCAAGGGCCTGGCCTCGGGCCGTGCCTCCGGACCGTGGCGACGGCCGCGCGTGCGCTCGCGCTCTCCCTCGACCTGCCGATTCTCGGCGTCAACCACTGCGTCGCTCACCTTGAGATCGGGCGCGGGGTCACGGACGCGAAGGATCCCGTCCTCCTCTACGTGAGCGGCGGCAACACGCAGGTGATCGCCTTCGCCCGAGGCCGCTATCGCGTCTTCGGGGAGACGCTCGACATCGGAATCGGGAATCTGCTCGACAAGTTCGCGCGCGAGTGCGGGCTCGCGTTTCCCGGCGGCCCGATCCTCGAGAAACTCGCCCGCCAAGGATCGCGGCTCCTCCCGCTGCCGTACAGCGTGAAGGGCATGGACGTCGCCTTCAGCGGGATGCTGACCGCGGCCTTGGCCCGGCGCAAACGCGGCGCGTCGCTCGAGGACCTCGCATTCTCGATCCAGGAGGTCGCCTTCGCGATGCTGACGGAGGTCACGGAGCGAGCGATGGCCCACGTGGACAAGGAAGAGGTCCTCCTCGGAGGCGGCGTCGCCCGCAACCGACGCCTGCAGGAGATGGTGGGCCGGATGGCGTCCGACCGCGGGGCGACGATGTTCGTCCCCCCCGGCGACCTGTGCATCGACAACGGGGCGATGATCGCATGGACCGGCCTGGAGATGCACCGCGGTGGGTTCCGGATGACGATTCCCGGGACCACCGTGGACCAGCGATACCGGACGGACGAAGTCCCGGTGACGTGGCGGTAGGACGCCTAGACGCGGCCCGACATCGCTTCGACGGCGGCCCCCGCCTTCACGCGGTGACCCATCGCGGCGAGCGTCGCTTCGATCGCCCGGAATCCTTCCTGGAGGTCCTCGATGGAGCAGATGCCCATGTGACCGATCCGGAAGATCTTCCCCTTGAGGTGGGCTTGGCCTCCGGCGAGAATCGTGCGGTGGTCCGCGCGGAGGACCTTCCGGAATTTCGAATCATCGATCCCCGGAGGATAGCGGATGGCGGTCACCGTGTTCGACGCGAACCGGCGATCGGGGAAGAGTTCCAGCCCCAGCGCAGCGACTCCCGCGCGGGCCGCCTCCGCGAGCGTCCTCGTCCGGGCGATGCGGTGCTCGAGGCCCTCCTCCTTCAGGAGACGCAACGCCTCGCGGAAGGCGAGGAAGAGCGGCACCGCGGGCGTGAACGGAGTGTCCTCCCTCGCCATCGCGTCGATGTGCGCCTTCAGGTTCACGTAAAACGAGGTCTCGGAGTGAAGCGAATCGTACGCCCGGTTCGAGAGAGCGACTGCGCTGAGCCCTGCGGGTGCCGCGAGGCATTTCTGCGACCCGACGACGAGGGCGTCGACGCCCCACGCCTCCCTGCGGTTCTCGAGGCCGCCGACGGCCGTGATCCCGTCGACGAGGAAGAGGGCATCGCGGTCCTTCACGACCTTCCCGACCTCCGCGATCGGGTTCGTGAGCCCGGTCGAGGTCTCGTTCCAGCACAAGGTGACGGCCCGGTACTCGTGGGAATCCAAGGCCGCCGCGACGGCCGCCGGATCGACGGCCGTGCCCCAGTCGAACGTCAGCGCGGTCGGCGTCGAGAAGACCTGGCACAGTTCGTGGAATCGCTCGCTGAACTTCCCGTTCACGAGGTTCAGCACCCGGTCGTCCTTCCGCAGGAGGCCGGACACGGCGGCCTCGAGGCCCGCCGTCCCGGATCCGGAGAGGACCGCCACCGGGCCGCGCGTGCCGAAGGCGTATTGCGTGAGGGTCCGGATCTCGGCGAGGGCCTCCTTGAACTCCGGGCCGCGATGGTTCATCGCGGGGACCGCCATCGCTTCGAGGACCCGGGGATGCATCTTCACCGGTCCCGGAAGCAGGAACGCCCCCGTCGGCGGCGCGACCATCGCGGCGACGAAGGTCCGTGCACCGATAAAGGGATTCGCTGACTCCATGATGGCTGCGGGACCCACGCGACGTGCGAGGCGCTCCTTCCACACGAACCAGAGTTCCTTCCTCTGAGGACGTTCCAGCAATCGTTATATAGGGAGGAAACATTGCCGCCCGACAAGCGTCAGTCAAACGGGGTCGGTTTGACATACGCGGTCGGGCGATTGAGATGCGGGATGCGGACACGGAGAAGATCACGCTGCGCTTGCCCGCGCGGTACCTGAAGGCGCTCGACTTCCTCGTGCAGGTCGACGACTTTCCGAGCCGTTCGGAGGCCGTGCGTGCCGCGATTCGCGATTTCGTCTACGGCCGCGTCGAGCTCGTCACCGAGAAGCTCAAGAAGATGCAGGACGCGGAGCGAACCTTGGCCGAGGCCGAGGCGTTCAAGCGGGAGTACATGCAAAAATAGCGAACGAAGGGACGGGATGCCGCCGGAGGGGTCGCGGGTCCGGTCG